>ENA-OUQH01001788-OUQH01001788.1-human-gut-metagenome-genome-assembly--contig:-NODE-1788-length-14065-cov-4.627409_pt1 | contig 14065 bp, 8 predicted proteins | sample MGYA00237948_ERZ548828 | MGnify/ENA primary metagenome ERZ548828 (study PRJEB26490, sample SAMN05194711) | human gut metagenome | biome: terrestrial biome; feature: human-associated habitat; material...
CATTAAAACGGAATTCCATGATGTCCCCGTCTTGGACAACATATTCTTTTCCTTCTTCGCGCAAGCGTCCTGCTTCTTTTACAGCCTTTTCAGAACCGTATTTAACCAAATCATCATAGGACATGGTCACGGCACGAATAAATCCTTTTTCAAAATCCGAATGAATTTTTCCTGCCGCCTGCGGTGCGCGCGTTCCTTTCTTTATAGTCCACGCACGAACCTCTTTGGGTCCTGCCGTAAGATAGCTTATGAGTCCCAATAAATCATAGCTTTTTTCCACAAGTCGGTCAAGCCCTGAAGCCTCAAGTCCCATTTCCGAAAGGAACATTTCCCTCTCATCGTCGTCAAGTGTTGAAATTTCTTCTTCAATTCTTGCAGAAATCGGAAGTACGGAAGAATTCTCGGCAGCAGCAAACTCACGCACGCGCTTTAAATATTCGTTGTTTTCGGCATCTGCAATACCGTCTTCGCTCATATTTGCGGCATATATAACTTTCTTTTGAGTAAGAAGACTCATATCGCGTATAAGTTCCGCTTCATCGTCTGAAAGTTCCAGTGAACGCGCAGGTTTTCCGGCTTCAAGCGTTTCTTTCAGTCTCTTTAAAACTTCTGCCTCCTGTGCATATTTTTTCTCACCGGTTTTAAGAAGTTTTCCGAGTCTTTCAAATCTTTTATCCACCGTTTCAAGATCCGCAAATATGAGCTCCAGATTTATAGTTTCAATGTCACGCACAGGGTCAACGCTTCCGTCAACATGGACTATCTCTGTGTCATCAAAGCAGCGCACAACGTGAATGATTGCATCAACTTCTCTTATATGCGACAAAAATTTGTTTCCGAGACCTTCTCCTCTTGATGCGCCTTTTACAAGACCCGCTATATCAACAAATTCTATAAATGCCGGAGTTATTTTTTCCGGATCATACATTTTTGCAAGCACGTCAAGCCTTTTGTCAGGAACGTCCACTATTCCCACATTCGGTTCTATCGTACAAAAAGGATAGTTCGCGCTCTGCGCCCCGGCCTTTGTTATTGCATTAAAAAGAGTACTTTTACCAACGTTCGGCAACCCCACTATACCTAATTTCATTTTATATCACATCTCCTTGATTTTACCGGTGTTTCAGTATCTGCGAAAAACAATTTACACCATTTTCGCCATCTGTCTTTTATTTTAATGTGTTTTCAGCAATCAAAACATCGAAAAAACTATTTTATATTTATTTTACCATATTTGCTTTGATTTATCAATACCTGAAGTTATATTTTTTTACACCATTTTTTTGTAGAATTATAAAAAAAGTTATTTAAAAAAATTTTAAAAGCAAACAGAAGCAAAGACGAAAAAAAGCTTTGACAAAAGAGTGAAAACCATATATAATTTATTGGTAATAAAGCGCCGCTCTTGCTGTAAGACAAATGCAGCAGTCGTTAAAAAAAGAAATCAGGGAGGCCACATGATGAATTATGTATATAAGGAAGACTCGGATTCGGGAAAGGCTTACAGGCAGGAATATATTAACTCTGTAAACAGGCTATTGAAGAAAAGGCAGGCCGAAGCGACAGAGCTGCGCGACAGGTTCGGTTCGGAAATCGTCGGGAATCCCGATAAAGCGCGCGCCGGGCTTGAAAAAATGCTCGGATGGCCGCTTAACGAAAGACCGTACACAGATATCCCGAAGGCGAAGGAAACTCTTGTTGCAAGAGAAGCGGGTCTTGATATTATAAGGCTTCAGCTTGAAGTCATGCCCGATTTTTGGTATTACGGAATACTTTTTAAGCGTACCGACGGTAAAAAGCATCCCTTTTTTATTTCGCAGCACGGAGGCGGAGGAACGCCCGAGGAATGCAGCTCGCTTCTTAAAAGCGGTTCGGCGATTTATAACGGCATGACCGGGCGTATTTTAAAGTATGACGCAAGCGTTTTTGCACCGCAGATGATGTTGTGGAACGTGGAAAAATACGGCACGGAGTATAACAGAACGGATGTTGACAATATTTTAAAGCAGTGCGGAGGCTCTGTAACCTCGCTCGAGGTTTACGCGCTGACAAGAGCTCTTGACTATTTTGAGGAGCAGCCCTTTGTTAACGGGCGGCAAATTGGTATGGCGGGGTTTTCGTACGGCGGAATGTTTACGCTTTTTACATCCGCATTGGATAAGCGAATCAAAGCGGGGCTTTCGTGCAGCTACTTCTGCGACAGGTTTTCCGATACGGTTCGGAATTTCACTTCGATGATTCGTCCCGACTGGGTATACAGAGATTCGGCAACGGCTTTTTTTGATGCCGAGATTGCGGCGCTTGTTCGTCCGCGGAAAATATATCTTGCAATGGGAAAGCAGGATGAAATGTTTGATTACAAGGGCAGCATATCGGAATTTGAACGCCTTAAAAGACTTTGTCCCGACTATGAGAGATGGGCGTATCTGGATATATTTGAGGGTGTTCACGAATTTTGCCCGACAGACAACTTGCTTCAAAAGTTCATGAGCAATTTTGACTTTTAAAAAGAGTTGTCCGCGGATAAATTAATCGGCTTTTTACGATAAAAACAATAAAAATTACGGATAAACAAAATCTGCGGACTTGCATCGTGTATACGGCTTTTCAAAGTTTCGCTTACATAATTATAAGATGCGATTCAGTTTATCTCATATATGTCATCAAACAAAATTTTTTTGTCACCTATAATCATAAACCTTTTTTCAAAATTTATATCCGATACGATTCCGGCAGCGGAAACATATCCGTTTTCAGTGAAATGGCACACGGAGATTTCGCTGCCTCTGTTTATATGTGAAATTTTTTCCGACAAAATTTCCGCCATATCTTCCGAAAGTTCACGGCGGCGCGGAATAATTTCGTTTCGTTTTTCTATTATATCGTAATAACCCGTCAGCGCAGCAAACGCGCCGAATTGTACAGCTCTGTCATTCACCGTTATGACCTCCCACAAGTGTATTTCTCATTATTGCGGTTGCCCGCTTTTCAAGATTCATGGCTTTTAAAATAGAGTTTTTTCCGTAACGCGTTTTTATATTAAGCACGGCAAGCTGCTTTTTATGCTCGCGTTCCTCAAACTTATAGTCGCCGAAAATGTCAGTGTTTCTCTCACAGCACGGTTCTAAATTTGAAAAGCCTATGCTTATTTTGCGTATCGGGTATCCGCGGCGTACGGTTTTCTCATAGTAGTCTGAGAAAAATTTAACAAGAAATTTTCCGGACGCTGTTCTTTTCGGAAGCTTTACCGAGCCGCCCGTGGATTTTACAACGTCTTTGGAGTAACCTATGCGGAGGAATACGGAATCGGTTGCAGACTGCCTTTCGGTAAGTTCAATAGAGAGAGAATCCACCATTTCTTTAAGAACCAAAAGCGCGTCATCGGTGTTGTAATCTTCAAAAAGAATCTGGCTGTTTGAAACCGATGTGCTGTGCGGCACATATGAGCGTATATCCTTAATTGTGCACGGTTCCGCTCCGTTGGCATGGTCTATAAGATATTTTGCATTCACGCCGAATTCGCGTTTTAAGATTTCCGCGTCAAAATGAGCCACACCGTAAAGATCAAAGATTTTATACTTGGCAAGACGTTTTGCAACACCCGGACCGATATTCCAGATATCCGTTATGGGTCTGTGATGCCAAATTTCTTTTTTAAATAACTCTTCGTCAAGATACCCTATGCCGCTTTTTGACTTTTTTGCGGTGACGTCAAGTGCAACTTTAGCCAAAAACATATTTGTTCCTATTCCGGCAGTAGCAAAAATTCCCTTGCGTTTAAAAACCGCATTCCGAAGCATATGTGTGATTTTGAAAACATCGTTTCCGTACATTGAAAAATACGGCGTGATATTAAAAAAGCATTCGTCAATGGAATATACGTAAATATCCTCGGGGCTTATATATTTTAAATATTCGGAATAGATATCGGCAGAGTATTCCATGTATTTTTTCATCCGCGGCTTTGCGGCTATATATTCTATATTATCGGGTATTTCAAAAAGCCTGCATCTGTTTCTTACGCCAAGTGCTTTAAGAGCCGGAGTTATGGAAAGACATATTGCGCCGCCGCCGCGGGAAGCGTCCGCTACAACCAGAGGAGCCTTGAAAGGGTCAAGCCCGCGCTCCACCGCTTCTACGGAAGCGTAAAAGCTTTTAAGATCTATGCAAAGATACATAGGACTTTCACACTCCCCGAAATGATTCATGGCGCACATCTTTTATGATTTTAAGAGCGATTCCCTGAACGATTATATTTTCGGGGCGCAGCTCGCGCCTTTCCGGCGGATAATCGCTGTTTTCGGCAAGAAGATACGGAATACCGTTTTTATCTTTTTTAAAGCGCTTTAAAGTTGTGCCGTCCTCCGTTAAAACGGCAATAACCTGACCGTCGCGTGCTTCGGAGGTTCTTTTTACCAGGACAAGATCGCCTTCTTCTATGCCTATGTCAACCATGGAATCCCCCATGGTATGAAGAAGAAAACATTCGCCGTCTATCCATTCTTCGGCAATCGGAAGATAACCCGAGGGCTCCTGCCGCGAGTCAAAAGGTTCTCCGCAGGCGATAGATCCGTATATCGGGACGGGGAGTGTGTGCGCTTTATAAAGGTCCTGATTTTTAATGCGCAGCGTGTCTCTGCCTTCGTATTCTATAACACCCCTGTCACGCAGTGCCAAAAGATAACGATATCCCACAGAGTTGTTCATTTCCATATACTGCGTGATTTCGCCGAAAGACGGGGAAATTCCGCCGTTTTCGCGTATATAGTCAACTATATAATTTTCCATTTTGCAAAGCTTTTCTTCGCTTAATTTTTTCAAGCCGATGCACCTCGATTATAAAAGAACTTTAACTTCTTTTATAATTATAGCACCGTGAATTGTATTTGTCAAGTGGAAATTTCTACAAAGCTGCCGCCGTTTTTAGATGATCTGACGCAGATTTTTTTATCTATTTTTTCAGCAAGCTCCGCAACATGCGATATTATACCTATAAGCCTTCCGTTTCCGGCAAGTGATTTTAGGGCGTTTACCGCAAGTAAAAGAGAATCTTCATCTAACGATCCGAAACCCTCGTCAACAAACATCGTGTCAAGATGTATTCCTCCGGCCTCAGATTGAATTTCCTCGGAAAGGCCCAGTGCAAGAGAAAGAGATGCCATAAATGATTCGCCGCCGGAGAGAGTTTTTACGCTTCTTTGCGAACCGTTGTAATGATCGGTGACGCTCAGGTCAAGACCGCTTTGTGACATACGGTTTTCTGCATTTTCGGCGCGAAGAAGCTCATAGCGACCGTCTGTCATAGCCATAAGGCGTATGTTTGCGCGGCGTATTATCCGCTCGAAACAGCGTGCCTGAACATATGTTTCAAGCATAAGCTTGTCTTTACCGGAAACTTTTCCGTTTGCGGCGTCCGCAAGTGCAGCTATCATGGCAAGCTGTTTTTCGGTTTCTTCAAGTTCTTTTGTTTTTTCGGTCAGTGTTTTTAAAATTGCGGTATTTGATGAAATACGCGTATATATGAGACGTGTTTTTTCATCAAGAAGCTTTTTGTTTTCTTCAAGTTTTATTTTTTGTTCCGCTATATTTTCGGGAATGGCTTTTTCGGCTTCTTCTATTTGTGCTTTCAGATCTTTTGAACGTGCTGAATATGCCGCGTATGCCTTATCGCATTCTGCATATTCCTCCGATACACTTTGAAATTCAGTGTCAAAATCTTCAGCTTTTTTCCGAAGTTTTGTAAGATGCCCGTGCATTTTATCATAAGAGTCAAATGAAAGACGTTCAGAGAGCCTTTTTAATGATGATGCTGTTTCGGAATACGCTGAATTTAAAGCCGCGTGTTCGTTTTGCATAGCAATCAGCTCTTCGCGGAGAGTACGCAGCTGTTCTTCGGTCAGTGAGATTTTTTTGTCTGTATTTTTTCGGTTTTCCGTTTGTTTTTTAGCTTCATCGGCTTTTTTTGAAAGTTCGGTGATTAGCAGCTTAGCATTATTTATATTACATTCAAGCTCTTTTTCACCGCCGAACGGAATTTTGCCGTCTAAAAAATCTTTTAAGCGTGAAATGCTGCCGTTTATTTCCGCTGCTTCAAGACTTTTTTTGCTGCATAATGACAGAGCATTATCTGATTTTTCTTTTGCGGCACGAAGCATTTCACGTGTCGGAGCGCCGGTTACGGGATGAGCAGGGGAGGGGTGCTCCAATGAACCGCAAACCGGACACGGAGCCCCTTTTTTGAGCGTTTGAGCAAGTATTCCGGCTTGTTCATCAAGGTATATTCGGTTTAAAACGCTGTATTCATGAAGTAATCTTTCATACTCATCATTTAATGATAAATATTTCTTTTGTTTTTTTTCAAGAAGTTCCGATAGTTTTTTAAATTCGCGGCTTTTTTCAAGAATATCGGAAAGTTTAGCTTTTTTATTTTCGGTATTTTCTTTTTCGGATATGATTTTCTGAAAATCAATATCGGAGTTTTCGAGAGCCAGCCGTTCTTCTTTTAAGCGCTTTAATAAATTTTCCGAAAAATTCAAACTGTCCGTTGTATCTTTAATCTGCTTTGATAGAGAGGTAATGGATTCTGACAGAGATGAAAGCTTTTCGGAAAGTTCCTTCTGCTCATCGTAGCCCGATGATTCTGAGACAAGTTTTGCAATTTCGTCTTTGCGTTTTTTGTTGTCATCCAAATTAAACTCATCGCGTTTTAGGCGAAGCAAATTAAGCTTTTCCGAAAGCTCGTTTTTCTTTTTTTCGGATTTGTCAAAGCTTTGTCTGTCCGAGAGAAGTTTTTCGGAATAGCCGAAAAGTTTATTGATTTCCGAAAGATCTAAATCATTCTTTTCGGAATCTGTGTGCAGTTTTTCAAATTCGGCTTTATCGGTGCTTATAAATTTTTCAAGCTGCTTTGCGGCTTCGCTGAGCGGTATTTCCTCCGCCTGTTCTCCGAAAGGTGTTTTTATTGCCGAAATCTGCTGAGAGGCCAGAAGACCTATTTCGTTATATTTATCGCGCAGGGCGCGTTCCTCCAAAGAGAGGCGTGCCGCAAAGCTTTTATATGGCTCTGTCTTAAATATTTCGCGGAAAATTTCCTGTCTTTGACGTGTGTCCGCAAAGAGCAGTTTCATAAAATCGCCCTGAGCCAGCATGGATATTCTCATAAACTGGTCTCTGTTAACACCTATTATTTCTTTTATTGCTTCATCTGCTTCCTTGAGACGCGTTATTTGTTTGCCGTCAGGGAGCGTCAGACAGACGGAAGCTTTTTGAACCGTTTCACCCGAACCTTTTTTTGCGGGACGGATATATTCGGGATTTCTTATTATATTATAGTTTTTTCCGTCATATAAAAAATCAAGCTCAACTTCAGTCGCAACAGAGGGCGAGGCATATTTGGAGCGGAGCATTTCGGGTTTTCTGTTGTCACCGCTTGCGGTGCCGTAGAGGGCAAAGGCAATGGCGTCAAATATTGTTGTTTTACCGGCTCCGGTATCTCCGCATATGAGATAAAGCCCGCTGTTTCCGAGGTTGTCCATATTTATAACTGTTTCATCGGCGTACGGACCGAATGCCGAAATTCTGAGTTTTACGGGTCTCATTTTTCATCCTCCCATATTTCCGTCATGATTTTTTCACAAAAGTTTCTTTGCGTGTCGTTCATGTCATTACCCATACGCTGTTTATAAAAATCACAAAATATCTGCAGCGGAGAACGGCGCTCCACAGTATCGTCCAAAGTTAACTCGCCGGAAGATTGTGTGCGCTTATTGTCATAGTCGAGCTTCATAAGATTGGGATATATTGTGCGCAGTTTGAAAAGAGCATCGGGCACATCAAATTCATCTGTTAAAGTAATATGTATGTAGTCATCTGTCGGCAAATCGCCGTAATTACGTTTATCCGTAACTTCTTCATATGTGCCCCGTATTTCGCGCATATCATGAAGCGGCGTAAGAGGAATATACGAAAGCGCAATGTTCCCCTTTTCGTTCATTAGGCCGAGAGTTACACTTTTTTGGTGAGACGCCTCAGAAAAAGAATATTTAAGCGGTGTGCCGCAGTAGCGTACGGTATCGCGCAAAACGCTTTGCGGTCTGTGAATGTGCCCGAGAGCAACATAATCAAATTTATCAAAAAGCGACGCGTCGATATTATCCGTACCGCCTACGGAGATATCCTCCGAATCGCTTTGAACAGCGCCTGTAACAAATTGATGCGTTAATATGACATTCCGTTCGGATTCATCGTCGGGAATCTCCGAAATTGCCGTTTTTACCGCGTCGTTGTATGATTCTGTTTCGGCATCATAGAATCTGCGTACCTGCCGCGGCGTTACAAACGGCAGAAGATAGATGTTTATCAAACCGAAGTCGTCTTTCAGGGAATGCTTATAAACTGTGCCGTCATACACAGGAGCAATAAACACACGGCTGCTTTGCATCAGACGCGCTCCGAAGGCGATGCGCTCGGGGCTGTCATGATTTCCGCTTATTATAAAAATATTTGTATTTAATAATGTCAGCTCATACAAAAAAGCATCAAACATCTCCACGGCTTCACCGGAGGGCATGGATTTATCATATATATCTCCGGCTATAAATACGCAGTCGGGTCTTTCCGTATCGGCAATTTTCAAGATTTCTCCGAGAATATGCCGCTGATCCTCGGCAAGCGAAAATTCGTTAAGCTTTTTTCCTATGTGTAAATCTGAAATATGAATAAATTTCATTTGAATCGAATCTCCTTTGGAAAGAGTGTCGTTTATATAAAAATTTTATCATAATGATGAGCTAAAGTCAATTACAACAAAAAAACAATGGGGATGTTAAACAGCCCCATTGTCGTAAGTTCTGTATTATTCAAAAAGCTTTCCGTATTTTGTCAGATGCTCGTATTTCTCTTTAGCCTGTTTTTCAGCTTTTGCAAAGAGCTCATGAGCCTTTTCGGGGAATTTACGAGCCAGCGAGCTGTAACGGACTTCATTCATGATAAAGTCGTTGTAGGAAGCCGTAGGTTCTTTTGAATCCATCATAAAGGGATTTTTGCCCTCACAAACATTTCTCGGATCAAATCTGAATGTGTGCCAGTAGCCTGCCAAAACGGCATTCTTTATAACCTTCTGAGTGTCTGTCATGCCGCCCCTGATACCATGGTTGATGCAGGGAGCATAGCCGATGATGAGAGAAGGACCGTTATAGCTTTCAGCTTCTTTTATTGCCTTTACGGTCTGAGCCATATCGTAACCGAGAGCTACCTGAGCCACGTATATATATCCGTAGGACATTGCAATTTCGGCAAGATTCTTCTTTTTGATGGGCTTACCGCCTGCCGCAAACTGTGCAACCGCACCGGTAGGAGTGGCTTTCGAAGCCTGTCCGCCGGTGTTTGAGTAAACCTCGGTATCGAATACCATAACGTTTACATCCTCACCGGAAGCCAGAACATGGTCAAGACCGCCAAAGCCGATATCATAAGCCCAGCCGTCGCCGCCGAATATCCATGTGGATTTCTTGGAGAGGAATTCCTTCATTTTCAGAACTTCTTTAGCCGTGTCGCAGTCACAAGCCTCCAAAGCCGCAACAAGGTCAGCCGTTGCCTTCTGGTTTGCTGCACCGTCCTCATATGTTGCCTTCCAAGCATCAACAGCTTCTTTAACCTCGGGCTTTTCAACCGTTTCAAGCTTTTCGGCAAGACGTGCGCGAAGCTGCTTTGCGGCTATTGCCATACCGAGGCCGTGCTCTGCGTTATCCTCAAAGAGGGAGTTTGCCCAAGCGGGACCGTGACCGTTATGGTCGGTTGTATAAGGCGTCGAGGGTGCGCTGCCGCCCCAGATTGACGAACAGCCTGTAGCGTTTGAAATATAAGCACGGCTTCCGCAAATCTGTGTTATAAGCTTAGCGTAGGGCGTTTCGCCGCAGCCTGCGCAAGCGCCGGAGAATTCAAGAAGAGGCTGGTGGAACTGACTTGTCTTAACGTTAAGCGGCTGAGCCAGTACATCCTCTTTCGGAGCAACTCTGCTTACCGAATAATCAAAGCAGGGCTGTTCGGCTCTCTGCGTATCTATAGGCTTCATAACAAGAGCAGACTCCTTTGCGGGACAAACCTTTGCGCAGTTGCCGCAGCCGGAGCAGTCGAGAACGCTTACAGTAATACCGAAAAGGTACTTGTCCATGCCCTTGCCGTTCATTTTTTTGTATTTCATGCCTTCGGGCGCGTTTGCCGCTTCGTTTTCGTCCAGAACAACGGGACGGATCGCAGCGTGAGGACATACAAGAGAACACTGGTTACACTGAATACAGTTTTCGGGTATCCACTCGGGAACATCAACCGCAATACCTCTCTTTTCATATGCTGCCATACCCTGGGGAAGGTGTCCGTCTATCATGTTCATAAACTTGGAAACGGGTATTTTGTCTCCGCGCTGAGCGTTGCAGGGCTCAAGAATATCTTTAATAAATGCCGGAACATCTTTCTCGGCTTCGGGCTCATCAGCGGCGTTCTTCCAATCCGCGGGCACATCGATCTTGTGAATGTTTTCTGCGCCCTTTGTGATAGCTTCATGATTCATGTTAACTATCTTTTCGCCTTTTTTGCTGAATTTCTTAACAACAGCGGCTTTCATGTATTCCGTAGCCTGTTCGAAAGGAATAACATTTGCAAGCTTAAAGAAAGCAGACTGCAAAACAATTGAAGTCTTGTTTCCGAGACCGATTTCCTTTGCAATGCCGATAGCGTCTATTGTATAGAATTCAATATTGTTCTCGGCAATGTATCTTTTCATTTTGCCGGGAAGTCTCTTTGAAAGCTCATCAACATCCCACGCACAGTTCAAAAGGAATGTGCCGCCGGGAACAATATCCTCAACCATGTCGTATTTATCAACATAAGAAGGATTGTGACAGGCAACAAAGTTAGCTTTGTTTATAAGATAAGTTGATTTAATCGGCTTTTTACCGAATCTCAAGTGAGAAACAGTGATACCGCCGGATTTTTTTGAGTCATATGCAAAATAAGCCTGAGCGTAAAGATCCGTATGATCGCCGATAATTTTTATGGAATCTTTGTTTGCTCCTACGGTACCGTCGGAACCGAGACCCCAGAATTTACATGCCGAATTGCCGGCAGCCGAAGTGTGGGGGTTTTCTGTTCTCGGGAGAGAAAGCTCCGTTACATCGTCTGTGATGGACAGTGTGAATCCGTGTATGGGTTCCGATTTTTCAAGATTTCTGTAAGTTGCGATGATATCCGCAGGGATAGTATCTTTTGAGCCGAGTCCGTATCTGCCGCCTACAATAAGGGGTGCATTTGCTTTTCCGGCAAAGCAAGCGCAAACATCAAGATACAAAGGTTCGCCTATGGAACCGGGTTCTTTTGTTCTGTCGAGTACAGCAATTTTTTTGCATGTAGCCGGAAGTGCTTTTAAGAAAGCATCTGTCGGGAAAGGACGGTAGAGGTGAATCTTTATAAGACCTACCTTTTCGCCTTTTGATGTGAGATAGTCTATTGTCTCTTCTATTGTTTCGCAAACGCTGCCCATAGCAACGATAACCTTTTCGGCATCCGGAGCGCCGTAGTAGTTAACAAGACCGTAGTTTGTGCCTATTTTAGCATTAACCTTGTTCATGTATTCTTCAACTATTGCGGGCACTGCATTGTAAAACTTGTTGCATGCCTCTCTGTTCTGGAAGAATATATCGGGGTTTTGGGCGCTTCCGCGAAGAACAGGATGCTCGGGATTAAGTGAGTTTTTGCGGAATTCGTCAACAGCGTCCATGTCGCACATTTCTTTAAGATCTTCATAATCCCAAACTTCTATTTTGTCGATTTCGTGCGAAGTTCTGAATCCGTCAAAGAAGTGAAGGAAGGGAACCTTGCCCTTTATTGTTGCAAGATGTGCAACCGCACCGAGGTCCATAACCTCCTGAGGACTGTTTGAACAAAGCATTGCATAACCTGTCTGACGGCAAGCCATAACATCGGAATGATCTCCGAATATGTTAAGAGCATGGGAAGCTACGCAGCGAGCGCTTACATGAATAACCGAAGGAAGCTGTTCGCCTGCAATTTTGTACATATTCGGAATCATAAGAAGGAGACCCTGAGAAGCTGTGTACGTTGTTGTGAGAGCACCTGCTCCCAAAGAACCGTGCACCGCACCTGCGGCACCTGCTTCGGATTGCATTTCAACAACCTTTACGGGCTGTCCGAAAATGTTTTCTTTCTTGTCAACTGCCCATTCATCCGTTACTTCTGCCATAACCGAAGATGGGGTGATGGGGTAAATTGCAGCAACATCAGTGAAGGCGTATGAAGCCCAAGCGGCTGCGTTATTACCGTCCATTGTTTTCATTTTTCTGGCCATAACTTATCTCCTATCTGCCGTTCCGCTGCGGCAATTTCTGTAATAGTTATTTCTACGTACCTGCGGAAAAGATAAAAATATAAAGATACGATAGAGTGCAAAAAACACATTTAAACGGGACTTAAAAACCCAGTTTCAAATAACACCAAATTATATTATACCAATATTTAAGCGGTGTGTCAACATTTATTTAATTTGAGTTTCTGTAGTTGTGTAGGTTTGTCAATGATGTGTTACAAAAATTTTCAAAAAATATAATTTGCTTTATCATCATATATGGGGTGTTTACCATTTAATTTGTATTCTTTCCAAACCTCCATCGGTGAAAGGTATTTATATTTTGATATATATTTTGGTACTTTCTCATCCATACTTTCCCTTGTTTCCTTAAATCATCCAAGTTGTAAAAACTCAATCGTGAATAAAAGAATTTATCATCTGTTCTATGACTTCGTTCTACTCTTCCGTTATGCCACGGTGTTGCGGGCTTTATTAGCTCATGCTCTATTTCTTTTATAATCAGATATCTATCTAGCAGCGATATTGCTTTGGTGTTTACAAGCCTGTTTGTGAATTCTCTTCCGTTATCCGTCTGTATCATTTTAATTTCAAAAGGAAAGTATTTAATTGCTCGCTTTACAAAATCCACTGCGGTACTGCTGTCTTTGCTATCATACCAATACAAATTTCTTAAACTCGTTGCCTCATCAATAATTGTGTATTGATAGTATTTATTGCCATTGCTTTTTAAATAAAGCGTTCCTATGCGATATATACCCTCCGGAATATATACCATTCCGCTCAAATCAATTGCTTTTTGAATCGCTTTTGTATCAAGCGTTTCTCCGTTTCCTATTGCTCCGTAATCCTTAACATTTCTCAGTAATAATCTCCATTCTTCCGCTATAATCAGTACACGCATCAAAACTGCACTGGGCTGCAGATTTTTTATTGTATTTTACATCTTTTATATTAAAAAGATTTTATTTTTATAAGAATATTTGCATAATTATCCATTTTAAGATAAGACGCAAAATTCTTGGAGGTAACAATTTCTTCTCTAACAAGTTCAAGATTGTGCTTCTCGTCAAGCAAATAATATTCAACTTTTGCATTGTCCGCAATACCCGAAACCTCAACCTTTATCTCTTTTGCAGGCGTACCGTCATCATCATTGAAATGAGTAAGCATTATTGCACTGTTGTACCCATCGGTTGCGGCACAGCTGTAAATATCCTTAACACATTGTTCTGTCGGAATGTGAGTACCAAGTTTTCTCAATTCACGGAACATGATAAACGAATAATAACCTTTTAGCGGCTCATAGGTATATGCGTTAAACAAGCCATTCATTCCGCACGGTCGTGCATCGTAGTACATAAGCATTCCAAGGCTTGTGTTTTGGCAAACACTCATACTTCCCGCAATAAATGCAGCACCTTTTATGTTTTTTTCTTGAATAAGCGTGTATCGCCAATCATCACCTAACCAACCTTTTACATAATTCCATTCATCAAGTATCGTAAAAGTACCGTCCAGTCCATATTCCGTAAGTGCATTTTCAGCCTCAATCACCGCTTCACCAATTCCGATTGGTTCTTTCGCATAACAATGATATGAATAAAAATCCAATGGTATTTCTCTTTCCTTTATTGCTTTAAGAAAACTGCGTTTAAAATCATTTCTCCAAGGGGTACAAAATGC
>ENA-OUQH01001791-OUQH01001791.1-human-gut-metagenome-genome-assembly--contig:-NODE-1791-length-14053-cov-5.977997_pt1 | contig 14053 bp, 15 predicted proteins | sample MGYA00237948_ERZ548828 | MGnify/ENA primary metagenome ERZ548828 (study PRJEB26490, sample SAMN05194711) | human gut metagenome | biome: terrestrial biome; feature: human-associated habitat; material...
AGTAAAAACGAAATACCCTGGTGTCATTCTTTCCTGTCACCGCCGGGAACGCCAGCGCCGCATTGTCAAGTTTTCTCCACTGTGCATATTCGTTCTTCATGATGCTTTCCTTCTTCCTGTTCCTCTGTTTCCAGAAAACGATTTACATATGCAAAGCTCTCCTGCACATGCAGAAATTTGATCCCCAGTGCAAAATACCCGTGAAACGCACCTGCGATCCTGTGCACTTCCACACGATTTCCCGCTTCCTTCAGTTTTTCACCAAATGCCTCACCTTCATCCCGAAGAGGATCGAACTCAGCGGTAAGTATCAGTGTATCCGGCATATTTCGAAAATTCTTCTCCAGGATCGGCGCAAAATAGGGATTCCTCCTGTCTTCCGGACAACTCTCATAGAATTTCAGATAATCTTCCATCTTCTCCGCTGTGAGAAGATAACCGGTTCCGTTTGTTTTTACGGATTCAAAGGGAGAGTCTTCCGTATAACAGTTGTTCAGTGCCGGATAAATAAGGATCTGTTTTTTTGGAAAAAAATCTCCGCGGTCTCTGGCCATCATACATACAGCCGCTGCCAGATTTCCGCCTGCACTATCTCCCATAATGGTGATACGATCCGGATCCGTATTCAGAAGAAAACGATTGGTGTAAAAAGTCTTCGCAGCTGCATAACAATCCATCAGTCCCACCGGGAAACGGTATTCCGGTGCCAGCCTGTATTCAACAGACGCCACGATCTGACCGGTAGACTGTGCCATTCTGGCACAAACCCGCTGATAATTCTCTACACTTTCCGTAACCCAGCCACCGCCATGGAAAAACAGGATCACCGGTGGTTTTTTTCCGGAGGCGGCACCGTTTTCCATGTCCTCTTCTGTTGGAAAAAACAGACGGATCGGCACTTTATAGTCTCCGTTATAAACTTCCGCATCCAGTGTCCTGTAAAAGATCCTCATAGGATCCATCTTCTTAAGATCTGCCAGCTTTCTGGAAGCCTCCACTTCGATCCCGCCATAGGAAAGAGCATGGAGCACTGTCCGCACGGCACGTGGCATAGCAGTTTCTCTCCCGGTCGGAATGCCCGGAACTATGACTGGGCGGCTTCTTCTGTTTTCTTTTCTTGTATAGATATACTTTGTTTCTGTTTCGTATCTTCCAGGAATGCAGACTTGTTTCACGCAGGTACGCCTGTAGGCAATCCTCTTCAGGATCTCATGATCTGTACGGATGATCACTTCCGTTCCCTTATAGCCCCGGATATAATATCTGTTTTCTTTCTTTTTTATACGTGGTTGTCTCAATCGCAGTAAATATTTTCTGATTACTTTTTCCTCCGTGGATTTTTCCTTTATTTTCACCTATGATAGCATCCGCAGTCTATGAGTACAAGTCATAGTAAAAAATATACTGCTGCATGATTCCACGCATTCCTCTGTATCTGCGGTTGGGAAATCCTCTTTTGTAATGCACGTCCATGACCTGACGGATGTGGGTATCTATGGGAAAAGCATCCATATGATGCAGTGCAAACAAGCAGATACATTCAGCTACCTTTTCTCCCACACCACAGAGCTTCATCAGCTCCTTCTTTGCCTGAGGGTAACGCATATCATAGATTTTTTCCAGAGAGATCTGACCGGATGCAATGGTCCTGGCCGTTACTGCGATATATTTTGCCCGGTATCCCAGGCCGCATCCTCTTAACTCCTCTTCCGTTGCCTGACTCAGCGCCTCTACAGTCGGAAAAGCGTAGTATTCCACACCTGCAGATGAATTTTTTCGCTCTCCGTACTTCCGGCAGATGGTTTCGATACATTTGCGGATACGCTTGATATTGTTCTGCTGAGATATCAGAAACGTAACGATCATTTCCCAGAGATCCTGTCTTAATATCCGTATCCCGTCTCCTGCCTTTATTGCGGCACCCAGATATTTATCCCGTGGATTAGCAGCATTCATGTAAGCTTCATAATCCGTATCCAGATCAAAATAAAGCACCCAGTAACAGATAAATTCTTCCTGAGAGCAGTAAAAATCTACCACTCCCCCCTTCTGGCGCATTTCCAGATACTGATCTCCCGCCACCATGGAAAAATGTCCGTCTCCAAGCTTTCTCATCCGGAAGCACTGTCCGGAATCGCATATTTTATCAAGGCTGAAATGTTCCAGCTCTACTGTGATCATGTCTGTTCCTCTCGTAAATATTTTTCTTTATATAATGTTCTGTATTCTCTTGGTGTCATCCGGTACCGTTCCCGGAATACCCGGTTAAAAGTCCTCTGACTTTCAAATCCCGGGATCTGCACATACGCCTGTTCCACTGCAAGATTATCATCCTTCTCCTTGCGGTTTGCCCTGAGACACCGTACCGCATTTACAATATCCGGATGCACCTGCTCCTTTTTTTATAACCGGGTCTTCCGGACAGCTGTTCTGAATGATATCCGCAAACTTACCAATCAATACCGGCTTTGCCCAGAGATAGACTGCTTTGTTTTCTCCCGGAGAGAACACCTGATAGTGATGGATCACATCCGGAAAGATCACTGCAAGATCTCCCTCTTCCATATGATAAAGCTCCTGTCCCATACCAAGCTCCAGAGTTCCCTCTGTGATATAGATAAACTCTATGGAGTTATGAAGATGGGGTGAAGCATGGGCTAAGGTCCGCAGATGAATATGGAGATTCTTCTTTTTTTCTTCGTATACTGGAAACATGGATTTTTCTCTCCGCAATATTTGACTACTTTTTCTGTGTTTTTGGCACGTAATATTTCCGAGAGTTTATTATAATGCATTTGTAAGTTAAAGAAAAGAGGAGGAAAATAAAATGAAAAAAATCATAGAATTTATCAAATATGCGATCAAATGCTACGTGGAGATCAATGCAAGAAATCCATATTTCCGCTAAGAAGATCCACAATAATATCTGAGGTCACGGATATTTTGTGTGGACCATGCGCATGAAAAAACTGAATAAAGGTCAATAAATGACTTGTGCGAAAATAGTATCACCTGGCATCATGAAGTATCTCCAAAGCCCGTTTATATCTTCCATGCAGCCGTGATATCTGTTCAGCAGACATATTTTCGCAGTCAGAAAGACGTGTTACATCAGAATTGTGGAGCAGATCAGCCTGCTTCACTTTTTTTGCGATCGGATTCTTCCGGAGCTTCCGGATATAATCGAAATAATTCATATTCTTATCTCTTGTAAGACAACGTAAGGCCTCCACAACCTCTTCCGGAAATTCTCCGGCAAGATCCTCAAATGTGATCTCTGTATCTTCTATCACATCGTGCAGAAGTGCCGTACATACACTGAGTTCATCATCCATCTGCTCCGCTACGTGAAATGGATGAAAGATATAAGGTGTCCCGCTTCGATCTGTCTGTCCATGATGTGCCTCGTACGCCACCTTCATAGCTTTTTTCGTCAAAGCTGTATAAATCATAGCTGTGCCTCCCGTCAGGTCTTTCGAACCCCCGTTCATACTCTGTATTACACAGTATAGCATCTATATTTCCTATATACAAGGATAAAAAGTTTTATATATCTATCATTTTTACTTATATACGACAATTTTCTGATTATAACATTCCCAAAACTCTGCTGTTCTTATTTAGATCTTTCATTGGATCATGAACTCGCTTGCCCTCATTCTGAAATTGGTATATACTTACTAGTACAGCGAAAATTAAGTTTCTGCTATATTGACGCAGGATGATTTCTTCATCTGCAAGGCGGAGGAATGAGGCGTAGCGGTGGCTACGACGATTGACGACAACGCAGCAGATGAAAAATCAGACAAGTCAATATGGCGGTTACTTAATATTCGCTGTACTAGGTCAGGTAAAACTATCCATATTCATGGTATTACACGGATCACTTCATTTTAAAAAAGAAAGGAATCTTACCTATGAAATTTATATATCCCGCAGTTTTCCGTCCCACAGAGGACAAAAAATACAATGCTTTTTTTCCGGATCTTGCCTGCTGTGAAGCCAACGGTGACACGCTGGATGATGCCATCGAAAATGCCAATGCAGCTGCATACGACTGGATCTACACAGAGCTTATGGAATTTGAGGGAAAGCTTCCTCCGGTTTCCGATGAGAGCGATCTGGAGCTTCAGGAGGGAGACGTTGTCCGCAATATCTCTGTAAATATCCGCTTCCAGGATGGCTGGGACGAATAAACTCTCGTATCACAAAAACAAAGGCGACATTTAATATCATTTTCAATAAATGTCCGTGTCGAAAATGCCTGTTATGCAAAAAGCATCCGGATCGGTAATTGTCCTTTATTACCGATCCGGATGCTTTTATTATACATTTCTTCATTGTTCGTGATACTGTCTGAAAAATTTACGCAGTCCGTCCAGTGCTTTTACCAGCACTTCTGTCTCATTCTCATTCAGCTCTGCGATCACCGCTTCTGTCATCTGCCTGTGAAACTCCGCATGATGATGATATGCCATACGTCCCTTATTTGTAAGCTGGATAAATACCACACGCCGGTCCTTCTCACTTCGCTCTCTCTTCACATAGCCTTTTTTTACAAGACTGTTCATAGATGTTGTGAGGGAGCCTACGGTGATCTTAAGCTTGGCTGCAATGGAGGACATGTTCCCCCCTCCAAGACCTACAGCCTCGATAATGTGCATATCATTGTTGGAAATATCTTTATATTTATCTGTGATGATGGCTTCCTCCTCCAGTCGGAGGATCTCATTGAACAGATTCACCAGCACGTCATTTATAACTTCCCGATTGTCCACTCTACCCGCTCCTGTTTCTCCGGAGCAAAAAGGCTTCTCCGGTTCTCTGTTTATGAAGCCATCGTAACATAAATATGGCATTTTTTCCACTGGATTTTTACTTTGCGGGCTACAAAATCACTGCACTTATTGCTTCTACATTTTCCGGAAACGTTCATAGCGATGTTCCAGAAGCTTCTCCGGCTCTTCTTCGCCATATTTCTCAAGAAAATCCGCAATTCCGTTTTCCAGATAACCCGCAATATCATTTATGTTCTCACGGCTTACAGGCTCTGCTTCCGGAATCACATGCTCGATCATCCCCATCTGGTAAAGGTCTGCAGCTGTGAGCTTCATCACTGCTGCTGCTTCCTTTGCCTTTTTGCTGTCTTTCCAGAGAATGGAGGCAAAGCCCTCCGGGGACAGGATGGAATAAACGGAATGCTCCAGCATCCATACCTCATCTGCCACCGCCAAGGCAAGGGCACCTCCGCTTCCGCCTTCACCGATCACAACGGAAAGCACCGGCACTGTGAGACCTGCCAGTGTATAGAGATTTTTTGCAATGGCTTCACCCTGTCCACGTTCCTCTGCTTCCAGCCCGCAGAATGCGCCTGGTGTATCTACAAGGCAGATCACCGGACGGTGAAATTTCTCTGCCTGCTGCATCAGGCGCAGGGATTTCCAGTACCCCTCCGGAGATACCATTCCGAAATTCCGGGTAATGTTTTCCTTTGTACCCTCTCCTTTTTCCTGTACAAGGACAGTTACCGGCTGTCCGTGGAAAAATGCCACACCACCGATCACTGCCGGATCATCCCCGCAGTGACGGTCTCCGTGAAATTCCATGAAATCGTCAAATAGCGCTTCGATGTAATCCTTTCCTGTAGGGCGTGTTTTGGCTCTGGCAAGCTGAACATGTTCCCAGGGAGTGAAATCTCCGGATGGAACGAAGTCCGGCCAGATCCTATTATCTTCCTCAACAGTTTTCATCGATTCCTGATTGTCAGACTTGAACCCATTTTTAATGTCCGTATTATCGGACTGTACATTATTCAGGACTTTGTTCTGATGTAATCTCAGAATATCCGCCAATACGATCCTCTGCTCCTCACGCTTTACGATCTTGTCCACAAAGCCGTGTTCCAGAAGAAATTCCGCTCTCTGGAAGCCTTTGGGAAGCTTTTGCCCGATGGTCTGTTCGATCACTCTGGGACCTGCAAAACCGATCAGCGCTTTCGGCTCTGCCAGGATAATATCTCCCAGCATAGCAAAGCTTGCCGTCACGCCGCCTGTTGTCGGGTCTGTGAGGACCGGCACATAAAGAAGTCCAGCATCGCTGTGCTTCCGGATGGCCATACTGGTTTTTGCCATCTGCATCAGGGAAACCAGGCCCTCCTGCATTCTGGCACCGCCGGAACAGATATAGAGGATTACCGGCAGCTTCTCCTCTGTGGCACGTTCAAAAGCCCGCGTGATCTTTTCCCCCACGACTTCTCCCATACTGGACATCATGAAACGACAGTCACAGACACCAAGTGCCACAGGTGTCCCTTTTATAGTACATTTTCCGGTAACTACAGCCTCATCAAGCCCTGTCTTTTCACGAAGCCCCTGAAGCTTTTCTTCGTAGCCTCTGTACTGAAGGGGATTCTTTTCTTCCATGTGAGCATCCCACTCCACAAAGCTCTTTCTGTCTGCGATCAGTTTGATCCGACGATAAGCGGGTACATGGAAATAATTTCCGCAATGGGGACAGATGTATTGATTCTGCTTTACCTCGTCTACAAAAACCGCCGCTTTGCAGGCGTTGCATTTACGCATCAGGTTATCCGGCACCTCCGGAATGTTTTCCTGTTCCTCACCCCGGATATCCCTGACTGTTTTTTTGAACATGTGCTTAATTCTCATTGATCTTCACTCCCGCAATGATATGGCTGGCAAGAAAGCCAGTGTCAAAGTTTCCGGACTGATAATCCTCATCTTTCAGGATTTCGTACTGATAGTCAATATTTGTATCGATTCCGTCAATGATCACCTCACCAAGAGCACTCTGCATTTTTGCAATGGCTTCTTTTCGGTTACCTGCATGAACGATCAGCTTCGCAAGCATGGAATCATAATATGGCGGGATCTTACAGCCGTTATACACACAGGTATCCACACGGATCCCGTTTCCTCCCGGAAAATGCGCTCCCTGGATAGTTCCCGGCGAAGGACGGAAATTTTTCTGAGGATTTTCAGCATTGATCCTGCACTCAATGGCGTGTCCCTGGATCCGGACATCCTCCTGAGCGATCTCAAGAGGCATTCCGGAAGCGATCTTCAGCTGCTCCTTTACAAGATCGATCCCTGTTACCCACTCTGTCACCGGATGCTCCACCTGGATCCTTGTATTCATTTCCATAAACCAGAATTTTCCATCCGGTTCCAGAAGAAATTCGATCGTTCCCGCATTTACATAACCGGCTGCTTTCGCCGCCGTCACCGCCGCATGACCCATTTTTTCTCTTAATTCCGGAGAAACTGCAGCACTTGGAGATTCCTCGATCATCTTCTGATGATTTCTCTGGATGGAGCAGTCACGCTCTCCCAGATGGATCACATTTCCGAAGCTGTCTGCAAGGATCTGAAACTCAATATGTCTCGGATTTACCACGAAATGTTCAATATACATGGTACCGTCGCCAAAAGCGATCTCAGACTCTTTTCTGGCGGTTGCATAGGCTTCCGGAAATTCCTCCGGTGTGTTTGCCACACGCATGCCTTTTCCGCCGCCGCCAAGAGCTGCCTTGATGATCACCGGATAACCGATCCTCTCAGCTTCCTTAAGACCGGTTTCAATATCCTCCACATCCCCTTCGCTGCCCGGAACTACCGGAACACCAGCTGCGATCATGGTGCTTCTTGCAATTTTTTTGTTGCCCAGCATACGGATGACCTTTGATGGAGGACCCACAAATGTGATCCCGCATTTTTCACAGAGCTCCGCAAATCTGGCATTTTCAGAAAGAAAGCCAAATCCCGGATGAATGGCATCCGCACCGGAAACCATGGTTGCACTGATGATCTGTTCCATATTCAGATAGCTCTGTGCAGATGGTCCCGGTCCGATACAGATTGCTTCGTCCGCCAGCTGTGTGTGAAGGCTTTCCTCATCTGCCTCAGAATAAACCGCCACTGTGGCAATTCCCATTTCTCTGCAGGCACGGATAATACGCACCGCGATCTCGCCTCTGTTGGCGATCAGTAACTTTCGAATCATACAATCACCTTACCCGATCATAAATGTAAGCTCAGCCTCTACGGCAACCTCGCCATCCACAGATGCCACTGCAGAACCAATGCCTACAGGACCCTTTCTGCGGATGATCTTTGTTTCAAGACGGAGCTTGTCTCCCGGAGCTACCTTTCTGCGGAATTTACACTTGTTGATGCCTCCGAAATAAGCGGTTTTTCCCTTCATGTCCTCCAGGGAAAGAATGGCTACCGCACCCACCTGTGCCAGCGCTTCTACCATCAGAACACCCGGCATTACCGGCTCCTGGGGAAAATGTCCCCGAAAAAAATCCTCGCGGAAGGTCACACATTTATATCCGACAGCAAATTCACCCGGCTCATAATCTTCAATATAGTCCACAAGCAGAAACGGATGTCTGTGTGGAATGATCTCCTCGATCTGTTTTACATCAAGATGCTTCATTCTCTATCCTCCTGAAACAATAATTTTTCTTATTCTCTGATTCTGATCTGAAGGTACTTATCGGATACGGAAAAGCTTCTGACCGTATTCTACCGGCTGTCCGTTCTCCACATAGATCTCTGCGATCTCGCCGTCAAAATCACTTTCGATCTCATTCATCAGCTTCATAGCTTCCACGATTGCAAGAACCTGTCCTTTTTTTACCTTGTCTCCCACCTGAACGTAAGGCGGAAGATCCTGTGACGGTGCAGCATAGAAGGTTCCTACCAGCGGAGATGTTACCAGGCTGCCTGTCTGATCTTCCCCGCTCTGTGGTACGGTTTCCGACTGCTCAGTACCTTTCACTCCCTGTGCTTCTGCCACAGTTTTTCCTGTCACTGTCACTGCCATTTCATCTGTTGAAGCCGGTACCACAGGATCTTTGCCTGCCACCGGTGCTGTATTCACTGCCCTGCGGACTTTTCCACCGGTCATTCCTACTGCCGGAATGTTTTCCACAGTTTCTCCTATAACCCCCTGAATGATCTGTGGCTTTCCATGCTCCATACTTAAGGTCAGATCTGCTGTCTCATATGTAAAGGCAGTAAGCTCTGATGCAGATACGTGATCGATCAGTTCAAGGATCTGGTTAAATTCCATAGCTTCAGTCCTCCTCATACTTCTTTACAAGCAATGTTCCGTTGTGTCCTCCAAATCCAAGGGAATTGCTCATTGCATAACGAACTTCCTGTTTTGCCGGAGCGCCGATCATATAGTTCAGATCAAGCTCCTCCTCTGTTTCTGTTGTTCCCACTGTCTGATGGATAAATCCGTCCAGAATGGATTTTACGCATACGATAAACTCAACAGCTCCTGCTGCGCCAAGAAGATGGCCCACCATGGATTTTGTGGAATTGATCTTTACATCCTTGGCAGCGTCCTTAAACGCAAGCTTGATAGCTCTTGTTTCAAACAGGTCATTGTGATGTGTTCCGGTTCCGTGTGCATTGATATAATCTACCTGCGCCGGTGCAACACCTGCTTCCTTCATGGCATTTTCCATAGCACGTGCGGCGCCGCTTCCGTCCTCGGCCGGAGATGTGATATGGAAAGCATCTGCAGTTGCACCGTATCCCACAACCTCTGCCAGGATATTGGCATTTCTCTTTTTGGCATGCTCAAGCTCTTCCAGAACAACCACACCTGCACCCTCGCCCATAACAAAACCGCCTCTGTCTTTATCAAACGGAATGGATGCACGCAGCGGATCCTCACTTGTGCTCAGTGCAGTAAGGCTTGCAAAGCCTGCGATACCGATAGGGCAGACAGCTCCCTCTGTACCACCGGCAAGCATTACATCTGCATCACCATACTGAATGGCACGGAAAGCATCTCCGATACAATGTGTTCCTGTCGCACATGCCGTTACCACGTTGGTGCATTTTCCTTTTGCGCCGGTAGCGATAGAAACATTTCCGGCTGCCATATTTGTGATCATCTTCGGAACAAGAAGCGGATCCACTCTTGAAGGACCTTTTTCCATAAGCTTCTTCTCATTGGTCTCGGTAGCCTGAAGACTTCCCACACCGGAGCCGATGATAACGCCTACCATGTACGGATCTTCCTCTTCCATCTTAAGCCCGGAATTTTCCACTGCTTCCAGTGCAGCTGCTACCGCATACTGGGAAAAAGGCTCCATTCTTCTTGCAGTTCTCGGATCCATGCGATCCTTTGCCACAAAATCTTTAAGCTCTGCTGCCAGTGTTGCCTTGTATCCGGTCGTATCAAAACGGGTGATCGGTCCGATCCCCACCTTTCCTTCTTTTACTCCGTTCCAGAAGCTTTCCACATCATTTCCGATCGGTGTTACTGCTCCAAGTCCTGTTACTACTACTCGTCTTTTCATCAATCTATCCTCCTGACTCCGGGGAGCCTTCTTTACATTGCCATTCCGCCGTCTACGCGAAGTACCTGTCCTGTGATGTAACGTGCACCGTCTGATGCCAGAAATGCAGCTGCCTTTGCCACGTCTTCTGTTGTTCCCATGCTTCCCATGGGGATAGATGCCGCAATATTTTCTTTTACTTTGTCAGAAAGCACGTCCGTCATGTCTGTTTTGATAAATCCCGGTGCAATGGCGTTGACCGTGATCCCTCTGGATGCCAGCTCCTTTGCAGCGGATTTTGTAAGACCGATGATCCCGGCTTTGGATGCCGCATAATTGGCCTGTCCTGCATTTCCACGAAGGCCTACCACCGATGAAAGGCTGATGATCCGGCCGCTTCTCTGCTTCAGCATCATTCTGGACACATGACGGATGCAGTTGAAGGTTCCTTTCAGATTGATGTCAACAACTCTGGAAAAATCTTCCTCACTCATTTTCATGAGAAGTCCGTCCTTCGTAACTCCGGCATTATTTACCAGGATATCAACACGTCCGTATTTTTCTGCAACAGCTTTGAAAAAAGCTTCACATGCATCAAAATCTGCCACATTGCACTGCAGGATATCTGCCTGGCCGCCGGCTGCCTCGATCTCTGCTTTTGTTTCCCGGGCTTTTTCTTCTGAGCCGTTATAATTGATCACTACAAGGTTTCCTGCTTTTGCAAGCTCCAGGGCGATGGCTTTCCCGATTCCACGTGCACCGCCTGTTACAACTGCGATTTTTTTCTCTGACATATGAATTCCTTTCTGATGTTATGCGGTCATCCGTGATCCGCATTTGTTACCTGGCATTTCTGTCTGCTGCACTATGCCTGCTTTATTTTTGATTCTTTATCTTTTTTTCCAATATTTATACCAGTTCCTGGCAGACCTTCTCTGCATCTTCTACGGTCTGGATGTTATATACTTTTACATTTCTGTCGATCTTTCTCATAAATCCGGCAAGGGTTCTTCCCGGTCCGATCTCAATAAATGTATCTACTCCCTGACGGATCATATTTTCCACACTCTGCTGCCAACGCACGGAAGAAGAAATCTGTTTTTCCAGAAGTGCTTTTGTTTCCGCCGGATCTTCCACATACTCTGCGGTCACGTTTGTCACATACGGGATTTTAAGTTCATGAAGTGTGACACCCTCCAGAACCTTTCCCAGTTCTTTTCCTGCAGTGGCAAGCATTGCGGAGTGGAACGGTCCGCTGACATTTAACGGGATCACTCTTCTTCCTCCGGCTGCCTTCAGCTTTTCAGAGGCTTCCGCAACTGCCTCCGCAAGGCCTGTGATCACGATCTGGCCGGGACAGTTGTAGTTTGCAATGCTTACATCTGCAATGTCTGCAAGCACTTCCTCGATCTTCTCTGTCTCCATTCCCATAACTGCTGCCATGCTTCCCTTACCTGCCGGAACTGCCTGCTCCATAAGGATTCCCCTTTTTCTCACGGTAGTAACAGCATCCTTCAGCTCCATGCCGCCGGCAGCTTCAATAGCGCAGTACTCGCCAAGGCTTAATCCTGCAGTTACATCTGGATGAAGTCCCATCTCCTCTACCACCTTCTCCATGGCAAGACAGGTAGTGACCAGTGCAGCCTGTGTATATTCAGTCAGGTCAAGCCTGTCATTTTCTTCAAAGCAAAGTGCTTTCATATCCAGATCCAGCCACTCACCGGCAGAGTCGAAAACATCCTTTGCTGTATCGTATTTCTCATAAAAATCTTTTCCCATTCCGGCCTTCTGTGCACCCTGGCCCGGAAAGATGAATGCTGTTTTTCCCATTTATTATTCCTCCACAAGAAAACTGTTTTTCTTTACAGTCTCTTTTGTCTCTCTGATCAGTCTTGCCATCAGCTCCTTACAGGTCGGTACATCCTTTACCATACCTGCGATCTGTCCGGACATAACGCTTCCGGTTTTTACATCGCCGTCAACAACAGCCTTCCTGAGGCCACCAAGTGTCAGCATTTCCAGTTCTTCAAAGGATGCACCTGCAGCTTCTTTCTCCAGATATTCCTCTACCTGTTTTACATTCTTATTCGAACAGTCTATTCCATTAATGACAGTCTTTGAAAAGAAATGTGTACTGTAAAATACTGCCGTACCCACATAACCAATTGCAATGACCGAAACGATCAGCGAAAGTACAATTGCTATCTTATTACGCAATTTCCAGTTTTTTCTTCTGTTTTTTCTTTGTTGTCTTCTTTCTTGTTTCATTACTTTCTGTGTTTCAGGTCTCTGATCCTCTTCATCAATTTCTGAAAATCCCTCATCCGCATACATTTCTTTCTCTAATATTTCTTCCATTTTATCTGTATGTTTTTCTCTAATGCTCATTAATTCTAACTCCTCTACAATGAAATTTACCTGCTTATAATAAAGTTCATGCTTTCTAATTATAATATGCATATATAGAAAAGTACAGATAAAATCCAAATTTTTTCACAAGATATTTTATAAATAATTTATGATTGCGGCTTCGATGCTTTTTTTATATAATATATTTTATATAATAACACAATCTTTTATGACCGAATACATACAAACTAAGGAGACACAGATATGGCAGGATCAACTTTTGGAACTTTATTCAGGATCACAACCTGGGGTGAATCCCATGGACCGGCTCTCGGAGTCGTCGTAGACGGATGTCCCGCCGGGATTCCTCTCACCACTGATTATATACAGGCATTTCTTGACCGCAGAAAACCTGGTCAAAGTAAATTCACTACTGCCCGCAGAGAATCGGATACAGTCGAGATTCTTTCCGGCGTTTTTGAAGGGTATACGACCGGAACACCTATTTCTCTCGTAGTCCGTAATAACGATCAGCGTTCTCATGATTACAGCAACATCAAAGACTGCTATCGTCCGGGGCATGCCGATTATACATTTGATAAAAAATACGGATTACGTGACTATCGCGGCGGCGGACGTACTTCCGGAAGAGAAACTATTGGACGCGTTGCCGGCGGAGCTGTCGCTTCCCGCATTCTTGAATGTCTTGGAATAAAACTTACTACCTATACCAAAGCAATCGGTCCTGTATCCATTCCTTCCGATGCCTATGATTATTCTGTAATTAATGAAAACCGCCTTTATATGCCAAATTCGGAATACGCACAGCAGGCAGCTGCCTATTTGGAACAATGTATTTCTAATCAGGATTCGTCCGGCGGTCTGATTGAATGTATTATTGAAGGTATGCCCGCAGGTGTCGGGGAGCCCGTTTTTGACAAACTGGATGCTTCCCTCGCCAAAGCCGTTATGTCAATCGGGGCTGTCAAAGGTGTAGAAATCGGTGATGGATTCTCTGTTACATCTTCCAAAGGAAGTATCAACAATGATTCTTTCATCTCCGAAAACGGACAAGTTTTGAAGCAGACCAACCATAGTGGGGGGATTCTCGGCGGTATCAGCGATGGAAGTTCCATTATATTACGCGCAGCCATCAAACCGACACCATCTATTTCCCAACCACAAAAAACAGTAAACACTGCCGGAGAAAACATCGAAATTGCTATTTCTGGACGACATGATCCGGTTATCGTTCCACGTGCGGTTGTTGTAGTGGAATCCATGGCTGCAATTACACTTACAGATCTCCTGATGCAGAATATGACTTCGCGTATTGAATATCTCAAAAATATTTATCTTTAATAGGTGACTGCTTCTTCC
>ENA-OUQH01001796-OUQH01001796.1-human-gut-metagenome-genome-assembly--contig:-NODE-1796-length-14037-cov-3.803962_pt1 | contig 14037 bp, 11 predicted proteins | sample MGYA00237948_ERZ548828 | MGnify/ENA primary metagenome ERZ548828 (study PRJEB26490, sample SAMN05194711) | human gut metagenome | biome: terrestrial biome; feature: human-associated habitat; material...
CTGAACATGGCCGACGGTGCCCTGCTCATCGTTGACGCATACGAAGGCCCCAAGCCCCAGACGCGTTTCGTGCTTTCGCATGCACTCGAGGCCGGCCTGCGCATTGTGGTGGTTGTGAACAAAATCGACCGCCCGAATGCCGACCCCGAAGCCGCCGTCGATAAGGTGTTCGACCTCATGGTCGAACTTGGCGCTTCCGACGAGCAGCTCGATTTCCCGGTTGTTTACGCTTCGGCCGTGAATGGCTACGCTCGCTACGAATACGACGACGGCAACATGGACATGATTCCGCTGCTCGATACCATTTTGAAAGAAATTCCTGCGCCCGACGTTGACGCCGATGGCCCGGTTGCGATGCAGGTGTGCACCGTCGACCACAGCAGCTACGAAGGCCGCATCGGCATTGGTCGCTTGCATAGCGGCACCATTCACGAGAAAGACCTCGTGCTCGTGGTTCCCTCCGAGGGCGAGCCGTACAATGCCCAGATTCGCAAGGTGTACACCTTTGAGAACCTTGGCAAGGTTGAGGTCCCCGAGGCTCATGCGGGCGACATCGTTGCTGTTATCGGTGTCGAAGACGCCGACATCGGAGATGTCATCACCGATCCCGAGAATCCCGTCGAGATGAAGCCCATCGCTGTTGAAGAGCCCACCATGGCCGTCGTTTTCGAGGCTTCCACCAGCCCGCTTGTCGGTCGCGAGGGTGACATCGTCGGTGCTCGTCAGCTGAAAGAACGTCTCATGCGCGAGAAGGAGAGCAACATCTCCATGCGCATCGACGAGACCGAGGACAAGTCCGGCGTTCGCGTCGCTGGTCGTGGCGTTCTGCACCTGTCTGTTCTTATGGAAACGATGCGCCGCGAGGGCTTCGAATTCCAGGTTGGCCGCCCGCAGGTTGTGTACAAGACCGACGAGCACGGCAACAAGCTTGAGCCCATCGAGGAGGCAACGCTCGACGTTCCCAACGATTACTCGGGCAAGGCTATCGAGGTTATGGGCACCGCTGGCGGCATCATGGAAGACATGGCTTCCGACGAGACCATGACGCACCTCGTGTTCCGCATTCCGTCACGCGGCACCATGGGCCTGAAGACGCGCATCCTCAACGTGACCCACGGCGAGGGCGTGCTGTTCCATCACTTCCGCGAGTATGGTCCGTACACCGGCGAGATGCAGGGTCGCAAGAATGGTGGCATGATCGCCATGAGCACCGACAAGGCCGTTGCGTACGCTCTTGACACGCTGCAGCAGCGCGGCCGCCTGTTCGTGAAGCCGGGCGACGAGTGCTATGAAGGCATGATCGTCGGCGAATCGGCCAAGGAAGGCGATATGGTCGTGAACGTGTCGAAGACCAAGAACCTGGGCAACCAGCGCTCTTCGACCGCCGATAAGGCCATCCAGCTTACCCCGCCGGTGACGTTCACCCTCGAAGAGGCTCTGGAGTACATCGAGGACGATGAACTCGTTGAGGTCACGCCGCAGTCCATTCGTATGCGCAAGCGCCTGCTTTCCGCAACCGACCGCCGCAAGGCCAACAAGAACTAGCGAATTCCATTTCGCCGCTTTGAGACCCGCCCGCGCATACGGGCGGGTCTTTGTATATACACGCGTTTATTCTCATGCGCCGAAATGCCCAATTTGCCGTATATGGCCGTGCATTTTGGGCGTTCGCGTGGTGTGCGTGTGGGTGTATTGTGACGGCGTTAAACCCGTTTTTCGCCTGTGGGAAAATACTGGCCCGTACACAAAGGGCAAAAGCGAATGCGGCATGGGGAGAGTTTAGGTCGCGTCCCGTTTACCCTTGCCCATAAGAGAAGGTAGGGCTTAATGAAGAAGATGAACTTCTTGAAAATCGCCTGCGCTGCGGCACTTTCCGCCGCATGCTGTTTTGCCGCCGTTGGCTGCAGCCAGACGAAAAGCGATTCCGGCGACGTATCGGTGAGCGATACGTCCGAAGGCGTTGCTGCCACGGTCAATGGCACGGAAATCGGCGAGAAGGCCGTGACTTCGTACATCGCAAACTTCCGCAGCATGTCGAATCTTGAGTCCGACGCCGATTGGGCACAGTGGCTCGTCGACAACAATTACACTGCGGCCGACATTCGCGAGGAAGTCATCAACTATTACGCGAGTCAGGAACTCGTTCGCCAGGCTGCCGAGGAAAACGACATTAAGGTCGAGTCTTCCGAAATCGATTCCCAGGTGCAGCAGATGCGCTCTTACTACGATTCCGATGAAGATTGGGAAAATGCGCTGAAGCAGATCGGCACCACCGAGTCGCAGTATCGCTCGCTGCTTGAGGTTTCCATGCTTCAGCAGGCTCTTCAGGAAAAGGTTGCCCAGCCGGAAGATCCCACCGATGAAGAGCTTCTGCAGTACGCCCAGATGTATGCCACTTACTACAACGGCGCAAAGAAATCGAGCCACATCCTGTTCAATTCCGATGACGAAGCTACCGCTCAGGAAGTGCTCGACAAGATTAACTCTGGAGAGCTCGACTTCGCTGAGGCCGCAAAAGAGTATTCTCAGGATGAAGGCAGCAAGGAAGACGGCGGCAATGTTGGCTGGGATAAGCTGACGTCGTTTGTCGATGAGTATCAAACTGCGCTCGATGGCCTTGAGGAAGGCCAGGTTTCCGGTCTGGTAACCTCGAGCTATGGTATCCATATCATCAAGTGCACCCAGGTGTTCAACGCTCCTGAGGAAGTCACGTCGATCGATCAGCTTCCGTCTGAGTTTATGGATTCCATCAAGTCCACTCTTGAGGCTTCCGCCAAGCAGCAGGCTTATTCGCAGTGGTATCAGGACTACAAGAGCAACGCCGACATTCAGATCAACGACATGCCGAGCGGTCTTGTCTACGATGTAAGCCTCGATGGCGTCGAACCTTCGAGCACGTCCGCTTCGACGGAATCTGATGCAAGCACTTCCGCCGACTCTTCGACCGAATCTTCGGCCGAGAACGCCTCGACTGAGTCTTCTCAGCCCGCCGAGACAAAAACCAACTAGGCGCAACAACGTACTCAATCAAGAAACCCGCTTCGGCGGGTTTCTTTGTATTCTCTACCTGTTAAATGCTCGTAGCGTTTAACAGGTATGTGCTTGCCCAGTGTGACGAAATCTCACCCCCAGATAATCATTCGAAACAGAAAAATATGAAGAAATGCTTCGTTCGCACCTAAAGTCAGCGAGCGTGCGCCCGGCGCGGCAGATTGCCCCGCCGCATGGCCAAGCGTACTTTGGTACGCGCCGCGCCATGCACAAGGGGTAAGATGACGTGCCCGGCGCACGCGCAGTGTCAGGTCGGCTCAAAAGAAAAACGCCGTTCGTTAGAACGGCGTAAATAAACAACTGACGGAGAAGTGGGGATTCAGAATCGCGCTGCGCGCGCTTCACCTCGTCGGCTAAAGCCTCCTCGCGATTCGCTGAAAACAGCCCACTGGGCTGTTTTTCGGCTTATAGGACAAAAAGTGTGTCTGGAGGCTTTATTCAGTCGACGGAATACGGGTACCTCGTTTTGTGGTGTAATTCCTCCCAAACAAGCCCCTCGCCCCACTTCTCGGGCTTCTCGAGGCCATCGGCCTTGATGCCGTAGCGGTCCCGGAGCATGTCGATGTCGGCATCGGTGGGCATCTCGCGCAGGGTGTCCGCCATCGATCTCGGATGCTCGACGTGCAGGTAGCACCACCAGAAGACCGCCTTGACCCGCTTGAGCTTCGTGAGCCCCCGATGGAAGCGCAGCACCGATCTAAGCTGCGCGTTCACGCCTCCCTCGATCCTGTTGTTCGTGGCCGGAAGCGGCCCTTCGGCCGCGAGCGCGGGGTCCAGGTACGTGAACAGGGTGCCGGCGTTGGCGAGCCGCACCAGGCCCGACCGCGCGCGCCGCAGCCGCTCGTGCGTGTAGACCGAGCGCCCGTCGACCACGCTGCGCTGCTCCAGGAAATCGGCCCAGAAGCCGCACCACTGCCCGAGGCGCTCGAGCCACCATTCGGCCTGCGCGAGGGTCTCTATATGCAGCAGCTCCTTGGCCAGGCCGTACAGCTCGATGCCCGCCTGCAGCTTCGGCCTCGTCGTGGTCTGCCGCTTGACCTGGCAGAACGCGTGGAACACGCATCTCTGCACCTTCGTGGAGGGCCACTCCGCCGCGACGGCGGCCGCGAAGCCGCTGCCGCCGTCGGTCACCACCACCTCCGGCGCGGCCACGCGCGACAGAAGAGACCTCCACGCCGCGGTGGTCTCGGCGCGCGCGAGGTGCCACGACAGCACGTACTCGTCGCTGCAGGCTATCAGCACCACGCAGTCGCTCGCCACCCATATGCCGTCGACGTAGACGACGCGGCAGGCCTCGTCTACGGCCTCCGGCATCGGCCATATCGCCCAGAACCGCGCGCACCTGCGCCTGAACGTGCGGCCCTGCCCGGGCATATCGACCTGGGATTCCTTGGAAAGCAGCCAGCCGACGAAGGCGGCCAGGTCGCGCGCCGCGGTGTCGATGGAATGGGTCGCGCTGGCCCCGCAGCCGACGCAGCGCCAACGCTGCGAGCCGGACTTGGTCTTTCCGTTGCGCTTCATGGGCGACCCGCAGGACGGGCATGTCATATTATTCACGGCATCCCCAAAAGTCGTTTCGCTTGAGTTTTACAATAAAAAATGGACGCTGACCTGGATCAACGTCCATTTTCGGACACACTTTTTGTCCTATAAGCCGTCGTCCGCCCGCATAGCGGGCGGTTTACTCGGCGCGGCTACGCACGCGCCAGACTGAAGTCATCAACAATGACAATGCCTGCACCGTTACCGATGCAGGCATTGTCAAGTGGCGTCACAAAGTGAGCTTAGGCGTTATTCAGGCCCAGCGCCGTATTTCGTGCAAACATAGTTCTTCAAATCATCGGCTCTGGTGAACACACGATAACCAACTGCGTTTACGCGATAAATGTCTCCAGGCTCTTCATTAATCATCAGCGCAACAGGTTCAGTGAATCCCTCTTGCAATCCATCAGGCCAGGCAACATCAATGATGATTGGAGTTCCTGCGTATCCGATTACAGCGCTGTAATCCTTGATTCCCGGTGCAAAGCCCTCGTTCTTTAACCAGCTGACGAGTTCTTCTATGACTGCTTCTTCATCGTCTTCGGGCTCTGTCACGCTCATCTTCGTCATTGGGGCAGAAGGTTGAGCAAGCTTGCCTTTCCATAAATCCTCAAGGATTGCATTCGCGCTTTTCGCCAGAAGTTTGCGGCGCTCTTCCAGAAAAGCATCGTAGGCATCAATTGTCAGCAAGCGGCTTGCCGTTGGCACGCAATGTGATTCGATGGCGCCAGGGCATTTTTCCATGTAAATCGGAAAATAATCCTCGGGTTTCTGGTCTGAAATGTCCAAGTTGGTCTGCTGTGTCAGGAAGGCGTAGTTTGCAAGAGCGTTCACCATCGACTTCGTCTTCCCGGCGCTGTAGAGCACGTGCTTGGGGAAGATGTGGTGAACCTGCAGCGAAGAGTTTTTGCCCAAAAGAGATTGCGATAACTCGATGCCGGTCCCCCAGTCGCGGGCGTGATTCACACGCGTAATCATGTAGAGCAGGGGGTAGAAGCGCGCACCCTTGCTCCAGCCCCAGAAGTCCTGCGGGCGCAGCGTAAGGTCGGCTCTGTTTTGGTGTATGAGCTCTATGAGCCCGTCGACCCCCTTGCCGTCTTCCAGCACACGAAGGTCTTGTGAGAGAACGCTTTCGGTCGATCCGGCGTAACGACCCCAGAGGAAAGCGTGCACGTACCAGAACAACAATTTGTCCCATTCTGCTGCACTTGATAGCTTCCCTCCTTTCATGCTCAGGTATCCCACCATCAGTACGATTGCGTAATGGCTTCCAAGCACCCTATCGTGATCCAGCCCGAGCCTGGATGAAATGTGGTCGAGACACGTGCCGATGTAATTCTCGACTTCCTTAAGACCGTTCTTAACATCGGCGACGGAAACGCCATCGAGCTCGCTGAAATACGCTTTCCTCGTCAGATGCACGGTGAGACACCTTAATAACCAGTCTTGCTTGAACCAGAACCCCTTCTTGCCGAGCCTTGCCAGGATAGCCTTCATCTCAGCTCGCATGTCCGGCCATTGAGCGCATATCTTCGCAAGAGCAAGATCACCCTTGCTGAGCTTGGTGCCGCCAGAGTTAACGTTGTTGAAGATCTCAACTACGACATCAATGGTCTTGTCTTCGCCGGCAACAACCTGCACAGGCATGTCGCGGTCCTTGATGCTTGATAGCTTGTTAAGCTTTGTCATCGCCTCAGCGTAATACTGCATATCGTCAGGACGCTGTGCTATTACCTTTGTGAAGAACGCTCCCGAATCGGGAATCACCTCGCTAACGCTAACCCAAGCTCGGTCGCCTTTCATTTTCTGCTGGGAATAGAATTCGAACGTCTCCTCGTCGATATTGAAATATAGGTTCGTGAAGGCGCTTGCATCCCCATCGAAGAACTGCGGCGCCTTGCCCCGAATAACTCCGAATAGGGAAGTCATCCGCTGCTGCCCGTCAAGAATGAGTGACACCGTACCAGAAGACGGCGTTCCATCGCCTCGAATTATATCTGGGTCGGTGGCGGTATCCCAGATGAGCAGGCTTCCAACAGGATAATCCCGATAGAGCGAATACATGAGCTTTCGCACGTCGGAACGCGTCCACACATAGCCACGCTGGAATTCCGGCAATGCGTAGTTTCCAAGGTCTATCTGGCTTAATACATCGTTAATCTTCATGACAAGGCAACTCCGTTCGTCCTTCTATTCCTCTTGTGAACAGCTCAATGTTGCGTCCTATCTCATGAACTTTGTCGAATAGGTATTCAAATGCTGTCCAACCGACGAGATAATGATCTTCTGACTCTCGCCATCGAATCCAAAGTAGATGCGGATGAACTGGTCGCTTGATTCCTTGGTCCCCTTCTTGATATGGCTTTCGACATCGATCTCTCGCCCACGATAAGTATCCTTGTATTGCTCGATGAGCTTGGGGTCTTTTCGCGTCATCATACCCGCGCCCCTCGAATACTCGAATTCTGATTTGCTATTGAAGGCTTTTGCAATATCGGCTTCACCATGGTTCGTATGCAATTCGTAGGCTATCGCGCACAGATCGTATAGCGCATTCCAATAGGAATAATTCCCTTTCAACAATTTATTTTTGTTTGTGATAGTGTTTTTTGGGATATCTTCGGCTAATAGGCGCTTGTCCGCTTTTTGGTACATCATGGAGGACATCGCACCTCTCGATTGTTTCAAAATCGTCCCTCGGAATAGTGGCTCTCCGAACATGCGTCATCCGTCGAAGCCGTCGCCCTCGTTCTGAGCGTGCACAGCGAGGGTGAGTCTTTCCTTCCGTGGTACAATTCCAAACACGAGCGCCCAACTTGCGGGCGCGCTTTGTTCGCAACCTATGGGAGGATGCCCTCATGATCAAAGACCTGGTGAAAGACGACGCCGTCTTGTCACAGCCCTGCGATGTCGTCACTGCCGAGGAAGCCGCAGCACTCGCTGCCGACCTCACCGACACGCTTGAGTCGCTTGAGAACGTCGCGTGTCTGCACGCCAACCAGCTCGGCGTGACCAAGGCCGCCTTCATCTACCTCGACGCCGACGATAAGCCGCACATCATGTTCAACGCGAAGATGATCCGCGCGCTCGGCGCTTTCAAGACCACGGAGGATTGCCTGTCCCGCGAGGAAGAATCCAAGGTCACGCGCTATGCCAAGGCGAAGATTAGCTACCAGGAGCTTGCAGGCGACAAGCTCGTCACGAAGAACCGCGAGTTCACCGACTGGACGGCCGAAATCATCCAGCACATGATCGACCACAGCAAGGGCAAGCTGGTCTAAACCGCAAGAGCCGCGCGCCTGCCAAGCCCCTTCTTTCACCGTGGAAGTTCACGACCTCGGGCGCTTGGCGAGCTTCGCCAGGGGCAAACTTTCCGAATACCCCTCAAAGATGCCGGCCTCTACTAGCGCGGCTCTTTTTCCCACTGCGCTGATTCGGGAATCCACGACATGCCGTCGGAAAGCGATCCGATAGCGGGGTCTAGTAGCTTCTTCGCCAATGTCACGGCACTTTCCAGAGATGCGGCTTCAGGCGGAAGGCGCGCCTGCTTCGCCATATTCGCATAAGTGGAGGAACGAGAGGTTCTCCATACGTTGGGAATGCCAAAAGTATCCGGTCTCGAGAGCTTGCGCGCTTCGAGTTCTGTGGCGATTCTCTTCTGCAGCTTCGCACCATCGACCGACATGGATGTGGCGATGACGGCAATGTCCACAAGGTCCTTCACGCGGGAGGAGGCTCTGCCGTCATGGGTCTCGATAATTCCGCAGAGCTTGTCGGCAAGCGCGCACTCAACGGGATAAACAGCGTAGTCGCAAACCTCCACATCTCTCACCTCGAGTCTGTCGGCAGGCACCACGATATCGATGTTCTCCAATGCGACCTCGTCGACGACCAGGTCGATGGAGACATCCTGAACGGGTTTGGCTCCGACGAGGCACCTGAAGCGCACATTGAGCCCACTGCGGTACTCGTCCTCCGTTTTAATCGGAGTCGCGCGCATGAACTCGAAAGTTGCAAAGTCGCCGAGGTCCACCGTCGCGAGCCGTTTCAGCTCCTCGACTGCCGCATCGAGCGAATCCCCCCTCGAGAGCAGGTCTATATCGCGAGTTGCTCGCGCGTCGACCGTGCGAGCGAGCACCGCGTGCCCACCCTTCAGCACAAAAGAGCGGTTTGCGTTCGCAAACACACGGCACAGTAGCCTGTGCCGCCAAAAGCCCGCGATGGCACGGTTCGTGTCTTGCGGCGATTCCCTGGCCGCCTGCTTGACCGCCATCTCCAGTGCCGCCGAAGTCTTATACGTCAACGCCCCTCCCCTTCAAGGATTCCAGAGTTCGCCAACAGCGATTCAACGATGGAGCCGCCCTTTGCCTCGCCATATTTTCCAACGAGCATTTCCCGCAGCCTGGCGCAGTCGAATTCGCCGCTTGGGTTCGCGGCGTCGCGCAACGCGTCGGCGATGAGTGAGGGGTCCTCCCTGTCGAGGATGAGGTCGAAAACCGTGCGTTCGGGTCTTGTGACGGGGATGCCTCGCTCGAAAGAGACATCCCGCCGTTCGACGTCGCGTACGCCGAAGCGGGCGGACGGATTGCGGGAATTGATGCGCTTCCTCGAGTAGAAGCGATATGGCGAGAGATGGAAGTCGCCCATGCCGTTGAGATAGGCCGCGCTCGAGCCCCCGACACAGATTCCATCCCAATGGGCAAGGCGCTCGAACGTGAAAAGCCTTGGAACGGTAAGCTTCCAGAGCGCGAAGAGCTCATCGGTCTCTTTAGACCCTGAGCCCATCAACCGGTAGGCACCGTGAGCAATGCGCTCGAGGCGCCCCGATACGCAGGCATCGTGCAGCGTATCGCGGGGGATATCGAGTCGGGCAGCCTGAGCGGTAGTAAATACGCCCTCGGATTCGGCGATTTCGATGATTGATGATATGTGGTCTCTTTTCTTCATGCGCCAATTGTAGGTTATTTCCCAACTAATGCAACTTTTTCAGAGTTGACTTCTTCTGGCAAACCGCATTCGAGCCCTTTGGAACAGGGCTCCTCGCCAGCAGCGATTCAACGATGGAGCCGCCCTTTGCCTCGCCATATTTTCCAACGAGCATTTCCCGCAGCCTGGCGCAGTCGAATTCGCCGCTTGGGTTCGCGGCGTCGCGCAACGATGAGCGAGGGATCATTCCTGTCCTGTCCTGTCCTACGGCTGCGCTGCTCGAGGGTCGACAATCATTCCAGATCATTGGTTTACCTAATGCGCTTGATTCCGATACGGCCTATCAAGTCCTCTATAATGTAGCGCGTTGGGTAGGAAGGGGCGTCTTATTCAGCTATCGGCAATCGAACGGGAAGAGCCAGCCCAGCAGTGACCTTGCGGCAGTCGCCCTCCTTACCGATCGGCACCAAGCTTATCCCGACGGCATACGAAAGGCATCGCATGCGGGCACTCAGCGAAAAAGAGAAGAAGCAGATCCAGCGCTACTGCGTGTATCCCAAGATCGCCTTGCGGGCGCTCATCATGTCCTTTGCGCTGTGCGCCCTTATCGTGCCGTTGGAAATGATCGACGACCTGGTTTTCCATAACGACGGTTTCCAGCCGACCGGAATCAATGCTGGGATCGCCCTTGTCGCGCTCTGCGTTGCCGTGTTCTGCTTCTGCGCGCTTCGCCCGAAGTTCGGCATGCGCGGAAAGCAATGGCTTGACCTGCAGAATCGCCTTGCGGTAAGGCAGACTCAAAGCGACCGCTCGGCTCAAGTTGCCGGCGTGCTTGCGACGCAGGCGGCGTGGCGCCTGCTGCAAAAAAGCGACAACAAGGCGGCTCAGGCTCTCGGGGGCGCAGCCCAAGTCGCGGGAACGGTTGGCGCGGTAAACACGGCGGCAGACATGCTTTCGGAAAGCGCGAACAACGCCGAGGCGATGGCTGATGCCTACGGCGTTCCCGTTCCGAACATCAAGAAGCAATTGATCGCGTTCTCGATCGTGCCCGTTCTGGTCCTTATTGCGATATATATTCCGCAATACGCCCAGGGAAGCCAGGAGACGCAGGAGAAGATCGCCCTCGCCGCCGAGCAAATCGACATGGCGGAAAACGCGCTAGAGCAGGTATGCGAGCGCGTTTCGGCAGATGACCCGTACGAGAAGTACAAAGATTACGGCTATCACGTGAGAGGCTATCTGCGAGAAGGCGATTACAGCTGGGAGGGGGCTTACGTCTACTTGACCTTCAACGAATACGGGACGATTACTGAGATCAATTATTGCGAAGGCGTCAATGTCGCGGCGAGCCTCGAGGAAAACCTAAGCCAAGCCGAGCGAGACTTCCAGACCCTTAACGCCCCGCTCAGCGGCCTGAACATATCCGTTGCCGACCCCGAGCTGCTTGCAACGTCTGCTATCCCCGTCGATTTCAAAGAGACGTTCCTGGCAGGGTCGTTCTACGAGGGTGTCCGCGTATACAGCAACGACACCCCCGTTCGCGTCGCCTGCTCCTTCGATACCGAATCAGAGGAGGAATTCGACGAATACTCGAGGCCGCAAATCACGCTCTCGGTATGGAAAGCGAATTCGTAGCGGCATCATCGGAGAGGGAATGGACGACGATTTCGCGGCAGCCTGGAATCCCAATGCCGCCGAGCGGGATAAGCCCCTGCCGCTTAATCGATAGTTTCTGCTGGAGTTACATTCCAGGGACCGACGATGCCGTCCTGCTTCGGGGAACGAGATTGGGTTCTGTTCAAAAAGAGCGGCTAGCCCATGATCTGGGCAAGGTCGGCCTCGGGAGTGGATATGGGACGAATGCCGTAGTTGTCCACCAGCACTTGCAGCACGCCAGGGCTCACGAACGCCGGAAGCGTGGGGCCCAGGTAGATGCCCTTGATGCCCAAATGCAGCAGCGTGAGCAAGATGCACACCGCCTTCTGCTCGTACCAGGAGAGCACCATGGAAAGCGGCAAATCGTTCACACCGCAACCGAAAGCATCCGCCAGCGCAAGCGCGATCTTGATCGCACCGTAGGCGTCGTTGCACTGGCCGACGTCCAGCAGGCGCGGGATGCCGTCGATGCTGCCCAGATCCAGGTCGTTGAAACGGTACTTGCCGCAGGCCAGAGTCAAGATGACGGAGTCGGAGGGGGCGAGCTTGGCGAAGTCGGTGTAGTAGCTGCGCTCCTTGCGCATGCCGTCGCAGCCCGCCAGCAGGATGAAGCGCTTGATGTCGCCGGACTTGACCGCATCGATGACGGCGGGAGCAACGCTCATCACGGTGTCGTAGCCGAATCCGGTAGTGACGCTGGTGCCGCCGTTGATACCGGCAAAGGTCCGATCAGTGCCCCAACCGCCCAGCTCCAGTGCTTTGTCGATAAGGGCAGAGAAGTCCTTGGCGCCGTCTTCGCCCGCCTCGACAACATTCGCGCCCGGGAAACTCACAGGTCCGGTGGTGAACACGCGGTCGGCATACGACTCGTCTGGCTTCAGCAAGCAGTTGGTCGTCCACAGGATAGGCGCGGGAAGGTCTTTGAACTCCTTGCGCTGGTTGTGCCACGCGGTACCGTAGTTGCCTTTCAGATGCGGATACTTGCGCAGCTCGGGATAGGCGTTCGCGGGGAGCATCTCGCCGTGGGTGTACACGTTCACACCGCGGCCTTCGGTCTGCTCCAGAAGCTGCTTGAGGTCGTGCAGGTCGTGGCCGGTGACCACGATGAAAGGTCCCGCCTCGACCTTGAGCTCAACCGTCGCAGGCTCGGGTTTGCCGTAGGCAGAGACGTTCGCTTCCTCCAAAGCGGCCATGGCGGCTAAGTTGACCTCGCCGCACTTGAGAACCAAAGGCAGCAGCTCGTCCATGCCCAGGTCGGAGCCGACGGCCCTCATGCCCTCGTAGAGAAACGCCGACACAACAGGGTCCGACTTCCCCAGCGCCTGCGCATGATAGGCGTACGCCGCCACGCCGCGCATGCCGAAGAGCAGCAGGCTCTTCAAGCTGCGGACATCCTCCTGCGCGTCCCACAGCAAGCCCATGTCGTACGAGCTAAATTCGCCCAGGGAAATAGCCTTCGCGCGAACGCGACGCTCAAGAGCGGCAATGGCCTTAGGGTCGAAGCTGACGTTGCTCACGCAGGCGAACATGCCCTCCAGCATAAGCCCGTCGGATTCGGTATCCCCCCTTCCGCCGCTCTCGGCTCGGGCCAAGGCGACCAATGTCCCGGTCAAATCATCTTGCAGCCGAGCAACGTCGGCGGTCTTGCCGCACGCGCCGGCAGCTCCGGTGCAGGCGGTGCATCCCGCCGTCTGCTCGCACTGGAAGCAAAACATGTTCTCGTCAGTCATTTCGCGCTCCTCTACTCGGGGGTGTGTTTTCGAAGCAACTACACTATACTGTGGTATCACATACATTTCTGTTGTAGAACCTACAGGTGAAACCAATGCTTGATATCCCTACTTCTTCTTCGATGCTATTCGCCGGCATAACCCAAGACGAAGCGAAGCTGATGCTGCCTTGCCTTGGTGCGACAAGAAGGGTTTTCAGTCGGGAGGAGCGGATCATGCGCGTCGGCCAGCCCACCGAATACCTCGGCGTCGTCCTGTCCGGGCGCGTACGGATCGAGGTCTCGGATGCCTGGGGCGAGACGACGATCTTGGAGATGCTGGGGCCCGGCTCGCTTTTCGCGCACGGCTACGCCTGCAGCATGGAGCCCCTCGACATCGACGTACTGGCAGATACGGCCTGTGAGGTGGTGCTGCTCAAAGCCGAGCGTATCATCCATTCCTGCCCTAAGCAGTGCGGCTGCCACGCGCACATATCCTCGAACCTCATGCGCGCCTTGGCGCTAAGCAACCTGGACATGAACCACCGCGCCATAGCCATGACCCCCAAGACCATACGGGGCAAGATTCTCGCCTTCCTATCGCAGCAGCAGAAGAAGGCCGGCACCCGCGCCTTCGCCATCCCCTACAGCCAGACCAAGCTGGCAAGCTACCTCAGCGTCGACCGCAGCGCGCTGTCGAACGAGCTCTCGAAGCTGCGCAAGGAAGGCGTCATTGACTACGAAGGCCGCACATACCGGCTGCTGTAGCGCACGACAGTTTCCTGCCATGCTGTTGCCAAATCAGATGACCTTCCGCATATCCAAGATGCGTCTTAGCCCCTAGCCAGCAAACCAGCATCAGAGGGATAGGCCGTGGTCTACAGCGGTTCCAGCTGGCGCTATTGTTTACCCTTGAACAACAGATCGAGTTCCGATGGGGCTGCGGGTGGTGAGGACCTTCGGGAATGCATCCCTGATGGACAGAAGCGGCGCGAGCTCCCTCTCTAGCGTCGATTCGGAGCTGATGTCGTATCTCGCTTAAACTCTCCTTCTCGGTTTCGAAACTCGAATTGTTTTAAAGTTTCGAAATCGAGAAGGCAATATGCAAAAGGATGCGTCGAGGAACGAATCCCGGTCGCGCCATGTCAGCAGCG
>ENA-OUQH01001798-OUQH01001798.1-human-gut-metagenome-genome-assembly--contig:-NODE-1798-length-14016-cov-5.087458_pt1 | contig 14016 bp, 3 predicted proteins | sample MGYA00237948_ERZ548828 | MGnify/ENA primary metagenome ERZ548828 (study PRJEB26490, sample SAMN05194711) | human gut metagenome | biome: terrestrial biome; feature: human-associated habitat; material...
CCGTCGATTTCATATCCGTCCGCAATATTGATTCTTGAAATAAACTTGTCGGCAGGCGTGTACCTCAGCACGCCGGAAATACTTTTTTCACCGATATTTATATCGTAAAAATCCGAGGAAATCTCGGAGACTTCATCCTCAGCCGCGTCAAGCTTCACGGTATAAATACGTTCTTCTCCGTTTTCCGCAACAATTGCTATTGTGTTTTCCTTCGATGTCAGAAGCGCTCTGCCGCCGCAAAGAACACCGTTTACGAAAAGCTTTGCTTTATCGTTGACGGCACAGCTCATATAGCATGACTTTATGCCCGCGGGAAGCTTGCACAGGTACTCATTTGAATTCATTGTGTAAAAATATCCCTGTCCGTCATTATCAAAGGAAATTGACTTTAAAGAGTTGTCATGTGATAAATACGTCTGCTGTTCAATTTCGATAACCGCTGTTGCGATAACGTCAAGCGGTACATTAAATTCTCCGTTTGAAACCGTATACATCTCTCCCGTGAGCATATCCCTCGCAGAGACAGCGCCGTCAAGCCGCACTTGTGCATCGCACGCAAACGTATTTCCGTTGGCAAGAAAAACATATGATTTACCGTTATATCTTTTAGCCATACTGTAAAATCCCGAGTTGTTGCCGCTGCGTACCTTTGAAGGCGTTACAAAGGCCCGGGGCGGCTCTTCGTCCGACATTATTATGTTTTCAAGAGATTTTAGCGTTTCATTAACTTCCTTTATGTTATTTCCGGCCTTCTTAATATCAAAGCCAAATTCGTCCGACGATGCCGCAAGTCCTTTCTGGCTGTACCACCATATTCCCGTCGCACCGCTGCAAATAACCTGAACGGCCATATTAAGAAGCTGTTGTTTTGTGGGCGATATACAATCCGCAACTGTATAATTTTGAGGATTGCCCGGATAAATTGCTCCGTAGTTTGCACATTGCAATGCCATCCATACGGGCTTGTTAAGGAAATAGCTTTTTGCCGAGCGGGCGTAAACTCCCATAACATATATTTCGTCATTGCGCACCGTTCTGCCGTTATTATATACCGGATATTTGTCAAGCATCAAAATATCACTGTTGTTGTTTACCAATGTATTCTCGGTTTTACCTCTTCTCCAATCGGTAAAAACCGTCGGCCGCGCACCGTCGTAGGTGGAAAGAATATCATTATGCCAGCGTATTTTATCACGAAGCACGGCAGCTTCTTCATCGCCCACATAATACCCCTCGACAGCAGCCCTTGACTTCTGCTTTTGCACCCAGTCTATGATTTTATCACCCTCCTGCGCAAACGAAGAGAGTCCGAAATTGCTTCTGTCCGCGCTGTTCTCATAAAACAAACGCATATTGGGAAACGTTCCCATATTTCTCGCTTCAATCGCTTCATACCACGCATCGCCATAGTCGCCGGAAGTCCCCTGCCAGTACGAAAAAACGGAGCTTATGCCCATGCCTTGAATATCCTCCGCTATTTCTTCCGTGTTTGCACCAAATCCCCTGCTGTACATACCTATGTAAAAACACGGCTTTCCTCTTAATATATATCTGCCGTTTTCGTCAACATAGGCATACAATGCAGACAAATCTCCATCTCTTTTACGAAGCGTAAGGTTATTGTAATCTATAACATTCCCGCTTGACCTGTCAATCATACTGACATTCAGCGTGTAATCTCCGAGCTTTAAAAATTTTGATGAATATGTAATATACATTTCTTCGGAAAGCTCGTCTGCCGTCGCGGACAAGAGAATTTTTCCCGAAGAATCGATTATATCGCCGCGAACATAACATGAATCAATGTAAGCCGCATCGGGCAGAATTTTAACCCGAATATCGTTTTCTCCGTTTTTTGCGGTAATAATTCCTTTATAGTTAGGATAAAGCAGAACGGCTGTTATAAGACAAGGATCTGTTTCCCTGACAAGAGAAGGCGAAAGTCTCGCCGTATCCTGCTTTGCCAATGTAATTGTATATAGCTCGTTTGAATCTGAGTCCAGCAGGGACGCTTTAATAGTATCCGCCCGTTTTACATTGCTGTAAGAAAGAGCTGCGCTTACCCGAGAGGTTTGCGTATTATAGGCAATCCCCTCCTCGTTAAAAGCCGTTACGCGAATTTGTTCTCCGAGCAGGCAATCCTTCTTAAAAAGCAAATATTGGTTATTGTCGAGTATCGGAACGGAAAGCGTATCATAAATTCTGTTTTCCTCGGAAACGGAATTTTTATACAGTTTTATTCTGTTTGCACATTCCAATGCCGCTTCATCAAAACACGAATAGACTCCGATAAGATTGAAATTGTGTACCTCGGCAAAGGATTCATTCGGCGCATGGTTTCCGTCGGTATATTTTCCGATATATTTGCCGTTTACATAAATTATGCTGTAAGGCCACGAGCCGTCGTCCGAGCAAATATAAAAAACTCTGATATTGTAGCTTTTTCCCTCCGAAAGCTCACAGATAACAGATGAAGGATAACAGTTTTCCATTCTGTCCGGATAGATTATAATACTCCGATTCCACCGCGCATTGCTTTCACCTTCCGGATAACTTGTAAAAAAAAGCGACGTTTCCTCGCCGCCCGATATATTTTTTTCCATAACAATAACTCCCGAGGAAAGCCGCTGCGGTAAAACCGCAGCAGCTGTGTTTACGGGAACCGACCCTATTATAAGCGCTATTACAAGAATTATTGCCGTTTTTTTCATTTTCTCCACCTTAATGCAAACCGTTTTTATTTATAGTCCGTCCATAATACAGGCTCAAATTCGTCTGTCCAATACATTGCCTTAACATTATCTGTAACCTTATCCGCATCAAGCGTTGCCGTGACGGTTTCCCTCGGCGCCTTTAAATAGCTGACCGCAGCTGCCTTAAGGCGAGTTCCCTCAGGATTGTATGCCGCAATAATCAGCATACCGTGATTATGCGCCAGCGGTTTTAAGGAAACCGTTATGCCGCCTTCGTTATTTGTCAGGATAATTTTATCATATGAAGAATCGATATCCTTTTCAAGCTCCTCTGCGCTGTCAATAAAAAAGCTTGTTATCCGGGTCTTTTCTCCGCCCGATGTGGTCAGATATATTTCGCTGTAGCCTTCTCCGCCGTTTTGTGCGGGAACAAATGCCTTTCTGAATTTATTTGAGTAATAACAGTCAAGATAATGCCCGTTTACATATACCGTGAGACTTCCGCCCGTTTCACTTGAAAGGTCGACTATAAGCCTTATATCTATTGTATCCGAGTCTCCCGCCAATGCCAGAACCTCGTTTCCTCTGTCTGTAAAACGGTCGTTTACAAAATAAAACGAATTGCCGACGCTGCACTCCATAAACATATTTTCACTGTTTTTAACAATCGGTCTCAGCTGCCATGTTTTGCTTCTTTCCTTAGGCATGGAAACATCTATTGCAAGCCTGCTGTATGCTCCGCCGCTTTCATTATCCTGCCACTGAAGCGCATGACCCGTTTCGTTTTTAAGATAACAGCGTACATACGAACCGTTTCCCGAAACAACGTCACTGACGCATGATATCGTATAGGCGCTTCCGTTTGAAAGCTTTAATGTGTTGCCTGCCGATACCGTGGCGGAGGTTATTTTTTCGTTTCCGTTATATATTCCGTCGATTTCATATCCGTCCGCAATATTGATTCTTGAAATAAACTTGTCGGCAGACGTGTACCTCAGTACGCCTGAAATGCTTTTTTCACCGATGTTTATATCGTAAAAACCCGAGGAAATCTCGGCTTCGGTAGCTAAAACCGTGTAGTAGTTTATAACCTTACCGTTTTTAGACGTAACCGCAAGCCTGTCTCCGCGTTTAACTTCATCCGCATCGGTCAAGGCCGTGCCGTCGTGCGTTGCGGATAATACCGCTCCTTCTGAAAGAGTAATCTCATTTCTGACATCCGCAAGAGTTTTTGAGCCGACTAAGGTTATTATGTGTTCGCTGCCGAATTGATTTTCCGCAGGTGTTACAATGCATTCATCGCTGCCTGTCATTTCTGCCGCAAAATCCTTCATGTAATCTGCAAGCTCGGCGTATGTGTCAAGATAACCCGCATAATTTACAGAATCCTCATAACGCACCCAATTAAGCTTTCCAGTTGCGCCGCTGAAATCGGTATTATAGCTTTTAAAAAGCTTCCCGTTCACATAAATCTCGTTGCGCAGGTATTGTCTGTCGTTTGTTGTCTGGCAATCGACAACATTCATAAAATGATAGCTTACTCCGGTTGGCAGAGAAAAGCTCTCTGTGCCGCCCAGTGAGCCCTTGCGGCACGAAACCTCGATATTATCATCCTTCGGCGTAACGGCGACGAGCTGACACCACTTGCCGCTATCCGACACAAGATAGAAGGCAAAGGGCTCGCTGTCTCCTGGCTCAATGGTTTTTTCAAGCAAAATAACCTTGCCCGTCAACGGGGATTTATCCGTGTTAAAGTAAGGGAACGATGCCGCCGAAACCGGCAGTACAAGGATTGCCTCGAGGAGTAAAAATGCACACAATAATGAAATAATCTTTTTCATGGTTGTACCTCCGTTTGATTTTTTATTTTTTCAAGCCCACCATAAGTTCCGTAATGCTGTTCCATGTTCCGCCTGCTTCCGAAGTACCGTAGCATATGATTCTGACATATCTCGCATTGCATTTTGCAAAGTCATACTGTTCGTAATCATTTGTATGTCCGCCCGTCATTCCGCTGAATACCGTGGTGAAATCCGCACCGTCGCCCGATACGGCAATATCAAAATACAATGAGCGCTTATCACCGTTGTAGGTTGCCATAAGCACCGTGTCAACATCGGTTTTCTTTCCCAAATCAAATTCTATAAAGCAGTCTCCTGTTTTACCCTCGGCAGACCATCTTGTTTCAAAGTTGTTGTCTATAACATTGTTTTTGTTGTTTTCGGGCTGCGGCTCGGCAGAAGCATTTATCGCAACGGGCGCAAAGGTTGTAATATTATCAAATTCAACCGGCTTTGGTATTTTAACGTAGTTTATTGAATAAACCGTAGTATTGTCCGGGTTGACAGGGTCTGTCACCCTGATTATCGCAGGCTCTGTATAATCTCCCGAGGAAATAATTTCTATTCCGTTGCCGCCTGCGTCCGCTGTATATGTCGGCGCCGCGGTTTCGCCTTCGATATACTGTATAACATACGATTTTGTGTATTTGTTAAATCCGTTTATCGGCTCGCCGTTTGCATAAATCATATCGACTGTCGGCGCCGGGATAAGCTCTCCGTCCGGTATTGTCCATGAATTTATGCTTGTATCATACTGCGACACGGGAGACGCGGACGTAATTTCCTCCGACGTGAGCTTCGCTGTAATGCTGACATTTCCGCTGCCGTTTATAATAAGCTGAATTCTCTGTATGCCTACATTCCTGTTTTCGCCCTTAACCGTCGGCATTGCGGCCATGGGTTCGGCATGACCGAAGTTTATTGAGTAATCCGCGTTGCAGGCAAAGTCAACACGTAACCTCTTTCCGTTCTGACGAAGAACAATATAGTCGTCCCCCATTTCATCCTCAACAGCGTTTGTGTACATATGCCAGTAGATTGTTGACTGCTTTTTAAGCTGAATTTCATCTCTGACAACCATTGATTTTCTTTCATCCGTGAGTATAAAGCCTCTTTTTGCACTTATAGCATCGGTTGCAAGATTCCCGCTTAAATCAACCGTGCCGGTCGCGCCTCTCGGCTTCGATGTGATTTCAGATATCGGAGCCGAGCTGTCAAGAACATGGTCAACGCCCGTGCCGTCGGGATTTATGATTATGGTATTATGTCCTTCTGCTCTTCTTCTGAATATTTTCCATGTGTAATCGTTTGTAACAGCCGGATCCTGATTCCAGTAACCGGTAAGGTTGTAATCGTCCTTACCCATATCTATCGCCCAGCGTTCTCCCATGCTGTCAAAAATAAAGCTTCCGCCGTCAAGATGGTTATGGCTGTAAATACCTGCTGTTCCGTGAGTTCCCCCGTGGTATGCAAGATATGCCGAGTTTGAGTCCGTCCAGCTTTCGCGCATTACAGCCACATCGGCGCCGCGGAATATTCCGTCAAGAGGCATTTCGCCGTCTTCCGCCTCCGTTTCGGGCTTAATCCATATAAGAGAACACGGGTCGGAGTTTGCCTTCCCTTTCCGCAAATATAACGATGTCAGGCCCGGCTCATTAAATTTGTTCGAGCACCATATAAGGGGCGCCGGATATGACTGCGGAGAGGCTTCGGCATCAGCATAATTGTAAAAACCGGATTCCGACTGAAGCTGCACAAAATAATCGGCTGTCTTTGAAAGCCCTTCTGTGCAGCATATGTTGTAGCTGCTGCCGAGCACCTTTGCGCATGAATCCTCCCATCTTGTAAAGTAGGGCATAAAATATGACCAGTAGGAAATACCCTCGCTCCACGCGCCGTCGGGCGCAAATAAGCCGAGACAGTATTCAAGCCCTCTGTAGGAGTTTGATATAAGGTCGCAGCAAAGCTCGGGGTATACATCCATCAGAGCCAGTGCGGCTATATCGATATTGCAGTTACATACAATGTTCCAGTTTGCACCGCTTGTAAACCATCTGTTTTGAGAGCCTTTTATGCCGTGCTGCCAAAGGGCGGATTCCTGCAATCCGTTTTTGTAAAGCGCTTCCTCAATGATTTTCCTCTGTTCGTCTGTCCACGCATCATACATCCAGTCGTAACCTATGGCAACACCTGCGGCGATTTCGGAGGTGTCAAGATAATGGTTCGGATTCCAGTCCTGAAATTTGCACAGCGCTTCAATCTGCACCCACGCCGCGTCTGCATATTTCATGTCCCCCGTGAGCAGGTACGCCATACCGAAGTAGTAGCATCTTGCAGCGGGAGCGGACGACATTCTCGTGCCGTCATAAAGACCGTATTCGGGAGCCTTGCCTGTCAGATAGCTGTCTGCCACGGCAAGGGTCTTTTCAAAAATTTTCTTTTTTTCGGGATAGACTTTTATTTCATGCTTCAGCCTTTCAACGCCCTCGCGGTCAATCATAAGCCGCGGATGAACGCCTTTATACCCCGTCTTGATATAGTCCTCATATATCCTTTCCTTTGATGGTCTGAAATACATAAGAAAGTTTGTAAGCTGTTGTATCGCTTCGCTTCCCGAGGGAATCGCGAATTCATTGTCGCCGACAATAACAATTCCGGAATTTACCTCCGCGGAATTGTCATAAACAACCTTTTTGCCCAAAACGCTTTCACAAAGCGCCCTCATGGGAAGAAATGTTCTTCCGTCACGGATTTCGGGGGCGGCGTCAAGCTTTATTTCCCGTCCGTTTACCTTCATTATATCCGAATTGATTGTAAGCTCTGCGCTGCCGCCGACAAAAACTCTTTTCTCGGCATCGCTGTATTCTGTCTCGATTCCCATTGCCTCGGAAAGAGCTCTGACAGGTACCATGGTTCTGCTATTCTTTATATAAGGAAGAACATCGGATATCATTTTTTCTCCGTTTGAATATATAACGCCGCTGCGCAAGCTTATCGCCGTAAAGCCTGACAGCATATTTTTGTATTTTTCGTCATTATCTATGGAAACGGTTTCCTTCCAGATTTCGGTGTAATCCTGTTTTTCAAAGTCCAACAGCGCATCTCCTTCATAGCATCTGAAATTGTCTATAAGCATATCGCATTTTGATGTTTCACCGCCGGGAATTTCCATATTCATATCGGTAAGCTCTTCGTTAAGCGGTGAAGCATACGGAATATTCTCGCTTACAAGCTGTCTGTCAATATATACCGAATATGTTTCGTTATCAAAATTGTAAATAAGCGCTATGTTTGTCCATTTGTCGGGGCTTACCTTGCCGACAATCGCACCGCTTGCAAATATTGAGCCTTCGTTTACAATTACGTCAATGCTCCATTTTCTTTTTACGTCGGCATTTGCGGTGACCAAGAGCTTAGAAGCGATGTCGATAGGCTTCACATCCACTTCCCATACTACGTTTGTATAATTATCGGAGCTTAATTTAATTTTGTTGTACGAATCCTCGGAGCCTTTCTTTTCAAGACGGAGACATTTGTTCCCGTCCTCCTCAGTAAAAACAGCAACACTGTTTGACTTTGTTTGCCAAACCATGTCATTGAGAATATCAAAGTCGGAATTTGAAAAAACCTTCTTTTCAGCATTATCAAAGCTTTTAATATCGGTAAAATCGCTGTTATATGGGTCGCGCGGATACGAGGGGAGCTCTTTAAGGCCCGAGCTGATATTTATGTTATCTAAAATTACGGAGCCTCCCTGCGTTTGGTCAAAGTAAAAAGTAATGCCGGAAAGAGAGGAAAGGCTTTTGCAGGAAACGAAATAGTCTGAAACCTTTGATTTTCCGTTAACCGAAACGCTTACCCGGTTTTTGGGAAGATTCAGACTCAAAACAACGTGAGTCATTATCGACTTTGAAATACCGCCCACTTCATTCCCGTCACCAAGCGTTATGCAATTTGCTTTTGTGAAAATCAACCCGTCAAATTCAGTATTGCCGCCCGCAAGCCTGAGTCCTCCGGATATCGGCTCGCCGCCCCTCATAATATCAAAGGAAACAGTCACCTCTCCTCCCGTTTTAACGGATATGGGGAATGTATTTCCTTTTTTCTCGGTAAAAATCTTCAGCCCTTTGTTTTGAAATTCGTATTCCGTTATGTAATAGCCGTTTGCCTTTATACCCAATTCGGCAGGAATTTCGTTTGTGGCATATGAATTGAATGAATAGCTTGCAAGCAATTCGCTGTCTGCATACACGTTTACAAAATCCGGGTATGACAAAAAAACAGTCAATGCCATCAAAAAAGCAATAACACGGTTCATAATTGCGTTCATCTCCTTAAAAGTTACGGTTATTTGCATATTAACAGTATTTTTCCTTCAGGAGAGTATATTTGAAAAAAATTGAGAGCTCGGGTTTTACGCTGATAATATTTTATCATAATGTTTTTATATTTTGAACGTAAAAAACACCTTTTAAATTGTCAAAAAGGAACTTATTAGAGAAAACAACAAAGATACATTGCGTCTAAAAGGGCTTTTTAATAAAAACTGCACATTTTTTTTGAAAACAGTCTTGACAAAAATATTTCAATGGTGTATACTGAGGTTGCATATTAACAAATATAATTTTTTCCTTTAGTGAGTGCGGATTCTCGTAGGTTTTGCACGTTGCGAAAGGATTTTTTTTTGGAAGGATGATTTTTATTATGAAAAGAAAAGCGATAAGCTGCTTCGTCCTGTTTGTCTTTATATGCGGTTTATTAGTGCCGCTGACGGCATCAGCCTCGGTTTATCTTCCGGGTCAGCCTGTAACGAGCGGTTCAATTGAGGTATATTATGACTTTTTCGGCGGTGATGAACAAGCGCTTTTATGGGTTACCGATGACCCTGCCGGAACAAGAAGATGGAACAGAACACTCAAAATTTATAGTGATTTCATCGAAGTGTCTAATCCCTCAAAATCATTTTGTTCCCTGACTCAGGGTGAAAAATACAACCTTACTGTCGTTGAAACATTTACAACGGGCTTTTCTCCCCGGGTAGCGTTATATCTCAACGGCGTGTATGTTGGCTCTGCCACAGACGGAAACCACATCAACACATGGAAGTTTATCGGGGTTGAGTATTTCAACTGCCGTGCGGTATATGCCGACAGTGCGGATTTTTCTCCTCAATCCCTCGCGGCAAAGCTTGATACGGAAAACGAATATATAAAAATAACGGAAAGCGAAAAGCAGTATGACGGCTTTGCGGTCACAACCGCTTTTCCTTTTGACGTGACCGTAGGCAAATTTTTGGCCGAGGTTTCTCCCTCCGAGGGAGCCTCCGTTAAAATTCTTCGTGACGGAGCTGAAGCCAAACCCGACTCCCTTCTTTCTTCGGGGGACATTGCCGCCGTTACATCTTCAAGCGGCACGGTTACAAACCACTATTCCGTTGCGGTAAGAAAGCCTTCATTTTTAAAAGTAAAATGCTCGGACGATTTTTTGAAAATCAATCTAAACGCCGTGCTTTACCCTGATGACGAAAGCGGAACGGTAAAGGTTTTCAAATATGAAGAAGGTGTTGTTCATTCCTGCGACGATACGGCCTTGCTGACAGAAACCGTTGCAACGGAAAATCTTTGCGACCTTGAGACATCAATTGATATTCCCGACACGTTTGAAAGCGGCTTTTATGAGGCTTACATTTTTTATACCGTCGACGGCGAACAAAAACAGATGTCACAAAAATTTCTTTACTCCGATTTATCAAGCGCAGAAGCTGAAAATCTGGCAAAAAACGTAAACGACGCAAAAAATCCGGATGACGTTAGGGAAATCCTTTCATCCGAAAATAATCTTGAAAAGCTCGGTTTTGAAAAAAAAGATTATGAGCAGTCGCTGAATTTTATATGCGAAACGCTCTACGGGCTTCTGAAAAACGGCGCCGTAAAACCCTACAGCGTGCAAACTCTTATATCGGGCTTTAAAAATGCAAATACCGCATACAGCTTAAAAACATACGGAACGGAGGCTTCCGAACAGTTATCAGAATATTTCGGAGAAAAATATGAAATGTATAGTGTTCTTACAGACAGCGAAAAAGAATGCTTTGATTTGCTTTTGTCAAGCGCAGATTACGGCAAGGCTCTTCTTTCGGATATTTTCAGTGAAAAAATTATGCTTTGCAGGGTAATAGCCGCCGAAAGCAGAAATTCTCTGAAGGACTATCTCATGGATAATTATAAATATTTCGGAATTGATATTTCAGATACAGGCACCTATTCAAGGATATCCGCCGTACACAGATATAAGGTTTTTGACGGTATCCTTTCCGAAAAAAACTCAATAAACGCCAAAGAAGACGTAAAAATGTTGTTTAACATATATGTAAAAAAGGCATATGATGAAGAACCGAAAAAGACCGCGGAAAAGAAGAGCGGCGGCTCGTCATCATCAAAGACCTACAGCTCGTCATCCGATGTTTACAAGCCGAGTGTTCCGGAGCTTCCTTCACGTCCCACTGCCAAGGCGGCTTCCGAAAGGCTCAGAACCCTCGGAATTATGATAGGCTTTCCGGACGGTTCAATGAAGCTTGACACAACAGTTTCCCGTGCCGAGTTTTCAAAAATGCTTGTGCTCTCGTTTGATATAAATGCAAATAACGGCACGGTATTTAAAGATGTTTCGGAAAACGACTGGTTTTATGAGTATGTCGGAAGGCTTTCGGGCGCCGATGTTGTTTTAGGCTACAACGGATATTTCAAGCCGAACGACACCATCACGCGCGAGGATTCCGCAGTGATGCTCTACAGGCTTGCTTCGCATAAAAGTATAGCTCTCAAAGGTGAATTCAAAGCCTATTCCGATTTTGCTTCGGTAAGCGATTATGCCGCTTCGGCTGTGGCTGTGCTTGCCTCAGAAAATATCCTTGATAACAAAGCCTCGTCGTTTTCTCCCGGAAATTATTTAACAAGAGGTGACGCTGCTATAATGCTCTGTCAGATGATTGATAAAATGAATGGAGGCGACAAACAATGAAAACAAGAAAATTCATTTCCGCTATTCTTTGTATAACGCTTTTTTCCGCCATACTTTGCATACCGGTCGCGGCACAGAACAATTTGCCGACAAGCTCCGGCGAAGCTCTGTTTTCATACATAGGCATAACTCTTCCCGAATACAGAGGTGCGGAAGACCCTATGCGCAGGGGCGATTTCCTTTCGATGCTGATGCAGATTTTCAAATTACAGAAAAATCCTGACAGCCATGCGCTGCCGTTTAATGATATCGACCCGGCTTCGGAGCTTGGCATGTATGCCGCAAGCGCTCTTAATACAGGCATAATATCACCGTCGTCCGCTTTTGAGCCCCTGCGCGAAGTAAAGCTTGCCGAGGCGGCAAAAATGGCTGTTACGGCATTGGGTTATGCTCCCGAAGCGGCAAGCCTCGGCGGATACCCCGGCGGCTATCTTGCCAAAGCCGAAAGACTCTCGCTTTTCAAAGGGACAGCACGGGCAGACGCTCTGTCATATGGCGATGCCTTGAAATTTCTTATCAATGTGTGCGATACGGATTTAAATCACATTACATCCATAGGCAAAAAAACCACATATACCGTTACGGAAGGCGAAAATGCTCTCACCTTATATCATGGCATAAGGAAGGAAACCGGTATAATCGAGGCAAACGAACACACTTCTCTTTATGACAGCGATGTTCTTTCCAAAAAAGGCTCGGTAATGCTCAATAACAAGAATTTCAGATATAACGGCGAATATATGCTCGGTGAAAATGTTACGGCATATATAACGGATGACCCTGTTGCGGAAATAGTTTATCTCTCATCAAAAAACAACACCGCGGCGGAAATTACGTATACGGATTTTTCAGGGGCAACAAACAGTGAAATTACGGCTGTTGACAAAAACGGGAAAACACTTAAATACCCTCTTTCTTCATCTCCCGCCATTATTTACAACGGAAAAGCCTCTCGTAAAATCAACAAGCCATCGGATATTTCTATTGATTCCGGAAGTATTGTAATCCTTGACAATAACCGTGACGGCAGGTACGATGTTATTTTTATAAATGATTACAAAAGCTTTTATGTCGGCGCCGTAAACAGGCAGAACGGTAAAATTTTCGACAAAAACACACCGAAAGCCCTTTGTCTCGAGGATTTTGACGATTACAAGATATACTTAAACGGAACGGAAGCGGATTTTGCGAGCATAGATGCGGGCCTTGTCCTGGATTGTCTGATTTCCGAAGACGGAAGATATGCTGAAATCCACGCCTGCGATGCCGTTGCGGAGGGAGTCTGCACAGAGTACAGCATATCGGGCAAAAAGATTACTCTCGGAGAAACGGCATATAACCTTTCCGATTACTTTTGCAGCCATTATTCGGAGAATATTTCAGCTTCATCGCCTGTCACGCTTCATCTTAACAGATTCGGCGAGGCAGCCGCGGTGACAGAAGGCTCGGGAAGCATGAAATACGGTTATGTTATCGCAAAGAAAACAAGCAAATCCCTTTCGGCTTCGGAACAGGTTAAGATATGCACCCAAAACGGAAGCGTAGCGGTATATTCTCTTGCAGACCGTGTTATTGTCGACGATATGCCCGTTATGAGTCACGAAAAGGCTTATGCATATATAGAAACCGATCAGCTTATAAGATTCAATCTCGACAGCGAGGGCAAGCTTAAAATCATAGATACGCCATATTCTAAAAGCGACAGGGTAAGCGGCACGCACGAACCCGAAACAGGGGTTTTAGCGGATAATGCGCCTTCTGCGGATCGTCTTATAAGATATTCGTTCCCTAACGAAGACAGCACCGATACGCTGTATTTTAAAAATAATACGATTCATCCTTTCTTTGCCCTGCCGTCGCAGTGTGTAATTTTCTGTGTCGACAAAACTCTGCCGACCGATGATGCTCGTTACTGCACGGTGTCGACCAGAGCAATGTTTAATACTGATGAAAAAATATCCTCCGACAGCGTCCGCCCATACTGTGTGACCTCCGACGGATGTGCGGAGGCAATGGTTTTCTATACCGTTGCAAGGAGTACCTCACAGTCCTCCTCCATAGCGCTTGTAAAATCTGTCACAAGAGCCGTAACCCCCGAAGGAATACAAGGCATAAAGGTTACTCTTGCCGTGTTGGGAAGCGGCAAATTCGCATCGTACTATATGACAGACCGCGATGTGTATAAAGATCTTTACGCCGAGGATGCAAACGAAGCAAACGGCGATATGCCGCTTTCTGCCGGAGACATTGTCAGATATGTTTCCGATACAAATAATAATATAACGGGAATAGTTCTTGATTATGATTTTAGCCTTAATAAAAAGCTAAACTATTTCGACGGAAGCTATAACACACTTTTGAACTACTATATGGGTTATCTTTATGATTATGACAAGAGCACGTCATTCTTTATGATCAGTAAAACCTGTCTCTTATACACATCTGACGCTGCCGACGATACT
>ENA-OUQH01001799-OUQH01001799.1-human-gut-metagenome-genome-assembly--contig:-NODE-1799-length-14010-cov-3.932569_pt1 | contig 14010 bp, 15 predicted proteins | sample MGYA00237948_ERZ548828 | MGnify/ENA primary metagenome ERZ548828 (study PRJEB26490, sample SAMN05194711) | human gut metagenome | biome: terrestrial biome; feature: human-associated habitat; material...
GTGGAAGGGCGTCGAAGGTTATCAGTAATGTAGAGACCGAAAGGACGAAGCAGATGGCAGCGGGAATCCTGCAAAGCGCTCCGCAATCGAATAGAATGACAGGAAATCAAGATAATGAATACGAATAATCTATGGACAAAAAACTAAGGGGTTTCCTCTTTCGAAGACCCCCCTTTGCAAAACGGAAACCATTTTTCATTGACTGTCTACATTACTCTTTAGGGCGCCCAGAATCAAGTGTCTTTTTTCTAAATCCGCAACCATAGCATCAGGAGAAAACCAGGCATCAACAAGTTTCTCGATAAACTCGAACCCCGAGGAAATTTGGTCGTTGCCCTCGTAGTACTCAATGTGCTTATTCATTCTTGATACGAATGCATGAAGACTTTCCGACCTATGTTGATGCACGCCATCGGACGCCAGGATACTATGGACATACAGTGTCGTTGCAACTTGTTGGAGTCGGTCATTGCTTAATTTCGATTTGCGTTGGCCCTTGCCGATGGTGCGGATCCCGCCGACCGCTCTCGAGACCGCATTGCGAGCGCGGAACATCGGCTTGCCCGCAGACATCTCATTGAGGATACAGTTGTTGTGGGCGCAAGCATTGCGAAGACTTTTCACACTCTGGAGAAGATAGAAATCGTCAACCATCTTCTTATCGTCAAACTTATCTGCGCAAAACTTGTAAAAATAGATGAAAGAGCCAAAAGAAGTCAACTCAAGAAACACCCATGCCGGAAAATTGAAGTCGGGATATTTGCAAGAATGCCCGCGACATAGGGGCTAGACGAGCCACGACGTATCTCGCTTTTCGCGGAGTTGACGAGCTCTCCTTTGGAGTTGGTCTCGTCGTATAACGCTAAAAAGTTCCTGACGATATCGTATCCGTCTTCGCCGGCTTTCTCGATCCTCTCAAGCAAGCGCACCTTGGCAAAATGCTCGATGTCAAGCGTCATGGGCAGCATCTGGTAACGCAAAAGCATGTCGATAATGGACAAATCTACCAGCATCTTGAAATCGAGATTCGCGTACTGCCCTTTTCTTGGCCCCTCTTCAACTTTCGAGAAGCCCGTTCTATACGAGCGAAGCCTGAAATAGTTATTATTCTTCGAGAGATATGATACCGCCCATTCTTCAGAGACAAGGGTAAAGCGAACGCCTTTGCCCTTCAAATGCTCAACCTGTTCACAAGGGGTTAACCATCGCTTGATATGTTGCGGATTGCTCTTCTCCATTCCTTAATTATAGCCCGATTCAGACCTTATCCGTAATTCGCTCTTGATGAGTTTTGGAACTCGAGGCCGTGTGGACCATGCTATATCGGGTTCCGCAATGTCGAGAAGGCCTCATTTCATCCGATGCTATGTGACCGCAATGGTGCAGCGTCTCGATGCCCATGAGGTCGCGCGCGACCCGGATCCCGTCGACGTGGAGCACACGGTGGAGCTCGCCGTCGGGGACGGGCATCGGCCAGGCCTCCCAGAACTCGGCCGTCCTGCGCCTGAAGGACCGCCCGCCGCCCGGCATCATGGCCTGCGAGTCCTTCGAGAGGAGCCACCCGAGGAACTCTTCGGGCCTCGCCGCGGTGTCGTCGTACCTCAGCGTCGTCGAGGCGCCGCAGGCCGTGCACCTCCAGCGCTGGGACCCCGATGAGGTCCTGCCGTTGCACTTGGTCCGACCGCCGCAGTAGGGGGTGATACACGGCCTTCATGGGTACCTCTTCCGAAAGGGTATTTAACGGTTCCGGAAAAGGTTATCTACCGGCGGGAACGATGGGCAACCGGACACACATTCTGTCCGAGCGGTTAAAAGCGGGCACGGAATTTATACGGCTGAAAAAGGGGCATCGACCTGCGCCGACGCCCCTAAAGTAGACACACATTTTGTCTCAACCGCCCCCCACTCCAAATCATCGCGCCATTGCCCCATGTGGCCGCCACCGATGGTCTCACCGGTGTTGGAATCGGGAACCGTCCAACTGGTGAGGGTGTTGCAAAACATGTCTTCCTTGCCGAATTCGACAACTTCCATAGCGGGGGTTGCCCTCTATTACGCTGGCGGCGATGTTAATGCCAAAGTCATCCGTCGTAACCCCTCCGTCCGTGACGATAACGTCCATCTGGGGCTGCTCGTAGGTGCAGGTCTGGTGCTCCATTGCGGATCCTATCTGTTGAGGTTGCGAGTTGGTTGTACCCACCTCGGAGGTCTTGCGTATAATGCAGAGGTCGTTACATACCTACTTCCTGAATGGTTTTGAAGCCTATGCAGCTGTCTCTTGCGAACATCCTCGTTGACGTGGACGGCATTGACGATTCTCGCTTCTTTGGTGACTACCTTGTGCCTTCTCCGGCGCCCGTTGCGGACCTCAGCCTCTGCGTGACCCCGGAACTCGTTCAGGCCGAGCGAGAGATTGCCAGTCAATCCTACTTCTCTGACACCTACCTGACCCAGCTCGCCCTTCTTCGCCAGCTTGCCGAGAAAGGCCCTGCCGTCGGACGCTTCCTCATGCACGCTGCCGTGCTTGAGTATGATGGCCGCGCCTACGCCTTCACTGCTTCCAGCGGTACGGGCAAGTCCACCCACCTGCTACTTTGGCACCGTACACTGGGCAATGCGGTCCAGGCGGTCAACGGGGACAAGCCCCTGCTGTACGCAAGTGACGCCGAGGTGATGGCCTGCGGCACCCCGTGGTCTGGTAAGGAGGGCTGGCAGCGCAACGTCTGCGTTCCACTTGGCGGTCTCTGTTTCATCTCGCGCGGCGAGAAGGACGTCTGCCGGCGCAGCGAGCCGGCGGATGTCCTTGAGCGTGCGCTTAGGCAGCTCTACGTTCCCTCGGATGCTTCCGCCGCGGTTCTCACGGTGGAGTTTCTTGATGTGCTGCTGCGGCGCGTTCCGGTCTACGAGCTTTCCTGCACCATGGAACCAACCGCAGTTCGCGCTAGCTTCGAGGCTATGACAGGCCAAGACTTTGGCGCGTGTTTAGTCAACAATGATGAAAGGAATTCCCATGAGGATTAAGCAGGGCTTTGTTATGCGAGACGTCGCCGGCCAGGCCGTGGTCATTGCCACCGGTGACGCCAGCCGAGACTTCCATGGCATGGTCAAGCTCAACCAGACTGCGGCCGTCGTCTGGCACGGCGTGGAGGAGGGGCTGGACGTGAAGGCCATAGCCGAGCGCCTCGTAGTCGAGTACGACGTGGAGACTGGCCGTGCCCTCGCTGACGTTGAGGCACTTCTTGCCCGCATGCGCGAGCAGGGCTTTGTTGAGGACTGACACATAACAGAGCGGCTAGCCGAGAAGGATTCGGTTAGCCGCTCAGGGGTGCTACTAGTGGGGTTGGTTATCAATCGCCGCCCCAATCGCCCGAGCAAACGTCCTCCCAACAACCGAATGGGGAATCACTCACATGGGTGCCGTCTGGTTTGGTGACGCACCACCCAGACAGAGTGCATACCTCATCCCCTCGCTCCAACAAAATCACGTCCATCTCCGGCGAGACGTACCCTCTGTTCTTTTTGTCCATATCGAGAAGCGCCCTTCGTTAGCATTTACAGTCGAGCTATATTACCCCCCCTCTCGCATGCTGCGCAAGTAGATGTTTTGCCTGCCTGGCATGTTCCACAAAACAGGAAGGCAGATTTTCGTGGAGACCATCCAAGAACCGGTATCCAACGTGCTCAAGATCTTGGGCGAGCCCAAGGCCGCGCCGGACGGCTGGAGGTGGACCAACCACCTGGTCTTCCAGGAGGTCGGGGAGGGCACCCTTGCCTTCAACACGCTGACGCGCGAGCTCGCGCTCCTCTCGCCTGAGGAGTTTGGCAGCCCGGACGAGTGCCTTGAGCTGCAGGAACGCTGGTTCCGCGTTCCGGCGAGCACAGACGACAAGAGCTCGGCGGACCTCGTGCGCCTGGTGCTGGAGTCCCTCCACCAGAGGCCCGAGCACGTCACCACCTATCACGTCTTCACCACCATGGACTGCAACGCGCGCTGCTTCTACTGCTACGAGAAGGACCGCGCCCGCCCGACCATGAGCGTCGGGACCGCGCACAAGACGGCCGACTACATCGTGCGCCACTGTGGCGGCAGCAAGGTGCGCCTTGCCTGGTTTGGTGGAGAGCCCCTGTACAACGCTCAGGCCATTGACCTCATCTGCAACGACCTCGTTGAGCGCGGCATCGGGTACGAGTCCTCCATGATCTCCAATGGCTTCCTCTTTGACGAGAAGCTCATCAAGCGCGCAGCCGAGCTCTGGCGGCTTCGCCAGATTCAGATCACGCTTGACGGCACCGAGGGCGTCTACAACGCCGTCAAGCGCTACGTTGACGCCGGCGAGAAGAGCCCCTACCAGGTGGTGCTCGCAAACATCCGGGGTCTGCTTGACGCGGGCGTCCGCGTGATAGTGCGGCTCAATGTGAGCAGGGCCAACGCTAAGAATCTCCTGGCCCTGGTGGGCGACCTTGAGGCGCGCTTTGCCGGCGCCAGGCTGCTCAGTGTCTACTGCGCGATGACGAGCGAGTTTGATGGCATCGACATCGTCCCCATGAGGGAGGATGCGACCAAGGAGCTCTCCTGGAGCATCAAGAATCTTGACCTGCGGCTTGAGCGTGCGGGCCTGCTCGAGCGCCGCGGCATCAAGGCCAAGATTCCGATGACTCAGTGCATGGCCGACAGCGGAGGCTCCCTCACGGTGCTGCCCGATGGCCACCTGGGGCTCTGCGAGCACTACAGCGAGGACAACTTCGTGGGCAGCATCGACTCTGACGAGCTTGACGAGTCCGTGGTCCAGAGCTTCCGCGAGCGCGGCGAGACCATGCCGAGGTGCGCCACGTGCTTTGAGTACCCAACCTGCATCAGGCTCAGGAAGTGCCCCTTCTCGGCCAAGTGCCTGCCAGAGACGGTTGCTTTGGCAAAGACCACCCTGCAAGACGGAATGGTCTCCATGTACAACGCCAAGAAGAAGTAAATAGGGGCTTAGACAGCGTTTTTTAAATTTAGTCTTGTTATTTTCAATAAAAATGCAATCTTTCTTATTCGTTTAGATTGAAGCGGTGACGGCGGTAGTGTCGAAAAAGTTGGTGTAAAGGGCCTGTGATGAGGGGTTCGGCCGCGTCCTAAGATCTGATACCTGCCCCTATCCTAGGCCTCGTCCACTTGGTCTGCAAGGTCGAGGCTCGCCATGATCGTCTTCCTGGCCACTGCCACTCCTCGGGGCCCCTTCCGCTGCTTGGAGAGGGCGCGGGCTCTTCGGTGTAGAGCTCGGCCATGTTTCTCTCGGAGAAGTGCCTCGACTCGCCCCAGGCATCGTCCTGATCGCACATGGCGATGCCGGCGAACGGCATCCCTCCCATCGCAGCCCTTCGGCATTTGTTGGACTAAATGCGTTGCAGCTGCTCTCGCAGCCTCCTCGGCTCCATCAGGCATCGGCGATTTTTTTTCGTGACATTTTGTCGGACGTAATCTGGCCAAAATTTGGCCAAAACGTTAAAATGTCACGAAAAAATGTCACGAAAACTCAAATGAGGCCTCATGGACGCGAAGTTGGAGAGCTATGTCAGGGCTGGCGAGGGGATGAACCTCGAGTTTAAGCGCTGCGGCGGCAAGGTTGAGAGGGACGTCTACGAGACGATTTGCTCCTTTGCGAACAGGCAGGGAGGGTCCATACTGCTGGGTGTGCTCGATGACGGCACTGTTTCGGGTGTGAGCCCCAAAGCGGTTGCATCTATCGAGCGCAACATCGTTAACGTCGCGAAGGACCCTAGCATGTTCAACGTGGCCCCTGCACTGGAATTCGAAAGGCTTGAGGGAGATGGTGGCAAGACCGTCATCAGAGTCTGGGTTCCCATGGGGCCTGCGCTCTACTCCTTCAAGGGGACGATTTACGACAGGGCAGCCGACGTCGACGTCAAAGTGAAGACCGAGGCCCAACACGCAGCGATGATCATCAGGAAACAGAGCTTCTACACGGAGAAGACGGTCTACCCTTGGGTTACCGAGGCAGACTTGGACCTTGAGCTCCTGTCCGATGTCCGCCGCGAGGTCAGGGCGGCGCGTGCCGATCATCCTTGGCTCTCTATGGGCGACGGTGAACTGCTGAAGAGCTCCAGGCTCTGGTCCCGCGACCCCGCCACGGGCGAGTACGGATTCAACCTCGCTGCGGTGATGCTGCTTGGTAAGCAAGAGACCATTCTGGATGTGGCACCGGTGTATCGCACCGACGTGGTATTGCAACGCAGCGGCAACGGGCGCTACGATGACCGGCTCGTCTGTAAGAGCAACCTCGTGAAGGCCTACGGAGAGATCTCTGACTTCTGCAGGAAGTGGATGCCAGATGCGTTCTCGCTAGACGACGGCGGCAACCGCATAAGCGTCCGCGACATCATCATCCGCGAACTCGTTGCCAACACGCTCATCCATCGCGAGTACACGAGCCCGCATATCGCGCGCATCACCATCGACGCCGACGGTATTCATACCCATAATGCTAGCCGCGCCCTATATGCTGGGCCGGTGACGCCGGAGAACCTGGATCCGACGCCCAAAAACCCCATCGTCGCGAACTTCTTCACGCAGATGGGCCGCTCCGAGGAGCTTGGCAGCGGCGTTCGAAACCTATACAGGTGCTCGCGCCTCTACACCGGCCGCTTCCCTAGGATGTCGGACGGCGACTCGTTCGAGGCATTCGTCCCAACACCGCTTTCCGCAGCGGATGTGGGGTCCGGCAAGGCCGCCGGCGCCGTCTTGGTGCGCAAGCGTGACAGGACCGCAGCGGAGGTGGAAAAGGCCGCGGCGGCACTGGTAGCAAGATACGGTGAGGTGTCCGCATCTGAGATAGCGGCTGAGGTTGCGACCGTCGGCGAAAGGACGGTCAGGCGCTACCTTGCGGGAATGGTTGACGAGGGCCAGCTGTCCGTGAAAAAACGCGGCCGTGGAACTGTCTATTGCAAACCTGGCAACCAGGGCAACTGAGGATTGAGGGTACGGAGATAGTTTGCGCACTTTCGGCTAGCCGCCGATATAGCTACCCCTTGGATTCCGCGAAGCCCTCGATGCGCCGAGTGGAGGCGTCGGTGAGGTACGTTTCGATGATGGCCTCTTCGATGGTTTCCTGACCAGCTCGTGCAATTCGCTTTTCACGGCCTGCTCATCGAATGATGGCGATTGGCTTGGACGTCTTGGACATGGTTCGCCTCATAGCGTGATTGAGCTCGATGCTCAAATCAACATTCCTTACGGGATGCTTCTCGGCGAGCGCGGCTGCATCGTCCAGCAAAGTGAAACTGCCGACTTCTTGTTTGGCATTAGTCGCAAGTGTGACTATATCGTCCTGTCAGCTGAAAACCAAGAAGCGCAAAAGCTCTATTCATGCGATTCGTATTCGATTGAGCTGCGTTTTCGTTCGATTAGGGGGCCTAAAAAGCTCTCTGAAACGGTATTTCGAAATAAGGCGATTGTCGCAATTTGCTTTTCTAGCGCCGTTGCCCTTGACGAAGCCCTTTTCAAGCTTCAGAAAGTGCAATCATTCGTTTCGTTTTGCTGCGGTTGGTATGCAGGTGTCGAGTTGGCACTATCGCACCATGGTGACGCCGGGGCTCAGCGGCCTCGTGCGGGTGGGGGGCGGCTATGATCTGCTCCCTAAGGAAAAGGTGCTTCTTGACCTGTGGGAATTGCGTTCGCGTGTGACGGCGGGCGATATGGCGTTGCTTGCGCCGGTTGGATGGCGCTTTCGATAAATCTATTGTAAGGTCGTGCGACGCCGTGCTCTTGGCGACCTATTCGAACATAGCAGACGACAATTTCGGCTGGGATGATTTTTAAGTCGCGCTAAAGCTACGCCTTGAATTCCTGGGGATATTCACTTGCGATAGGTTTTGCGAATAGGTTGAAGGTATCGATATGAGAGCGTGCGCTGGAGATAGAGAAGATGGGCAGGTAGAAGGTTGAGGCGAACAATGAAGCCCAGTTCTTTAGCTTCCTGCTTTATTAACGAAGAAACCACTGCAATTATCGATCCGCGGTAGACCGACGGTGCCAGGCGGTAGCACAGTTGCGCAGGTGCTGTTGCTGCAGGATTTTTCGCCGCCATCGCTGTGAAGTTCACGTTGAGCAGGACGATTTTGAATGCGTTGTTCGTGGCCATGATTTGCGGCTGAGAGGCAGCACCCGCGTAAGCTCCCATGATCTTCCTCATCCTTCTAACCATTTTAATAACCATGGTGGTTAAAATGGTTAGAATTGAATCGAATCGTGGGGGTGATTGTGCGAAGGCGGTAAGCAGTAAGCGCAGCCACGGGTTTGCGGCGCTTACTGGGGCAAACTCAAAACCGATTGTTGTCCGAAAGTTGGGGATGCCGCTCGGGCCTGGCAGCGCATCCGCCCGATCCCCGTGGCTCGTCAAAACGGTTAGCTCTATCTGAACAGATCATCATGGGAACCCGTTCTCTGGAAGATGACGAACGTGTCCTCGTCTCGCCAGATGACGAGCCAGTCACCGGCGTTGGCAACGTGGCATTCCCTGCTGCCCGACCACTCGCCCTTGAGGTCGTGCATATTGTGCCTGCGGCGAAGCTCTTCGAGGGCTTCCGGCGTGTTTTGTGCGACCAGGTCGATGAGCGCTTCGAGCGGTCCGAGATCGTAGCGTTTCTTCTTGAGGCGCTTTACGTCGCGCTGGAACTTCGCCGTGTATGCGACCCTCAACATGCCGCTATACCCCCATGGCCTCAAACATTTCCTTCGCCGAGGCGTAGGTCGGGCCGCCGTTTCGGGCGATCTCGTCCGCCTCGCGGATGGATTCCAGCGACTCCTTGTTTGGCTTGGGATACTCCAGGGTCAAAGGAATCCTATGCTCGCGTTCAATCTGCTTGTAGAAGGCTCGGGTGATGGACGAGATGTCGAAGCCGAAGTCCTCGGCGATAGCGCTCACGGCCTGTTTCGTGGACTCGTCCACCCTGATGGTCACAGATGCAGTTCCCATTGCTACCTCCTCTAGTCATTGCAAGACAATTATATCACGATGTCTTACATACATGAAGCCGCATCCAACTGTATATCGGTGTTGAACGTAACAGTTGGTTGCCACTGTTAGCGCAACGGTTGCGCCTCAATTGGCAGAACATGGCCAAAACCGTTGCGGTTGCCTTGGCGGAAGGGCAGAATGGGTCCCGCCGGGGCGGCGCGGGGCTCCGATCCAGCGGCCGGAGGGCGCTCTGACGCGGGCCCCGTCCGTTTTCCTGTTGAGGTGACCGCAACAGGCGGGGCTCGGGAATTGAATAAATATTCGGGCGCGCCCCCGGCTTCGTCTTCCTTCGGTTCCTCGTCCGCCTGTCTATCTGGCATAACTCGATATTGGCAGACATGGCGCGATTGCGTCACTATTTCCTTCAATGAGCACGCAGCTGTGGCGGATGCGCAGCGTGTAGCAGGGCGCGAGCTTCGTCGTGCCGCAGTTATGGCAGTGGGGGGAAGTGCGCTCTTCGGGGAGCATGACCACGAACTAGCGGCTCTGCTCCCCAGGGACAGAAATTAGGCGGGAATCCGGATCGGCGGCCCGACCGCCCTTCGCCCCGCAGCCCCGCTAAGCGCCGAGCTCTCCCGTTTGTCCCATGAGCCAGCGCCCCAGGTCGATGACCTTGATGCCGTCCCAGTCGGTTGTTTCGTGACCGGTTTTGGCGATGATAGCCTTGGGATACGCGTCGCGAATTTTCCGCAAGGGCGTGATCTCTCGTTCGAAGGTGCTTTCCTGCGAGATATCGTCGCTCACCTGGATGTAGATGCGCTGTCCCTGCTTGGCGGCCACGAAGTCAACCTCTTTCTGGTAGAGAACGCCGACGTATACCTCCCAACCTCGTCGCATCAGCTCGATCGCGACCATGCTCTCGTAGATGCGCCCGAAGTCGAGCCTGCGGGTTCCGAGTTTCGCGTAACGAAACGAATGGTCGGCCAAATAGTACTTGTCGCCCGTTGAGAGATATTTCTTTCCCGCTACGTCGAATCGGCGCACGCGGTAGAAAGCGAATGCGTCGCAGAGGTGGTCGATGTAAGCCGCTAAGGTCTTGTCGTTCATCTTCAAACCCGCCTGCGAAAGCGTGGCTGCCATGCTCTTCAGCGACGAGATGTTGCCGACATTTTCCATAAGGAACTCGCACGTCCTTTTGAGCTGTTCAGCGTTGCGTATGCGGTATTTCTGCCTGACATCCCGCAGGACGAGCGTGTCGAGCACGTCGGAGATGTAGACGAATCGAGCTCTCTCGTCAGGGTATAGATAGGAACCTGGCATACCTCCTTCTCGCAGGTATCGCGTCAGTGCCTCGTCGGTCGCTCCGCTTTGCGTCGTGCGGGCGGGCGTCTCCGTCAGGGGTCACGCATTGGACCAGGGGTCGGGCGGCTTGCCTTGCGTCTTTTGGCAACGATAGAAGCCCCAGCTTGGTGGATTACCAGAAGTCCACGGCAAACGTCAGAATAATCTCCTTGGCAACTCCGAAAATGACCCCCTCAAGACACTCAAAAATAGCGATTTGTATCCCCTAAAAACGATAGTTCTGCTACTATTTATTTCATCTATGCGGGCATCACTGTCGATGAATTGGGGTGACATCGTGGACGAATCGGAAAGGATCGAACCTGCCGTTTCGAAACAAGGTGAAACTCTCTATGTCGCCGGCACCACAGCGCGCCTCAGCTCAGATATCGACCGTTGCAGGGTACCCTCACAAGATTGGGGGTACCCTGCTTTTTTCCCGTAAACCCATTCAGCAAACTATTTCCCGCCAAAGCCGTAACGGTGGGAATGGAGATACACAGCAATTGTCGGAAACAAGGAAAAAGAAAGGAAGATGCAAGGGAAATGAAAGCAAGCAATGCTAACAAAGTCATCTCGGTTTTGCTAAGCGTCGCGATGTGCCCCATGATGGTGCCGTCTGCGGCATTTGCGGCTGAAGACGACGCGGCATCGGACGCTTCCTCTCCGAGTGATCAGACGCAGCCTGCCGATCAGGCGGAAGGCGACGACGCGGGCGCAAGCTCGAACGACACGATAACCCCGCAGTCTGAAACGGCTGACGCATCAACCGGTGAAGCAGCGGCCCCCGTGGCTGCGGCCAACGGAGAAGGCGCCGAAGCTCCAACTACCGAGGAAGGCACTGAGGCCGCTGTCGCCGAAGTGAACGGCAAGACATATTCCAGCCTGCAGGCGGCTATTAACGCTGCGCCGCGTAAGGCAACGGTGAAGCTGCTGGCCGATACGAAGGAGAACGTCACAATCTCCACGTCCGATGTCACGCTTGACCTGAACGGCTACACCCTCAACGGCGGCACCGAGAAGGGCAAGCCCGCGCTGACCGTTACGGCTCGCGTTACCGTCATGGACAGCAGCGAGACCCAGACCGGTACCATCATGCGTGAGGACACCGCAGAGAACTCCGGCGTCAGCTCCCATTATGTCATTGACATTCAGGGCGCTGGCTGGCTCACCTTCGAGAGCGGCAACGTAACCAACAACAGCGGCAACGCGGAGGGGAAGGGCGCGTCCCTGGTGCGCGTGGGCGATGACAGCGTCGCCAAGTACCCCGGCCTGAATATCAAGGGCGGCAACTTTACCCAGAATAACTTCGTCGTAATCAAGGTCGATAGCGGCAATCTGTTCCTGAACGGCGGTACGCTGAATTCCACCAACAGCTACGCCATTGAGAACTGGCACAGAGCTACCGTCAAAGGCGGCACGGTCAACGGCGTAGTGGCTGCCTGGACGTACAGCGGCGGTCACAACAGCGATCTGGCGATTAGCGGCGGCACCATCAACGGTAACGTGTTTTCTGTGAACTATGGCAGCGCCGAGGGCAAGGTGGCCAAAGTCAGCATTACCGGCGGCGCCGTCAACGGTACGCTGGGTACCTATACCTATAACAATGGCTTGACTGCTACCACTGACGCCGCCAAGGCGACTATCGCCGTCACCGGCGGTACGTTCTCCAACGACCCCACCAAGTACGTGGTGGAAGATTCCGCCATTAACAAGAACGCCGACGGCACGTACGGCGTAGCAAAGGCTTACCTTGCTAAGGTTGGCGGAACCAGCTATTACACCATGGACGAGGCGTTCAAGGCGCAGACCGCAAGCGGCGAAGCCATCACCTTGCTGCGCGACTACACCACGGGCAGCACGTTCAACTCTGGAACCGTTGCGCGCGTGGTTGACCTGAATGGCCACACCTGGACATGCACGGGAACCGATGCGAACTCTGCAGCGTTCGAGATCAATAATCCCAACGCATCGCTCACGGTGAAGAACGGCAAGATCGTAAGCTCGCAGCTCATCGGCCTGATTCCGTCCGCTATGGGCGGCACCATCAAGTACGACAACTCCACTCTTACGTTTGAGGGCGTTGAGGCTTCTACCACCGCCACGAGTGGCATCGAGACGAACGGCAACAACGCGAACGACACCGTTGTTCTGAAGAACAGCACGCTCAACGTTCCCAACGGCTTTGGTATCTACTTCCCCAGCAGCGGAACGCTGACCATCGACAACTCCACGATCAACGCGAAGACGATGGGTGTGCAAGTGTGCTCGGGCAACCTGAACGTCAACGCCGGTAGCACGATCACCGTGTCGGGCAATCCGGTTGAAAAGACCGAAAACGACGGCGCCATTCAGGACGGCGCGGCGATTTCCATCGTCAACCGCCCCGGCTACAAGGGTCTTGGTCAGGTCAACATTACGGGTGGCACCTTCATGGCGAAAGACGCCAACGCGGCGATCAAGGCCTGCACTTGGGATTCCTCGACCAAGCAGGAGTCGGCTTTCGACAACACTGCAAAGACGGTCGCTGTTTACGGCGGCACCTTTTCTTCCTCAGTCCCTGAGGCTCTGTGCGCTGAGGGCTGCAACCCTGTCGAGAACCCTGACGGTACGCATGGGGTTTCTGGTTCGGTCGCGCAGGTTGGTTTTAAGGCATTCAATACCCTGCAGGCGGCCATCGATGCAGCTCAGGACGGCGAAACCGTCACGCTACTGGCGGATGCGACCGAGGACGTGGCTATCAGCAAGAGCATTACCCTCGATTTGGGCGGCAAGACGCTGACGAACACAAATGCTGGCAAGGCCACGATCTCCGTGAAGAGCGGCATCGTTACCGTGAAGAACGGTAACGTTGTGGGCGGTACCGGCTACTACAATATCGAGGTCACGAAGAACAGCAATGCCAACTTGACGCTGACGGATGTGACCGCCACGGCGGGCAACACCGGCTCCTCCATGATCGACAACTGGGGCACCCTGACCATCACCAGCGGTACCTACACCGGCGGTCTGGACGTGGTCAAGAGCGAGGAGGGCTCCAAGCTGACCATCACTGGCGGTACATTCACGCTGGATTATGCGACGAGCGGATACACAGCAGTTATTCTGGCATACGGTGATACTACCATCAGCGGCGGCGAGTTTATCCAGAGTCTGACCACCACAGGACGGTGGAACCACCCGCAGGTCATCGCGACCGGTGTTGTGGAAGGCTATACCGCTATCACGCGGGTTACCGGCGGCCACTTCGTCAACATGATGTCTAGGGAGAACATTTTCCGCGGTATCGGCAAGGGCACCTATGACAACTTCGAGGTTTCCGGCGGTACGTTTAATAAGAGCATTACCGAAGACTACTGCGCCGATGGCTTCATCCCCACCAAGAACGCGGATGGCACCTATGGCGTCAAGGAAGGTTACTATGTTGCCCAGATCGGCAGCAAGAAGTATGAGACACTGGCCGACGCGATTCGTCTGGCTACAAAGGGCAAGACCATTACCCTACTGACGGATGTCGAGCAGAACACCCAGCTGAACATCAACAAGGACATCACGCTGGATTTGAACGGCAAGACTATCAAGAACACGCAAGACATCTGGGGCGATAATGCCAACGCCATCCTGTCCATCACGAATGGCGCCAAAGTGACCATCACTGGCAACGGCACCATAGATGCCAAGGAGAACGACTGCTACACCATCAACGTGGTGA
>ENA-OUQH01001808-OUQH01001808.1-human-gut-metagenome-genome-assembly--contig:-NODE-1808-length-13978-cov-3.609567_pt1 | contig 13978 bp, 6 predicted proteins | sample MGYA00237948_ERZ548828 | MGnify/ENA primary metagenome ERZ548828 (study PRJEB26490, sample SAMN05194711) | human gut metagenome | biome: terrestrial biome; feature: human-associated habitat; material...
GTGGCGGGTGCAGCAGCAGCCAGACTCAATGCCGACAACAAGATGTGGATTTTCTTCATAAATGTCATTAATATGTTTTGAAAAACAATTGGGGTCTTAACTGATTCAAAGTCGCAAAGCCACGAAATGGAAATCCCTAAATATCACATCCCCCTGTTTCGGGTTTCCCAACCATTCTGCCACGAATGCCTACTTGCAGATTTTCCAATCCGAAATCGTCCGGGTCTTGCTGTCGAAACTTATGCCTATTTTAACAAGATGTCTGCCGGATGATTGATATGGTATCATATAGCCACGCTCATCAATCTGACGCAGAGCCTCATCGGCACTTTTGTCTACCTTCAATTCGAAGACATACACCGTGTCAGGCATATACATCACGGCATCTGCCCTACCGACAGCACTCTTAACCTCTGTCTTGATATATATGTTCAAGAAACTGAACATAAGATAGAATATGGTCTGGAAATGCTTCTCCGTATGGTTCTCAAGGTCATATGGGATGGTTGCCATATAGATGCGCATACACTCCAATGCCTTATCTATATCACCGCGGAACACAGCCTTGCAGAAACCAAGGAGGAAAGCATCATTGTCGGTGCGGCGCGGATTCAGATAATGCGGAACCATAGAGAAAAGCAGTCCGTCGCGAACTTCCTTGTTAGGAATGCCAAGGGTGTATTCCTTGAATATCGGGTCATACTTCTTTATAGTGAGATAGCCGCTCTGATAGAGCAGCGGCAATGCATCCGTCATTTCCTCCGGAGAACGGTCGAATGAATCAAGCGTGACATCCTGTTCCTCCAACGACGAGAGATTGACATTGAATCTATCGAGCTGTTTGAGAAGGAATGTCGGCGTGCCGGAACCGAACCAATAAGACGAAATGTCCTGTCCGTTCAAGGATTTTATCACACTAAACGGATTGAAAATATCTTCTGATTTTTCACTGAAATGATAACCGTCATAATATTGCCGCAATGCCTCAAGAGTCTTTTCATACGTGAGTTGAAGAGCCTTGGCAAGTCCTTCCACATCGGGCTTCATAACAGTAGTTAGCTCCGTCATGCTAATTCCGCAGATGGCAGAATACTGGTTGAGCATGCTGATATTGTCGAGATTGTTCAACTCGCTGAAGATGCTGAGCTGGGAGAATTTCGTTATTCCCGTGATAAAGACGAACTCAAGGTATGGGTCGAGCATTTTGAGAGGGCTGTAGAAATTCTGCATTATCTTGCGCAGGGTGACAAGATTCTCCTTCTCATGCACTACATCAAGCAAAGGGGCATCATACTCGTCGATGATGACCACGGCTTTCCTGTTTGTCTGCGCATAAGCCTTCCTCACCAGGTCTGCCATCCTCGTATTAGGCTCCCCACCATCGGCAGACAGTCCATATTCCTGCTCATAAGGCTTCAGAAGCCAGTCAAGGTATTTCACAAGCGACTCCGCATCAAAATGTTTTGCACCGCTCATGTCGAAATGAAACACAGGATGGCTCGCCCACTCTTTCTCATATTCTGCAATGGCAAGCCCATTGAACAGTTCTTTATCACCAGCGAAATAAGAATGAAGCGTAGAGGCAAAGAGTGACTTGCCAAACCGCCGGGGACGGTTCAGAAAAACGTATTTCATCTTTTTCCTTCTGAAGTCTGCGATGTAGCCGGTTTTGTCGACATACAGATATTCGCCTTCACGGATATTTCTGAAAGTCTGGATGCCCACAGGATAACAATTCACAATTTCACTCATAACATTCTGCTCTTTTTTGTTTCCGCCGCTAATTTACGAAGTTTTTCCGGCATTTCAAAAAGTTGCCCCTATTTTCAATCCCCCCAATGTCAAATATGAGATACAACAGCCCTTTTAGTGATGATGAAATATTTTCGCCGCCACTTATTTGGACATATTGCATATTATTCTGTTTTTATTCATTACTTTTGCACCTGCCTACGAAAAATGACACATCATCAAGTCCCAATCGGTCATCAAACCATTTGGGTACAATCAGCAAAACCACACTATGCCAAAAGGATTATTATCATTCAGCAGCCACAACGATATCAACGAAATCAAAACGGAATGGACCGAACTCGACAGGAAAGCGGAGGAGAACGGCGTCAGATACGTTGAATACACATATTATCAGACTTACGAATGGAACGAATTCCTGTTCCGCCACACCACCAGGGGCTTCGGCAAGTTTGCCTCTGCGATGCACTACCATCTGGTGAGACTCGACGGCAGACCGTTCGCCATCATACCCACATTGGTGACACGACTGTCGAAGAAGGTGAGGATTCCCTCATGCAGAGTGGCGGGAGTGCTCAACATCTGCTGCCCCTACACAGGGGAGTGGGACGGGGAGATGACGGCTGCCATCGCCGGATATATCGAGACGGCACACAAGGGGATGAAGATCAGCTTTGCCGACGTGCCCATGGCGGCTCCATTCGCCGGCGTGATGAAGAGAATTGGCGGTGAACTGAAGGAGCGCACGAGCTATCATGTGCCGCTCGACGGATTTGAAAGCCATGAGGATTATGTGGCATCGCTCAACAAGAACATATACAAGAACATCCGCAAGGCATACAACCACTTGAAAACCGACTCCAAGAGGATGGAACTGAAGGTGTATCGCCGGGGCGGAATGCCCGACGACGGATATATGCGCAGTCTGTGGAAACTCTATCTGAGACGCAAGATGGCTTGGCGCCACCGCAAGACGGGAGCTATGTCTGAAATCGGCATCAGCCTCAAGGCTATGTATGAAACCAGTTCGGGATGCGCCAACCGCAGTCTGAAGACGCTCGATGCGGCGGAGCTCTACGTGCTGCATATCGACGACCAGCCGGCGGCATTCATGATAGTGTATCGCCACCGCAACCATCTGCTCATGCCGAAGCTCGCCATCGACACTTCTTTCAGCCGCTATTCTCCCGGCATCCTGCTCATACTCGAGGCTTCTAAGAGATGGATTGACGAGGGAGTGGCAGACTTCGACATGTGTCGCGGCGACGAGAGATACAAAAAGGAGATGGGCGGACAGAACGAACCGCTTTGCCGCATCGACAAGAGGCTGTAGGACAAGACCTCTCTTCTGAAAGACAAATCAAGTTCTTATGATCCATTGGTGATAAAGTCGCTCTTCTGAAAGACAAAACCCGGACAAGCCCTGAAGCCCTGTTAGGGATAATAAAAACAAAAAAATCGCTCAAACATTATGCTTTGAACAATATTGTTTTCAAGACATAATGTTTGAGCGATTCTGCTTTCTGTGCTTCTTCACACCAAGATATTCTATTCTATCGTCAGCTTCTCAAAGAGCATCCTGTCGATGCCGTCGCCCGTGAGAGTCACCTTATAGCTGCCGGCATTGGTCTGCGAACCAGTGGTGATGCTCGTGTTGCGGCGCTTGGTCTTCTTCTCCGGAGTCTTCACGAAGGTGATGTCGTCTTCCTTGTATACCACCCCGTTGAGGTCGGTTATCTTCACGTGGAGCGTGCGCTCCTTCTCAGGATTGTAGTAGCGGAATCTCAAGGCATACACCTTTGCCACACCAACGTTGTATTCAAATGTCATCGTTCCCTTGTGCAGGATTCCCTCTGCGGTGATGGCACTGCTGGTCTTCGGAGGCAGCAGACTGTCGGGTGTGGCGGCATAGGTCTCTTTCTCGAAGTCTGCCCACATCGTCTTGCTCTCCTTCTTCGGTTTCTTCTCCACCGGCTTCACGTCGTGGTTTTCGGTCGCCACGGCGATGGCAGAGATGACAGCCTGTCCGGCATTCACCTTCGGGAAGTCGATACGTATCTCCTTGCCCTCGTTGTGAACATTCAGCACCCGCTTGTATGGTCTGCCGTAGCGCGCCTGTGCCCAGAGGTCGAGGTTGCGGATTAGTGTGGTGTCGTTCACCGCCACATCAAAGAGTCGTAAGCCCTCATAATCAGTAGTCGCCGACTCTCCCCTGCCCCACCAAGGCTCTATGAAATAGAGTTCCACGCGATAGTCGCCGGGCTGCGCCGGTATGGTGTACGACAGACGGTGTCTGCCGAATCGCGAACTGCGGAAGAGCGGCGATGCGAACATCAGCGGATTATACGTCTGGCTCGCCTGATAGGGGCTGGTCTCCTTCTTGAACCCATCGCCCCACGATGATGACCAGCTGCTGTTGTCCTGCTGCCAGGTCAGTCCGTAGCTGTCCACATAGTCGTCGCCGCCACAGTTTATGCGCGCTATGTAGTTGTATCCGTTGGCAGGCTTTATGATATCCTCGTTCCATGCGTTATACGAAGGCATGGCGAGGGAGTCGCAGCTCACCAGGCGGTCTTTGCAGTATCCGCGTGCCACGAGGGCGTCGCCGCCCGCCTTCACTCCATAGAAGCGGAAGAGCGTAGTGTTGCCCTTGATGTCGCGCTCCTTGGTCTGGCTCCACTGTCCGCAGCTCAGCGTCACACGGTCGCAGTTGCTGTAAACCCTGACGCTGTCGAGAGTTGCCTTTGCCATGCTGTCGCTCTCCTCTTTCTTTCCGCCGATGCTGTCGGCATGTATCGCCGGCACGATATACACCAGCGGTTCCTTGTCGGCAGACACGTAGTGTGACTTATACATATAGAATGCGTCGCCTGGCTGCTCCCATGTGGATATCAGTCCCTTGTGGTTGAATGGTCCCACCTTGTCTATCATCCTGAAGCCCTCCTCCGGCTGTCGGCGTCCGGGATTGTCGTGGCTCTGCAGGGTCCAGAGGAACTGTCCGCACACACTGTCCTTCACGCTCTCTGCCAGCTGCACCTTGCGCTCCAGTATGTCACACTGCTTCTCCTCCGTGTAGCGTTCTCCCGAGTGATTGCCCAGTGTGCGCCACGCTCCGTATTCTCCGTTGAGGAGCTGGTCGTCGCGCGAGAGTTCCTTGGCGTAGTCTTCGAGCTTTCCGCCATACGTGCCGCTCCAGTTCTGCACCACGTTCCAGTCTGTTCCCTCGCCTCCGTTGCAGGTGGTCACGAGGCGCTGCGTTCCGCATGTGGGGTCGAGGCGGCGTATGATGTCGGAGCATTCCTTGGCGAATTCCGCCGGTATGGTGCTCTCGTTCTGCAGTCCCCACAGGATTACCGACGGAGAGTTGCGGCGCTCCTTCACCCATTGTATGAGGTGGCGCTTGAAGCTCTCCTTGAACTGTGGCGTGTCATACCATATATGTGCCGAGAACTGCGGCCACCACAGTATGCCGTTCTCGTCGATTATCTTCTTGTAGAGCAGGTTGTGTGGCTGGTGTGCGTCGCGGAAGGCGTTGAAGCCTGTGGTCATCACCTCCTTCATCCTCGCCTCTATCTGCTCGTCGCTGAAGGCGTGGCTCTGTCCGAACAGGTGTTCATACTCACACACGCCGTTGATGAACTCCGGTTTGCCGTTGAGATAGAAGCGCTTGTCGCCGTCGCCTCTCGTCAGCGGCCATGATATGCTGCGGAATCCGAACGGCGTAAGCAGGTCGTCGGTAGCCTTTCCGCCTCGCTTTATCATGGTGTTGAGGTTGTAGAGATACGGCTTCTCCATCGTCCAGCGCCGCGGATTCTGCATCGCTGCCTGTTGGCGCACGGTCTTCACCTCTCCCGGCAGCAGCGTCACCTCGTCGGTCAGGCGCAGGGTCTGCTTGCCGCTCTTCTCCGAGAGCTTGTTTATCAACTGGAAGGTGGCTGCCTCCTCTCCATAGTTCTTCACCTCGGTATCGACGAAGATACTGTCGCATGCCTGGTTCGACCACACATGCACTCCGAACGGCTCTATGCGCACCTTGTCGGTAATCTCCATCACCACCGGACGGAAGATGCCGAAGGGCTGCGATCCCTCGCTGAATCCCCATTCCGAACTGCATCCGCCACACACCCACGGCATGTCGGTGATACCTTTGGGATGCGACACGCGCACCTCAAGACTGTTCTCCTTTCCCCTCGCCACGCTCTGCGTGATGTCTATCGTCTCGGTGGTACGTCCGATGTCGTAGGTGCCGAGTTTCTTGCCGTTGAGCAGTATGTCGCAATATGTGCCCACTCCCTCGAATCTCAGGAAATACACCTTGCCTTCCATATCGGGAGCTGTGAACGATTTGCGGAACACCGCCTTGCCGTGCAGGTTGCCGTGTTCCTTCTGCAGCGCTCCGTAATAGTCGTCGAGGTTGAAGGGTATGTCTTTGGTGAAGGTCTCTCCTCCGAAGGTTATCTGCCAACTGTCGTTCAGGCCCAAGGTAGTGCGTTTGCCCACTGGGTCCGGCGTCGGGAATGAGATTTCGCTCTTTCCCATCGGACGGCTCGTAGCCACGGCTATGCCCCGCTGTCCGCTGTTGTTCACGGCGCAATAGAAATGATATACCACTCCGTCGTGTTCCACCACATAGCTCTTGTGGGCGAACATCTCGTCGTATGGTTTCGACGGCACGATGAGGTCGGCTCCCTGCCAGTCATACCAGTGTATCATGTCGCGGCTTGCGGCGAAGGTGTTGTAGGCGTTGTATTCGCGGGTGGGGTTGAAGGCAGAGAAATAGAACATCACATAGATGTTTCCCATCTTCACTATCTGCGCGTCGCCTGTTATGGTGCCGTCGGTGTCGTGGGCAAAGATGGGGTTCGCCTTGTAGCGTGTCCATTTCTTCATGTCGTGTGAGAAAGCCACTCCGATGCGCTCGCCTTTGGGATGTGTGGCGTTTTTTCCTCCGGCGTTGTAATACATCATGAAGGGATAGCCGAAGAGTTTCTTGTCCACACGATACACCGTGCTCTTATACTGTGTCATGTATTCCCACCACTGGGCGTTCTTGTCTTTGTACGACATCACCGGCTTGCCTGCCGTCTCCCATGGGTGAGCCTTCGTCACGTCGAGCTTCGTCGACGCCAGTCCGATGCTCAGCGGAGCGTTCACCGCCTCATAGCCGGTGCCCTCTCCTCCGATGTATGTCATCCAGTAGCGTCCCTTGTATCGCTCTATCTCATAGGAGCCGCCCCAGGTGTAGTCTACGAGCGCCGGGAATCCTCCGCGCTGGTTTCTGTCCCATTCGTCGCCGCTTCCGTATTCGAGCACTCTGCCGAGTGTCTGCCAGTGGAGCAGGTCGCCGCTGGTGGCAATCCATGTCTCGTAGCCTCTGCCGTCGGTGCCGCCTTTGCCGTTGTAGCACACGTAGGTCATAAACCACTTGCCGTCCTTGCGGAACACCGTCGGACAGTCTATCTTGTGGCCGTTGTCGGCCGGTGCCACCACCATTCCGTATTTGTATGGCGTCTTCACGGTCTCGTAGATGCGCTGCATCTCCTGCTGCGTCACTGCCGCCGCTCTGGCTGCCGTGCGGCGCTTGCCGCGGCGCTGGGCTGCTGCGCTGACTGTGATCAGGAGACAGAGGGATATTATAAGATATATTCGTTTCATAATCCGTTTTGAATTCTATATTTGCCTGATTGCCGTTTGGGGGTTACAATGGCCGTTTGTCGGGGTTACATGAACAGCCAGTCCACTTCCGTTCCTGCGCCGTTGAGTTTGGCGTCGCGTATCTTCAGCTCGCTGTCAGTGAATCCTGCCACCATTATTATTCCCTTGGGCAGGTTTATCACATGGTGGCCGGCAGGGAAGCTGTAGGCGTGGATGTTGGCTATCGGCATTGTGGTCATTATCAGTGCGTTGCTTATCACCGGCTCTGCCTGTCCGTATTCGTTTCCGGTAGCGTCGGTTTCGAGCTTCGGCGGACGGGCGAATTTTGTCTGGTCGTCAACGAAGAATCCCACGAGGAGTTTCACTGGCTTCGTGGCGGTGAACTCCACCGAGATGCCCTTGATGCGTGCCGTGTCGCGGTTGAGCACCAGTGCCTTCATTCCCTGCAGTTCTGTTGCCAGCGTGTCCACTGCCTCATCGCGACCGGCAAAGAGGCGTGCGCCCTTCTTCAGCGTCACCACGGGGTAGTCGCTCAGGAGCGTCACTTCGCCCTTCTTAGCGTTGCCCTTGCCCGTCAGCGCATCATTCAGCTTGGCGATGTTCTCGCGGCGTGTGGCTGTCTTGTCGGTGGATGTGAGACTGGCGATGTTCTTCTTCAGGTTGTCGAGTTCCTGCTGATACACGGGCATCATCTCCTGCCATGTGCTGTATTTTCCTCCGTCGCCTCCCACTGGGATGCGGCGCTGCGAGGTGAGCATGCTGTTGGCGTTGTAGTATGTGTCCCGGGTCTTGTCCACGAGTGCCATATAGCAGCTGTCGCTCTGTTCGAGGAGCGGCACGGCTTTCTTGAGATAGCCGGCGTCTTTCGTCCATTTGTAGTTGAGCACCTGCTCGGCGGCAAGCACCTTGTAGCGGAACGAACGGGCGAAGTCGCTGTAGCAGTCGATGTCGTTGGCGAGTCTGAGGAATTCGTCCCTGTTCTTCGTCACGCTTGCCGCAAGTCCCTTCAGCGCCTCCTGTGCCTTTTCGCCGTGTGCCACACACTGGTCAACGATGTCGAGGGGCAGTTCTCCCACGTGTTTCTCGTGTTTCCATTCCTTCTCCACATATTCTATGAGTTTCTCGCCCGTAGGTCCGCAGCTCTCATAGAATCCCGGATAGATGGTGTATTTGTATGGGTTGACGAGCTGGCTCATCTTCATTCCGAGCAGCAGACACTGGCGGTTGCCCTCTGTGATGCCGAAGCGTCGCAGCAGCTTGGGTGCTATCTCTCCGCTCTGGTCATACGCCTCTATGATTCGGCCGGCGGTCAGCGTGTCGGTGCCGTAGTATTCTGCCAGGGTCTTCTTCCAGAATGTCTTGTCTTCTCTGCGGTGGCAGTTCCATGAGTATCGTCCCCATGCCTGATACCACATCCAGTCGCGGTCTATCTGCAGCTCCCTCTTTCCGTCGGGCAGCTTGTCGGCGGTGTATGGCCAGTCCCAGTAGTTTGCCTGCGGATAGAGATGTAGTCCGTTGGCGTGGTGCACGTTGTGCATCGCCTGCACGGTTTTCTCTATGAACGTCGGTGAGCTCCATCGCCACGGCTCGAGGTTGGCGAGGATATGCACATTGCTGATATGCACGGGTGCTGCGGCGGCGAGCTGGCGGTGGGTCTCAGCCCATGGTCCTTGCGGCTGATAGGTGGTGAGCGACTCGCCGGTGTATTTGCTCATCGTATAGATGTTCTTGTATAGCGGCAGCGCCTCGTGTAGCACTCGCGGTCCGTCGGTGTCGTGTGATCTCAGGATGATTGGCGGTTCGTCGGTGCGTCCCGAAGCCTTCAGTCCGTCTTTGATGCCGGGAATGATGGTCTCGTTCATCCATTTTATGTCGTTGTCGACTCCCGACATCGCCTCTCCCAGACACACCAGGAAGCCCACATTGGGATAGTTCTCTATGAATGCCGCTATGCTCTTGCGTGTGTAGTCGGCGATGAGCGGTGTGATGGGGCGGTTGCGGTCTTGTGTCTTTATGCCGTAGTGGTCGGCGAAAGGTTTCGACACTATGATGTTGTAGAACATCTGTATCACGCATATGCCTCGCTTGCCTGCCTCCTGGGTGAGGAAGGAGAACATCTCCTGGTTTTTCTTCATCGTGGCGTCGTCCACTTCGGGTGCGAAGGGATAGTCCTTGAGCTTCACGAGCGAGGCGAAGGGGTGGCCGTTCCACAGGAACACGGCATTCATGTTGTCGGCGGCGAGCATGTCGAGGTATTTCACCCACAGCTCCTTGTCGTAGAACCACGGGAAATTCTCTGGCGTATATGGGTATTCATATACTTTGTGGCCAGGCAGATACACGGTCTTCTGCAGTCCCACGCATGCTCCGCGGAGCTTCATCTCGGGTGCGTCAACGATGGTGTAGGGTATTTCGAGGGAGTTGTTCATCCTGAAATATTCCACGAGGCGGTTGGCGCCGTAGATGGCTCCCGAGGCATCGTTGCCGATGATGCTGATTTTCTTTCCCTTGCGCTGCAGCGAGAATCCTTCTGCCGGTTTTCCCACGGTGTCGCCGGCTATTCCGATGCTGATGCTATAGCCTTTGGGCATAGCCTTTATGTTGTTGGCGATGAGGGTAGCGGCATAGTCGGTCTGTGGCGACTGTGTCGTTGTCTTCACCAATGTGTCGTTGTGTCCGCATGAGGCGAATGCCACAGCGGCAGCGAATGCTAATATCGTTTTGCTTGTCATATCTGTTTTAGTTGGGTGTGGCACGTGTGTCACGTTACCAGATTGTCCTTTGTTCAAAATTGTCGTTCTCTCCCGATTTCCGCAGAAGGCGGCTTTTCCTCCATAGCCGTCCTCAGAAACGGTCTATGCGGAGCTCCTTACCCACGGGGATGTCGTATCTCTTGTCTCCCATCACGAGTATGCCTTTTCCGCCATCGCTCTTCACGCTGACGCTGGTGGCATCCATCTTCACTCTGACTTCTCCGAACGGTGTGGGCACACTGCCCTGCATCCGTTTCAGTCCGCCGAGCACGGGGCGCACCTCATATTCCGCATAACCGGGTTTGGTGGGGCTTACGCCGAGAAAATATCTGCCTATGAGATATATCGGACTGGCTCCCCAGGCGTGGCAGAGGCTCTTGCCGTAGGGGCGGCCATACATGGCGAGATGTTCTGCCCCTTCATCGGCGGGATTGTATTTCTCCCAGAAGCTGGTGGCTCCCTCGCCTATCATTCCTCCCCAATAGCCGAGAATCTCGGGCAGCACACGCTCCTGATATCCCATCCGGCACATCGCCTCGAGTTCATAGAAGCGCATATATGGCGTGGTGATGGGTTCGATGTCGGAATTCAGCATCACGGAGTCCATTATCCGGCGCTTGTCATCGTCGTCCACCATATCATATATTATGGCGAACATATTGGGGAATGCCGTGATGTCACGGTTCATCCTGCCATCCTCTATGGCGTGCATGAAGGCGCTGCGGCTGTCGTCCCAGAAGGTGGGCTTGAGCTTTGCCTTGAGGTCGGCGGCGAGCTTTCCGTAGCGGTCGGCATCCTTGGCGTATTCAGCGGTGGTGATGCTGCCTTGCGGAGGGTTCTGCAACGGGTTGTCGCGGAGCACCTCGGCACAGGTGTGCATGGTCTGGAATGCCTTGCAGAGCAGTATCTGTTCGAAACAGAGTGTGCCGCGCTTGTGCATCGGGAAGTCCACCCAGTCAACGAATATCCAGTCGTCTTCCTTTCCCTCTGCCATCCCCTCGGGATTGAGTCTGCCGATGACATACTGCATGAGGGTCTGCATCCTGGGGTATATCTCTCTGACGAAACGGATGTCGCCGGTGTACTGATAGAAATCGAGCACCGACTTGAACCAATAGAACGTGTAGTCCATGATGGTGTTGACATGTGCCGTAACGGGGTCTTTGCCTCTGAGCTGACGGATGGTGCGGCGCACGCAGTCGGTATCGAAGCGCAGATAGTAGTTCATGAGATACGACTGTATGGCGTCGCCCGACCATGTCCAGCGGTCGCGCTTTATGCCATCCACGAAGAACTCACGTGTGGTGAGGTCCATGGTGTATGCCGCCACCTGCCATATCTTGTTGAGCCGGCGGTCGTCGCATCTGAACGAACCGCTCTTCTTGTGGCTGAACGCCGAATATTCATAGTCCATCGCCACATCAGAGAATGTTATCATCCCCTTTGCCTCCACCATCACGTAGCGGAACGCCTTGCTGTCGTCGAGCACTATCTCCACCTCTTCGTCGGCAAACCTGTTGGCGCGGAGGTCCAGGCGGTCGAGGGTTTCGCAGCGCTCGGTGTCGAGGGCTTCCTCAAGGCTCTCGCCATAGTATATGTTCAATATGCCCTTGCCTGTCACGCCCTTGAGCCTGACATAGCCGAAGGTTTCGATTCCGAAATCAAACAGCCATTTGTTCTTGCCCGTCTGCTCTTCGCCAACGGGCTGCATCTCCGTTCTCTCCAGACTGTATGACGAGGGCGGGGTGTCGATATTGTCGAAGGTCCACGACGCGGCGGGCACGTAGATTCCCGAACCGTGGGCAACGCCATTCTCGTCTATCCATATCTTGTCTTCATAGGTGGCGAGCCATGTGTTGCCGCTCTTTATCGTCCTGCCCTTCACGTAGAGGGCTGGCGGCACTGCCTGGTTGTGAACCTTGAAGTTGAGACGGTGGTCGCCTGCCGGCACGGTGAACCTGCCGGGCATGCCGAACTGCAGCTTGCCGTCGAGCATGAAATTGAAATCTCCCTCTGCGGCTATCGTTATCGTCTCTGCCTTGTCGAGGCTCACGGCGGTGGAGAACTCCACTGTGACGTAATGGCAGTCTTGCTTCCAGAACGGTGGAAACATCGCTCCGCGCTCCGTGCGGCGGTTGTTGAACTTGTTGCCGAGCCACACCTCAAAGTCGCCGGGATACCATATCCATGTTGCCTTGTTGTCCATATCGTTGTATTATATTTCTTTTCCGTATCTTTCTTCCGTAATCTGCTCCAGCGACTTGCCGCGGGTCTTGGGGGTCCAGATGGCTCCGATAAGAAGCGACACCACGAGAAGTGCCATCATCAGATAGGCGGCAAGGGTGAATCCCTCGCCTTCCTCGCCATAGATATTCACAAACACCAGTCCCCAGGCTGCCGACAGTCCGCGCACCATGAAGAACATCACGCCCTGGGCGGCGGCACGGTATTTGGCAGGGAACAGTTCGGATGCCCACAGCGCATAGAAGCCCTGCACGGAGATTCCGCCCTGGATGCCCCAGAGCAGGGTGAAAAAGAGCAGGCCCGACATGCTGCCGATGCCCACGGTGACTATCATCCCCCAAGCCAGCACTGCAGCGCCCACGCCAACGATATAGAGCAGGCGCTGGTTCACCTTGTCTACGAGCATCGAGAACACGAAGGTCATGAAGATTATTATCACCCACTGTCCGGCTGAGAGCATGTTCGCCTCGCCGTTTGAAAGTCCGCCTGCCGTCTCGTAGATGTGCTGCTGGAAGAAGCCCATCACCGAACTGACGAGGTTCCAGGTGAGATACATTCCGGCAAGGAAAAGCATCGTGCGCACGTTGACCTTGTTGGAGAACAGGGTGCCGAAGGAGGCGAAGACGCTCTTCTTGCCTGACGGCTCATCTAAAGTCTGCTGCGACTGCGTGGCCTTCCATTCTGCCGACTCGTCGAGCTGGCGCTGAAGCAGCCAGGCTATCAGTGCCACCACGAAGAGGGAGGCGAAGACAATGCGGGAGCTGAACACGTTGATGGCGTCCTGCGAGGCGGCATCACCCAGAATCTGAACAGCCGACTGGCTGACGAGGGGGAACATGAAGCCTGCCTCGGCATTGTTGGTAGGCGGAGCGAGAAACCATCCCAGGAGCAGGATGATGAGCGGTCCGATGCCCCACGCCATCTGCGAGATGCCGATGTTGCGGCCTCGGTTGTCTATCTCCGAACTCTCAGAGATATAGGTCCACGATGCCGGCACTCCCACACCTACGCTGACTCCCGTGACCAGGAATCCGGCGAGGAGCATGGGGAAGCTGGTGGTGAAGACCACGAGCAGCACGCCCACCATATAGATGAGCATATTGTATGTGTATATCGCCTTCCTGCCGTATTTGTCGGCAAGGAATCCACCGATGATGGCTCCTATCGCCGCACCGAGACAGTTGGCGCTGATGGCGTTGAGGATTCCGAGATGCGATTCGGTGAGCGAGAGATAGTTTTTCCAAAGCGACAATCCGCTTGCGCCTGCCACGATGGCTCCGGCATCGAGATAGTTGGTGAGAGACACAGCGATGGTGCTCTTCAGACTGCTTTTGTTGTTTCCCATAATGTGTATGTCTGTATTTCGTTTTCTTTTCGTTTGCTTTCTCTTTTGGGGTGATATGCCAGATGGGGCGGGATGCTCCTGAGTCTGTTCTCCGCCCATCCTACCTGTCCTGCAAATCATCAAAAATAAAGACGCTGAAACTGCTTTTTTGTACTATGCCATCTCGTGAGGTTTTCTCCCATTTTGGGGCAACGTGCTTGCCCATGTTGGGTACGCTGCTTACCCAACA
>ENA-OUQH01001811-OUQH01001811.1-human-gut-metagenome-genome-assembly--contig:-NODE-1811-length-13963-cov-3.613028_pt1 | contig 13963 bp, 11 predicted proteins | sample MGYA00237948_ERZ548828 | MGnify/ENA primary metagenome ERZ548828 (study PRJEB26490, sample SAMN05194711) | human gut metagenome | biome: terrestrial biome; feature: human-associated habitat; material...
TTCCCGGCGGCTCGACACGGCGCTTCTTTGCGCAGCTAAGAAGCGTGGGGTCGAAATCAAACAAGCTGGCAGGCTTCTGCCAGTTTAAAATGGCGCTCGCGCCACGGCAAAAACTTTGTTAACAAATTACTTGATAATAGAAGGAGAAACACAATGGGTATCTATGAAGAACTGCAAGCGCGCGGGCTGATCGCACAGGTGACCAACGAGCCGGAAATTCGCGAAATGGTCAATAACGGCAAGGCCACATTCTACATTGGCTTTGACCCCACGGCGGACTCGCTGCACGTCGGCCATTTCATGGCACTTTGCCTCATGAAGCGGCTCCAGATGGCGGGCAACCGCCCCGTCGTCCTCGTTGGCGGCGGCACTGGCTATATCGGAGACCCCTCCGGCCGGTCGGACATGCGCTCGATGATGACGCCGGAGATCATCCAGCACAACTGCGACTGCTTCAAAAAGCAGATGGAACGCTTCATTGACTTCGGTGAAGGCAAGGCCATCATGGTCAACAACGCCGATTGGCTGCTGAAGCTCAACTATGTCGAGCTGCTGCGAGACGTTGGCGCATGCTTCTCGGTCAACAACATGCTTAGAGCCGAGTGCTACAAGCAGCGCATGGAAAAGGGATTGAGCTTCCTCGAGTTCAACTACATGATCATGCAGTCGTATGATTTTTACTACCTGTTCCAGCATTACGGCTGCAACATGCAGTTCGGCGGCGACGACCAGTGGTCGAACATGCTCGGCGGCACGGAGCTCATCCGCCGCAAGCTCGGCAAGGACGCGCACGCGATGACCATCACGCTGCTCATGAACTCCGAGGGCAAGAAGATGGGCAAGACCGCCAAGGGCGCCGTCTGGCTCGACCCCAACAAGACGACGCCGTTCGAGTTCTACCAGTACTGGCGCAATGTCGGCGACGCAGACGTACTCAAGTGCATTCGTATGCTGACGTTCCTGCCGCTTGAGCAGATCGACGAGATGGACAAGTGGGAAGGCAGCCAGCTCAACCGCGCAAAGGAAATTCTCGCCTATGAGCTCACGAAGCTCGTCCACGGTGAGGAGGAAGCTGTGAAGGCGGAGGCAGCGGCAAAGGCGCTCTTCGCGGGCGGCAGCGACGACTCCAACATGCCGACCACCGAGCTCACGGAAGACCAGCTCACCGATGGCAAGATTGCCATTCTCGATCTGATGCTCGCCTGCAAGCTCATTCCCTCCAAGGGCGAAGGCCGCCGACTTGTCCAGCAGGGCGGCGTGATGGTGAACGAGGAGAAGGTCGAGTCCATCGACGCGTCCTACACCGCCGAGCAGCTCAAAGAAGGCCTCAAGATCCGCAAGGGCAAGAAGGTCTACCACAAGGCGCTTCTCAAGTAAATCTCCCGAGTTCTCCCGTACATGCTTTGTGCGGGGGAACTTCTTCTTTTCAGCGCGGAAAAAATATGCTATACTGGTCCTGCGCCTCATAAGATAGCTTGAGGTGATGGCAATGAAAAAAGCGGCGGTTTATGCGGTTTGTGCTGTGCTGGCGCTGGCGGTTCTTCTCGTGTGCGGCTATTCGGCAGGAATGCTCTCGAGAACCGCGCCCGCGTTTTCAGACAACAATCCGGTCACCGTGGTCATTGACGCGGGGCACGGCGGAGAAGACGGCGGCGCGAGCAGTAAATCCGGGGTTTTAGAGAGTACGATCAATCTCGAAATCGCGGGAATCACGAACGATCTGCTGCGCTTTGCGGGCGTGCGGACAGCGATGGTGCGGACGCAGGACGTGTCGGTCTACACCGAGGGCGGCAGCATCCAGCAAAAAAAGGTTTCCGACCTCAAAAACCGCGTGAAGCTCGTCGAATCCACGCCAAACGCACTGCTTTTAAGCATCCATCAGAACTTTTTCCCGGAGACCAAGTACCATGGCGCGCAGGTGTTCTACGCGAAAACGTCCGGAAGCGAGGCCTTGGCAGAAGACATGCAGGCCGTGCTCCGTGCCTGCGTCGACTCTAGCAATCACCGAAGGGCCAAGCCGTCGCAGTCCGTCTATCTGATGGACAAAATCTCCTGCACGGGCGTTCTGGTCGAGTGCGGCTTTTTATCGAACGAGCTGGAAGCTGAGCGGCTCACACAAAAGGACTATCAGCAAAGGCTCGCCGGTGCAATCTGCGGCGCGCTCTGCGCCTATTTAGAAACAGAAGGGGACAGCCAATGAAGGCAAAAAGCGTATTTATCTGCAACCAATGCGGCAACGAAACGCCAAGATGGCAGGGCCAGTGCCCGGCCTGCGGCGCGTGGAACAGCATTGTGGAATTTGAAGACAAGAAGCCCGCGGCAAATAAGGCATCCAGCGGGACGAAGCTGGCCGCAAGTAAACCTAAAAAGCTCCGCGAGCTGGACGCGTCCGACCGGCAGATTCGGTTCTCAACGGGACTCGGCGAGCTCGACCGCGTGCTGGGAGGCGGCGGGGTAAAGGGATCGCTTGTCTTAGTCGGCGGCGCGCCCGGCATTGGCAAATCAACGCTGTTGCTGCAAATCTGCGCGTATCTCGGAAAATCGCAGAAAATTTTGTATGTTTCCGGCGAGGAATCCGAACAGCAGCTCAAAATGCGCGCCGACCGGCTGCGGGTGGAGAGCGAGAATCTATATGTTCTGTCGGAAACTGACCTCGACGAGATACTCAGCGCGTTCGGCGAGGTAAACCCCGACATTCTGATTGCGGACTCGATTCAGACGCTCTTTACGCCCGATAATACGTCCGCACCCGGCTCTGTCTCGCAGGTCAAAGACTGCACGATGCGGCTGATGCATCTGGCGAAAAGCACCGGGACGAGCGTTTTTGTCGTGGGTCATGTCAACAAGGAGGGCGCGATCGCGGGGCCGAAGGTCTTAGAGCACATGGTCGACTGTGTGCTTTATTTTGAGGGCGAGCAGGCGATGGGGTACCGGATTTTGCGCGCGGCCAAGAACCGATTTGGCTCGACGAATGAGATCGGCGTGTTCGAGATGGACGAAGAGGGGCTGCGTGAGGTGCCGAATCCATCGGAAATGCTGCTTTCCGGGCGGCCTTTGAACGCGCCCGGGACCTGCGTGGCCTGCGCGATGGAAGGGACAAGGCCGGTGCTTGCCGAGGTGCAGGTGCTCGTCAGCCGGACAAGCTTCAACGTTCCGCGCCGGACGAGCAACGGCTTCGATTTTAACCGCGCAAATCTGCTGCTTGCCGTCACGGAAAAGCGCGGCGGACTGAACATTTCAATGTGCGACGCATATGTAAACGTCATTGGCGGCTTATATCTGGACGAGCCTGCGGCGGATCTGGCGCTCGTTCTGGCCGTTGCATCGAGCCATCGTGATACGCCGATCGACCCCAAGACGCTTGCCATCGGCGAGGTGGGACTCACGGGCGAGGTGCGCGCGGTCACGTCGATGCAGCAGCGGCTCACAGAGGCGGCCCGGCTCGGCTTTACGCGCTGCATCATCCCGCGGCACTCGACAAAGCAGCTGCAAGTGCCCGACGGGCTGGAGCTCATCCGCGTGAGAAATATCCGGGAAGCCATTGAAATGGCGCTTTAAAAGGGGAGGAACAACGATGGAGGCTAGAAAACTGCTGGACGCTCTGCATGTGGCAGAAAAGCTCAAGGACGAAACAAGGCACTGCACGACGACAAAGGGCGCGCCCGAGAACGTGGCCAGTCACAGCTGGCGCATGGCGCTGATGGCGTATTTCATGACGGATGAGTTTCCCGCGCTCGACATGGACAAGGTCATCAAAATGTGCCTGATTCACGATCTCGGCGAGTGCTTCACGGGCGATATTCCGACCTTCCGGAAGACGCAGGCAGACGAAGACCGGGAAACGAAGTTGCTCAGCGATTGGGTGAAGAGCCTCCCGGAACCGTTCGCATCGCAGATGACAGCGCTGTACGCGGAAATGGACGCGCTCAAGACGCCGGAAGCGAAGCTTTATAAGTCGATTGACAAGCTGGAGGCTGTCATTCAGCACAACGAATCGCCGATTTCTACGTGGGAGCCGCACGAATACGAGCTGAACCGGACGCACGCGACCGATATTGTTCAGTTTTCGGACTATCTAAAGGTGCTGCGGGCGGAAATTTTAAAGGATACAAACGACAAAATTGCAGCGGGGAAGTGACCCCGCTGCTTTTTTACGCCTCCAATCTATATTTGTAAACTTTTTCTCTAATTCAGTTGACAATCGTAGACTTATGTGATAATCTGAGACTACAGACGTAGACAGAGGAGGAACACACGATGGACTACAAGCTCAACGCCAGCGAATGGCGGGTCTTGCAGGCACTTTGGGGACACGCGCCCCAGACGCTCATGCAGCTCGTCTCCAATTTGCAGCGCTCGACCTACTGGTCGGCCAGCACGATCAAAACGCTCATCTCGCGCATGACGGACAAGGGCGTTCTGCGCTTCGAAGGAGAGCGCCCGCGGCTTTATTATCCCGCAATTCAGAAGCAGGATGCGGCATATTCCGAGACGCAGCAGCTCCTTTCGCGAGCGTTCGGCGGGAATTTTGGCTTACTCATGAGCAACTTCATTGATAACGCCAAGCTCTCCAAAAACGATCTCGAAGAGCTCTACGACATGCTCAAACAGGCGGAGGAGGGCTTATGAGACAGCAGATTCTGGAGGTTCTCATTTCGTCCTCCGTACTCATTCTGGCGCTGGCGCTTCTGCGGATTCTGCTTCGCGGGAAGATCAGCCCGCGGCTGCAATTTGGGCTGTGGCTTCTTGTCGCAGTGCGGCTGCTGGTTCCGGTTTCGATCGGGCAGAGCGCCGCGAGCGTGATGAACTATGTACCGGAGCAGCAGATGTCTGAAATTCTGGAAGACGCGTCCATTCCGGCGCAGGTTCCGCAGCAAGTGACCGCGCTGCCCGTGGAAGGGACGGCATTTACAGACGAAGTATTGCCTGCGGAAGCATCCCAGACGGCGACGGAAGCGCCGACCGCTTCAGAGGATTTGGCAGAGGAAAGCGCCCGGTTCAGGCCCGCGCCGCTTACGATTTGTTATTTTGTCTGGGGCATTGGCGCGGCGCTTGCGCTCATCGTTATGCTGGGGCAGAACGCGGTCCTGGCCGCTCGATTAAAGCGAAACCGGGTGCGGCTGGAGGTGCCGGAGTGCAAAAATTCGGTTTACATAACAGAAATTTTGCCGTCTTCCTGCTTATTTGGCCTCTTCCGTCCAGCGATTTATATCACGCCGCAGGCCTTGAATGCGGACGGAACACCCAATACCTACGTGCTGCTCCACGAGCAGACGCACTATCGGCGCAGGGATCACATCTGGTGCGCGCTGCGGCTGCTGCTTCTGGCCATGTACTGGTTCGACCCGTTTGTGTGGCTTGCTGCGCGGCTGTCGAAGATCGACTGCGAACTGGCCTGCGACGATCTGGCGCTCCGGGGCTTGCAGGACAGCGCGCGCATTGCCTACGGAAGGACGCTTCTCGACCAGATATCCATCAAGAGCACCCCCATGCAGGCGGCGCTCTGCGCGACAACGATGGTTTCCGGCAAAAAGACGCTTCGTGCGCGGATTCGCCTGATTGCGAAAAAGCCGAAGATGACAGCTGTCACCCTGATGCTTGTTGTTGGCGTGTGCCTGCTGCTGGCCGCCTGCACGTTTACGAACAGTGCCGCAGACCATACAGCGTCCACACCCGATCTTCTTCCTCCTTTGGTTCAGGTTGATGGTACCCTCTATCAGCTGACAAATGAAAACCTTGCGCCGGAGGACGCGGCGCGCGTGGTTCGCACGGGCACCATCAAACATCAGCTGGACGGCGCAAAAACGCCGAACCGGGACGATCAGGCCAATTTCTCCGGAAAGGGCTGGGAATACGGTGTTCTGGATGGACAGCTGGTGATTGAGGACCAAAACGGCAATTGGATGTATACGCTCGTGAACCTTCCAAACGACGAGGTACATGCGGCGATTTTGCGCGAAACAGCGCCAAATCCGATCGTGGACTGCGACTTTAGTCCTTGCAGGCTTGGGACCATCGTCACGGCAAAGCGAACGAACGAGGACGCAAGTTTAGACGCAATTTTGATGCTGGCGCAGAAGGTGGACGGTGAGATTCAGGTTACGCAGATGGAAACGGGACGCGTGGACGATGACGCAGGCTACGGCATGTTCCAGATGCGGATGGCCGGACAGACCATTGTCTTCGGCATCGCCGACCGGCGCATGCGCGAGACCGGTTCCGGCGAGATGGCAAGTGTCAACTTCAACTCCGTTATGCTTCGCTTCACGGAAGGAAGCGTCAGCTCGGCGCTTGCCGCCGCACCCGGAGAGACGTTCCAGATCGGCATCTACGGCGATGCGGAAATTACCTCCGTCCGCCTGATGCTGGGCGATCAGGGCGACGCTGCTGTTTTTACGGACATTCCCGCGCCCGGCGACGATGCGCTTGCTACCATGACGCTCGGCGAAAACTGGGCGGACACGGCAGAGGAAGCCTCTGACGCGCCCGCGCTCACAGCCGAAGAGGAAGAGGCCATCCGGACGGCAGTCTATGACAAGTTCGAAACGGCGCTCTGGGTGCTGACCTCGGAGGACGAGGCGCGCACCTTTACCGGCGCGGATTCACGCAAGAACGGCATGGCCGGGAACTTCCCGCACTATTACGACGCGATTGCGGATTACTTCGTCGCGACCAGAAAGCCGCCGGCTGTAGACCGGACATGGGCGCAGGAGGTAATGGACGAGAAGACGCTCAAGCTGACCATCTGGGAAGGGAACAAGCAGGAGGAGCTTGTTCAGAAGCTTTATTACTCGCTCGAAACCGGGACGCTCTGCGGCATGCGGCAGGAGCCGGAGCTGACGGCCGACATGTCCATCGGCGTTGGTATTACCACCGACTACGCGGACGAAGATTTTGTCGTGTTCCACGGCTATTTTGGCCTCTTTGTCTACGATTTGCAGCAAAGCCGTATGGCGCTCGCCTTAGACCCCGGCACGGCGTTCGGCACGAACAATATGCAGGGCAGCTCCGGCTACATGGTGTCTGCCTACAAGGACGGCGATGCGGTCAAGGTCATTGCGACATTCTACGATAGTATGCAAGGCATGCTTTCGCCGGCCTCTTACTACTATGACACGGCGGCAGGCAGCCTTACGTTCTCGCCGACTGCGCTTCCGAACGGCATTGAGGCAGCGTCTCCTGCGCACGAGGTTGCGCTTGCAGACAAGATCGCAGATTTAACGTATTCCGACGGCGAAACGACGTGGAAGCTCTTTGACGGCTGGAAATTCGGCGCTCAGGCGGACGCAAAGGTCGTGCCCTTGACCGTTCCGGAAAAGGCGGCCTCCCAGATCACGGCGGACGATTTCTATGAAATTTTCTGGGAGATCGACCGGGACTCCATGCAGTCGTATCTGGACGAACACCCGGAGACGCTCGCAAACGGCTGGGCTGGAATCAACATCAACGAGTCTGGCCTCAATCAGTCCGGGACAAGCATCCGCACAACGATGGGCGAGCAGGTGCTGGCCGTAAATTTCCGGGAAAAGGTGCTGCTCGTGCGCGTCGCGGGGGAAAAATACCGGGGCGTTCTGGCAGTCGCGAAGGTTCCGGCGCGCTTGAGCGTTGAAATGTCGGAAGGGCTCGGCAGCTACGGCCAGACGGTCGGGGAGATTGCCGAAGCGCACGGCGGGCTGTTATCCATGACCTGCAACGGCTTTCTTGACCCCGGTGGGCAAGGGAACGGCGGAGAACTCGCTGGCTTTGCGATGAGCGACGGCGTGCCCTATGGGAAGCATTACTCGTACACGGAGGAATTTCCGTATGCAAGATTTGAGATTCTGACGGACAATACCGTTTGCATCCGTCGTTCCAACGAAGAGGTTCGTGCGGACTGCCGCGACGCGACGGAGTTTAACCCCGCGCTCATCATCGACGGCGAGATCATCCAGAGCAATTACTGGACGAGCGAGGCCCCGCGCGCTTGCATCGGGCAGTCGAGCCGGCAGGAAATGCTGCTGCTCGTGATCGAGGGGCGCATGCCGGAAAGCGGCATTCTCGGCACCAGCGTCAACGAATGCTCGGCCATTTTGGCGCGGCACGGCGCGGTGCAGGCCATGAACGTCGACGGCGGCACGAGCGCCATTATGTGGTACGACGGGCAGTGCGTCACGCGCTGCTGCAATTTGGCGCTTCCTAGCGGACGTGCGCTTCCAAATGCATTCGTCTATCACAAGCGTACAGACTGAGAAATAGAAAAACGAAGGATGGAGCGGCTTGCGTCATCCTTCGTTTTTCATATGATTCGTAGTTGTTTTACAGCATGAAAAGGGGACGGGCAGAGTTGTCCACCCCTACGGGTTCTTTAATATTCGATTTCCTGATTTGCGGGCGTTTCCAGCAGCTCGGGGTTCTCCAGGAGCTTACGAAGAAGCTTGATCGTCTTGGAATAATAATAGCCGTCTGCAAGGCGCTCGTCGATGGTAAGGCCCAAGTCCAGCATCTCGTGCATTTCATATGTACCGTCTGCTTTGAAGACCGGGCGCAGGGACTTTTCGCCGATGATGCAGAACACCGAGCACGTGCCCCAGTTCGTCAGGTGATGGTAGCCGCTGTGCAGCTTAATAGAGCCAAGGTTTGAGATGACGACCGTGCAGTAATAGGGGTCGGTCTCGATGATCGATGCGGGAATCCAGCCGTGAACATCGAGTCTCGTGAGAAGCCAGACGATGAATTTGCCAAGGAAGCGCGGCATGCGGTTAAAGATATCCATGAAGTCCGTCGAGGTGTCGGTCTTCGTCATGTCCTTGCAGTCCATGATCTGGTGCCGGAGGTCTTCGTGGATGGTATCAAGCGTCGATTCATCCTTGCCGCGCACAACGGCGAGGGCTTCGGCCGCTTCGTCGGCGAACTGCTTTTTGACCACGAACGACGCGGACACGCCGTTTCTCTGATAGAAGTTCTTATTCGCGATGAAGCGGTTCATCTTCGGGCGGAGCGTGATCGTCTTGATGAGCGCGGCGACAATGACGTGGAACATCGTGTAGGGGAAGTCCGGGTTCTCCGCGTTTTTCTTCTCCAGATATGCGTTCATATTGGTCAGATCGATCGTCTCGGAGAGATAGGCCTCGTTGTCGCAGCGGTTGGGATAGATGATGGGCGTAATAAAATGCATGCCGTCCAAATCGCGCAGCAGCACGCCATCCTTCCGATCGCCGAAGCGGCGCTTCGTGGTTTTTTCCATATTCTTTTCACACACCTTTTTCTTGTTCTGACGAAAATCGCCAGTCGACCTCTATAGAATACCAAATATAGACCGGAAATGCAAGTATTCCTCCAATATTCCGTATTTTCCGGTATCTGTACAAATTGCACAAAATCAAACTGGCATTTTTCGACTTCTTTCAGGGATTTAACGCTTGACAGCAGTAAAGTACGAGATTATAATGGGCACATCAAAAACGAAGGGGGCGCACGAGATGAAGCGTTACGAAATGGCTCAGATGAATCAGTCGAACCGTACCGATGCAGCTGCGTGCGCACCGGCTTGTTCTTGCGCTCGCAAGGCATCCGCATCCCATGTTATCTGCTTGGACGCTGCCATTCTGGCCGTGTCCATTTTTATTTGCCTGCTTATGAACCTTACCGTACTGGTAGGGCTTGCGGCGCTTGTACTTTTTGTGCTTGTCGTACGCATTATGCAGCAACTGAATATGGCAGAAAGCAGAAATGTGCTGGATGCTTCCAACGGGGCGCGCGAGGCGGCCTAGGAAGAATCAAAGGTAAGCGGCTTTGCTTTTTGCAGAGCCGCTATTGTTTTGACCGCGCTTCGTTTTTGTAAACTTGATTTCATGCTGTAGGAAAGAAGATACAGCTGAAAAATATTTCGCAAATGAGGTAAGAAATGATGAAGAACATGAAGAAGTTATTCTGCTTCGCGCTGGCAGTCGTCATGCTGCTGAGCGTTATGGCAGGCTGCGCGGCCAAGACCGAGCAGGGCTCCAGCACCACACAGGCAAGCGAATCCACTGCATCCACCGAGACCGCTTCCAATGAATCCGCTGACGCTTCCGATGCAGCCGCGACCGACGGCGAGATCGACATTGCGTTCATCGGCAACACCACCGGTGACTACGCACAGTACGGCATTCCTGTCCGCAACGCTGTGATGTTGTACTTCGACCAGCTGAACGCTGCCGGCGGCATCAACGGCAAGAAGGTCGTTGTCAAGGAATATGACGACAAGGGCGACGGTGTCGAGGCTGTCAACGCTTACAACCTTGCCAAGGAAAACGGCATCACCGCTGTCATCGGCTCTGTTCTGACCGGCGCGACCATCGGCCTTGCCGACGCGACCTATGAAGACAACATGCCCCAGATCACCGCTTCCGCTACCGCAACCGGCGTAACGGTTATGGAAGACACCGGCGAGGTCCGCACGAACGTGTTCCGTGCCTGCTTCATCGATCCGTTCCAGGGTCAGAAGATGGCGGATTACGCCGTTGAAAAGCTGGGCGCCAAGACCGCCGCGATCTTCTACGAAACCGGCAGTGACTACTCCGAAGGTCTGAAGAACGCATTCGTCGTTGAGGCCGAGCGCATGGGTCTTGAAATTGTCGACACCGAGGCGTTTGCTACCGGCGACAAGGACTTCAAGGCACAGATGACCAACATTGCTTCCAAGAACCCCGACATTGTCTTCTGCCCGATCTATTACGGTGAGGCTGGTCTTGCTATCCAGGCTGCCCGTCAGGCAGGCTGCACCGCCACCTTCCTCGGCGGCGACGGCTTCGGCTCCGTCAAGGATTATGCTTCTGCAGAAGAACTCGAAGGCAGCGTCTACTGCTCTGGCTACGCGCCCGGCACCGAAGACGTTGCACAGTTCGAAAAGGACTACTGCGAGACCTTCGACGTGGAAGAAGTCCCCAACATGTTTGCGCCTCTGGCTTATGATGCTTCCATGATCATGGCTTACGGTCTGAAGGCGGCAGAAGATGCAGGCCTTACCGCCGGCACCGACGAGTACAAGCAGGCTGTCATCGACGCCATCAAGACCATGGACGGCACCGAGGGCATCACCGGCTCCTACGCGTTTGACGAGTTCAACAACCCCATCAAGCCCGTTGCCATTATCGAGCTGACCGGCGGTAACGAGGTCTATCAGGAAATGTTCTAATTTCCCTGATACGGCTTGAAAAATTCGGGAAACCAGTATATTATAGTTATAATTTGTCGGCCCCTGACGAAGGGGCCGACGCAAAAGCCGGGCAGGTACGGAGATCTTCCGTACCTGCCCCCGGCGGACATCGGATGGACGATTCCAACTCGGCTTGGCGTCGGCCATCGGATGTCCGCAAAGAGAAGGGAAAGTGAGGTATCAACATGAACCTGTCGTTGCTGCTCTCGCAGCTGTTCAACGGCCTGCAGACAGGCTCGATTTACGCGCTGGTGGCCCTTGGCTACAGCATGGTCTACGGTATTATCCTGCTTCTGAACTTCGCACACGGCGATATCATTATGGTCGGCGCCTACGCCGCCTTCTACGCTATGACGACGTTCCACATGCACCCCATCGTATCTGTTGTCATCGCCGTCATTACCAGCACGCTGCTTGGTGTCGTGATCGAAAAGGTCGCCTATACGCCGCTGCGCAAAGCGCCGCGTCTGAGCCTGCTGATCACCGCCATCGGTATCTCCTTCCTGCTGGAAAACGGCGCGCAGCTGCTCTTCGGCTCCGATACGAAGAGTATGGACCCCATTGTCCCGGGCAATATCTCGCTCGGCTCGGTCACCATCAGCAACGCCGCACTGCTGACTATCCTTGTGACGATCGTTGCCATGGCGTCCCTGACGCTCATCGTCCAGAAGACCAAGCTCGGCAAGGCCATGCGCGCGGTCTCTGAGGATATGGGCGCGGCCCAGCTCATGGGCATCAGCCTGAACCGGACGATCTCCTTTACCTTTGCCATCGGCTCCGCGCTGGCCGGCATCGGCTCCGTCCTGTATCTGTGCGCCTACCAGCAGGCATCGCCCACCATGGGCTCGATGCTCGGCCTGAAGGCGTTCGTCGCAGCCGTTCTCGGCGGCATCGGCTCGATCCCCGGCGCGATGATCGGCGGCTTCGCCATCGGTCTTCTCGAGGCGCTGGTCTCCGCGGTCGGCCTGTCCGTGTGGAAAGACGGCGTTGTGTTCGCCATCCTGATCGTCGTGCTGCTCGTCAAGCCGACCGGCATTCTCGGCCGTCCGCAGACGGAAAAAGTGTAAGGGAGGGGAGTCGGACTATGAAAAAGAATCGATCTGCCATCCGCATTCCCATGCCGCTGCGCTATGTGATCAACCTGATCCTCATCGTCGCGGTCTGGTTCGTCCTCAATTCGCTGATCCAGAGCGGCGTCATCACCAACTACTGGAGCGGCATTCTCATCACCGTCGGCATCAACATCATCCTTGCGACCTCTCTGAACGTCGCGACCGGCTACCTTGGCCAGCTCCCGCTGGGCCATGCAGGCTTCATGGCGGTCGGCGCTTACGCCGGCGGCATCTTCATGAAGGCCATGCCGGTGCAGGAGCTGCTCAAGGCGGGCAACACGGGCGCTGCGATCCCGTACATCCTGCTGGCACTGCTCATCAGCGCGATCGTGGCCGGGATCTTCGGCATCATCATCGGCATCCCGGCGCTGCGTCTGCGCGGCGACTATCTGGCCATCATCACCCTGGGCTTCGGTGAGATCATCCGTGTCATCCTGACGAATATCGACTCCGTCATCGGCACGGACTTCACCTACGGCGCAGCCGGTCTGAAGCGCATCCCGAAGTATTCCTCATTCACGCTGGTCTTTATCTGCGTGGTCGTCTGCTGCTACATCATCCACATGGTCATGAAATCGCGCCATGGCCGGGCGATCCTCTCCATCCGTGAAGATGAGATCGCGTCGGAGAGCGTGGGCGTTCAGACGACGTACTACAAGACGTTTGCGTTCGTCCTGTCCGCCATGATGGCCGGTATCGCCGGCTGCCTGTACGCGGGCTATCTCGGCTCTTTGTATCCGTCGACCTTCAAGTTCATGAAGTCCATCGAGATCCTTGTCATGGTCGTGCTCGGCGGCATGGGCTCGATGCTCGGCTCGATCCTCTCGGCCACAGTCCTGACCATCCTGCCGGAGCTGCTGCGTTCGTTCTCTGACTACCGCATGGTCGTCTACTCGCTGGCGCTGGTCGTGATGATGATCTTCCGTCCGAAGGGTCTGCTCGGCAGCTACGATTTCTCGCTGTCCCACAGTCTGGAGAAGTTCCTGAACCGTTTGACCGGACGCACCACAAAAACGCAGAAGGAGGCGGCAGAAAATGAGTAACAAATGGGTCAACCCGCAGCCGAAGCTCGTCCCGCAGCCGTACACCAACCTGCTGACCGAGCGCGATATCGGCCGGCCTCCTATCCTGGAGACCCGGCACCTCGGCATTGATTTCGGCGGTCTGACCGCTGTCGCTGATTTTAACCTCGCCATTGGCCGCACAGAGATCACTGGCCTGATCGGTCCGAACGGCGCCGGCAAGACCACGATCTTCAACCTGCTCACCAATGTCTACAAGCCCACGCGCGGCTCCATCCTGCTCGACGGCGTTTCGACGGCAGGGAAGAGCACGATCGAGGTCAACCACATGGGCATCGCCCGTACCTTCCAGAATATCCGCCTGTTCCGGAATCTGACCGTGCTGGACAACGTGCTCATCGGCCTCAATAACGAGATGAAATATTCCGCCGCTTCCGCCATCCTGCGTCTGCCGGAATACTGGAAGCGCGAGCGCATCGCCAAAGAGCGTGCGCTGGAGCTGCTGAGCATCTTCAACATGGAAAACGTCGCCGATCATCTGGCCGGCAGTCTTCCGTACGGCGCGCAGCGCCGGCTGGAGATCGTCCGTGCGCTGGCAACGAATCCGTGCCTGCTGCTGCTCGACGAGCCGGCCGCCGGCATGAACCCCTCCG
>ENA-OUQH01001820-OUQH01001820.1-human-gut-metagenome-genome-assembly--contig:-NODE-1820-length-13902-cov-33.175995_pt1 | contig 13902 bp, 11 predicted proteins | sample MGYA00237948_ERZ548828 | MGnify/ENA primary metagenome ERZ548828 (study PRJEB26490, sample SAMN05194711) | human gut metagenome | biome: terrestrial biome; feature: human-associated habitat...
GGCCGGCGTCCTGTTCCGCAAGGGCTGGCTCCGCCGCAGCCGCGCCGCCCTGTGCGTCTACGGCGCACTGGCCGCCATCCTCATCTACGGCGGCCTGATGAACCCCACCTCCGCCCTGATCTACGGCAGAGAGCTGAACTGGCAGGTGCTGGTGAGCTATTACCTCACCGGCTTCCCCATGGACTGCGTCCACGCCGCCGCCACCGTGTTTTTCCTCTGGGTGCTGGCGGAGCCCATGCTGGAAAAGCTGGACCGCATCAAAACGAAATACGGCCTGGTAGAATAAAAAAGCGGTGTGGCCAAATGCCACACCGCTTTTTGCGCATGTGCTTACGCCACCAGAGCCAGATACCAGTCCAGCCCCGTGGTCACGACCACCAGATAAGCGATATACACCGCCAGCATCAGCACGCCCTGCCACCGCTGGAACCTCCGGCAGACGATGGTGGGGATGATGGCGATCAGCGTTACCACGATGGCCACGGGGAAGTCCAGATAGATGCTCTGGGCGGATACCGGCAGCTTGCCGCCGTACACGAAGGAACAGACCGCCAGAATGAGGGTGGTGTCGATGACGTTGGCGCCGATGACGTTGCCCACGGACATGGACGACTGCTTCTTGATGAGGGACGTGACAGCCGTCACCAGCTCCGGCAGGGAGGTGCCGATGGCCACGATGGTGACGCCGATGATAGCCTCGGACACGCCCCAGGACGCGGCGATGAGACTGCCGTTGCTCACCAGCAGCTGAGAGCCCACTACGATGCAGGCCGCGCCGCCCACGATGCGCAGAATGTTCAGCACAATGGATCTCCTGTCGCTGGCAGGGGCCTCCTCGGTCTCCTCCGCACCGGCGTCCCGCTTGGCGGAGCGGATGTTCTCCGTGATATACAGCAGGAAGATGAACAGCAGCACCGCCGCCCCTGTGATGGAGAAGTTGCCGCTGCGGGAGAGCAGGAACAGCGCGCACACCGCCGCGATGAGCAGGATGCCCTTGGGTGCGAAGCTCCTTTTGTCCACGGCGATGGGCATGAAGATAATGCTGATGGCCAGGATCATGGCGGTGTTGCAGATGACGGAGCCGATGCCGTTGCCGATGGCCATGCCCACCTTGTCCTGTGACGCCGCGATGTAGTCGCCCACCTGGGACACCAGAATGCCGTGCCCCTCCATAGCGGCGATGGTGGACACGAAGATCTCCGGCAGGGTGGTGGCCACACTGATGATGGTAGCGCCGATGATAAATTTGGGGATGCGGGTGATCTCCGCGGCCCACACGGCGCCGTCCACGAACCAGTCGCCGCCCTTCACGATGAGCACGATGCCCACCGCGAACAGTACGTATATCAGAATACTTTCCATACTTTTCCTCCTGCATTCACTTGCCACGGGCACAAAAAAAGCGCATGGCGCGCTGTCCATGCACAAAAAACCGCATGCACAATGCCAAGATCGTACATGAGTCTCATCAATTAAGATATGCCAGGTGCGCAGCACCAGCATGTTGACATACCGCGCCCAATGGCGCCGACTACTCCCTCAATTCAGCTTACTATACCATATTTTCCGAAAAAGTCAACAGGGCATCCGAAAAAGGCAGGAGGGGAGAGGCAAAGCCTCTCCCCTCCTGCCGCGCCAGCCGCTGGCCGAAGAACGTATCGTCGAAGGATCGCTCCACCGGCGTTCCGAACGGCACATAGTCCATCCGGGACCCGCCCGCGCAGCTGCGGATGCCGCGGCGCCCACGGGTCCGGCAGCAGGCGGCGAACCGCCTGCCCGCATACGTCTCCCTGTCCAACGGCCTGACGTCCATCGTCTTACCTTCGTAAATTCGTATCCGTGCGGCCCGTCAGAACGTCAGCCGCATCTGGTGCCACACCACGTTTCCGTGGGTGGACTTCTCGGACACGCCCTCGTCCACGAAGCCGAACCTGGCGTAGTAGTGGATGAGCCGTTCCTTGCACGTCAGCACCAGCCCCTTGCGCCCCTGCTTCCGCGCGTCGTCGATGGCGCGGCGGAGCAGCTCTCCGGCGTAGCCGTGCTGCCGGTACTCGGGCAGCGTGTTGACGCCGAAGATCATCTGCCACGCGCCGTTTTCGTTGTGCAGCGCCGCATTTTCGTACATGTCATCGGTCAGATCCGGCTCGTCCGTGACAAAGCCGTCCACAAAGGCAATGAGCGTGCCGCCGTCGAACATGAGCCAGAAGTGGCCGCTGTAATACCGAAGCCTCTGGGCGAAGTCCTGTTCGGTGGCCGCCTCTGCCGGCGGGAAACACGCCGCCTCCACCGCGGTCACAGCGGCCAGGTCGGACATATCCGCATATCTGATGTTCATCTGAGAGCCCTCCTGTGTTGATTTTGTGGTTTGCGTCTCCATTCTATCACAGCCCGCCGGAAAACGCCACCCGCTCTCGCGTCCCGCGTTTGACCGCCCCCAATGGGCACACCCCGCCCACACGTATCTCGCCATGTCTCCGGTCGCGCACCCCGTAGGGGCCGGCGTCCCCGACGGCCCGCATCGGCGCACCTTCGAATACCGGCGCACTTTCGTCTATCCCTCCGTAGGGGCCGGCGTCCCCGACGGCCCGTTTTCCGTTCTCCGATTGCGGGCTGCACCCGCGTCCTGCATGTATGCCTCCGGCGGCCATATTTCTTTCAACAGCGAAAGAAATATGGAAAAGAACGCCGCCAAAAACCGACGGTTTTTGGCGGCGTTTTTGCCCACTTTTGCCGCTGTTGGCAAAAGCGGGTCGCTCCGGAGAGCGAAATGTCCCCGCCCCGCGCCTCCGCACAAAACGATACCCCTCCGGCTCTGCCGGAGGGGTATCGCAGTTCACATGATCTCAAAACTTGTCCTTGTTGAAGATGCGCAGGATCTCGTCGAAGGACTTATCCATCTCGTCCTGGGCCTGCTCGCCCTTCACCTCATCCAGCGGCTGCAGCACAGGCTTCTTTTCCGCCTGTGCCTGCGCAGTCCCGCCATTGGAGGTGATGCGCGCCTCCTGCTGCTCCTCGTCGAAGCCGGTGGCGATGACGGTGACACGGATCTCGTCGTCCAGCGTCTCGTCAAACGTGGCGCCGAAGATGGTGAGCGCGTCGGGATGCACGGCCTGCTGCACCAGCGTGGCCGCCTGCTCCACCTCCTCCAGACCGATGTCCATGGAGCCGGTGACATTGATGAGCACGCCCTTGGCGCCGTTGATGGAGGTCTCCAGCAGGGGGGAGGAGATCGCCATACGCGCGGCCTCCTCGGCCTTGCCCTTGCCGGCCGCACGGCCCACGCCCATGTGGGCCAGACCCGCATCCTTCATGATGGCCGTCACATCGGCGAAGTCCAGGTTGATGAAGCCGGTGTCGCGGATCAGATCGGAGATGGACTGCACCGCCTGGCGCAGCACGTCGTCGGCGATCGCAAACGCGTTGGCGAACGTGATCTTCTGGTCGGTGGCGTACTTCAGCCGCTCGTTGGGGATGATGACCAGCGAGTCCACCTTGCTGCGCAGCTCCTCGATGCCCTGCTCGGCCTGGGCCATGCGCTTCCGCCCCTCAAAGCCGAAGGGCTTGGTCACCACACCCACGGTGAGGACGCCCGCCTCCCGGGCGATCTCCGCCACCACGGGAGCCGCACCGGTGCCGGTGCCGCCGCCCATACCGGCGGTGATGAACACCATGTCGGTGCTCTCCAGCGCCTTGGCCATCTGGTTGCGGCTCTCCTCCGCGGCCTTGCGGCCCACCTCGGGGTTGGAGCCTGCGCCCTTGCCGCCGGTGAGCTTCTCGCCGATCTGGATCTTATAGTTCGCGCTGGAAGCATTCAGCGCCTGCTTGTCCGTATTCACTGCCACAAAGTCCACGCCCTGGGCGCCGGAGCGCACCATGCGGTTGACCACGTTATTGCCGCCGCCGCCGACGCCGACCACTTTGATGCTGACGACGTTTTCCGGACCGGTCTCCAATCCAAAAGCCATGTTGGTTCCTCCTGCCACAATTTGTATCGAAAAGACAGTTTCTCTGTGCGTAATTCTATATCTTGTGCTATAACTTATATTCTATTACGGAATGATAGACCCGTCAAGTGTTCCTGCGGAATTTGTCCATCTTTTTCCCGTCAGGAGGGGATAAAGCTGGCCTTCCCGTCCTGCGTCATATCGATGGTGCCCTTTTCATTGGCCTCCAGCTTCTCCACCACTGCCGCCAGATAGTCCAGCTTGTAGTTGAAGTCGGCATTCCACAGGAATTCCACCTGGAACCGCCCCATGTACTGCATGGTGATGCGCGCCGCATCGGACAGATCGATGACCTGCACTTCGTGCAGCATCCCCTTATCGTCCAGCAGCACCAGCATGCTCAGCAGCTGGTCCAGCACGGCCTGCTGCGTGGCGGAGGCCCGTGCTTCGCTGCCTACCTGGGGATTCAGCAGCGTCAGCCCCTCGATCTGGATGTACTGGCTCCATTTGGCAGCGCTGACGGTATCCACGATGTTGCCCTTGTCGCACAGGAGGTACACCGTGCCGTCCTGCTTGATGGCCACAGGGTCGCGGCACTCCGTGACCCGCACCACCAGCTTGCTGGGCAGCACCCGCCGGAACTGCACCGTTTCCACGTAGGGCAGCTGCTGGCGGATGCGCGCCGCCGCATCGTACTTGTTCAGGAAAAACAGGTTGTCGCCCGCCTTGATCTGGGCCGCCGCGGCGATCTGCTCGTTGGAATAGCGGCTGTTGCCGCTGATCTCAATGTCATCGATCCTGAAGAACATGGCCAGCGCAAGGCCGATGGCGCCGCAGATCAGCACGAAGGCCAGCAGCTTATAGAGGAAAGCGAAGTTCCCTTTCCGCCGTTTGCGATTGTACCGTCTGCGTCGCGCCATGCCTGAAGCTCCTTACTCCGTATTCTGCCGGACCCTTGCGCCCAGCCCTGCCAGATCGCCGGCCAGGTCCGCGTAGCCCCGCTGTATATGCCTGCACTGATGGACGGCGGAGCACCCCTCCGCCTGTAAGGCCGCGATGACCAGCGCCGCCCCGCCCCGCAGGTCGGCGGCAAACACATCGGCGGCGTGGAGCCGCTCCACCCCGCATACCACGGCCACCCGCCCCTCCACGCGGATGTCAGCGCCCATACGCTGCATCTCCGCCGCGTGGCGGTAGCGGCTCTCGAAAATGTTCTCCACAAATACTGTGGTGCCCCGGCTCCGCAGCAGCGCCGCCATCAGGACGGCCTGGCAGTCGGTGGGGAACCCCGGATAGGGTGCGGTCCGCACCGGCGTCACCGCCTGTAACCGCCCCTCGCTGCGCAGCCGGATGTCCGTCTCGCCGCAGTCGATCCGGCACCCCGCCTGCTGTAAGGCGGTGGTCACCGTGGCCAGATGCCGGTAGTCCGTCCCCCGCAGCAGGATGTCCCCGCCGCAGGCCGCCGCCGCGCATAGATAGGTGGCCGTCACGATCCGGTCGGGTATGACCCGATGGTCGCACCCGTGCAGAGGCCTGCGCCCCTCCACCGTGATGACGGACCCGCCCGCGCCCCGCACCTCCGCGCCGCAGGCGCACAGGAAGTCCTGCAGATCCGCGATCTCCGGCTCCCGCGCCGCGTTGGTGATGACCGTGACGCCCTCGGCGCCGCAGGCCGCCAGTATGGCGTTCTCCGTGGCACCCACGCTGGGGATGGCCAGCACGATCTGGCCGCCCCTGAGATGCCTGCCCTGACAGTACAGCTTACCGCCGCTCTCCTCGATGGACGCGCCCAGCGTCCTGAGCGCCGCCAGGTGCAGGTCGATGGGCCGCGGCCCCAACTCGCAGCCTCCGGGATAGCTGAGCTCCGCCCAGCCGCATCGGGCCAGGATGGCCCCCAGAAAGATGACGGATGACCGCATCCGCCGCATCAGCGTCTGGGGGATGTCGCATCGGGTCAGCACACTGCTGTCCACCAGCAGATCCCCGTCCTCCCAGTCCGCTCTGCATCCTAAGTACCGCAGGATATCCGCCGCCGCGTCCACGTCGCTCAGACGCGGACACCGCCGGATGCGGCATGCCCCGCCGCACAGCAGCGTGGCCGCCAGAACAGGCAGTACGCTGTTCTTGGCTCCCTGCACCACCGTCTCGCCGCTGAGCCGGTGGCCGCCCTCAATGGTGATCGACCCCATAAAACCCCTCCCGCCCTTTGATACGCCATTGTATGAAAGGACGGGCTGCGGGTGTGCATGCCCTACCGGACCAGAGCCATCACCGTGTCATAAATACGCTCCGCGGCGTCAGGGATGCCCAGCTGGGCCATGCCCTGCTTCATCCGCGCCTGCGTCTCGGGGCGGCGGAGGATGTCCGCCGCCGCGTCGTACAGCGCCGCGCCATTGGCCTCGCTCTCCAGCAGGACCTTGGCCCCGCCGTGGGCCTCCAGCAGCCGTGCGTTCTTCTCCTGATGGTTGTTGGTGACGTAGGGGGAGGGTACCATGATGGCCGGCATCCCCAGCGCCGTCAGCTCACTGATGGTGGACGCGCCCGCGCGGCAGATGACCAGATCCGCCGCCCGCATCACCGTGGCCATGTTGTAGATGTACTGCCGCACATCCAGATCGGGGCACAGCGCCAGCTCCCGCTGCCGCAGGGCCGTTTCCATGGTCTCCCAGCCGCTCTTGCCCACCGCGTGGACGTGGTGGAAGGGGAAGCCGTTCTCCCGTTCCTTTTCGAACATATCCAGCATGGCTTCGTTCATGTGGCTGGCGCCCAGACTTCCCCAAAAGGATACCACAACCGGCCGCCCGTCGTCAAAGGCCAGATTCTGCCGCGCCTCCAGAGGCGTTTTCTCGAAGAAGTCGCCCCGCACCGGCGTACCCGTCACCATGATGCGCTCAGGGTGCCGGTAATGCTGGCGGCAGTCCTCAAATCCCACCATGATCACATCGGCATACTCCTCCAGCATGCGGGTGGTGAGCCCGGGTACCGAGTTGCTCTCGTGTACCGCCGTGGGGATGTGGGCCCGGGCCGCCGCCTTCACCATGGGAAAGCTGGCGTAGCCGCCGGTGCCCACCACCAGATCGGGCCTGAACTCCCGCAGGATGGCCTTGGCCGCAGGCCCCGAACGGGCCAGCGCCCCTGCGGCGTGAAGATTGTGGCGCATGGCCTCCGGCCGCATGGACCGGCGGAAGCTGTCCACCTCCACGGCGGCGTAGTCGTAGCCCGCCTTGGCCACCAGCTCCCGCTCCATGCCGTCGGGGGTGCCCACGAACAGCACGGCGGTCTGGGGGTCACGCTGCCGCATGAGCCCCGCCAGCGCCAGCGCCGGGTTCACATGTCCTGCGGTGCCCCCGCAGGTGAAAATAACTCTCATCCTGAAAACTCCGTTTCTGCTTCGATGTTTTATGCCTCCGGCGGCCATATTTCTTTCAACAGCGAAAGAAATATGGAAAAGAACGCCGCCAAAGACCCATGGTCTTTGGAATTCCTTTACGCCGAACGTGATGCGACGCAAAAAGGCCCATAGGGAATCGCCTCCGCTCCTCTCCCCGCTGCCGCTCCCACGCACCGCGCGGGTGGCGTGCTATGACAGGCTCCGGGACTCGGCGATAAGAGCCGCTGCCGCTTCCATGTTCCGCGCGGCAGTGCCTTACTGCGTAGGAGCCGGCGTTCCCGACGGCCCGTTGCTCGTTCCTTTCATGCCTCTGGCAGGGATATTTCGCGCTCCGGCGCGACATCCTTTTGCCCGCGGCGGCAAAAGGATGCAAAAACGCCGCCAAAGACCCATGGTCTTTGGAATTCCTTTACGCCGAACGTGATACGACGCAAAAAGGCCCATAAGGAATCGCCTCCGCTCCTATCCCCGCTGCCGCTCCCACGCACCGCGCGGCGGTGCGCTGGCTTATCGGCGGCGTGTTGGCATGCCGTTCTACAAAATACGCTTCGCAGCAGCGCGTATTCTTTATATTTCGCGGCCCAACGGGCCGCACCTGCACATGCCGCCGCTGGCGGCACGTGCGCGATTTGATAATCGCTCAAATCGGTAGAACCGCCAATTTCCTCTGCCCACCACGTCAGCGGCAGCGAGGGCAGGCCCATGGCCGATTCCCTGCGGAACCTTTTCCTGCCGCATCGAAATCGACCAAAAGGAAATCCAAAAACCATTGGTTTTTGGCGGCGTTTTTGCCCACTTTTGCCGCTGTTGGCAAAAGCGGGTCGCTCCGGAGAGCGAAATGTCCCCGCGCTCGGGGGCGCGGAACCCTCTCCTGCCGCTGTTGGAAGAAATGGGGCCGCTGGAGGCAGGGATGAAAATTCTCGATCCCTATACCCACTGCAATTATCTGACAGAAAAATACGCTATGTTGTCAAAAATCGCCCATTTACCCCGCCTTGGGCGCGGGGATCTGCCGCGACACACTGAGCACCATGCCCATCTCCACCAGCTGCAAGCACAGCGCCGTGCCGCCATAGCTGAAGAACGGCAGGGAGATACCGGTGGTGGGCACGAAGCCCGACACCACCGCGATGTTCAGGAAGGTCTGAAGGGCCAGATGGGTCATGATGCCCACCACCAGCAGCGCGCCGAACCGGTCGCGGGCGTGGAGGGCGATCCAGAAGCCCCGCAGGATCAGCAGGGCGAAGATCAGCATAATGACGCAGGCGCCGATAAGCCCCAGCTCCTCGCATACCACGGAGAAAATAAAGTCGTTGTACTGCTCGGGCAGGTACAGAAACTTCTGGCGGCTTCGCCCCAGCCCAACGCCCAGCAGACCGCCGGAGCCGATGGTGATCAGACTCTGGGCCAGCTGATAGCCGTCGCCGGAGTAGTCCAGCCACGGGTCGTGCCACATGGCGATGCGGGCAGAGCCGTACTTGATGACGCCGCTTTCCGCCAGCTTGACAAACAGAAAGCCTATGGCGCCCACGCCGCCGATACCGGCGGCCACCAGCCAGCCCTGAATGCCGCCCACGATCATCAGCACCGCGCCGGTACACAGGATCAGCACCGTGCCGGACAGATGGGGCTCCAGCATCATCAGAACGGAGATGATGCCCAGCAGCGCCACATAGGGCACGATGCCCTGCCGCCACGTCAGCATCTTCTCCTTTTTCTTGGAGATGGTATCGGAAAAGTAGACGATGACCGCCAGCTTTGCGATCTCCGACGGCTGGAACTGGAACACGCCCTTGATGCCCAGCCAGCGGGTGGCGTTGTTGGCGGTGATGGCCAGCGGGTTGTGGGGGATGATGACCAGGATCAGCAGGAACAGCGCCAGACCCACCAGCATGCGGGACGCGCCGCGCCAGCGCTGATAGTTGATCTTGCCCACAACGAACATGCCCGCCAGACCGATGACGGCGAACAGGGCCTGCCGCTTGAAGTAGTAGGTGCCGTCGCCGGTGTCGTAATAGGCGCGGGGAAAGCTGGCGGAGAACAGCATAATGAGTCCGATCACCGTCAGCAGCAGCGTCAGGATCAGGAAGGGCAGATCCATGGACCCCTTGGCGGCCTGCGTGTGCTTTTGCTCTGTTTGGCGCATGCGGGCCTTCATGGCCTTCTGGGCCTGATATTCTGCACGGGTCACGGCTGTCCCTCCTTCCGAAATTTCATGTTGGTACTTCCTCATGAACTTCATGAGGAACGAAAACCCGCTTCATGATGAACTTCCTGATGGAAGTATTTTCAGAAGCTGAAGCGCTGGTACACGGCGAAGTAGGCCAGCAGGCAGAACAGTGCGCTGACGGTGGAGAACACCGCCACGATCTTAGTCTCCTTCCAGCCGCACATCTCAAAGTGATGGTGCAGCGGCGCCATTTTGAAAATGCGCTTGCCGTGGGTGAGCTTGAAATACGTTACCTGGATGATGTCGGACAGCGTCTCACAGATGTAAACGATGCCCACCAGCAGCAGCACCAGCGGCATGTCGTAGGCGAAGGCCAGTGCCGCCACCGCGCCGCCCAGAAACAGGGAGCCGGTGTCGCCCATGAACACCTTGGCGGGGTAGCGGTTATACACCAGAAAACCGCACAGGCCGCCCAGCATGGCGGCGGAAAACGTGCCCAACTGGGCGAAGCCGGGCCAGATGATGGCCATGACCGAGAAGAAAGCGGCCACGGGAATGGTGACGCTGGTGCTGAGACCGTCCAGCCCGTCGGTGATGTTGACGGCGTTGACGGTGCCCACGATGACGAAGGCGGCGAAGACGAGGTACACCGACCACGGCAGCACCACATGGGTGTTCCAGAAGGGAATATACAGATTGGGACTCAGCATCCCCTCGTACCGCATGAGGCACAGGAACGCCACCGCCGCCGCCAGCTGCAGCACAAACTTCTGCAGCGCCGTCAGGCCGGTGTTGTGGTGGTGCTTCACCTTCTGATAGTCGTCAATGTAGCCGATGAGGCCGAACACCAGCGCAAAGAGATAGACGTACAGGTGGGCGAAGTCGCCGCCCGCCATATGCTTCCAGCCCAGAGCCACGATGGTGATGCCGATACCGATAATGAACATCAGGCCGCCCATGGTGGGGGTGCCCTGCTTGGTCATGTGCCAGGTGGGGCCGATCTCCTTGATGGACTGGCCGGCCTTCAGCCGCACCAGCGCCGGTATCAGCAGCTTGCCGGCGATGACGGTGATAACAAAGCTGACCGCCACCGGCAGCACGATCTCCAGAATTCCCATAATGATTCGCTCCTTCCCGCCGCGAAAGGGCGCGGCGGCTCTTGTGATTTAGCCCTGCTTTTTCAGGTAGTCCGCCACGATGACCCGCTCATCCATGGGGTAATGGACGTGGTTGATCTCCTGATAGTCCTCGTGACCCTTGCCGGCCAGGATGATGACATCGCCGCTCTGGGCGTGATCCATGGCGTAGTGGATGGCCTCCACACGGTCGGGGATGGCCACGTAGGGCGTGTCGGTGTCCCGCATGCCCGCCAGAATGTCATCGATGATGGCCTGCGGCTCCTCGGTGCGGGGGTTGTCGCTGGTGACAATGACGAAGTCTGCCAGCCGCGCGGCGATGCCGCCCATGACGGGGCGCTTCGTCTTATCCCGGTCGCCGCCGCAGCCAAACAGCACCACGGTACGGCCCTTGGCAAAGCCGTTCACCGACTCCAGCACATTCTCCAGCGCATCGGGCTTGTGGGAGTAGTCGTTGAGAATGGTGTAGTCACGGCCGGGGGTGGGGATGATCTCCATGCGGCCCTTGACGCCGTGGTTACGGGCCAGCGCGTCGGCGCACTCCGCCAGCGGGACGCCCAGATTCCAGCAGCAGGCCATGGCATCCAGCGTATTATATACCGTGAACTGGGCGGGGATGCCCACCTGCACGTGGGCCCAGTCGGTGTCGGCCTCAGCGTCAAACTCCACGCTGCCGGCGTGGAGCCGGACGGACTTGGCCTTCAGATCCGCATCGGCGTGAATGGCGTAGGAGAACAGGCGGGGGCACTGGGCGTGGGCCAGAAGGCGCTGATGCCACGGGTCGTCGGCGTTGTAGACGCCCACGTCGCAGCGGTCGAACAGGATGGCCTTGGCGTCGCAGTACGCCTCCATGGTGTGGTGGAAGTCCAGATGGTCCTGACTGAGGTTGGTGAAGATACCCACGGCGAAGCGCACGCCATAGACGCGATCCAGCGTCAGGGCGTGGGAGGAGACCTCCATCACCACATGGGTGCAGCCGGCATCGGACATCCGGCGGAACAGCTTTTGCAGCTCGAAGGACTCCGGCGTGGTGCGCTCCGTGTGGAGGACTTCGCTGCCGATCATGTTCTGAATGGTGCCGATCAGGCCCACTTTGGCACCGGCCTTCTGCTCCAGAATACTCTTGATGAGGTAGGTGGAGGTGGTCTTGCCGCTGGTGCCGGTGACGCCGATCATGGTCATCTCGCGGGAGGGGTGGTCGAACCAGTTGCAGGCGATCACCGCCAGAGCGCGGCGGGAGTCCTCCACAACTACGTAGGGAATGTCGCCGTCGGGTGCATGCTGGCAGACAACACAGGCCGCGCCTTTTTCGCGGGCCATGGGGATGAAGCGGTGGCCATCGGTCTCGGCGCCGGCGATAGCCACGAACAGCCCGCCCTCCGCCGTCTGGCGGGAGTCGTAGCAGACGTCGGTGATGTCGGTGTCCATATCGGCGGTGGCGGCCAGAACAGTGAGGCCCTTTAGCAGTTCGTTCAGTTTCATGGGAAAGCTCTCCTTTACGGCAAAGTACAGTACCTTCCATTATAACAGGCAGGAATTGCGCAGAAAAGGGAAATCTGTGCGGTCTGCTGGGAAGTTCGTGCGGAGTTTAATCCGTGACGGAGGTGTCGCCCAGCTGGACGGTGATGACCGTACCGGCCTCCACCTCGGTGCCCGCCTCAATGGATTGGGACAGCACGCGGACGGCGGAGGACTCGCTGCCGGTGGTACCGGAGAAGCGGATGAACAGCCCCGCGCCGGTGGCGGCGGTGTTGGCCTCGGAGGGCGTCTTGCCGATGAGGTGGGGCACCGTACACTTGGCGGTGGACTTATCCGTGCCGGCGTACAGGATGACGGCGGACTTGCCGGGGATGATGGCGCCGCCGGCGGGGGTCTGGTCGGTGACGGTGTCGCCGTCGCCGTTGATCTTGCAGCTGAGGCCCCGTTCGCCCAGCTTGGTCTTGGCCTCCTCCACGGACATGCCGATGACGTTGGGCACGGTGGTGTCCATGCCCAGCAGCTCCTCGGCGGAGTAGCTGGGCTCCACGCCCAGATAGGGCAGGACCTCGGACATGATGGAGCTGGCGGTGGGGGCCACCATATTGCCGCCGGACACATAGGTGCCGGTGGAGCGGCTGGGGGTATCCAGCGTCAGGAGCATGATGACCTGGGGATCGTCGGCAGGGGCGAAGCACAGGAAGGACACCACCACGTCGCCGGTCTGGCCCTTATCGGCCGTACCGGTCTTGCCGCCCACGCGGTAGCCTGCCACCTGACCGTTTTTGCCGGTGCCGCTGGCCACCACGTATTCCAGACACTCCCGCACGGTGGCGGAGGTCTCCTCACTGACCACCTGACGGATGGGGGTGCTGTCGTGCTGATAGGTGACGCTGCCGTTGGAGTCGGTGATGCGCTCCACCAGATAAGGGGTGCGCAGATAGCCGCCGTTGACGCAGGCGGCCTGAGCCGTGATGAGGGCGATGGGAGTGACGTTGAAGTTCTGGCCGAAAGCGTAGCAGGCCAGATCCAGCTGAGTGAAGCTGGCGGGATCGGCGAAGATGCTGTCCGCCTCGCCGCCCAGGTCGATGCCGGTGCCTTCCATGAGGCCGAAGGATCTCATGTACTCGTAGAACGCGGTGTTGCCCAGCTTCAGGCCGTAGGAGATGAAGGCAGGGTTGCAGGAGTTCCCCACGGTCTGGACCAGGGTCTGCAGGCCGTGACCGGCCTTGTTGGAGCAGTGGATGGTCTGTCCGGAGATGGTGACGAAGCCGCTGCAGTTGACGGTGGTGTTCTTGTTGATGACACCCTCCTCCAGCGCGGCGGCCAGCGTCAGGATCTTGAAGGTGGAGCCGGGCTCGTAGGTGTCGTTCAGCGCCTTGTTGCGCCACTGGAGCAGCTGCATCTCCGCCAGCGTGTTCTCGCCGCGGGCGATGCGCTCCTGCAGGGTCTGGTCCTGCACGGCGGAGAAGTCATTCAGGTCATAGTTGGGGTAGGAGGCCATGGCCAGGATGCCGCCGGTGTTGACGTCCATGATGATGCCTGCGGCGCCGTTGGCGGCAGCGAACTTATCGGCCATATTCTCCAGACCCTTTTCCAGATAGTACTGGATGGTGGCGTCCAGCGTCAGCGTCAGGTCGCTGCCGTTCTGGGCGGCGAAGTACTGTTCATAGGCGTACATCATGTCGTTGCCGGCGTTGTCCTTGGCGGACACCACCAGACCGCTCTGACCCTCCAGCTCCTGCTCGTAGCGGGCCTCCAGCCCGTACAGGCCGGTGTTGTCGT
>ENA-OUQH01001835-OUQH01001835.1-human-gut-metagenome-genome-assembly--contig:-NODE-1835-length-13774-cov-8.020410_pt1 | contig 13774 bp, 13 predicted proteins | sample MGYA00237948_ERZ548828 | MGnify/ENA primary metagenome ERZ548828 (study PRJEB26490, sample SAMN05194711) | human gut metagenome | biome: terrestrial biome; feature: human-associated habitat; material...
AGTTTCATGCCTGTATATCCTTCCTTCTGCGAATAATACCTACAAGTAAAACACCTAATAAGATAGTTTACTAATATACAGATTCTAATCATACTTTAATTTTAATCCGTTGTAAAACTCTACAACCGCCGCAATATCCTTCTCATCCGGATGCCCCTTTGATACCCCGCCAATCATCTTGAACGGACCGAACGTATCAAATCCCTTGCATGAAAACCTTCCGACAGTTCTTTCTCTACCGTCTGTGTCGCATCTATCAGCTCGACATCGTTTGTCTTTGCTATCTCATCAATTATCTTTTTTGTGTTTCCGTGATGCACTGATGCATATACTATTGCTGTCTTCATCTGTAATGCTCCATTAAAGGATTTTTGTATGCCGGTTTTATCTCCGGTTCATCGTTCTTCATATCCTCTTATCCTCTGTTTTATTCCGCATTCATATTTTAAAACTTCTACGCTGTTTGTATGTATAAATATATGATACTGATTTATTGAATTTACTGCAACATAATCTTGAAGTTTATGTAATGTATTTCGGTAACAAAGGTATTCAGCAAAGACCGTTTACGCTATATCATTTTTTGAGTAATTCCAATGCCCTGTCCATTGGTACGCAGTCTGCATAACGTTCAGGCCAGAGAAATTCATTATAGTAATGGTAAGCCTGTTCCCTAGTCATGTACTCATTGTCCTGCGTAGAATTTGCATAGGCAGGAACAATCATGTGTAAGCCATGCTCAAAACCAGCTTTTCAAAAGTTCCATCACCTGGTCATCGGTCAGCTCCCTCGGGCAAATCAGAAAACTTTCCAGCATTCCCCCGCGCGTACAGACAAAACGATTTTCATTATGCTGCATTCATTCTGCCGGGCTTATGAAAAGGCAGGCATTTTTCTTGCTTTCATCATCCTGCAAACAGATGATGAAGCACTACTGGGTATTAATATCAAAAAAGTCTTTATTTGAGTTCAGAGCTCATTGAAGATCAAAGGATCATTCGGATTGCAATTACTGTATGAATATGATATGATTACGTTGAAAACCATTTGTGTTTCGACTGATCAAACAGGGAGCGTGTGAACAGCCATGAAGCGTTTGCAGGATATTGCAGATCAAGTTGGTGTAAGCCGGACAACAGTGTCCAATGTGCTGCACGGCAACACCAAAAAAGTTTCCAAGGAAATGATCCGGAAAATTTCGGAAATTCTGAACCAGGAGGGCTATGTCCCGAATATATCTTCCCGTGAGCTGACCCGCAAAGGGTCCTGCATCATTGGACTGGTGCTGGGCTACAACTGTGTCCACGGCATCCCTTCTCTGCGCGATACCTTTGTGGCAGAACTTCTGTCTGGCGTAGAAGAGACAGCCCATCGAAACGGATATTATGTCATGCTGATCAATGGCCATGACCAAAATACAGACCGGATGGCAGAGATTGCCTCCCGATGGAATGTGGATGGTCTTGTCGTCCTGGGACTGGACGAAAAGAAATACAAGGAGCTGCGCAGGCAACTCAACAAATATATGGTCCTGATTGACACCTATCCCGAGGCGGAGTACCACTACGTCAACGTGGGGACTGATGATTTCGGCGGCGGCGCCATGATTGCAAAGTATCTGCTGGACAACGGGTACACCCAGGCCATCTTTGTCGCCGAGTGTGATACCGGCGCAGACCATTACCGCTGGAAAGGATTTCAGCATCAGATGCGCTCTGCCGGGATTGACTGCGGAGAAGAGCGCCATATTCTTCTCCCCGAGGATCTTTCTCTGCGCCGTGTCATGTACGGCCACTATTTGGATTGCTTTGTCCAGGCCGGGGCTGTGGCCCTGGCCTCTGACTATGATGCGGCGGAAGTGATGAATTATCTGCAGGACCACGGCATACAGGTGCCGGAGCAGGTCTCCGTCACCGGGTTTGACGACTGCATCTATGCAGAACTCATGCATCCTCCTCTGACGACAGTGCGTCAGAACGTCCCGGCCAAAGCAGAGGCCGCCGTGGAACTGCTGGTGCGTCTGATTCGGCAGGAACCGGTGGAGTGTAAAAATTACGTTCAGCCTGTTGAACTGATCCGCCGCAACTCGGTGCGCGAATCAACCCCCAACGCCGCGCCCTGGTCAAAAGATCTGCACAAAACCAACAAATAATTCTTGTGGTATTTGCCAGTTTCGTAGGAAACGTTGCGCAAAACCCTTTTCAAATCCTCTTCGGTTTTGTATAATGAACTCGTCAGAAAGACACGCTGCGCAGCCTGTCAGAACGAGACATATACAAGCTGGAAGAGGATTTGTTTTTTGTATCCTGGATGGAGCAGACAAAAAACGAATTCCGGAAAATCTGACTGAACATCGTGGAGGATTTTATCATGAGAAAGATTTCGCGCAGATCATTTTTGAAGGCCGCTACCGTTGCCTGCGCACTCACCGCACTGACCGCCTGCGGAGGCGGCGATGAATCTGCCGCCGTTTCCGTGGCCAAGGACGAAAACGGAGCCTATGTGGACACCCTGACCATCACCCTGGGCCGTTTTGCGGAACCTTCTGCCGCTGCCCTGTTCCCGGAAGGCCAGACTTTTGAAGACAACGCCTACACCCGTTACATTGAATCCAAGCTCAACGTGGATCTGGTGGACAGCTTTGAAGCAGGCGGCGACGCTTACACCAACCAGCTGGCCACCTGCGTCGCCTCGGGCGAACTGCCCGACATCCTGACCGTCAACAGCTACGACACCTTTGTCGAGATGGTGAACAACGGCCTGACCTATGACCTGACCGATGTGTACGAGGAGTACGCCTCTGACTACATCAAGAGCCTCTACGATTCCTACGACGGCCGCTGCCTGGGCATGGCAACCTTTGACGGCCGGCTGATGGGTATTCCCGGCACGAACCCCGACAACAGCGTCCCTGTCCTGTGCTGGATGCGCAAGGACTGGCTGGACAAGCTGGGCATCAACCCCGACCCCGACGGCGACCTGTGCATCACGCTGGATGACATCGCTGCTGTGGCCAAGGCCTTTGTGGACGCCAATGTAAGCGGCGGCAACCACACCGTGGGCATGGCTTTTTCCGGCAATGATATCGCCGATGCCATGTGCATCGCCAACGCCATGGGCGGCTACATCGACCGATGGATCGAAAACCCCGATGGCACCATGAGCTGGTCCACCCTGGCGCCCGAAGTCAAAGCTGCCTGGGCCAAGATGAACGAGTGGTACGAGGAGGGCATCCTGGATCCCCAGTTCGGCACCCGCACCACCGAGGACATCAACGCCATGATGATCAACAACGAGCTGGGCATCGTCTTTGGCGCATGGCATATCCCCGACTGGCGTCTGAGCAGCGTCAAGGCCCTGGTGCCGGAGGCCGAGTACATCGCCTATACGGTGGCCGATGACAACGGCATCGTCCACACCTACCACGAAAACGCCGCCGACCGGTTCCTGGTGGTCAGCAAGGACTGCAAGTATCCCCAGGTGGCAGTGGAAATTCTGAACATCCTCTATGACGATCTGGCCCGCGCCACCGCGGAAACCGCGCCGGATGTCATCGCCTACATCAACGCCGGCGGACACAACGAGGGCCGTCCCTATTACATGGAAGTCCTGCCCTCCAACAATCCCTCCATTTACTACACCGAGCATATGGCCGTCATCAACGGCGAGATGACCCCTGAGGAAACCACCATTGCCGAGAACAGAGGCTCTTCCCAGGCCATTCTGGACTACCTGAAGGATCCCCAGAACGTCACCGAGAAAACCCTGGGCGGTTGGCACTTCTATGAGTCCCGCATCATCGGCCTGGGCGCATCCATCGAGGCGCTGGAAAAGAACGGCAACGCCGAGTGGATCACCCCCAAGTATCCTCCCACCACCCCCACCAGCGAGCAGAAAAAGGCAACCCTGGACAAGACCGAGCTGGAGGCCTATGTGGCAATCGTGACCGGCGCACAGCCCATCGATTATTTCGATACCTTTGTCAGCGAATGGAAGCGTCTGGGCGGCGACGCAATCGCCCAGGAAGTCCAGGAATACTTTGCACAGTAATAAAGGGGGTGGAACCGGATGAAAAATCAGGTCAAAAAGATTCACTCAAACCAGGCCTATCAACTGTATTACCACGGCATGATGCTCCCTGGTTTCATCTTCCTGATTCTGTTCAACTTTGTTCCGATGTTCGGCGTCATCATGGCCTTTCAGGACTACAGACCCGCCAAAGGGTTTTTCGGTTCTGACTTTGTGGGCCTCAAACATTTCAAATACCTGTTCGAAATGCCAGACAGCTTTGAGCTGTTCCGCAACACCCTGATCATCGCCCTGGGCAAAATCGTCCTTACCACCATCATGTCCATCGCCTTTGCGATTCTGCTCAACGAGGTCAAGAACCGGGCCCTGAAAAAGTCGGTTCAGACGGTGGTTTACCTGCCTCACTTCCTGTCCTGGGTTGTGCTGGCTCTGGTCGTCAAGAATCTGTTCAGCGTGGACGGCTCCATCAACGCAATGCTGGGCACCTCGCTGAACTGGCTGGGCAGCAACTCCCTGTTCCAGCCCCTGCTGATCCTGACCGATACCTGGAAAGAGTTCGGTTATGGCTCCATCGTCTATCTGGCAGCCATCACTTCCATCGACTCGACCCTTTACGAGGCTGCTTCCATCGATGGCGCCACCTGGTGGAAAAAGGTCTGGCATGTCACCCTGCCCGGCATCCGCACCACCATCGTCCTGATGGCCGTCATGAATCTGGGCAACATCCTGAACGCCGGTTTCGACCAGGTCTATAACCTGTACAGCGCATCGGTCTATGCCACCGGTGATATTCTGGATACCTATGTGTACCGCGTCGGCCTGCAGGGCCTGCAGTACAGCTTCGGTACCGCCGTGGGCCTTTTGAAGTCCGTGATCGCCTTTGTTCTGATGATCGGCGCCAACAAGCTGGCTCAGAAGTACACCGACAGCAAAATTTTCTAAGGAGGTCCGTCCGGCAATGAAAGTTGATAAATTCCGCACTGTCATCATCTACATCATTATTATTCTGCTGGGCCTAGTCTGTCTGCTGCCGCTGCTGAACATTGTTGCCATCTCCTTCTCCTCCTCTGCAGCAGTGGAAGGCAACATGGTAGGGCTGATCCCGGTGGGATTCAGCACCGCAGCCTATGAGAAGATCCTGGAGGACTCCCAGTTCTGGCACTCCTTCCTGATCTCGGTGGAGCGGGTTGTGCTGACCCTGATCATCAACTTTGTGCTGATCGTACTGATGGCTTATCCCCTCTCCAAAACCAACGCACAGTTCCGGGGCCGCAACATCTATGCAAACCTGATGATTTTTGCCATGCTTTTCAACGGCGGCATGATCCCCACCTTCCTGCTTGTCAAATCCTACGGCCTGCTCAATACCGTCTGGGCCCTGGTTTTGCCGGGAGCCGTGCCCATCTTCAATGTCATCCTGGTGATGAACTTCTTTGCTGCCGTTCCCAAAGAGCTTGAGGAAGCCGCCTTCATTGACGGCGCCAACCCGCTCCAGGTTCTGACCAAGATCTTCATCCCCATTTCCAAGCCGGTTCTGGCCACCGTATCCCTGTTCAGCATTGTGGGCAGCTGGAACGACTTCTACAGCGGCCTGATCTACATGTCCAAAGCCGCCTATTATCCCCTGATGACCTATATCCAGAGTCTGCAGATCAACGTGGAAGATCTGATCAAGCAGGGCAATCTGTCTGCCGTGGTGGATTCTGCCTCCCTGGGCAACACCAACCTCAATGCAGCCAAGATCGTTGTTGCAGTTATCCCGCTGCTGCTGATCTATCCCCTGCTGCAGCGGTACTTCGTTTCCGGCATTGTGGTGGGCTCGGTTAAGGGCTAATTTATATTCTTGCTAATTTATATTCTTTCAGAGCGCTCCGGAGACGGGGCGCTCTGTCTGACAAAACAACCATTCAGTCACTTTTATTTGGGAGAACGGTATGATTCAAAAGTATCTCTATGGTGTCCCCTTTGATACCGAATCGGTGGTCGCACCAATCCCTGCAAGCCAAGGCGAACCCCCTGTGGGAACGGTCAAAACCAGCGAGTCCGGCTTCTGCTTTGCCTGCCCCCTGGCGGAGGGCGACCGGGTCTACGGCCTGGGCGAAGCCAACCGCGGCATCAACAAGCGGGGCTTTGTCTACGTCAGCGACAATGTGGACGACGGCCTCCACACCGAAAACAAGCAGCGAATGTACGCCGCCCACAACTTCATCGTGATCTCGGGCCAGCAGAATCTGGGGCTGTTCTTCGACTATCCCGCCCGGATTCGGTTTGACATCGGCTTCACCCGCAGGGATTGGCTGGAAGTCACCTGTGAGCGGGCCGACCTGGCCCTTTACGTCATCACCGGCGACAGCGCCTGCGATGTGGTCAAGCAGTTCCGGGCCATCATCGGCCGCAGCTACATCCCGCCCAAATTTGCCTTTGGCTTTGGCCAGAGCCGCTACGGCTACAAGACCCAGGCCGACTTTGAAGAGGTGGTTGCCAAACACCGCCAGGCCCACATTCCCCTGGACATGGTGTACATGGACATCGACTACATGGACCACTACAAGGACTTCACCGTCAACCCGGAGGCTTTCCCCGATTTTTCCGGCTTTGTATCCAAGATGAAAGAGCAGGGCGTCCGGCTGGTGCCCATCGTCGACGCCGGCGTCAAGGAGGAAGCAGGCTATTCGGTCTGCGACGAGGGCAAGGAAAAGGGCTACTTCTGCAAGCGGGCCGACGGAACCGATTTTGAGGGAACCGTCTGGCCGGGGTGGAGCCACTTCCCCGACGTGCTGAACCCCGAGGCCCGGGCCTGGTTCGGCAGCCAGTACAAGGCTCTGACCGACTGCGGCATCGAGGGCTTCTGGAACGACATGAACGAGCCCGCCATCTTCTACTCCCGGGAGGGGCTGGCCGAGCGGCTGGATCATCCGCCGGTTTCCCATGAAGACGGCACCATCGATCATTTTGGCCAGGCCATCGGCTGGCTCAATCTGTCCAATGCGCCGGAAGACTACGCCCACTTTTATCACAAGGTGGACGGCAAAATGGTCCGCCACGACCAGGTCCACAACCTCTACGGCTACAACATGACCCGGGCCGCCTCGGAGGGGCTGGCCAGCATTGCCCCGGGCAAACGGTTTCTGCTGTTCTCCCGGTCTTCCTGCATCGGGATGCACCGGTACGGCGGCGTCTGGACCGGCGACAACCACTCCTGGTGGAGCCACCTGCTGCTGAACCTCAAGATGCTGCCCTCCCTCAATATGTGCGGTTTCCTGTATGTGGGAGCCGACCTGGGTGGCTTCAACGCCGACACCAGCCGGGATCTGCTGCTGCGGTGGCTGGCGCTGGGGGTGTTCACCCCCCTGATGCGCAACCACTCGGGCTGCGACACCCGCCGACAGGAGTTCTACCAGTTTGAGGACCCCGAGGACTTCCGCAGCGTCATCGAGACCCGCTACCGGCTGATCCCCTACCTCTACAGCGAATACATGAAGGCAGCGCTGAACGGCGATATGCTGTTCAAGCCCCTGGCCTTCGTCTACCCCGAAGACGAGATCGCCCTTCAGACCGAGGACCAGCTGATGCTGGGCAATGAGGTGATGATTGCCCCGGTCTACACCCAGAACGCCACCGGACGGATGGTGTATCTGCCCGAGGAGATGCTGTTTGTCAAGTTCGGCCCCGAGGGCCGCATCACACAGGAAGTCCTCCCCGCCGGCACCCACTTTGTGAAGGTGGCCCTCAACGAGGTACCCCTGTTCATCCGCAAAGGCGCCTGCATCCCGGTGGCGGACCCCGCCCAGACGGTGGCCGGCATCGACCCCGCCACCATCCGGATGATCGGCTGGCCCGGGGCCAGCTATGACCGCTACGACGACGACGGGGTTACCATCCCCGCAGAATAAGGAGGAATTGCCATGGACCGCAAATGGTGGAAAGAAAGCATCGTATACCAAATCTACCCCAGCAGCTTCCAGGACTCGGACGGGGACGGCATCGGGGACCTGAACGGCATCCGTTCCCGGCTGGATTACCTGAAGGATCTGGGGGTCAATGTGCTGTGGCTGTGCCCCATCATGGACTCCCCCATGGATGACAACGGCTACGACATCTCCAACTACCGGGCCATCAACCCCCGGTTTGGCACCATGGAGGACTTCGACGCCCTGCTGGCCGAGGCCCATCAGCGGGGCATCCGCATTGTGATGGACCTGGTGGTCAACCACACCTCGGACGAGCACCCCTGGTTCATCGAGAGCCGCAAGTCGGTGGATAACCCCTACCGAGACTACTATATCTGGAAGCCGGGCAAAGACGGCCACGAGCCCAACAACTGGGGCGCCAGCTTCGGCGGCTCGGCCTGGAAATACGACCCCCAGACCGATATGTATTACCTGCACCTGTTCTCCCCCAAGCAGCCCGACCTGAACTGGGAGAACCCCAAAGTCCGGGACGAAGTGTTCAACATGATGACCTGGTGGTTTGACAAGGGCATCGACGGGTTCCGGATGGATGTCATCAGTATGATTTCCAAGGACCAGAGTTTTCCGGATGGCGAGAAACACGGACTGTATGGCAATGGCGGTCCCTACTATGTCAATGGGCCCCGCATCCATGAATTTTTGCAGGAGATGAACCGGCGGGTCCTCTCGAAATACGACATTATGACGGTGGGCGAGACCCCCGGCGCCACGGTGGAAAACGCCCCCCAGTATGCGGGGCTGGACGGCCAGGAGCTGAACATGGTCTTCCAATTTGAGCACGTCAGCATTGGGGACGGACCCCTGGGCAAGTGGACCACCCAGCGCTACGATTTTATGCAGCTCAAGAAAATTCTCAGTCACTGGCAGACCGGCCTGGACGGTAAAGCCTGGAATAGCCTGTTCTGGGACAACCACGATCAGCCCCGGGCTGCATCCCGCTGGGGCGATGACTCGCCCCTCTCCGCCAAGATGCTGGCCACCTGCCTGCTGAGCCTGCAGGGTACTCCCTACATCTATGAGGGCGATGAACTGGGGATGACCAACGCCTATTTCAAAGATCTCAGCCAGTACCGGGATATCGAAAGTCTCAACGCCTTCAAGGAGCTGACCGGCGCAGGCTTGATTTCTGCAGACGAAATGATGGAGTGCCTGGCCCTCCGCAGCCGGGACAACGCCCGCACCCCGGTCCAGTGGGACGACTCCCCGAACGCCGGTTTTACCACCGGCACCCCCTGGATTGAGGTCAACCCCAACTATACCGCCATCAACGCCGCCGCTGAGGAAAAAGACCCGGACTCGGTGCTCAACTACTACAAGCAGATGATCACCCTGCGCAAGAGCCATTTGGGGCTGGTTTACGGCTCCTTCCAGCTTCTGGCCGAGGAGAACCCCCAGGTCTTTGCCTACCGGCGTACCCTGGCCGAGACCGGCGAGAACTACCTGATCGCTTGCAACTTCTCAGACAAGGACGCGGCCTTCACAATTCCCGCTGATTTTGCGGGGGCCCGGCGCCTGATCGGCAATTATCCTGACACCGCTTCCACCGGCGCTGTGACCCTGCGCCCCTATGAGGCCTTTGTGCTCCAGAAGTAAACCAGGTGATACCCTATGAATGACTTTTTCGACCTGGATGCCCCTCTGTTCCGTTTCTTAACCCGGGTTGCGGATATGGTGATTCTCAGCCTGCTGTGGCTAATAGGAAGCCTGCCGCTGTTTACCTTGGGCATTTCCAGCACAGCCCTCTATTATGCAGTGAACAAGTCCCTAATTGAGGACCGGGGAACGGTCAGCGAGGAATTTTTCCGGGCCTACCGCCGGAGCTTCCGACAGGCAACTTTGAGCTTTCTTGCTTTGGCAGTGCCGGAGAGCATTCTGCTGGCTGACTGCTTTATGACCCATTACCTCAAGGGGCAACAGGCAGCGACGGGTAATCTCTGGATCATTTTTACGGTGCTGAGTACCTGTGGGCTGGCCTGGATGATCTACAACGCAGCCTATGCGGCAAGATTCGACGACCCGGTCAAAAAGACGGTGTTGCAGTCCGGTGCCATGGCATTGCTCCATTTTGACAAAAGTCTGCTGCTTTTGGTGGTGCTGGCTGCGTTCGGCCTGCTGACAGCATTCTGCCCGCCGCTGATCCTTTTGGCACCTGCCGGATATGCGCTGTTTGCCCGGTGGGTCCTTGAGAAAAAGGTGTTCTATCAATATCTTCCCGATATAGACGATGGCATAGACAAGGAGAATAAAGACTGTTCCCATCAGGATTGACCTTTCCTCCAATTTGACCATTCTTTTCTACCAAAGGCAGGGGGCCTGACAGATGATCTGTCAGGCCCCCTGCCAATTATTGATGGGGTCAAAAGTTGTATACCGGGCAGCTCACCCTGTGGTGCCCATTTCCTTCATTTGCTCCACCGCTTCCTGCTGCACCAGCAGCCCAGCTGAGAAGCCAATCTTGAAGTGGCACTCATTCTCCTCGCACTGGGCGATGGAAGCCTGATCCTGGAGTTCTTCTACTAGGTCCCGTTGGCTGCTTTGGGTTGTTTCCGCAGCCTCAGCTTGTGGGCAATGTTCCAGGTATCCTGATCCACAATGGCCTCATGGGTGTTTGGGAAGATCATCAGCTCGTCGGCAGTGGCAGCCCGGCGCTGCTTGGTCTTGAAGTTCTCACAGATATCCTGCCATGGCAAACAAACAAGATCTTCTTCATCTTACTCTCCCAGCACCTCGCCCAGTGCCAGAACAGCGTTGCGGACGCACTCCGGGCACGGGCACAGCGGTGCGCCGTTCTCTATCCCCTTCAGATCCTTGCAGATGGTAGCACCGCACTTTTCCTGAAAGTTTTGCAGCAGTTCCTTGGAAATGCGGGGTGTGCCCTTGCCGTCGGTGACGATGCCCGCCACCATCACAGCGCCGATCAGTGCGCCGCAGGTGCTCTCCATGCAGCCCATGCCGGCAGCGTAGCCTGCCGCCAGCATCCGCAGGGTGTCGCCCTCTACGGGCAGCTTGTCCTCAAATACCTTTACAACAGACTGGGTGCAGTTGCACTGCCCGGTGGTTTTTAATTCTGCAGCTGCGGCTGCACGTTCGGTAAGGGTCATGGTGCAAGCCTCCTTGTCAGTGGCAGTGATGCCCGCCGCAGTGGTGCTCGCCGTCGTGGTGGCCGCAGTGAACAGCAGTGGGGTCATGGACGAGCTTTCCGGCCAGCAGCGCCAGCACGGCCTTGTCGGCGTCGCCGCTGACACCGGCGTACAGCCTGATGTTGGCCCCGGCTACGGCAGTCTGTGCGCCCGCGCCGATGCTGCCGCAGATCAGCGTGTCAACGCCGCCGCGCATCAGAAAGGCCGTCACGGCGCTGTGGCCGCTGCCCGCGGTCTCGACGACCTCGGTGTGTAAAATCATGCCGCTCTCGATGGTGTAGAATTTAAACTGCGGTGCATGGCCGAAGTGCGGGAAAACCTGGCCGTTTTGATAGGGTATTGCAATTTTCATGGTAGTGCTCCTTTATTTGTCATTACCCATGATTATAGGGGATTGGCGGGAAAAAGGCAACAGTCTTGCAGACTGTCGAAAAACTTTTGTAGGGGCGAGCATTGCTCGCCCGTGCCCGTTTGTCTTGCGAGAAAACTGTCCCGAAAAATGCGCTGCGGTGGTAGGCTGGCGGGCGACCAATGGTCGCCCCTACACACGCAATAAGGCGAGAATGCAATTTTTAGACGGTCTGAAAGACAACAACCTTGGATATTTTGGGCTATTTTGCAAAATACGGATAGAGCTTTGCAGCGGAATGCGGTATAATGATAAAAAGACTGCGGGCCGTTACGGCCTGTTTTTCAGCCGGTGAGGTGCATATACGATGACATATATTCAGCATTATGACGCCCCGTTGGGCCGTATCCTGCTGGCGGCGGACGAGGTCGGGCTGACCGGGCTGTGGTTCGACGGCGCGAAATATTTTGCCGACGGACTGCCCGCCGAGCATACCGAACGGGAAACGCCGGTCCTTTCCGAGGCCCGGCGCTGGCTGGACCTTTACTTTGCGGGGCGGGAGCTGGGCTTTCTGCCGCCGCTGCACCCGGCTGGCTCGACATTTCAGCAGGCGGTGTGGGCGCTGCTGCTGCAAATACCCTACGGGCAGACCGTGACCTATGGTGAGCTCGCGCGGCAGCTTGCGGAAAAGCAGGGAAGGCCCCGGATGTCTGCGCAGGCCGTGGGCGGCGCTGTCGGGCATAACAAAATTTCTATTATCATTCCGTGCCATCGCGTGGTCGGCACCAGCGGCAGCCTGACCGGATATGCCGGAGGCATTGACAGAAAGGTAAAGCTGCTGGCGCTGGAGCAGGCCGACATGACCCGCTTTTTTGTGCCCAAAACGGGCACGGCGCTGCTATAATTTGTACAGTTGATTACAAAATGTCATACCGTGATAAAGGGAGGCACAAATTATGAAGCACCGCATTGTGACCGCTGCGCAGATGAAGGAAATCGAGCGTGCAGGCAACGCCCACGGCCTGCCCTATCTGCAAATGATGGAAAACGCCGGGCTGGCCGCCTACGCCCAGCTGCGGGCGCGCCTTCCGCAGGGCGGGGCATTGCTCATCGTCTGCGGCAAGGGCAACAACGGCGGAGACGGCCTTGTGATGGCCCGCGCCGCCGCCAAAGATGGCTGGCGCGTGGTCGTCCTGCTGGCCGAGGGCGACCCCAAAACGCCCGATGCCATGACGAACTATGCACGCCTGGCAGACCTGCCGGTCACCAAATGCCGCGATGCGGCAGCGCTGGCAGCACAGCCCTTTGACGCCGTCGTGGATGCTTTGTATGGCACCGGGTTTCACGGCAGCCTTCGCCCGGCCGGGCTGGCTGCCTGTGCGCTGATGAATCGTCAGCGGGAAAGCGGCGCATTCGTGCTGGCCGTCGATCTGCCCAGCGGCATCAACACCGATACGGGTGAGGCCGCCGAGGGAGCCGTCCGCGCAGACCTGACCGTGACGTTTGACAGCTGCAAGCCCCTGCACACAGCTCCAAGCTCCGCACCCTTCTGCGGTGAGATCGTCTGTGCCGACATCGGTATCCGGGACGAATGGCACCCGGCAGGTCTTGCACAGCTTTGAACGCGGAATTTTGCCCTTACCAAAAAGCACTTTCCCTTATATTTGCATTGCAAATAAGGGAAAGTGCTTTTGTCTCGCTCACTAGGGGGGGACTATAGCAACCGCTGCGATTCCAAAATCGATAGGGTAAAAGCCCTCCATACACAACTTCGCTAAATCAAAGTTTAGCGAAGGACAGGGGGAGGCTCCATACTTTTCCGCAATTTTGCGAGTTTTTATTATACCTCTTTCGGCGAAATCTCTTTACACCTTCAGCATCCTGTATCCAATGCCGATATGCGTCTGGATATACTGCGGCGAATCCGGCTCGGATTCCAGCTTTTTGCGCAGCGTAGCCATAAAAACACGCAGCGAGGCCACATCATTGTCCCAGGAACTGCCCCAGACTTCGTGGGTGATATAAGTATGGGTCAGCACTTTGCCGCAATTCTTGGCCATGACGCAGAGCAGCCTGTACTCGATGGGCGTCAGGTGCAGTTCCTGCCCTTTCAAGGTGGCACAGCCAGCCGCAAAATCAATTTGCAGATCACCGTTGGTAAAAACCGAACAACCGGCGGCGTTTTGCAGCATCGAGATGCGGCGGAACGTTACCCGCAGCCGCGCCAGCAGTTCTTCTACCGAGAACGGCTTTGTCAGGTAGTCATCAGCACCGCTGTCCAAGGC
>ENA-OUQH01001836-OUQH01001836.1-human-gut-metagenome-genome-assembly--contig:-NODE-1836-length-13771-cov-5.813138_pt1 | contig 13771 bp, 7 predicted proteins | sample MGYA00237948_ERZ548828 | MGnify/ENA primary metagenome ERZ548828 (study PRJEB26490, sample SAMN05194711) | human gut metagenome | biome: terrestrial biome; feature: human-associated habitat; material...
TACAGCTCGAGCCCGAGGCTCAGATGCTCGACGAGGTTGTTTCTATTGGTTATGCTAAGGTAAAGAAAAGAGACCTGACTGCCGCTACAGCTTCAGTCAGCGGTAAGGATCTTGCCAATATACCTGCTACTTCTGCCGCTCAGGCTTTGACAGGTAAGGCTGCCGGTGTGAACATCATTACCCAGAGTGGTGCGCCAGGTGCCGATATCAACATTACTGTACGTGGTGGTACGTCTATCACACAGAGTACCAAGCCACTCTACATCGTGGATGGTTTCCAGATGGAAGATGGTTTGAGAAATGTGGATATCAACGATATCGAGACCATCGACGTGATGAAGGATGCTTCTGCTACAGCTATTTATGGTGCTGCTGGTGCCAATGGTGTAATCCTTATTACTACCAAGAGCGGTAAGGCCGGCAAGACTGAGGTTTCTTATAATGGTTATGTAAGTTTCCAGCGTCTTGGCAAGAAGCTCGACCTGCTTGGCGTTCAGGATTACGTGAAGTATCAGTATGAGTTCCAGACTCTTCGTGGCAACGAGGATGCTTTCGCAAGCCTTTTTGGTGGCAGCGTAAGTGATGCCGACTTCTATACAGGCGCTTATGACCGTATAGCAAGCGAATATGGCAACCGTGCCGGTATCGACTGGCAGGACGAGGTGTTCGGATCTACTGGCGTGGCTCAGACACATAATATCAATATCTCTGGTGGTAGCGAGAAGACAAAGTATATGCTCAGCTACAACTATACTGGCGAGGATGGTATCATGGCAAAGCATGGTTACTATAAGAACAGTGTCCGCGCCAAGATCAATCACGAACTTTGGAAGGGCGTACGTTTCGACTTCTCTTCTGCCTTGCAGATGACCAAGCTCGAAGGTGGCGGTTCGCTTGGTGGAACATTGAAGCAGACGATTCTTCAGCCTGTAACAGGTGGTGTTCGCTTTACCAACGAGCAGATGCTCGGCGAAGACCTTACAGATGCCTTCGATGCCATTCCTGGTAGTAACAACTACGACTCTAACAACCCAATTCTTACCAATAACGCTATCACAAACGAGAAGTTTACTCGTCTTGCTACTGTGAATGCTGGTATTGAGTTCGACATCATCAAGAATCTTACATGGCGTACAGCTGGTAGCTATCAGTGGAAGCAGACTCGTACCGACTATTGGGACGATGGCTCTACCAAGACAGCTGCTGCCAACAAGAGCCCTTATGGTTATGGCAAGCGCAACAATGCAGAGGCTTACCAGTGGCAGATTACCAATACGCTGAACTACTCGTTCGACATCAACAAGGATCATCACTTCTCTGCTCTGCTCGGTCAGGAGACTACTTACTGGGAGACTATGAAGCTCGAAAACGAGTATCGTGAGTTTTCTGATGGAAACTTCGGTTTGAATGATGTCAGCATGGGTATTCCTGCTGTATGGAAATCAGGCAAGACTCGTCGTGGTCGTGTATCTTGGTTCACCCGTGTATCTTACAACTATCTTGATCGTTATCTCGTGAATGCCACTCTTCGTGGTGACGGCTCTTCTAAGTTTGCCAAGGGCAACCAGTGGGGTTACTTCCCATCTGCATCTGCAGCATGGCGTATTTCAGAGGAACCATTCATGGAAGGTTTGAAGGATATCTTCGACAACTTGAAGCTCCGTGTAGGTTATGGTACGGCCGGTAACGATAACATCGACGACAATATGTATGCTACTTCTTACGGCTCTGGCCATTATGGCATTGGCGGTAAGGACTATATCACTTATGTTCCAGGTAAGACTCTTGGAAATAAGGACCTCAAGTGGGAGAAGACAGAGACTGTCAACGTAGGTCTTGACGTATCTGTATTTGGCAGCCGCCTCAATGTAGGTATCGACTGGTACAACAATACCTCTAAAAACCTGCTTATCAAGAACCAGATTCCTTCTTCTACAGGTTATACAACACAGTATCAGAATGTAGGTTCTATCCGTAACCGTGGTGTGGAAATTGTTATCAATGCAACACCTGTTCGTACCAAGGACTTCACATGGTCAACAGATTTCAATGTAGCTTTCAACCGCTCTAAGGTGCTCGATATCTATGGTGGCAGCAGTGAGTCAGACTACTTTATCCAGGATTACGAGTCTCGTATGGGCTTCAAGATCGAGAAGGGCAAACCTCTCGGACAGTTCTATGGTTTGGTATATGATGGTCTTTACACCACAGCCGACTTTATCCAGAACGAGGATGGAACTTACAAGTTGAAGGATGGTATTGCCAGCCTGAAAGGTTTCGACCGCAAGGCTGTGAAACCAGGTGATGTGAAGTATAAGACATTTGCAGGTGAAACAGATAAGAATGGCAACCCTGTATGGAGTGTTAACGACCGTACCGTTATTGGTAATGCAGCTCCTGACTTTACAGGAGGTTGGAACAATACCTTTACCTATAAGGGCTTCGACCTGACCGTCTTCATGAACTTCTCGGTAGGCAACGATGTGTTCAACATGAGTACTCAGCGTTTTGTTGGTCCTTATCTTGCCAACCAGAACACCATTTCAGATATGGCTAATCGCTATACCCTCATCGACCCACTCACAGGTAAGGAGTCTACCAACCTTGCTCGTTTGGCAGAGTTGAACCCAGGTGAGGACAATGGCAGCCGTATGTGGAATATTTCTTCCAATAACAAGTATGCCATCTCCGATCATAGCAGCTATTATATCGAGAATGGTTCATTCCTTCGTCTGAACACCATCACTTTGGGTTATACATTCCCTAAGACATGGTTGAAGAAGATCTACTTGCAGAAGGCTCGTGTATATGCGACGATGAACAATATCTGCACTATTACAGGTTACTCAGGCTATGACCCAGAGGTTTCTGCTTCAGGAAGCGCCCTGACTCCTGGTGTGGACAATTCTTCTTACCCACGTGCTAAGAGCTGGGTAGTAGGTGTAAACTTAACATTCTAATCAATTCATTCTAACAAGAGTAATATATGAATAAGATATTAAATATATTAGGTGTTACGGCCATAGCTTTGACCATGACATCTTGCCAGGACTGGTTGGATATGCCATCTGAGTCATCTGCCGACAGCGGTTCTGTCTTTGAGACAGTATCCCGTGCAGAACTTGCCACAGTGGGTGCTTATGCCAGCCTCCATACTCAGGAGCTGGGCTATCAGCTGCTTGAGGGTACAGACGAGTGTGCCTCAACAGAGAGCAACTCTAAGTATGACGTTTCCAACTACAACTTCACCAACGTCACAGGTATGCTCAGCAATACATATACTTCTATGTATGCAGCCATCGAGTATGCCAACGTTTGTATTCAGAAGTTGCCCGGTATGAGCGTTTCTGAGAGCGAGAAGGGTAAGGTGAATGCGCTCCTTGGCGAAGCGTTGGCCATCCGTGCCTATGCTTATTGGAATCTGATTCGCTTCTATGGCGACGTTCCTTTCACAACAGTTCCAACATCTGAGTTGACAACCTTCACTTCTTCACGTACCGACCGTGATGTGATCTACGATCAGTGCATTGCCGATTTGCAGAAGGCTGTAGAGCTCCTGCCATGGCAGGGTGAGGCCAATGCTCCTGCTACACCAGAGCGTTTCTGCAAGAACTCTGCTTATGGCATCTTGGCCCGTGTGGCTCTCTATGCTGCTGGCTACTCTCTGCGTTGGGACCTCAACACCTACGATGCTTCTACTCTTCACATCGCACGCCGTGACGATGCTGCACGTGTGAAGGAACTTTATCAGATTGCAGCTGATGCCTGCAAGGCTGTTATCGAAAAGCGTCAGAATGGCTTGCTCGACAACTACGACCAGTTGTTCAGAGATTTGGGCAACCAGACTTACAACAAGGAAACCATGTTGGAGTATGGTTGGTATGGCGAGAATGCTACCGATGTAAGAACAGGTTATGTCAATGGTATCCCAACTTCAGGAAACGACAACTCTGAAGGCGGTATGGGTAAGGGTGGCGCACAGATGATGGCTTACCCAACTCTTTTCTTCGATTATGACAAGGATGACCAGCGTCGTGATGTGTCTGTCTGCAACTACGGCATCGTGCTTAGTGCCAAGGGCAATAAGTATCAGATGAATACTTACAATGGTATGGGTGTGGGCAAGTACCGCATCAACTGGAAGAAAGAGATGGGCGCAACCAATAATAAGCGCGATATCAACTTCCCATTGCTTCGTTATGCCGACGTGCTGTTGATGTATGCTGAAGCTCTGAACGAGGTGAACAATGGTCCTACTCAGGAGGCCATCAATGCAGTGAAGGAAGTACGCAAGCGTGCCTTCCGTGGCAATGAGACCAAGGCTGCTGCTGGTATCCCTACCAACCATGATGATTTCCTCACCTTTATTCAGAAGGAGCGTAAACTTGAACTTTCCAATGAGGGTCTGCGTCGTACCGACCTTACTCGCTGGGGTAAGCAGTATGAGATGCTGATGGCAGAGAAGCAGCGCTTGGTAAACTTGGCAAAGCGTGATGGTGAATTTGCCAACGTGCCAGTTTATCGTGCTTACTATCTCTCTACCACACCTAAGTTTGAGGATCCAACCATCGCATTGAGCTATATCGACCTTTCACAGGCTGATGTTGAGGCTTTGGGTCTTTCTGCCGACCAGATCAAGACTCTGAAGATTTTGAACTCAAGTAGCAAGGGTTCACTTAAGGATGTGAAGCTCTATGAAAAGGATGGCAAGCTTTATAGTGCTGTTAACAAGCCCGAAGGTGCTGTAGAGCATTCTTACACCATCCTTAATATGTTCAGTATCGTTTCTATTAAGCAGAAGGGTAACCTGTGTGTAGAGGACGTAACTGGAGTGTCAAGCAACAATGCCTGGATTACAGGTAATTCTGGTGTATTCTATGGCTTGCAAAAGAACATGACAGAGCTGATGCCGTTCAACACCTCTAAGATTCTTGATGTAAATGCAGGTCTTGAGGGTCAGCAGCATCCAGCTTACAAGTAAAGATTGTTTTTAGTACAGTACATACATTTCGGTAAATAAGAATTATTTTTAGTAAAAAAGGGACGAACTCGTGATGAGCTCGTCCCTTTTTCCGTCTTGTCCGGATGAGTCGCTGTCGTCTGTTTCCTTCTTCTTTACCTTCTTTTCCTTGGGCGATGAAGCTCTTTTGCCTGTCAGTGCCGGCAGTTTACCTACTTTGGCCTTGTCGCCTCTGAAGGTATCGCCTCCCCATACGGCACGTATGGGATAGCCGTCGCTTGGGATATCAGCGTCGTCGGGATCCTCGTTGCATCGATAATTTTTTTATCGCCCTGCCATAAAAATCTTTTCTTATAGAGACAAACTTCCGAGAAGTCTGCTTCCAACTGCTTCGCCTAACCCTTATTTAGCTAAATATAAGTCACAACTAATGAAATATAGCTTATATTTGACTAAATATAGGTAGTGTCTTATGCTTTGAAGCAGTCTTCCATGAACTTTGTGATAGGCTTTCCATGGTTTTGTGGTAGGGTGAAGTGATTTTTGTGGTAGGGAGATGTGGTTTTTCCAAGTATTTGGCGTATCTTTGCACCGTGTAAAGAACTAATCTGAATAATGAGATACATTAATTTTCTTATGGCGGCGGCTTTTGCCTTGCTCGCCAGTTCCTGCCATGATGGCGGACAGCGTGGCGTTGGCACGGAGCCTATGGCACAGATAGCGGTGGAGAAGCATGCCGAGATTCTTTCCCTTCCCATAGAGGTGAAGGCGAAGAGGGTAACCATTCAGGAAGGATTGCCCTCTAATGTCGTCAGCGATATGCAACAGGACCAGAAGGGCTTTCTGTGGTTTTCCACGCATAATGGACTTGCCCGCTACGACGGTAACGTGGTAACAACCTATTTGGACAACGACAGTACTGGCGTCTCTGCTTTAATCGGTCGTACGAAGAAGGCTTTGGAGGATGTTACCTATAAGAAGTTGTGGGTGTATTCTTCTTCTGAGAGATTAACTTGCCTGAATATGGTGGACGGCAAGGAGGAGAAGTACTGTCAGGAAGTAGAGAAGCTTCATTTCACTAAGTGGAAGCTGGTCTGTGACGGAATGTTCTGGCTTTGGGGAGCCAAAGATGGAGCCATGTTGGTAGACTATCGCAGCGGTTCTTTCTTGACACGTAGGTTTGCCCAGGCAGAAATAGGTTCTTCCCAAGTCCCTCTGATAGACAGTCTGGACAAAGATAATGTGGTGCTTTGTACTACGGACAAGGTTTTCCTTTATTCCGCAGGTCGCCTGTCCTGCATGGCCAAGGGCATGAGAATGTCGCGTACGCGCCCCTTCCATCATAAGATGCTGATGGTTTCGGAGAAGGGCGATGTCTATGTTCTTCGACAAGGCAAGCTGCAGCGATTTTCCCATGTAGCCTATGTTGACGGTGAGGTTGCTACCGGCGATTTGCTCATGGGCAACAGATGGATACTTTTTACCAACCGCCGCTCTTTCTCTATCGATGTGCGTACGGGAGAGGTTGCTGAATGTGAGGGCGAATGGCTTATCCCCAATGGCAGGGTGTTGACAGATAACAAGGGCCGGAAGTGGATATACAACAAGACGGGCGTGCTGCGCTTGGTAAGACAGGACAAGCTTGTGCCCCTGATTCTCTTCCCCCAGCAAACCACCAATTACATCGACCATGAGCGATTCCATATCGTAGAGGACAATCATGGGCTCATCTGGATTTCCACTTATTGCAAAGGACTTTTTGTGTTCAATCAGGACCTGACCCAAAGCCAGCATTTCGTGGCAGACAAGTTGGGAGAGTCGCCTATAGCCTCCAACTATCTTCTCGGCATTATTGCCGACCGTCACGATGGAGTGTGGGTAAGCTCAGAATACGGAGGCGTGTCGCACATCCAGGTGATGGACAAGGGTGTGGAACGCATTTATCCTAATGGCGAGGGCAATATGGACTTTTCGAATGTCGTTCGAATGGTGAAGAAAATGAATGACGGCACAGTCATGGTGGGCACCCGTGCGGGAAGTCTTTACCACTATAGTGCCGACATGAGCCAGGTGTTGGGCAAGAGCCACTTCGATTCGAATGTTTATGGTATAGTCCAGATGCCTAATGGTGAAACCTGGATAGGCACCCGTGGCAAGGGAATCTATGGAGCAAAAGGACTCGACTTTAAGGACAGGAACGTGTTCTGTATGGCTTCCGATGCCAAGCATCGCATGTGGATAGGAACCTTTGGCAAGGGATTGAGCCTTGTCTATCCACGTAAGGATGGCTATGGTGTGAAGACATTCTTTGCCGACAGCGTGGGGCTCAACGAGGTGAGATGCATGGTGATAGACAAGCATGGCGTGCTTTGGTGCGGAACATCGGGAGGTCTTATCCGTATTCCTATCGATGAGTTTGTGAAGGATGCCAGCCGATATAAGACTTACGTGCGTGATTATGAAATACGCGATGTAATTGTCGACAGACAGGGACGACTGTGGCTCTCTGCATCGGGTGATGGACTGGTACAGGTAGAGCCGGGTGCTGGTGAGACAGAGCCTAAGTTCCACGTCTTCAATACCTCGAATGGACTGGTCAACAATTTGGTTCAGTCGGTGGTGGACACACCTGATGGCAATCTTTGGATTTCTACCCAGCAGGGAGTGACAGCCTGGAATGCCCGCAAGAAGTCGTTTGAAAACTATATGTTCTCACGCAACCCTATGGGCAATGTATATAATGAGAACTCGGCAGTATGTCTTGATGACGGCAGAGTGGTGCTGGGTGGCAACTATGGTCTTACCATTATCCAGCCGTCACGTTTGAGTCATGTCAGCGGGCTCACCGATGTGGTCTTCACCTCTTATCCTTATTCAGATGAGATAACGCTGACCTATGAGCAGCGTTCGCCCAACATACATTTCTCTACACTCGACTATTCCGATGTGCGCAATGTGAAGTACACCTACCGTCTGGAAGGCTTCGACCAGGCATGGAGCCAACCTTCGTCCACGCCCTGGGCGGCTTATCAGAAACTGCCAGCTGGCAAGTATGTTCTGCATGTCAAGGCATGTACGTCGGATGGCACCTGGGGTAAGGAGAGTACGTTGGTTATTCGTGTCAAGCCTCCTTTCTATCTTACGTCCTGGGCGATGATGATTTATGTGTTGCTTGTCCTGGGTGTCATCATCTTGGTAGTGAAGTTTGTGCACGACAAGAATGTGCTTCGCAACCGAATCCGTCTTGAGCAGGAACTCACTCGCTACAAGTTGGTTTTCTTCACCAATATAGCTCACGAGTTCCGTACACCTCTCACCCTGATGCAAGGCTCGCTCGAGAAGGAGAAGCGCATCATGAAGGCCAACCGCTGGCAGACAGAGTTGGAGAAGACTATACGGGTGATGGACAAGAGCGTGCAGCGCATGTTGCGGCTCATCGACCAGCTCTTAGAGTTCCGTAAGATGCAGGCAGGCAAGCTGAAGTTGTCCTTGCAGGAGACTGATGCCGTGATGTTTGTCAAGGGCATCTGCCGTATGTTCGACGATGCAGCCGAGTCGAAGGAGATAGCTTACAGTTTCGAGTCGTCGGAGCCGGCACATGCGATGTTCCTCGACCAGCAGATGATAGACAAGGTGGTGTTCAATCTTTTGTCCAACGCCTTCAAGTACACCCCTGCCAAGGGAACCATCTCTGTAAGCCTCTCTTTCACGGATGTGATGACCATCCGTGTGGCTGACACGGGAGTGGGCATTCCGCAGGAGAAGCGAGAACAGCTCTTCAGCCGATTCATGCAGAGCAGTTATACGGGTGAGGGCTTTGGCATCGGACTCCATCTTACTCATGAACTTGTGAGGACGCATCATGGCGAGATAACTTATCAGGAGAACGAGGGCGGAGGTTCGGTCTTTGTGGTCACGATACCTCTGCAGAAAGACTGCTACGAGGCTTCCGACTTCTTGGTAAAGGACAGCCCTATCCTGAAGGCCGATTTGGCAACGCAACGGGACGGACAGGAAGAAAAAACAACTGATGCTGTGCCTTCTGCACCATCTGCTCCGCTCAACCGTCGTACCATTCTTCTGATAGAAGACGACAACGATGTACGTGAGTTCCTGCTCTCTGAACTGGAGAGCTGTTTCGACCTGAAGGTGGCTTCGGATGGCAAGACGGGTATTGCCATGGCAAAGGAGTTGGATGTCGACTTGATAGTAAGCGACGTGATGATGCCGGGAATGAATGGCTTCGAGCTTACTAAACGTCTAAAGAACAGTTTTGAGACGAGTCATATCCCCATTATTCTCCTCACAGCCCTCAGTACTGACGAGAATGTGCTCGAAGGAACAGAGTCGGGAGCCGATGCTTACATTACCAAGCCGTTCAGCCCGCAGTTGCTCATGGCTCGCATTCTGCAGTTGCTCAACCAGCGTGAGATACTTCGTCAGAAGTTTGGCAAGGAGCCACAGGAGATTCGTTCTGCCATGCTCAGCAACGAGCAGGACAGCTTGTTTGTCAAGCGTCTTGACAGTATCGTCTATTCTCGCCTTGGCGAACAAGATCTTTCTGTCGACAAGGTGGCAGGACTGTTGCACTTGGGACGCACCATCTTCTATAAAAAGGTAAGGGGAACTACGGGTTATACACCTAATGAGTATATCCGTGTCATCCGACTGAGAAAAGCCGCCGAACTGTTGAAGGAGGGCGAGAAGAATGTGTCGGAGGTGGCTTATGCTGTAGGTTTCGACAATCCGTACTACTTCAGCAAGTGCTTCAAGGAGCAGTTTGGTATGCCGCCATCGCAGTACAGAAGTTAAGGGGGCTTCTTTGAGAATGTTTCTTCAGGAGATTTTTTCAGGAGTTAAAGGAGTTAAGACAAATGCTTAGTGGGTAATGTCTATTTCTGTAGGTAAGGGACTAATGTCCTGCGTCTTATCCAGATAGACTGTTGTCTTAACTCCTTTAACTCCTTAACTCCTTTAACTTCTTCTTTTTTAAAAAGAACTACTTAATGGCTTTACCATTAAGTTTTACTTTGTTGAGCTTGCAACTGCCCAATACCGATGTGTCCATAATTCCTACAGGGTCGGTGACATCGATGTTTTCGAATGAGAAACTACCCAAGTCGTAGTTTTCTGAAGGTATCATTGTGTAGAACTGTTTGGTGCTCTTCACCTTGATATTCTTCATCTTCACGTTGTTGATGACTGAACGGGGCATGTCGTCTCTGTCTTTCTTGTCGTAGAACTGGGTCCAAATACGGGTTCTGATGCCGAAGGTAACTACTCCTGTGCAGTTTTCTGCCAGTACATCCTCGTATCTCTGTGGTGTGTCGGGGCGCATCTTGAAGAGCAGAATGTTGCTGGTTCCGTTAAACTGGCAGTCTCTTATAATCACATTCTTGGCATCATAGCACTCGCTTCCGAAGGTGACACCTCCACCGGCTTTCTTGAAATAGCAGTTCTCTACGATGACGTTGCGGCAGGGAGCATTGGTGCTGTCCTTGTCTACGAAGGTTCCCTTGCCGCCTTTCAGACACACACCGTCATCGTTCACGTTTACCCAACAGCCTCTTATCAGCATATCCTCGCATCCATCGATGTCTATGGCGTCGGTGCTGGGACCTTTAGGATAGCCGCTTGTCGGTGCGTAGATATACAGGTTGAGGTATTTCACGCGCTTGCACTTGTACAGATGGTTGGTCCAGAAGCCTGAGTTCACCATTCTGATGCCGCTTACCTTCACGTCGTTGGAGTTGGAGATGTAGACCAGTCTTGGGCGGAGAGCCTCCAAGTTGGTACACTTCTTGATGACTTTTCGGCGCAGCCAGAACTCATCGTAGAATTTATGTCCGTTGCCGTTGAGGGTTCCCTTGCCTGCAATGGTGAAGCCATCGTGATGATCGGCATTGATGAGTGCTGCAAAATAGTCTAAGGTCTGACCTTCCAGTCGAGTCTTCACTATCTGATAATGGGTGATGGCATCGCTTCCTTTCAGTGTGGCGTTCTCTTCCAAATACAGGTTGCAGCCTGGTTTGAAGAATAGTGAGCCTGTAAGATAAGTGCCTGCAGGCACCACGATGACTCCGCCACCATTGGCATGACAGCGGTCTATGACTTCCTGAATCTTCTGGGTCTGAATGATGGTTGAGTCATTTACCACTCCATAATCGGTAATGATGTAGGGCTTGCCCATGTCCTTCAGTTCCACACCTGTTGTGTCGGCAAACCATGAAGAGATAGGTGTGCCGTCGGGGAAAGTGCTCGTCTGCTTCTTGGCAGAGCAGCCGAGCGAGATAGCGATAGCTGATAAAAGGATGCAAATCTTTTGTTTCATAATGGGTTTTGATTAGTTTTGATGCAAAGTTACTGATCCCATCGCTTTATTATCCTATAGTTTCATACGTAATCCTTAAAAATAATCCATCAGGATTTGTTGGAGTCAGTTATTTGTACTACTTTTGCATCAAATAGTTTTTATTATTCAGTAAAACACCATTTAGAAGATGTTGGAAAGTCATTATTATAAGGACCTTATAGAGGCCGGCTGCGATGAGGCTGGTCGTGGTTGTCTGGCTGGCAGTGTCTATGCGGCAGCTGTCATTCTGCCTCCTGGTTATCAGAATGAAGCACTCAACGACAGCAAGCAGCTTACAGACAAGAGGCGCAAGGCTCTTCGCGTGCAGATAGAGCGTGATGCCGTGGCATGGGCTGTAGGAATCGTTACTCCCGAGGAGATAGATAAGATCAATATCCTCAATGCCAGTATCTTGGCGATGCACAGGGCACTCGATCAGCTCAAGGTTCGTCCAGAGGCTATTATTGTGGATGGCAATCGTTTCAAGCCATACCATGATCTGCCTCACACCACGATAGTGAAAGGCGACGGCAAGTATATGGCGATAGCTGCAGCAAGCATTCTGGCCAAGACCTATCGTGACGACTATATGGATGCCCTTGCCGAGGAATATCCTCAGTACGACTGGAAGAGCAACAAGGGTTATCCCACCAAGAAGCACCGGGCAGCCATCAGGGAGTATGGGGTTACGCCTTATCACCGCATGAGCTACAATCTCTTGGGTTCGGGCGAGCTTTCACTTGAGTTCAAGGATTAAGTGACGGTTAATGAAATCAATTTATATTTCCTCTTGAAAACTCTTCTTGCACAGATGCAGGCAGAAGGCGAAACTGCCCAAGAAAGCGGCTCTTAATGCCAGATTGATGTCGGCAGGCAGGATGCCCAGTACGAATGTAAACTGGGTGGCGATGAGGAGGAGGGTCTGCTTCATGCTCACTTCCTTTTCCATGATGATGGAATAGTAGCTTTGCAGCCATTCTATGGGTTGCTTGCCGCTTTGCAGCAAACTCTTGATACTGCTTATCAGGTTCTTACTGCCGTCCACAACGCTCTTGCTGCCGTTGCTGATGCTGTTTACTACGAAGTTGATGTCGGCTGAAGTGCCCAATGTGATATTCTTTTCCATAATTCTTTATAGTTTTATAGTTTCCTTACTGTATGAAAGCCCTTTTACTGGTCTTTCTTTGTTTCTGAGGGCAAAATTAGGAGGCTTTTGTGCAATATATGTTCACTTTCTGAGTTCTTATGTTAAAAGTGAGTGGCTGTTAAGCTCTATTAACATAAAAAGCAGTCTTCAGCCTCTTGCCGACTCATCAACTTATCACATTCAGGCTTTATGCGACACGACAAACTGGAAAAAGAAATGAACCTGATGCTTCTCCTTACCGAGAACCATCGTTATGATGTGGATACTCTTTGCGAGCGTGCGGGCATTTCGCGACGTATGCTGTATTATTATTTGGAGAGTTTCCGCGACTGGGGCTTCAAGGTGGAGAAGAATGGCAGGATATACAGTCTTGACAGGGAGTCGCCATTCTTCAAGCATCTCTTCGAAACCATCAACTTCACCGAGGAGGAAGCCCTCACCATGCTCTCTATATTAAATAAGGTGGAAGACAATAATGCCATCGTGGAGCGACTGCGCCGCAAGTTGGACCGTTTCTATGACCTCAACATCCTTGCCAATCCTCAGTTGCGCGAGCAGGCTGCCCATCATGTCGGCGTGCTCTACGATGCCATCAAGCGTCATCGGCTTGTCAAGATAGAAGGTTATTCCTCGCCTCACAGCAAGAGTTGTACCGACCGGGTTGTGGAGCCTTTCCTTATGATGAACAACAATAATGATGTGCGCTGCTATGAACTTAGTTCCAAGATGAACAAGACGTTCAAGGTGTCGCGTATGGGCAATGTTATCCTGCTCGATCTGGAGTGGGGCAACGAGGCCAAGCATCGCCAGATGTTTACCGATCTCTTTATGTTTAGTGGTGATGAGCGGTTGCCTGTCAGGTTGAAACTCGACCGTCTGGCATATAGTCTGATGATTGAGGAATATCCCAAATCAGCCGAATTCATCGTTGAATTGCCCGATGAAACCGATAATAATGAAGGAAAAGCTCCCAAGTACTGGCTGTTGTCTATGGATGTGGCAAGCTACTTGGGTATTGCCCGTTTTGTCTTGGGACTGTACAGCCATATCGAGATTATCGACAGTCCTGGTTTTCAAGATTTCATAAACGAAGAAATCAGGAAGATGTACCACCGCAGTCTTTAATGAAACAGGCCGATGGCTGGTTGCTGTCGGCTTTTTCCTGCAGTCAGGCTTTTATATTAGAAGACGGGCTTTTATATTAGAAGTAGAAGTTTCGCAAGTTTTTCCCCACACGCCCTGAAAGGGCAGAAGCTCTTAGCCCAGGGCATCGCCCTGGGTTATTACGGATGATAGCCTATCGCCCTGTAAG
>ENA-OUQH01001839-OUQH01001839.1-human-gut-metagenome-genome-assembly--contig:-NODE-1839-length-13768-cov-4.788595_pt1 | contig 13768 bp, 7 predicted proteins | sample MGYA00237948_ERZ548828 | MGnify/ENA primary metagenome ERZ548828 (study PRJEB26490, sample SAMN05194711) | human gut metagenome | biome: terrestrial biome; feature: human-associated habitat; material...
GATCTTCCCCCACCACGAGAACGAGATCGCCCAGAGCGAGTGCGCCAACGGCTGCACCTTCAGCCGCTACTGGATGCACAACGGCTTCCTGAACATCAACAACGAGAAGATGTCCAAGAGCGCAAACAACTTCTTCACGGTGCGCGAAATCGCCGACAAGTATGGCTACGAGCCGATCCGCTACTTTATGCTGACAGCTGGCTACCGCATGCCGCTGAATTACACCGTTGAGCTGATCGAGAGCTGCAAGAACAGCCTCGAGCGGATGTACACCTGCCGCGACAACCTCGATTTTGCCATAGAGCATGCCCACGGCACCGACACGGCGCTGGTGGAAAAGTGCGAGGATGCGCGCAAAAAGTTCAAGGCCGCCATGGACGACGACCTGAATACGCCGGACGCTCTGGCTGCGATTTTCGATCTGGTCAAGGACATCAACACGCTGTCCGATGCCTCCGACAAAGTGACGCTGGAGACTGCCGCCAAGACGTTTGATGAGCTGACCGGCGTGCTGGGCCTGCTGTACAACCGCAAAAAGGCCGACAGCATCCCCGCCGAGGTCACCGCACTGGTTGAGGAGCGCGCTGCCGCCAAGAAGGCCAAGGACTGGGGCCGCGCGGACGCCATCCGTGCCCAGCTGACCGAGATGGGCTGGAGTGTCACCGACACGGCGCAGGGCCCGAAGCTCGCGAAGCTGTAAAATCATTTCAAAAAAACAGATGCAGGGGCGGCCTGCGCATCTGCGCCGCAGGGCGCGGGTGCGTGGGCTTGCCCCTGATTTTGTGTGTGACATGACGAAGCAACGAACAAAATCAAATAAGAGCCTCTGGGTGCTGTTGGGCGGTGCCCTGCTGCTGCGCCTGGTGCTGGCCCTTGTGACGGACGGCTACCCCTACGACATGAGCTGCTTTGTGGCCTGGGGCGACAAGCTGGCCGCCGAGGGTCCCGCCGCTTTTTACAGCGAGGGCTACTTTGCCGACTACCCGCCCGGCTACCTCTGGGTGCTGGGGCTGGTGGGGGCCATCCGCGCGGCGCTGCACATCGCCTACGAGTCCAAGTGGACGTATTTTCTGCTGGCGCTCGTGCCGTCGCTCTGCGACTGCGGGCTGGCGTGGCTCGTCTACAGAACGGCAAAGCGCAGCAGCCGGGGCGTGAAGGAGCATACCGCGCTGGTGCTGACGGCGTTTACGGCGTTCAACCCGCTGATGCTGTTCGACACCGGTGTCTGGAAGCAGATCGACGGCGCGTTTGCGCTGCCGCTTGTGCTCTGCTTTGTGCTGCTGGAGCAGCGGCGCTACCTGCCCGCCGCCGTGCTGTACGGCGTGGCGCTGGCCATCAAGCCGCAGGCGCTGCTGTTCGGCCCGGTGCTGGCGGTGTGCTATCTGGCGGCAATTACGCTGGAAAAGGACCGCCTGCGCGCCTTTGGCCGCTGCTTTGGTGGCGCGGCGCTGGCACTGCTGCCGCCGCTGCTGACAGGTCTGCCTTTTTTTGGCGTTGTGCAGTTGATCCCGAAGCTGATCGACAAATACACCGGCACAATGTCCGGCTACCCCTACGCGACGATCAACGCCTTTAACTGGCTGGCGGCGCTGGGCGGCAACTGGAAGGGGCAGGCTGACCCGGCATTGTTTGGCATCAGCTGGCAGCAGCTTGGGTGCCTCAACATTCTGCTGGTCACGGCGGGACTGGCGTATTTTGCGGTGCGCAGCGTGCGGGGCGGGTGGTTCTCACCGCTGCTGTTGGCGGCGTACTACGGCATCGGCATTTTTACGCTTGCGCACTGTATGCACGAGCGCTACATGGTGCCCGGTGTGCTGCTGACGCTGCTGGCAGCCGCGCACTGGAACGACATCCGCCTGTATGCGGCGGGCGTGGGCCTGTCGCTGACCGGGTTCATCAATCTGGCCACGGTCTACTCGCTGACCGGCACCAACGATGAATGGCTGACGAGCGCGACCAGCTCGACAGTGGCCGTCCTGACCGGCCTTGGGGAGACGGTCTGCTTTGTGCTGCTGATCTTTGCAGTGTGGGACATTGCCCGCCATGGCCACACGCTGGCCCTGCCCGAGACAAAGCCGGAAACTGCCCCGCCCGTGCCCGCACCGCAGCCGAAATGGACCCGCCGCGAGGTGGGCGCACTGTTGGCGCTGACGGCGGCCACGGCGGTGCTGAGCTTTAGCTATCTCGGCAGCCGCACCGCGCCACAGGACCCGCTGGACGCGACAGGAACGGCGCTCTCCGAGAGTGTGACGCTGGACGGCAGCGCGGTGTCGCTGTGGGTCTACCCGGGTATCTCGTTCGGCGGCAGCATGACGGTGACCGACGCCAACGGCAGCACGGTCTTTGAAAAGGAGCTGAACTACGGCACCTGCTTCAGCTGGACAGCGAACAACGTGCAGCTGGCGGTGGGCACTCAACTGACGGTCATGGTCGAGAACGCCCAGCTGTTTGAACTGGCGTTCCGCGATGCCAACGGCCGGCTGGTGCCGGTCACGGGCGGCGGCGCGCTGTTTGACGAGCAGACCGCCGTGCCCGACACGATCAGCCAGCTGAACAGCATGTATTTTGACGAGATCTACCATGGCCGCACCGGCTATGAACAGCTGCACAAAATGCCCGTCTATGAGACGACCCATCCGCCGCTGGGCAAGGACCTGATCATGGTCGGCATTGCGCTGTTCGGTATGACGGCGTTCGGCTGGCGGTTCGCGGGTACGCTGTTTGGCGTGTTGCTGGTGCCGCTGGCGTGGTGCTTTGTGCGCCGCCTGACCCGCAAACCGTGGGCGGCAGCCACCGCAGGCGTGCTGCTGGCGCTGGATTTTATGCGCTTTTCCCAAAGCCGTCTGGCAACGATTGACGTTTACGGTACGTTTTTCATCCTATTGGGAGCCTACTGTATGGTGTGGTACTGCCAGCGGGTGCTGACCGACGGCGTGAACCGCGCTCTGCTGCCGATGGCGCTGGGCGGCGTTGCGTTCGGGCTGGGCTGCGCAGCCAAGTGGACCGGCATCTACGCCGGGGCCGGGCTGGCCGTGCTGTATCTGGGTGTGCTTTATGCGCGCTGGCAGCAGAAAAGGCCCGGCTTCCGGGCGGAGTTCCGCACCGCGGCGGTGGGCGGCGTGCTGTTTTATGTGCTGCTGCCGCTCTGCCTCTACATTGGGTCCTATTTGCCGTACTGGTGGCGCGATCCGACGTTCAGCCTCAGCGATTGGTGGCAGTGCCAGGTGTCGATGTTCAGCTACCACGCGACGCTGAAGGCGACCCACCCGTTTGAGAGCCGCTGGTACACTTGGCTGCTGGGCCTGCGCCCGGTGTGGTACTACCGCAACGGTTACCTGCCCTACGGCATGAAGGCCAGCATTGCGGGCATGGCCGGGCCGGTCATCTGGCTGGTCGGGCTGGCGGCGCTGGTCGGGCTTTTGTGGCATCAGGTCAGCGGGCGCGGCAGCCGCCAGGGCGCGGGCGTGCTGATTTTGTACGGCACGCAGCTCATCCCGTGGATGCTGGTGACGCGCTGCACCTTCCTGTACCATTATTTCCCCAGCTCGATGTTCTGTCTGGCGGCGCTGGCACTGGTGTTGGCGCGGATGAAGCACGTAGACTGGGCGAAAAAGATCGCCGCAGGCCTCTGCGTGGTGGCGCTCGTCCTGTTTGTGCTCTATTATCCGGCGCTCTCCGGCCTGCCCATTCCCGCCTGGTGGGCTGACGCCCTGAATGCCCTGCCGAGCTTTGGGTTCTATTAACGGGGAACGGGGGAGTTCCTTTCTTATAAGAAAGGAACCGAAAGAATTATAAAACAGCAAAACAAAGAACCACTGCCATGGGAAGGCATAACACATTCCTTAGCAGTGGTTTTTGATTATTTAGAATTTCTTCGGTTCCTTCTTTGTAAAGAAGGAACAAATCTCCCGTACTTACGCCTCGGGCAGATAAATATGGTGCGGCAGACCCTCGACGTAGATGGGGGTCAGCTCGGCCTGGACGAGGGGCAGGGCGTAGGCCAGGAACTCGTCGGTCATCGCGGTGTGGTCGGCGTTGACCCACTCCAGCGGGACCTTCTTCTCGAGGTTTGCGACCTCGCTGATCGGGTGCAAGCTCGTCCCGCACTGGTACGGCGCATTGGAGATGCGGTCCAGTGCGACCATCTCGCCGGTGTGGCCCTCAAACGCGGCCTTGGCAGCGGCACCGCCGACCTGATACGCTTCGGTGATGTCGGTGCGGCTCGTCAGATGGCCCGCGCAGCGCTGCAGCGTCGAAAGCTCGATGCAGCGGGTCTTGGTGTCCAGACGGCGTGCAACGGTGTTTGCCAGAAAGCGCGCCGTGCCGGTCAGAGCCTTGTGGCCGAACGCATCCACCGCGTGGACATCGTCGGCTAGCTCGCAGACATAGCGGCCATCCTCGAGCTTGACGCCCTCGGACACGGCGATGACAATGGACGGCTTCTCCTTCTGCATCCGCTCGACCTTCTCGACGAAGTGATCCACATTGAACGGAACCTCGGGCAGGCAGATCATGTCCACGCCCTCGCAGTCCTCGGCTTTCGCCAGCGCCGCGGCGGCGGTCAGCCAGCCCGCATTGCGGCCCATGATCTCGACGATGGTCACGTACTTCGTGCCGTAGACCGTTGCATCGCGGATGATCTCCTTCATCACAACGCCGATGTACTTGGCCGCACTGCCGTAGCCGGGGGTGTGGTCGGTGACCATCAGGTCATTGTCGATGGTCTTGGGCACGCCCATAAAGCGGATGTCGCTGCCGATGTGTGCGCCGTAGTCGGCCAGCTTGCCGATGGTGTCCATCGAGTCATTGCCGCCGATGTAGAAGAAGTAGCCAATGTCCAGCTCCTTCAAAATCTCGAACAGCCGGATGTAGACTCTCTCGCCCTCGGCGGTGTGCCAGTCGGGCAGCTTATAGCGGCAGGAACCCAGATAGCTAGACGGGGTGCGCTTCAAAAGCTCAATGTCCAGCGCGGTTTTCAGCTTGTCGTCCAGTACGCAGGTGCGGCGCTCCAGCAGACCGGCTACGCCGTGCAGCATGCCGTAGACCTTGCCTGCGCCGCGGCGCTTGCAGCTCTCATACACGCCGGCCAGGCTTGCGTTGATGACCGAGGTGGGGCCGCCGGACTGACCAACGATTGCGTTTTTTGCCATGGTTTTCCTCCTTGCAGGCGGGGCCTGCAGCTTGTGGGTGGGTGCTCCCGGCAGAGGGTAGAGGTACCGCGGAGCAAACGAATTTTGTCATCCTCAGTGTATCATGCCGGAGCAGGTTTGACCATTGCGGCAGTTGCCTAAATAGCGGTGCGGCTATAGCAGATTCCCGATTCCGCAGTGCGGAACGGCCATGCGCGGCACAATTCTGTATATGGAAATCTGTTCCGCGGTATGGAATTTTGCGCTGCAAAAAACTGCAAGAATGATTCCGAAACCTTGCAAAAATTGCGAAACGGCAAAACCTTGTGCAAGTTGACGAAGGTGTTGGATTTTTGACTGCTTGTAGGGGCCGCATATATGCGGCCCGCAACTTTGTGGGGGACACCTGCTTATGAGTAGGCCGCGGGCCGGGCATGCCCGGCCCCTACAGTGGAAGATTGAATTTTTCATGAAAAACATCTTGACACCACCCCTCAACCGTGCTATTCTTTAACCATCAAAAGCGTTGAAGAGGAAAAGTACCGCTCCATATCCGCACAGAGAGCCTGGCGTCTGGTGTAAGCCGGGACGGAGACAGGGCGCGAAAGAACACCTCCGAGCTGCAGCCTGAAATGCAAAAAGTAGGGTGTGCCGCAGGCCGTGCGTTACAGCGGCAGCGTTTCAAAGGTGAACGTGTACGGAAAAAGTGACCGTATGCCGTTATTTCGGCTGCGGTAATTTAGGTGGCACCGCGGATCCAAGACAGCGATTCGTCCTAATGCAGGGCGAATGGGCTGTCTTTTTTTGTTTACCATTCGGAGGGTGTAAGACGTAAACCGAAAAGGAGAAACAAACAATGTGCTGCATCATGGGTTATGCTGGGCATGATCTGCCCAAGGAAACTTTCACCGAATATCTGCTGCGTACCACCAGCCGCGGCCCGGACGACCAGCGTGTGGCCGAGACCGAGTTCGGCCTGCTGGGCTTTGGCCGTCTGGCCATCATGGGCCTGACGCCCGAGGGCATGCAGCCCTTCTTCCGCGGTGCGGACTGCGTGGCCTGCAACGGCGAGCTGTACGGCTTCCGCCCCGTCAAGGCCGAGCTGGAGGCCGAGGGCTACACGTTCGAGTCCGACTCCGACTGCGAGATCATCCTGCCGCTCTACTACAAGTACGGCCTTGACATGTTCAGGCACCTCGACGCCGAGTTCGCCATGATCCTGTACGACAGCCGCAAAAAGCTGCTGATCGCCGCACACGACCCCATCGGTATCCGCCCGCTGTTCTACGGCTACAGTGAGTCGGGGCACATTGCCTTTGCGTCCGAGGCGAAAAACCTCGTGGGCCTGTGTAAAAAAATCTATCCGTTCCCGATTGGCAGCTACTACTGCAACGGTCAGTTTGTGCGCTACTGCGACATTGCCGATACGCCCGCCTACAGCCAGGACGAGCTGCCCGAGATTTTGACGAACATCCGCGAAAAGCTGGTTGCCGGTGTAGACAAGCGCCTTGACGCCGACACGCCGGTTGGCTTCCTGCTGTCGGGCGGTCTTGATTCGAGCCTGGTCTGCGCGATTGCGGCCAAGAAGCTGGGCAAGCCGATCCGCACGTTCGCTATCGGCATGAGTGAGGACGCCATTGACCTGAAATACGCCAAGCAGGTGGCCGACTACCTGCACGCCGACCACACCGAGGTCATCATCAACCGCGACATCGTGCTGGACGCGCTGGAAAAGGTCGTCGCCATGCTCGGCACCTGGGATATTACTACCATCCGCGCGTCGGTGGGCATGTATCTGGTCTGTAAGTACATCCACGAGCACACCGACATCCGCGTGCTGCTGACCGGCGAGATCTCCGATGAGCTGTTCGGCTACAAGTACACCGACTACGCGCCGTCCGCCGCCGCATTCCAGACCGAGAGCCAGAAGCGCATCCGCGAGCTGTATATGTACGACGTGCTGCGCGCGGACCGCTCCATCAGCGTGAACAGCCTCGAGGCCCGCGTGCCGTTCGGTGATCTGGATTTTGTGCGTTACGTCATGAGCATCGACCCGGCCAAAAAGCTGAACACCTACGGCAAGGGCAAGTATCTGCTGCGCAAGGCGTTTGAGGGCGACTGGCTGCCCGAGAGCATCCTCTGGCGCGAGAAGGCGGCCTTCAGCGATGCGGTGGGGCACTCGATGGTGGACGACATCAAGGAGTACGCCGAAAGTCTATACACCGATGCCGACTTTGCCGAAAAAGCCGCCCGTTACCGCTGGTGCCCGCCCTTTACCAAGGAAAGCCTTTTGTACCGCGAGCTGTTTGAAAAATACTATCCCGGTCAGGCGCAGATGATCACCGGCTACTGGATGCCCAACAAGGCATGGCCGCATTGCGACGTCAGTGACCCCAGCGCCCGCGTGCTGGCCAACTACGGTGCCAGCGGTGTGTAAAAAGCACTTGCATTTTTTTTCAATCCATGTATAATAATTGCATAGGGCAGCCAAACGCCGCCCGAACAATTTTCGCAGAGTAGAGAACCGTGCGTAAAGTGCCTGACCAACGGGGAGTTGTGGCAGGACGAAAGGCAAAACGTGCCTGCGGTACGGTTTTCGCATCCCACTGCTGCATGATGTAGTGCAACGGGGGTGTGCCCGTGCACACTCTTTTGCCTCCTGTTTTATGCGGCAAGCCGCGTAAAATGAGGAGGTATTTTTTATGCAGCAAAATCCGTCCGTCCTTTCTGCCGCTTACTGGCAAAGCGCCAGGGCAGAGTTTCGCAACGTCCGCGTACTGGCCTTTTCCGGTCTGGTGTGCGCCATGGCCATCGTGCTGGAGGGTCTGCCCATCTATCTGCTGGGGCCAAGCCTTAAAATTTACTTCAGCTTTCTGGTGGTCGGTCTGGGCTGCATGTGCTACGGCCCCTGCGTGGGCATGATGGCCGGTGCCATCATCGACTCGGTAGGGTTTCTGCTCTCCAGCTACGGCGAGCCGTATTTCCCCGGCTACCTCGTCACGGCGGTGCTGTCGGGCTTCATCTACGGCGTGCTGCTGTACAAGCGCAAACCAACGCTGCTGCGCATTATTGTGGTGCGGCTTATTATCAATTACGGCAGCAACGTGCTGTTGGGCAGCGTGTGGAAGGCCATGCTCTACGGCAAGGGCTACCTTTACTATTTCACCTCGGGTCTGGTAAAGAACACGACGATGCTGCCCATCGAGGTGTTCCTGACCTGGGTCGTGCTCAACGCCGCCATAAAGCAGGGGCTGGACAGAAAGTTTATTCATAAGAGATAAAAACCTCCCTGTGAGGAGGGCAGCCCCCAAAACAAAAGTCATACTTTTGCACAAGAAAGTATGACTTTTACTTTTTTTCGTTGTGCGTCCTGCCCAGTGTACTGTCTGCACAGGCAAAACATTTACCCGTTTTGCTGAACTTTTCACAAAAATTTAAAAATTATTGCAAACGGATCGTAAAGCGGCTACAATGGGTCTTGCAAGGCAGCAAAATGCGTCAATTCCCGGCAGATTCCGGCACGAAGCGACGCATTTTTGCCGTTTTTCTGTACACACAACAGGGAGGAACAATACACATGAAGAAACTGATGGGCATTCTGCTGGCCGCCTCTATGGTGTTCAGCCTGGCCGCCTGTGGTTCCACCGCTGACACTGCTGCCAGCAGCGCCGCCGGTACCACCGCTACTGCAGAGGGCAGCAGCAACAACCAGGCCCCCGACGTCAAGGTCGGTGCTATCATTCTGGGCGACGAGACCGAAGGCTACAGCGCCGCGCACATCAACGGCATCAAGGAAGCTGCCGCCGAGCTGGGCATGTCCGATGACCAGATCGTCTGGAAGTACAAGATCGCTGAGGGCGGCGTCACCGCCGACGCAGCCGAGGACCTTGTCGGCCAGGGCTGCAACCTGATCATCTCCAACTCCTACGGCCATCAGACCTACATGGAGGAGGAAGCCGAGAAGCACCCTGACGTCAACTTTGTGGCCATGACCGGCGACTTCGCCGCCATCTCCAGACTCGATAACTTCTACAACGCCTTCACCGCCGTCTACCAGAGCCGCTATGTCTCCGGTGTCGTCGCAGGCATGAAGGTCAAGGAGCTGGTCGAGTCCGGCACCCTGACCCCCGAGACCCAGCCCGACAGCTTCACCGCTGACGGCAAGGTCAAGATCGGCTACGTCGGCGCCTACAACTACGCCGAGGTCGTCTCCGGCTACACCGCCTTCTTCCTGGGCGTCCAGAGCGTTTACCCCGATGTCCAGATGGAGGTCATGTACACGAACTCCTGGTTCGACATCGACAAGGAGGGCGCTGCCGCCGAGGCCCTGATCGCCAACGGTGCGGTCATCATCGGCCAGCACGCTGACTCCACCGGTGCCCCCGCCGCCACCCAGAAGCTGAAGGACTCCGGCAAGATCTGCTACTCCATCGGCTACAACATTGACATGCTCGACACCGCCCCCACCGCTGCCCTGACCTCCGCGACGAACGTCTGGAAGGTCTACTACAAGGAGCTGTTCGAGGGTGCGCAGGCCGGCAGCATTCCGCAGGATTGGTGCAAGGGCTATGAGGATGGCGCTGTTGCCATCACCGAGCTTGGCCCCGAGGTCGCCGACGGCACCGCCGAGAAGGTCGCCGAGGTGGAGGCTGCGCTCAAGGACGGCAGCCTGCACGTCTTTGACACCAGCAAGTTCACCGTCGACGGCGCGGAGGTCACCACCGCCCCCATCGACCTGACCTACTACGATTTCAGCACCGGTTCTCCTGTGGCTGTCTATCAGGGCGAGACCAAAGAAGCCATCTCCGACGGTTACTTCCACGAGGGCGAGCTGCGTGCAGCCCCGACGTTTGCCCTGCGCATCGATGGCATCATCGAGGACGCTGACCCCGTCGCCTGATTCTGACTGAATCTAAAGGGAAGACTGCGGTGGAACCGCAGCCTTCCCTTTTGGTGGTTATAAAAGCAGTTGGTAAAATCTCCTTGGCCCCCTCTGCGAGGGGGCTCCCGCCGCAGCGGGTGGGGGAGAGAACCTTGCGATAACCCGAAGCATTTCGGGCAATGGAAAGGCTCTCTCCCTCCGGCCCTGCGGGGCCACCTCCCTCGCAGAGGGAGGCAAGGGGGCTGTTGTTCCTACCTACCTATAAAAAAATACCATCCGAAAGGAGCCTGCACAATGGCGCAGAACGAATATGCTGTGCGCTTGGAGCACGTTACCAAGACCTTTGGCCCCGTCGTGGCCAACAAGGATGTTTCCCTGGGCGTGCGCCGCGGCGAGATTCTGGCCCTGCTGGGCGAAAACGGCAGCGGCAAGACGACCCTGATGAACATGATCGCCGGTATCTACTTCCCCGACGAGGGCGAGATCTATGTCGGCGACAAGGCGGCGACCATCCGCTCCCCCCGCGACGCGCTGGACCTGGGCATCGGCATGATCCACCAGCACTTCAAGCTCGTGGACGTGTTCTCCGCGACGGAGAATATCGCCCTGTCGATGGGCAGCGGCGAGAAGTTCGACCTGAAAAAGGTCCACGACAAGGCCCGCGCCATCTGCGAAAAGTACGAGTTCGCCCTTGACCTCGACCAGAAGGTCTACGAGATGAGCGTCAGCCAGAAGCAGACGCTGGAGATCGTCAAGGTGCTGTACCGCGGCGCGGACATCCTGATCCTCGACGAGCCTACGGCAGTTCTGACCCCGCAGGAGACCGAGAAGCTGTTCAGCGTCATCCGCAACATGAAGGCCGACGGCAAGGCGGTCATCATCATCACCCACAAGCTGCACGAGGTCCTGTCCATCAGTGACCGTGTCGCCATCCTGCGCAAGGGCGAGTATGTCGGCGACATCGCCACAAAGGACGCCGACGAGGCCAAGCTGACCGAGATGATGGTCGGCGAGAAGGTCGAGCTGAACATTGACCGCCCCGAGCCGGTCAACCCGGTCAAGCGGCTGGAGATTGAACATCTGACCGTCCGCAGCGCCGAGGGCATCACCGTGCTGGACGATGCGTCCTTCCCGGTCTACGGCGGCGAGATCCTCGGCATTGCGGGCATCTCCGGCAACGGCCAGAAGGAGCTGCTGGAGGCCATTGCCGGTTTGCAGCCCGCCGAGAGCGGCGCAAGCATCGAGTATTACGCGCCCGATGCTGCCGCACCCGTGCAGCTCGTCGGCAAAAGCCCCAAGGCCATCCGTGAGGCGGGCATCCACCTGTCCTTTGTGCCCGAGGATCGTCTGGGCATGGGTCTGGTCGGCTCGATGGGCATGACCGACAACATGATGCTGAAAAGCTACGGCAAGGGCCATTCGCCCATCGTGGACCGCAAGGCCCCGCTGGCGCTGGCCGAGACGATCAAGAAAGAGCTGGGCGTCGTCACGCCCGACCTGAACACCCCGGTCTCCCGCTTGTCGGGCGGCAATGTCCAGAAGGTGCTGGTGGGCCGTGAGCTGGCCGCCGACCCCATCGTCCTGATGACCGCCTACGCGGTGCGCGGTCTGGACATCAACACGTCCTACACGATCTATCACCTGCTCAACGAGCAGAAAAAGCGCGGTGTGGCGGTTATTTACGTCGGTGAGGACCTCGACGTGCTGCTGGAGCTGTGTGACCGCATCGTTGTGCTGTGTGGCGGCAAGGTCAACGGCATTCTCGATGGCCGCAAGACCACGAAGGAGGAGGTCGGTCTGCGAATGACCAACCTGGTAAAGGAGGAGCAGGCATGAGTCAGACTGCCACTGCGGCCCGCGAGCCGCTGCTGCGCATTGCCAAGCGTGAGGGCACGACGATGCCCCAGAAGATCGCCGTGCGCGCCATCGCCATTCTGCTGGCGCTGGTCGTCGATGCGCTGTTTATCTTTTTCGTCACCGGCCTGAACCCGCTGTCCGTCTATGGCGTCATGTGGAGCGGCACCTTCGCCAACATGACCCGCTTCAGCTGGATGCTGCGCGACCTGTCCACGCTGCTCTGCGTCGGCATCGCGCTGGCCCCGGCCTTCAAGATGCGCTTTTGGAACTGCGGCGGCGAGGGCCAGATCCTGATCGGCGGCCTGACTGCCGCCCTCATCATGGTGTATCAGGGCAACAATCTGCCGCTGCCGCTGCTGTTTGCCGCCATGGCGCTGGGCAGCATTGCCGCGGGCGCACTGTGGGGCTTCATCCCCGCGTGGTTCAAGTCCCGCTGGAACACGAACGAGACGCTGTTCACCCTGATGATGAACTACGTTGCTACGTCCATTGTTGCCTGCATGACCAACATCATGCGCGGCCAGGCGTCGAGCCTCGGCACGCTGAACAAGGCGACCAAGGCCGGCTGGTTCCCCGTCATTATGGGCCAGCGCTACACCATCAACATCATTGTGGTCATCGTGCTGACCTTCGTCATGTACGCCTATCTGCGCTTCTCCAAGCAGGGCTATGAGATCAGCGTTGTCGGCGAGAGCGAGAACACCGCGCGGTATGCGGGCATCAACGTCCGCCGCGTTACGGTGCGCACGATGCTGATCTCCGGCGCGATCTGCGGCCTGTGCGGCTTCCTGATCGTGGCCGGCAAGGATCAGACCATCTCCACGGCGTCCGCCAACGGGCGCGGCTTCACGGCCATTATTGTCGCATGGCTGGCCAAGTTCAATACCTTCTATATGGCGCTCATCTCGTTCCTGCTGGTTTTCCTCGAGCGCGGTGCGTCGGAGATCGCGTCTGCGTACTCGCTGAACGAGTACGCCGCCGACATCATCACCGGCATCATCCTGTTCTTCATTCTGGGCAGTGAGTTCTTCATCAACTACCGCGTCATCCCCCGCGGCGCACACAAGGAGGGCAAGTGATATGCACAGCAGTCTGATTGCGTGGATCATGCGCGCCATCCCGTTTGGCACAATTATCATGTACGGTGCGCTGGGCGAGACCGTGACCGAGAAATCCGGCAACCTGAACCTCGGCGTGCCGGGCATCATGTACCTGGGCGGTTTCGCGGGCTTTGCCAGCGCCTGGGCCTATGAGAACAGCGCTGCCAACCCCAACGGCTTTGTCAGCATCCTGATCGCCCTGTCCTGCGCCATTCTGGCCTCGATGGCGGGCGGCCTGATCTATGCGTTCCTGACCATCTCCCTGCGCGCCAACCAGAACGTCACCGGTCTGGCGCTGACGACCTTCGGCATGGGTGTGGCAAACTTCTTCGGCGTGTTTATCCTGAACGGTGCCAGCTACTCCGCCGCTCCCATCGCCAACAAAGCGTTCAGCGCCAAAATTCCCGTGCTGTCGGGTCTGGGCGACATCGGGCAGGTCGTGTTCTCCTACGGTTTTCTCGTCTATGCGGCCATCCTGCTGGCTGTGGTGCTGCACTGGTTCCTGACCCGCACCCGTGCGGGCCTGAATCTGCGCGCCGTCGGTGAGAACCCCGCCACCGCGGACGCCGCGGGCGTCAACGTTACGCTGTACAAGTACCTGTCCACCTGCATCGGCGCGGGCATCTGCGGCATCGGCGGCCTGTACTATGTACTGGACTACAACCAGGGCATCTGGGCGACCACCGGCCAGATCGAGGCGCTGGGCTGGCTGGCCGTGGCGCTGGTCATTTTCACGACCTGGAAGCCGCTGAACGCCATCTGGGGCGCGTACCTGTTCGGTATGCTCTATTGGCTGTACC
>ENA-OUQH01001840-OUQH01001840.1-human-gut-metagenome-genome-assembly--contig:-NODE-1840-length-13759-cov-8.412507_pt1 | contig 13759 bp, 14 predicted proteins | sample MGYA00237948_ERZ548828 | MGnify/ENA primary metagenome ERZ548828 (study PRJEB26490, sample SAMN05194711) | human gut metagenome | biome: terrestrial biome; feature: human-associated habitat; material...
GTGGGCGGCGGTGCTGATTCGCAATATAGGTGGTGTCGAAAGGGCCTAGGACTCAGAAGGAAATAAACGGATTATGCAAGGTATCCGCAAGCGCTTTCATTATTTCTGGTGTCGAATAATAATCATAGGGCAGATCTATGGAGTTGAACGTGTATTTAACTCCATATGAGACGTGATTTATGATATAGAGTGCATTTCTAAAAATGTTTTCAGCATATTGTCTTTCTTTTAGATTAAAGTATCTCTTCGATCTGAAAATATCTTTTGCTTCGTCAACATTAAGTGCTGACTTTTGTATCAACTCAATTGTTAATTGAACATTCGAACTAAACGAATCCTTTGATTCCCGATACCTTTTACAGCACTCTTCGACATTTCTAAAAGATAGGAGGTCATCGTAAAATTCCACGTTTAAGTCAACAATGTCAACTTTGCATTGTTCAACCTCTTGAAGATATGACTTCAAAACAGGCAAGGCAAGATACGGCCCCACTGGACTCCATCCTGGGGGAAATACTAAAAGCGTTTTAGGCATATCAACGTCACATCTTTCGCAAATAATTCAATTGAAACACAACTACCATCATAATTGAAAATACACCAAGTCCTGTAACGAGAATTGAGAACATCGCGATGCTCGTGAACAGCGAAACAAGGAGTGTTGAAATAACAACAGCAACCGATTGCAAAGACTCCCTAATTGAAAACAGGCTTATCGATTCAGATCCGTCTCTCGCCAAATCCTGCAGCGATGTTATGAGAAGCACATCTTGAATGGCGTTTCCGGCACCGACGATAAAAAGGAAAATAAACGATATCCCAGACGCATAGCGATAGCCAAACGCCAGATACGCACCGAGCGCAAGATACGTCACAAAACAATATGATTTAACGCAATCGGAACCACTGATTAAACGACCATATATTGTATTTCCGAACAACAGTCCGATTGTAAGACTACTCTGAAGGAATCCGTATTGTATCGATGACGAGTCAAATTGCAATTGCGCAATAGCTGGCAAAAGAGAATTCAGAGAGCCGAATGCCACGCCACTAGAAATATCGATTAATAGGAAACCAATTGCCAAGTGCTTCGCGCTAAGATCACTAAATGCAGTCCTGTTTTTTTCATTTTTGCTTATCCCCTCTTTATCATTAACCTCGATAACCGACGGAACATCTCGCAGCAACCAAAACGACGCGGCAAAAGAAAGCGCGTCTAATGCAAGAACAGCCTCCGCCCCAAATTGAGCGACAACAAAACCGCCGGCAACTGGCCCCAGAACCATCATCAAATTCTGCAGAAACCCAAACGAATTATTAATTACGTCGCGATTGATACTATTCGTATTGGCTCTTAACAACGAGTAAAAGCAGGGCATTTCAACCGTTCGGCAAAGCGATACCGCGCACGTAATAGCAAACATACTCCATTTACTATCAACAAAAATATAGCAAACGAATAATCCCGCGCGAATTAAGTCTGCCAATCTCATGGCCTGCAGTGTCCCGATACCCATCTTCTGAGGCAGCTGCGCGAGCGCAACTGAAAACAGAGAGGGGGCAAATCTGCAGCAGACCATCAAAGCAGTTGCAGAAACATCGTGAGTTACCTCGTAAATCAGCATTGGCAAAGCAATATTCGCACACCAATTGCCTATTTCGCTTATCCCTCTAGCAATATATAGGACCCGAACCGGACGGCTAGCTCTCAATACCGTGAACATCACGATTAACCTCGTATTTCAGGCCTCGCTCATCCCTTAATAGGAATCCATAATCAACCAAGTACCGCCTCAACACGGCATAATCAGGATAGAGCTGTGACAGCACACGATTAACCTGAAGCTCCGTATAACTTGTATTTAACTCAAAGAAAGAGACGGCCCATAGCAGCATGATTCTTTTATAGCTTTCCTTTTTTGGAATTGAAACCAGCTCGCCATTCTTGAGAAATCGTTTTTTAAAGTCTATTAGCTCATCCATTCACATCCTCCATTTCATACGCATCTAATACTAAAAATGCATACGCTTTAGGTCATCGAGTTCGGCTTCTTTATTCGAACTAAACTCGAACTAGTCTAAAATATTTGCTCAAACACTCTTCGAAAGCTCGTTTTTCACTCTGAGTAAAATGCCCTTCCCAGTCAGTCCACGAACAGGAAGGCAGCTCACAGCGAGCGGAGTCGAAACCCTCTACCGTCGGTCGTTCAAAATGCACGATAACCTTTTCGATATCCCCATCTGTTATCAGGTCAGAATGAACGACCTCGGTACCGTCTTCGAATGTCATATATGGGTACATCACGTAAACCGCCTCACAATCGTAAATCCAGTTTAGCATCAAGCTATTGCACCAAAGACAGCAAGCCCCCTTGATGAGTTGATGGTATCTGTTAAATGTCACGTACGATTCACATCTGGTGGGTACTCTGATGGCTACATGAAACGAAGCAGATTTACACCGGGAGGACCCCGTATGACAACCAAGTACACCGACGCGCCGCGCACGCGCGTCATGACACCGGCATCGCTCAACAACGGCGTGCACGAGAACCATTCCATCGGACAGACTATGGCCATCGCGCCCAAAAAGGGCCTGTTCGACGACATTTCCATTCCCCAGATCATCGCCGGCGCCGCGGCTGCCGCCACGAGCGTCGCGCTTGCCTCCAAGATTGGTATCGCTGGTTCAGTAATTGGTGCCGCCGTGAGCTCGGTTATCACCGTTGTGTCCTCGCAGGTCTACCGCCACTTTATCTCTGCCAGCGCCGAAGCCCTCAAAGGTACGCACGCCGCCGTCGACTACCCCGCCGGCGCCTATGAGCCCGTTGAGCTTAATGCCGAGGAGCACCTGGGCGGCGCCGCGACTACGCAGGAGATGCGCCAGGTTGCGGGGCGCGCGACCACGGCTCGCGTCGCCCCCGACAGCCTGCGCGCCAAGGCCGCGGCAGAGCGCAGCCAGACGCAAAAGAAGGTCATCGTCTTCTCGATCGCCATCGCCATCGTCGCGGTCATCGCCTGCGCCGGCGCCATCCTTATCACTACGGCCGGTGAGGGCCTGGGCGAGCGTCCCGAGCCAATCCTTTCGTCGCACACGACCGAGCACGACGCGGATAGCTCCGGTCAATCGCAAAGCCAACAGGACGACTCGCAGGGCAACTCCGCATCCACCGACTCGTCATCGAACACCCCTGATCAATCGCAGGGCGCCGATTCCTCTGCGAACAACAGCGGCACGCAATCCGGCACGACCGACTCAAGCCAAACGACTGATGGTTCTCAACCGAGCACGGGCGACCAGACGAACGGCAATACATCGAGTACGGGATCTACCGACAACAGCAACACCAACAGTTCGAGCGGAACCGCGTCCGGCACGGCATCTGACAGCTCGAGCCAAGGCACGACATCGGGCAACTAAGCACGTTTGCCTCTCATAGAGAACCGACCTGTATAACGGGCGCGAACCGGCAACGGTCGCGCCCGTTTGCCTTGGGCGCCGAGGTGGCACGCCCCGTGCGATGGTAAGATGCTTTGGTGTGTAAAGAGGAGATTTGCCATGAGCAAGACAATAGTTACGCCCACGCTATCGTTGGGCAACCACATCTATCTGTATCGCCTGCTGCGCGACGCGATTGGGTGCGGCAAGCAAACGTTTATGACGCAGGTCGAGGAGGCGCTCGCCGCCGGCGACATGGCCGCTTATGACCTGGGCTTTGAGTCCACGCGCGAGCTGCTCGAGGAGCTTGATGACTGTATTAAGCTGACCGTCTTTAAAGGCGGCCGCCTGTATGCCACCGTTATCGCCAACGAGGCCTGGGATACCGCCCTTGCCAAGGGCGAGGACAAGCCCAAGGCAGCCAAGGGCGCCAAGCAGTCCTACAAAAAGAAAAAGCGCGGCGAGAAGGACCTCAAGGCTGTGCGTCCCAAGCACGTTAAGCGTCCCGAGCCCGAGCCCGTGGCTGAAGTCGCTCCGGAGCCCGAGCCCGAGACAGAGATCGAAGTCGCTATTGAGGTAACAGCAGAAGCCGAAATCGCCGCCACGACCGATCCCAAAGTCATATCAGAGCAGGAAGCCACTGCTGAGCTCAACGAGGCTCCCAAGTCGACAACCGAAGAAGTCGCTAACCAACCTGAGACGCCTGCGTTCCAAAACAGCGATGTCTTTGGCGACGAGGCTGAGGACGATCAGTCCGACGATCAAGGCGCTACCGAGTCGACGCCGGAGCCCGAGACGCCGCAGCCCGCCATCTCGCTCACGGTCGTCTATGACCCCGAGAACGCCAACGCCGGCATCACCACTATGGCATCCACGCCCATCGAAGCAAAGTCGAGCGTCGAGAATGAGAGCGCGATGCAGGTTGAGTTTGAAACTGCAGCTGTAGACGCGCCCGTAACCGTGAAGCCCGCAGATTCCGCAGTTAAGCCGGAACCGGTGCCTGAGCCCGCACCCGTCATCGAATCCGTGCCCGCCTCTACTTGCGACCAAGTTCCCGCACCGGCACCGGCTTCGGTACCCGCAGCGGCCCCAACCCCCGCACCCGCAGCGCCCGCCATCCCTGAGGACTTCCCCGTCGATTTCGCAACCGAGGTCTTCTGCCCCGGCCCGCTTCTGCACCAGTTGTCGACCTATCTCCCCTACGGCGCCGACACGCTCGGCATTGTCGGCGAGTACTACTGGATCGCCCGCGAGCGCGGTACCATCGAGGCCGCGCGAAACCGCGCAAGCTTCCCCCTGTGCTACACGCAGGCCGGCGAGCGCCGCGAGGTTACCGTGCGCATCCGCCGCAACACCACCGGCGGTCTCGGAGCCGCCTGGGCCATCGACAAGGTCGAAGCCCCGGTCGAGTAAAAAACGGCCTCGGATAGCCAATTGACCATCCGAGGCCGTTTGAATTCAGGCCTTTTAGTTGTCATCGGTGCATATAGACACCAGAGAAGCAAGCTCATCCTCAAGTTGCGGAGCAAAGTATCTAAAAGAAACCTGCGCTCCAGTCGGTATCGACTCAATCATATTCGCAGCATTATCTGAAACTCGGTACGATGCAGTTTCACCTGTCTTCAAATCCTCTATTGAGCAGACAGCGTCTTCAGCATCAATCGACCTAAGCACGCCTTTTCCGTGTAACATCACATCGGCATGCCCGCCAGCTATTTCTAATGAACCTGAGTCTGTCGCAGTCACTTCTCCGGAACCTCCGCGCGATATCTCTTCCTTTGTTGAACAGCCCACCAATGAAGCCATCAGCACCAAAGACAGAGCTAGACGAATCGCCCTACTTCGAAAAAGTCGTTCCATAAGTCCACGCATAATAGCTCTGATCATACTTCAGGAAGGATAAAGATGAATTCCAGCCGTCCGCTATGCCAATCATCTGCCTTGTCTCTCCAGTTTTCTTACCAGTAAGTGTGGCGTAAGCCTCCGCTGTTACAGAATGGGCTGATCCGTTGTACAAACTCGCATGTAAAACATTCGGTCTATTAGAGTTAATCTCATTTTGAATGCTCGCGATAGCCGGAGAGGAGACAGTGCGGGCGATAAGAGTACTTCCTCTGCTTGCGCAGTAATTTGTAAACCCCGTTGCACAGGTTGATATCGGCGTTCCACCCAAAACAACGCCGGGAACAGTCTGTTCTTCATCGGAAAGAGCATGGGTATTGGTGTAATTCCATATCTGCATATATTGCGAAGGGTCGCTATATAAATTGGCAATGCCATACAGTTCCGCAACGTTCGAAAAAGCTGTCACCATACAAGCATAGTGGGCGGTAAGCCTCTTAATCTCGCTTTCATCATATGACATAAACTGAGAAATGGAACGAAATCCAGATACTGTGTAATCCTGCATTTGAGTTGCGTAAATTACAACATCGTTCCAGCTTGAAGGTTTATTCGATAAAACGACAGGCCGTCCTTCTATGGAAACAGCCGGGATTGTTCTTCCGCAATTTGTTGTTATTGAACCGTCCAAAGATTGCACGCCGAATTCGAATGGATTGATCATTACGACTGGGTTATTGAAAGAATAAGACTCGACACCAAGATCTCCTCCCCGATCCATAGGGCTGACTAAGCCGTCTCCAAAACGATATCCCGTAAGTATTTCATCATCTGAAGCATCTAAAACCAAATAGCCCGCGGCTCTATTGGATGTCACAACCGGAACAATGTAACCAAGCGGGGACCCATCAACATCTACAAAAGGAATAGGGTCAGAAGGCGTATACGAATAGCCGAGGAGTCCCTTTATATATTTATCGGCAAGCTCTTGCGCAATTTCAGAAGTAAATTGTATCTGCTCACCATCAATATTGCCCGTCGAAGCAAAAACCTCTTTCGGACGTGCGGCTAAGGCGACAATTGAAGACGCGACAAGTTGCAGAAAACGACGACGCGAAAGCATATGTTCTTCTTTCTAGAGAAGCGACTTATAAGGTACTCCTATTCTATAATCTTTTTTGTTACGTTACAGCACTGGTTATATTTCAATTCGATTTGCTTATGTCCTTGCAACCCAATGCGTCTTTACGTTTTAAACGGAATTAGAAAATCACTCATAGCAAAAACGGGCTTTAATCCCAAAGAGATGACTTTGATTATGAATCAAACCAGCAGCCAGGGCATAGCTGCAGTGCAATTGCTACAAGAAAGGCCGCCCTTGGTGGCGGCCTTTCTACTTGCTACTAGTCGCGCGTCAGCTTGCGGTGGATGCGATGCGGCTGAGCTGCGTCCTCGCCCAGGCGCTCGATACGGTTGGCCTGGTAGGCCTCAAAGTTACCCTCGAACCAATACCAGTTGCCCGGATTCTCGTCGGTGCCCTCCCACGCCAGAATGTGCGTGGCGACGCGGTCCAGGAACATACGATCGTGGCTAATGACCACCGAGCAGCCCGGGAACTCGAGCAGCGCCGCTTCGAGCGAGGACAGCGTCTCGACGTCGAGGTCGTTCGTGGGCTCGTCGAGGAGCAGCAGGTTGCCGCCCTGCTTGAGCGTAAGCGCCAAGTTCAGACGGTTGCGCTCGCCGCCGGAGAGCACGCCAGCGCGCTTCTGCTGGTCCTGGCCCTTAAAGCCAAAGCTCGCCACATAAGCGCGGCTCGGAACCTCGGTCTCGCCGACCATCATGTGGTCCAGGCCATCCGAGACGACCTCCCACAGGTTCTTGTCGGGGTCGATGCCGGAACGGTTCTGGTCGACATAGGAAATCTTGACGGTCTCGCCCACCTCGAGCTCGCCCGAAGTCAGCGGCTCCAGGCCCACAATCGTCTTGAACAGTGTGGTCTTACCGACACCGTTGGGACCGATGACGCCCACGATGCCGTTGCGCGGCAGGGTAAACGAAAGGTCATCGATGAGCACACGGCCATCGAACTCCTTGTGCAGGTGATGGGCCTCGAGCACCTTGTTGCCCAGACGCGGGCCCACAGGGATGCGGATGTCGGTCCAGTCGAGCTTCTGGCTTGCGCGGGCCTCGGCCTCCATCTCCTCGTAGCGAGCCAGACGGGCCTTGTTCTTGGCCTGGCGGGCCTTGGGCGAGCTGCGTACCCACTCGAGCTCGGCCTCCATGCGCTTGGCAAGTTTGGCGTCGCGGTTGCCCTGTGCCTCGATACGCGCGGCCTTGGTCTCCAGATACGTGGAGTAGTTGCCCTTGTAGGGATAAAGGTGACCGCGGTCGACCTCGCAGATCCACTCGGCAACGTTATCCAGGAAGTAGCGATCGTGCGTGACGGCAAGCACCGCGCCCTGGTAGTTGTGCAGGAAATGCTCGAGCCACAGGATCGACTCGGCGTCCAGGTGGTTCGTGGGCTCGTCGAGCAGCAGCAGGTCGGGAGCCTCGAGCAGCAGCTTGCACAGGGCCACGCGACGGCGCTCGCCACCGGAAAGCACGTTGACCGGCATGTCGGAATCGGGCAGCTGCAGGGCGTCCATGGCCTGGCCGAGCTTGGAATCGATATCCCAGCCGTCGGCGGCGTCGATCTCGTCCTGGAGCTTTCCCATCTCGGCCATGAGGGCGTCCATGTCGCAGTCCGGGTCGCACATCTCCTCGCCGATCTTGTTGAAGCGATCGACCTTGGCAATCATGTCGCCAAACGCCATGCGCACGTTCTCGATGACGGTCTTGTCGTCGTCGAGCGGCGGCTCCTGCTGCAGGATACCCACGGTGTAGCCGGGGGTGAGCCTGGCATCGCCGTTGGAGACCTCCTCGATGCCGGCCATGATCTTGAGCAGGGTCGACTTGCCCATACCGTTGGGGCCCACGACGCCGATCTTGGCACCGGGGTAGAAGCTCAGGGTCACGTCGTCAAGGATTACCTTGTCGCCATGGGCCTTGCGAGCCTGATACATCTGGTAGATAAACTCCGCCATATGCCTGTTCTATCCTTTCTACCTGCTGTTTCCCTATTCTTGATTCGCTTTAGTGGAAACGAAATAAGGAAATCAGCTCTGAAACGTAACGAAAAAGGGGCATGGTTGCCCACACCCCCTAATACTACCTGGGAAAAGTCCCCCGGAACATACTATGAACTGCGTACGCTAGTTTTCCGCAACCTTAGCGAACGGCTCGCTGCGATTTGCGCCACAGCAGATACGAGTAGACGTAGACGGCTCCGACCGAACCAAACGCCAGAACCGCAATCACTGCGGCCGTGACCTCGCTCGAAAGCACGCTACCCGCCACGCCCATCACAATCAAACCAACACCCAGCACCATAAAGCAGGCACCGCCAAAGCGCTGCGTACGGCGCCAGTTCTCGGGATCGGCAAGCGCCCAGGGCGTCTTGATACCGAGCGTATAGTTCTGCTTGACGCGCGGCAAGTAGTTGCCTACGCCGATGAACAGCAAGCCGACAGCACCGGAAATAAGCACGTTGACCGAACCGACCGCCGGCACCACGCCCCAGACCGTAAGCTCTCCCAGCCAGCTTACAGCACACATGAACAAGGTAAAGGCGATTACGAAGCCCTGATAGAACTTGCCCGAGGTTCGATATGCCTCACCTTTGGGATCGATGCGCGGCACCACGCGGAACAATGCGAGAAGCGCCAGCGGCAACGCGCCGAGCGCCGATGCCATCCAGCTAGGACCCCAACCGTCGACGGCGCCGTTCGCGCCCCAGTGCGTGGGAATCTGCGCAGGCAAGCTCGGCATCACCCAGAGATGCGCGGCAACATTAATAGCGCAGACCACAACAAGCATGGCCCACGCGCGCGACGATACCCCCGTGGCGTGAATGCCCTTGTTTTCGTTATTCATCCTTATCACCTTCCGTGTTTGTAAAGCCCATAAACCAGCCAATTAAATCCTGCATGACGGTGGTGTTTAAGCTGTATACGATGTTTTGGCCATGGCGCTCGTCGGTCACCAACCCGGCGTTTTTGAGCGTCGCCAAGTGATGGCTCAATGACGGCTTGCTAATGTCAAAATGCTCGGCAAGCTCCCCGGCCGTGCAATTGCCCTCGCGCAGCAGTTCCAAAATGCGCCGCCGCGTTGGATCGGCAAGCGCTTTAAAACCCTCTCCCGGCATAGGACCTCCTCTCATCATCTCTCATGACGCGCACACTATACTCGATATTTAGATGTTTGTCTAATTATCTAATACAGGAACATCTATAGAACATTCGTTCGTATTTAGCTACAATGGAAGTTGAAGCAGATGGGCCAGCTCCCTCTACCCAAGAAGGAGATGGACTATGAGTATTGACGATGTCCTGACGTTGTTGTTGCTTGTAATCGCGGCTGTGGAGCTCGGCATCCACATTGGAGGTCGAATGAAATAGCCGCCCCCGCGTAATGCGAAGACGGCCACTTCTCACGCTACAAACGTGTTTTGGAGTTGGCCAACCCGCTGCAACGGGTGCCATCTGCTTCAATCTTATGCGAATCACTGCCTCATTTCAACAAGCCCCTAGGGCTCAAATGGAATCGCGATAATACCTATAATGGCGATAGCTAAAACACGACCCGCTTCCCCATCGGAGGATGTTTATGACCGAAACCGCAGCCGCAACTCCCATCGAAACACGCGATACCAAGCTCGAGATCATCATGGGCCGCGAGGCACTCGATAAGCTCGCCAACGCCACGGTGCTGGTGCTCGGCTGCGGAGGCGTAGGCTCCAACTGCTGCGAGGCACTCGCCCGCGGCGGCATTGGTCATTTTGTAATTCTGGATAAGGACATCATCGCGCCCAGCAATATCAATCGCCAGGCTATCGCCTTTCACAGCACCGTTGGCAAGCGCAAGGTGGACGTGATGGAAGCCATGATCCACGACATCAATCCCGCCGCCACCGTTATCAAACGCACTGAATACCTGCTGAGTGACAACATCGACGAGTTCTTCGCGAGCGTTTTGGAGCAGACGGGCGGCAAGCTCGACTACGTCGTCGACGCCATCGACACCATCTCGGCTAAGCTCACCATTGCCAAATATGCTCAGGACCACGACATTCGTTTGGTTAGCTCCATGGGCGGGGCCAACAAACTCCATCCCGAGTGCCTCCGCTTTGCCGACATTTTCGATACGGTACGTGACCCCATGAGCCGCATTATGCGCAAAGAATGTAAGAAGCGCGGAATCAAAAGCCTGCACGTGCTGTTTAGCTGCGAGGAATCGGTTAAGACCCAACCCCGCGACCCGTCCAACATCCACGAGCGTACCGAGTTGGGTACCGCCAGCTTTATGCCGCCCATCATGGGTCAGATGATTGCCGGCGAGGTTATCCGCCGGATCAGCGGCCGCGGCACTGAGCGCGTACGCTCCGATGGCCAACGTCTGGACTAGCAGGATGCCCTGCGATGGAACCGCGATTCTTTGACACGCATTGTCACCTTGATTTGATGCTCAACCCCGATGCTGCAGCCAGTGAGGCGGCATCGGGGCTGGGTCTATTTGACTGCGGCGTCAATCCGCGCGACTTTTCGGCCGCAAACGAGCGTGCCAGCCGTTACCCAAACATTATCGCGGGCGCCGGCCTCCATCCCTGGTGGATCGCCGATGGTCGATGCGGTCCTGCCGAAGTCAATCTGCTTTGCGAAGTTGCTGCCCAAGAGCGCTACATCGGCGAGGTGGGGCTCGACTTTTCCGCTCGTTTTGCCGGAAGTGAGCCGCTACAAATACAGGCATTTGACCGGCTCTGCGATACACTCGCGCAGCATCCTCTTACCGGGCGAGTGATATCAATTCACGCCGTTCGTTCAGCAGGAGCCGTACTGGACGTCCTCGAATCGCACGGATTACTCATCCCAAATTCCGACTCCCCCGCTATCATCTTTCACTGGTTTAGCGGCACTTCGGACGAACTCGCCCGCACGCGAAACGCAGGCTGCTATTTTTCCGTGAACGAGCGTATGCTCGCCACCAAGCGCGGTCGCGAATACGTACGACAGATTCCACTCGACCGTTTACTGCTCGAGACCGATGCACCGGCGGAGGCAAACGCAGAAACAAGCGCGCAGTCGCTCATTAGATCACTCACAAGGGCCTCAGAACGCATCGCCTCACTCAAAAACTGCGACGCAAAGCACATCGAGTCGGCAGTTTTGGGAAATTCACGCTCTGTTTTTGGCCTTCGCTAACCCCTGTGTGCAAAAAATGCCAAATATGAGTACTGTTGCAAATCTAGTCACATTATTTACGGCAAAATAGCATCTTGATAATGCACAGCTGTTCATTATCAAGATGCTTAAATCATTTTTAGCAGGTTTTAATCGCTCGCAGACACCCAACTAGGCTCTCGAAAGCTTGATTTCGCTGTTACTAAATTAGTGACAGTACTCATATTTGGCATTTTCTGCCCACGGGGTCCCGGGGAGGCGACAATTCGACTCACCGGGGCTGCTCACCTATTCGGAAATTGGCGCTCCATGGTCCCAGGAGCCTTCCATGCCGCATACGGTCGAAGCAAACCCCGCCGCAAAGTCGAGTGCGCGCTCGATGGCCTCAGCACCATCCTCGCCACGCTTGGCGGAATCGAGATAGCACATCAGGAACGAAGTCAGGAACGAGTCGCCCGCACCCATGGTGTCCTTCATGTCTGCCACGGGCTTGGCATGCTGCCGATAGTAACGCCCGCCGTCATAGGCAATGCAGCCCTCGGCGCCAGCCGTTGCGGACACAAAACATGGGCCCAGGCTCTTCACCCAGGCAAGGCGCTCGCGAATCTCATCCTCGCTCGCAGCGTCTGCCGCGCTAAAGAACGCGAAGTCAACGTAGGGAGCAATCTGCTCGTAGTACTCGTCGGTCGAATCGTCCGAGAAGTCAAACGAAATCGTGATGCCCGCGGCCTTCAACTTGGGAAGTTCACGCTCGGTAAAGCAATAGTTGCCCGAATGAACCACATCGAACTGCTTCATGTACGAAAGGTCAAAGCGATCGAGGACATAGCGCGCATCGCCACGGATACCGCCCTCGTTGGAGCCAAGAAAGACACGATCACCATCAACCACAGTAACGCGTGCCGCACCGTTCTCGCCGATGAGCTGTTTGCATTTGGCAAGCTCAACGTCCTCATCCTCAAGACTCGCAATCACATGCTCGGCAGCAGCGTCATTACCAAAGATGCCCATATACGCGGAGCGCGCGGCTCCGCATTTCTTGGCATACACGGCAAAGTTCACCGCATTGCCACCCGGATACATTGTGTGGATATGCTCGTAGCGGTCGACGACGTTGTCGCCAAATCCGAGCGCGTTAACGTTAAATGCCATGGCCTTTGCCCCTTCTAGTACTCGACAACACCCATATAGCGACGGAAATCGGGATCATGATCAAACACCTTGCCGCGTGCAGCACGCAGCTCGCAGTTCATGGCGTAGAACAGCACCGGGTCCAGATAGGCACGGACGCTCGCCGGCACGGCTTCCATACCGTACTCCTTGGCATCGAGCACCATCAGCGTATCGGTATGCGTCTTAAGGAACGCCAGGGCTCGCTCGTCCATAGCACGGCACTCGCTGGAGCCCATCTGCAGGAAGTAAAAAACGCCATCCTGAGTAGCCTCGAAGGGGCCGTGGAAGTACTCGGCAGAGTGGATGTAGCTGCAGTGCTGCCACTGCATCTCCATAAGAGAGCAGATAGCGAAACCGTAGGTCTGGCTAAAGTTGGGACCGCTGCCCAGAATGTAGAAGAACTCGTGCTCCTGGCAAAGCTTGGCAAAACGATCGCCCAGCTCGGCATTTACCTTCTCACGTGCCGGGGGAAGAATCTTATCCAACTCGGCGATACCGGCATACATATCGGCAAGATCTGCGTAGCCCTCCTGCTGATCGAGCAGCTCGGCCGCAAGCGACAGCGAAATGCCAGCGGGGACCTCGGCCTGCGGCACGCCCTCGCCCCACGGGTAGACCCACGTGGTCCACTTGCCGGAGTCAATCTTGGATCCAGCGTTGTCGGTCTGGGCAATCACCGTAGCGCCGGCAGCAAGGGCAATCTCGCAGCCCTCGACGACCTCGGGGGTGTTGCCACTGTGGCTGCAAGCAATGACCAGGGATTTCTCACCCAGACGACGCGGACGCATGATATCGAACTCGCGAGCCGTATAGATATACGAAGTGAAGGTGGTTGCCTCGCGCTGCAGAAGCTCATGAGCCGGGATCAAATCGATCATGGAGCCACCGCAAGCAATCCAGTAGACGCTGTCGAACTTGCCCTTCTCGGCAATTGCCTCTTTGATCGCAGTTTCCAGAGCCTTCACGATCACGCTTTCAGACTGTTTCAGCTTCTCTGGGCGGTGGCCAGTAAAACACACTCTGTGCA
>ENA-OUQH01001841-OUQH01001841.1-human-gut-metagenome-genome-assembly--contig:-NODE-1841-length-13757-cov-14.014086_pt1 | contig 13757 bp, 6 predicted proteins | sample MGYA00237948_ERZ548828 | MGnify/ENA primary metagenome ERZ548828 (study PRJEB26490, sample SAMN05194711) | human gut metagenome | biome: terrestrial biome; feature: human-associated habitat; material...
GCGCCTGCTTCACACGCAGGAGGTCACTGGTTCGAGTCCAGCAGTCTCCACCAAAGAGCTCCTGATTTCTTACGAAATCAGGAGCTCTTCAGCATGTCAAAGAACCCCTGCTTTCATGCGGCGAAAGCAGGGGTTCTTTGACATGCTGAATCAAAACCTCCGGCTTAGCCGGAGGTTTTGATTTACTGCTTCTTTTCCCGCAGGGCCAGGGCGCGTTTGGCCACCACCGGGTCGGAGTCGTAATGGACATATCCCCCCCGGACCCGCTGGATGGCGTCGTTGCCCTTTCCGGCCAGGACGATGACGGCGCCTGCCGGGGCCTCCAGAATGGCCTGCTCCACGGCCCGGGTGCGGTCCAGCTGAATGGTGACCCGGGCGGGGCCGCTCTGGGCGGCGGCGTGGGCCAAGCGGCTGGCAATGTCGCCGGGGTCGTCAAAATCCGGATTGTCCGTGGTGAAGAAAATGCGGTCGGCATATTTGCCGCACATCTCGCCCATGCCCTGGATCCGCTGGGGCGAGCGGCCCCCGGCGATGCCGGTGACCACGGTGATGGGCGCGCCGGGATAATCCCGCTTCAGGTCCGTCAGCAGGGCCTGGGAACTGGCCCGGTTGTGCATACAGTCCACCAGCACATGGACGCCGCCGCCCTCGTACCGGTTCATGCGGCCCGGAACCACCAGGCTGTCCAGGGCTGCGGCCATCCGGTCATGACCGGCCCCCAGCAGGCGGCCCACGCCGATGGCAGCCAGGGCGTTTTCGATATTGAAATCCCCGTCCATGGCCAGATGGTAGTGGTGCAGTGTCTGGCTGCCCCGCTCCTGAACGGTGAACCGGAAGCCGTGCTCCAGCTTCTCCACCTGGCGGACGGTCAGGTCGCAGTCGTCCCGGTCCATGCCCACCAGCAGCGTCTCCCGGCAGCAGCGGCGGGCGGTGTCATACACCCGGTCAAACTGCGCCGTCTCCCGGCAGATCACCGCCCGGCTGCTGTTTTCCAGCAGATGCAGCTTGCACTGGAGATATTCCTCCATAGAGGCATGCTCCTTGGGGGAGATGTGGTCCTCACTGAAATTCAGGAACACGCCGATATCGAAATGCTCGCCATAGACCCGCTCCACCTGGTACGCCTGACTGGATACCTCGGCGGTCATATACGGCAGGCCATGGTCCCGGGCCTGGGCAAACAGCCATTGCAAATCCAAAGACTCCGGCGTGGTCAGGTGTATGTCCACATCCGGACCGCCGCAATACCGCCCGGCGGAGGAGCTGAGGCCCGTGGGACGGCCTGCCAGGGCGTTGGTAATGGTCTGGATCATATAGGAGGTGGTGGTCTTGCCCTTGGTGCCGGTGACGCCGATAAGGGTCAGGCTGTCGGAGGGCTCATCGTAGAACCAGCGGGCCGCCAGGCTCTGCGCCTTGCGCACATCCGACACCCGGACGCAGGGGATATCCACCCCGGGAAAGTCTGTCTCCGCCAGGGCGCACACGGCCCCCCGGCTCCGGGCCATTTCCAGGTATTCCGGCTTGAAGCCATAGCCCTTGCAGATAAAGAGGTCGCCGTCCCGGGCCTGACGGGAATCGTTGCAGATGCCGGTGACGGCGGCGTCCCGGTCTGCCGGGGCCGCCAGCAGCCCATGCTGCCGCAGCAGCACCTCCAGGGCGCGGATTTGTTTCATAGGTGTTCCTTCTTTCAGGGGGTTCATTTCATATTTAGTTTCCAATCGGATATACCGCAAAAGGGATTGGCGGCGGTGGGGGTAATGGGCTGCAGCGCCGCGCCGGCCGGCAGCAGGACGGAATAGCTCTTGAAGCACACGGGGACGATGGGGGCCTGGTCCGCCAGTTTTCTGCACAGGGCCGTCATGGCGGCGGCACGCCCGGCAGGCTCCGCCGCGCACAGGCCCGCCAGCAGCTGGTCCGTCTCCGGGTCGGCATAGCCGCCGAAGTTCAGGGACGCATAGCTTTGCAGCAGGGGGCGCAGATCCCAGTCGGCGGTGAGCTTCACCTCACAGAAGCACAAGTCAAAATCGCCGTTTTGCAGGGCCTGGAGATACTCCTCGTTGGGCAGAGCCTGCACCGTCACCTGCAGGTCATACTGGGACAGACCCGCTGCAATCTTCTGGGCGGTGGACACCTTGAAGCTGTTCTCCTGGTTCACCAGCAGCGTCAGGCTCCGGGTCTTGCCGGTGTGCAGGCCCGCCGCCTCCAGGGCGGAGGCATAGCCGTCCGGGGAATAGGCCGTCTCCAGCTCCTTGGGATACAGGTCGCTGGCCGGGGACAGGGGGAAGTGGGCCGCCATGCCGTGGCCCAGCAGAAACGCGCTGACGCAGCCCGCCCGATCCACCCCCAGGGTCACGGCCCGGCGGACGGCGGGGTCGTCAAAGGGGGCGCGGCGGGTATTCAGGCACAGGTACTGCATGATGGATGTGGCGGCGTCGGTATAATCACCGCTGCCGTAGACATTGGAGGTATCGGCTCCGGTCAGGTCGCAGAACAGCAGCTGGATCTCCCGGGCGTAGAAGGCGTAGGACACGGAGTCCGTGTCCTTGCAGGCGGTAAGCTCAATGCGGTCCAGGGGCAGCGCCTTCCCCTGCCACCAGGAGGCGTTTTTCGCCAGGTGGGCGCCGCCCTCACCGCTGTAGGCATAGGGGCCGGTGCCGATGGGGAAGGTACTGCTCTCGGTGCCGGACTTCACGATGGGGATATCCAGCCGGGACACAAAGCTGCGGTTATCCGTTGTCAGACTGATGCGGACGGCTCCGTTGCTGACCCAGATGTCGGACACCTCCGCCAGCCGCCCGCTGTAACGGGCGGAGGTCTGGGCCCGGCGCAGGGCGTTCACCACGTCCCGTGCGGTGACGCTGGTGCCGTCGCTGAAGGAGGCGGCCCGCAGGGTGATGGTATAGGTATAGCGGGAGGCGTCGTAGGTATACGATTCCGCCAGGGCGGGCTGGGCCTCAAATTGCCCGTCCAGGGCAAACAGCCCCTCGTACAGCAGAGTCCCCAGGGTCAGCTGGGCCCCGTCGGGGCAGGTGATGGGGTCCGCCGTCTCCCCCTTCAGATACGGCAAGGCGAAGGATGTGAGCTTCACGTCCTTGTCCTTATCCTTGTTCTCCACGTTGTAATAATCCGTCAGGGTGCCGAAAATGTCGTCGGTGTTGTCCGACCAGTCGCACCCGGTCAGCACCGTCAGGCACAGGGCCAGCAGCGCCGCGAATATGCGCTTTTTCATGGAATACCTCGTTTTCACAGGCAGATCATGGCGATCTGAGCCCCCCGGGCCTGGCCCATCCGCCGGTGGGACCAATACAGGTCCGGGCGGCAGGCGGTGCAGTCGGGGCACACGTCGATCTGCGTGACCCCGGTCTTTTCCAGCCAGCGGGCGTTAACGCCCTTCAGGTCCACATGCCACTTCTGTCCCCGGCGGGTGATATACGGATCCGCCTCCCGGCCCAGAGCGTCCCGCAGGGCCCGGGGCACGTCGGCATCCGTCTCGAAGCAGCAGGGGCCGATGGCCGCGCCGATAGCGGCCCGCAGGTCCCGTGGGTCGGTGCCGAAGGTCTCCTGCATCCGGCGGACGGTCTTATATACGATGCCGGCGGCGGCGCCCCGCCAGCCGGCGTGAGCCGCGCCCACGGCCCGGCGCACCGGGTCGTACAGCAGGATAATACCGCAGTCGGCGGAGAACACCACCAGGGGAATATCCGGCGTGTCCGTGATCATGGCGTCCACGCTGGTATAGTCCCGCTCCCGGAACAGACCCTTGCCGCAGTCCTCCGCCGTCACATGGCGGACGTTGTCCTCATGGACCTGCTTGCTCAGCACCGCCCGGTGCTCGTCCGTACCCAGCACGGCACAGAAGCGGCGGTAATTCTCCCGGACCCGGTCCATATCGTCGCCCCGGCCTACCCCCAGGTTCAGAGAATCCCAGGGGGCCGGACTGACGCCGCCTGTCCGGGTGGAAAAGCCGTGGCGCACGCCGGACAGGACGGTGCTGGTCTTGATAAGCAGGCCGTTTTCCTCATGGGCCAGAAAGGACATGGGCAAACCCTCCGTTACGCGTTTCTGCCGCAGCAGTTCTTATACTTCTTGCCGGAGCCGCAGGGGCAGGGCTCGTTGCGGCCGATTTTCTTGACCTTACGGGGCTGCTTTTTCACGGTGCCGTCGCCGCCGACACTCTCGGAGGTGGCGTTGGCCACCCGCTGGCGCTTGACCTCCTCGTTTTTCTGCAAACGCACAGAGTACAGCCGCCGGACGGTCTCGTCCTGGATGGCGGCGATCATCTCCTCGAACATCTCCAGTGACTCCTTCTTGTAGGCGATGATGGGGTCGGTCTGGGCATAGGCCCGCAGGCGGATGCCCTGGCGCAGGTCGCTCATGGCGTCGATATGCTCCATCCAGTATTCATCCACCACCCGCAGCAGCACCACGCGCTCCACCTCGCGCATGACGGGGGGAGTAAATTCGTCCTCCTTCTGCTGATAGTAGGCGGCGGCGGCCTGGGTAAAGGCATCAATGACGGCCTGGGCGTCCATGGTGTCCAGCTGCTCCTGGGTGAAGCGGACGGCGTACTTGGGGAAGTACAGGCCCTCCACCTGCCGCAGCAGCTCCTGGCAGGATGTCATATCCAGGTGATGGACGCCGGAGAAGGCATTCTGCACCAGGTGGGTGATGGAGGTGTTCATCATGTTCATGATGACGTCCTTCACGTCCATACCCTCCAGCACCTGGCGGCGCTGGCCATAGATGATCTCGCGCTGCTTGTTCATGACATCGTCATACTCCAGCACGGACTTACGGGCCTGGAAGTTCCGGGACTCCACGGTGGTCTGGGCCTGCTGGATGGAGCGGGTGAGCATCTTGCTCTCGATGGGCATATCCTCGTCGATCTTCATGCGCTCCATGGCGGCCTGGACCCGTTCGCCGCCGAACAGGCGCATCAGGTCATCCTCCAGGGAGATGTAGAACCGGGTCTCGCCGGGGTCGCCCTGGCGGCCGGCACGGCCGCGCAGCTGGTTATCGATCCGGCGGGAATCATGGCGCTCGGTGCCGATGATGAACAGGCCGCCGGCCTGGCGCACCCGGTCCGCCTCGCCGGAGATCTCCTCCTTGTGCTGGCGGAGCTTGTCGGCGAACATCTGCCGGGCCTCCAGAATTTCACTGTTGTCGGTCTCGGCATAGCCGGTGGCGTCGGCGATGACCTCGTCGGTGTAACCGGCCTTACGCAGGTCGTTGGTGGCCATGTACTCGGCGTTGCCGCCCAGCATGATATCGGTACCACGGCCGGCCATGTTGGTGGCCACGGTAACGGCCCCGAACTGGCCCGCCTGGGCCACGATCTCGGCCTCCTTCTCGTGGTTCTTGGCGTTGAGCAGATTGTGGCGGATGCCCTCCTTGGTCAGCATCCGGCTCAGCAGCTCGTTCTTCTCGATGGACACGGTGCCCACCAGAACGGGCTGGCCCTTTTCGTGGCATTCCTTTACCTGGCGGATCACGGCCCGGTACTTCCCCTGCTCGGTTTTGTACACGGCGTCCTCGTTGTCGATACGGACCACCGGACGGTTGGTGGGGATCTCCACAATGTCCAGCTTATAGATGGTGGCAAACTCCTCCTCCTCGGTCATGGCCGTACCGGTCATACCGGAGAGCTTGCTGTACAGGCGGAAGTAGTTCTGGAAGGTGATGGTAGCCAGGGTCTTGCTCTCCCGCTGGACGGAGACGTGCTCCTTGGCCTCGATGGCCTGGTGCAGGCCCTCGGAGTACCGGCGGCCGAACATCAGACGGCCGGTGAACTCATCCACAATGATGATCTCGCCGTCCTTCACCACATAGTCCACGTCCCGCTTCATGGTGCCGTGGGCCTTGATGGCCTGGTTGATGTGGTGAGCGATGGTGCTGTTTTCGGGGTCGGACAGGTTCTCCAGGTGGAAGAACTCCTCGGCCTTGGCTATGCCCCGGGCCGTCAGGGTGGCGGTGCGGGCCTTTTCGTCCACAATGTAGTCCGCGTCCAGGCTCTCGTCCTCTGCGGCCTTGTCATCGGTCTCCGCCACCACATATTTTTTCAGCCGGCAGGAGAATGCCTCCGCCATGTCGTACAGCTGGGTGGATTTTTCCCCCATGCCGGAAATGATCAGGGGCGTCCGGGCTTCGTCGATGAGGATGGAGTCCACCTCGTCCACGATGGCGAAGCTGTGGCCCCGCTGGACCTGCTCGTTCTTATAGATGGCCATGTTGTCCCGCAGGTAATCAAAGCCCATCTCATTGTTGGTGCCGTAGGTGATGTCGGCGGCGTAGGCAGCCTGGCGCTCCTCCTTGGTCAGGTCGTGGATAATGAGGCCCACAGTCAGGCCCATGAAGCGGTGGACCTTGCCCATCCACTCGCTGTCGCGCTTGGCCAGATAGTCGTTGACGGTGACGATATGGACGCCCTCGCCGGTCAGAGCGTTCAGATAGGCCGGCAGCGTGGCCACCAGCGTCTTGCCCTCACCGGTCTTCATCTCGGCGATGCGCCCCTGATGGAGCACGATGCCGCCCACCAGCTGCACGGGATAGGGGCGCATGCCCAGCACGCGGTCGGCGGCCTCCCGCACGGTGGCGAAGGCCTCCGGCAGGATGTCGTCCAGCGTTTCGCCATTGGCCAGACGCTCCTTGAACTCCGGGGTCTTGGCCTGCAGCTGGGCATCCGTCAGCTTTTTGTAGTCCTCCTCCAGCGCGGTGATCTTGTCCACGATGGGGTAGATGCTCTTCAGCTCCCGCTGGCTGTAGGTGCCGAAAACCTTGGTAAACAGTCCCATATATCTGTATCCTTTCTGCTTCTGAGGATTTTGTACATAGCAATACTAATAGAGTATACCACACTCTTTTGTCTAATGCAAAAGAATTTCTGTGAACAGTTGTCGGGCAGACGCACCGGTTTGCGGTTGTGCAAAGGAGAAAAACGTGGTATACTGAACAACAGTAAGAAGCAACCCCACCCCCACAACGAAAAGAAGGAGTTTACGCCATGAAGCTGAGTTTTTACGGTGCAGACCGGTGCGTCACCGGCAGCTGCCACTGTCTGGAGGTCAACGGCAAGCGGATATTGGTGGACTGCGGCCTGCAGCAGGGCAGGGACGAGGTGGACAACACCGCGCTGCCCTTCCATCCCGGCAGCATCGACGCGGTGCTGGTGACCCACGCCCACATCGACCACTCCGGACGCATCCCCATGCTCATCAAGAACGGCTTTCAGGGGAAGATCATCACCACCCGGCTCACCGCCGACCTGCTGGATATCATGTTACAGGACTCCGCCCACATTCAGGAGCAGGACGCGGAGTATCAGAACCGCAAGAACAAGCGCGCCGGACGGCCGGAGATAGAGCCGATCTACACCGTGGCCGACGCCCTGCGCGTCCGCGAGTTTGTCCAGACCTGCGAATACGGGCAGGACGTGCCGGTGGTGGACGGCGTAACGGCGCAGTTCATCGACGCCGGACATCTGCTGGGCAGCGCCAGCATCAGGCTCACCTGCCGGGAGGGGGACGAGGAGCGCACCATCGTGTTCTCCGGCGATATCGGCAACGTGGATCAGCCTATCATCCGCGACCCGCAGTTTTTCACCAGCGCCGACTATGTGCTGACGGAGTCCACCTACGGCGACCGCAACCACACCGAGGTGTGGAGCTACACCGACGAGCTGGCGGAGATCATCGACGAGACGCTGCGCAAGGGCGGCAACGTGGTCATCCCCTCCTTCGCCGTGGGCAGAACGCAGGAGCTGCTGTACTTCATCCGGGAGATCAAGGACAAGGGGCTTGTCACCTCCGTGAAGGATTTCCCCGTGTATGTGGACAGCCCGCTGGCGAAGAAGGCCACCACCATTTTCTGCGGCGACCTGCGGGGCTATCTGGACGACGACGCGCTGGCGCTGGTGCAGGACGGCACCCACATGTTCAACTTCCCCGGCCTGCACCTGACGGAGACGGTGGACGAGTCCAAGCTGCTGAACATGGACAAGACGCCCAAGGTCATTATCTCCGCCTCCGGCATGTGCGATGCGGGGCGCATCCGCCACCATCTGAAATACAACCTCTGGCGCGCCGACAGCGCCGTGGTGTTCGTGGGCTTCCAGTCTCCCGGCACGCTGGGACGCAACCTGCTGGACGGCGCCGAGAGTGTGCGGCTGTTCGGCGAGGATATCGCCGTCCGCGCCAAGATCGTCAACTTCCAGGGGCTTTCCTCCCACGCGGATCACGACCATCTGATCGACTGGATCAAGCACTTTGACCCGGCCAGGACCACCCATGTGTTCGTGGTGCACGGCGACAGAGATGTGGCGCCGGTGTATGCCGACACGGTGAAGTCCCTGGGCTTTGCCGCCCACGCGCCCCAGTACACCGAGGAGTACGACCTGATCGCCGACAAGCAGCTCTCTCCCGGCTATCTGCCGGAGCGCAGGACCCGCGCCTACGAGGGCGCGCCCAAGACCACCGGCGCGTATCAGAGGCTGGTGCAGCTGGGCGACATGCTCGTCGGCCTTATCCGCCGCAGCAAGGGGCGGGACAACAAGACGCTGGCCGCCTTTGCCGAGGCCATCAGCAAGCTCATCAGCAAGTTTGAGTTCTGACCCATGCCGGAGAAGAACAGAACATACCGCGCCCGCATCGAGGGCTATACCTCCGAGGGGCTGGGCGTGGCGCGTATCGACGGACAGGCGGTGTTCGTCCACCGGGCGCTGCGGGGCGAGGACTGCGACGTGCTCATTCTCAAGGTGCTGAAAAACGCCGCCTTCGGTAAGGTCGTGCAGGTGCATGAGCCGTCCCCCCACCGCCGTGAGCCGGACTGCCCGTGGTACGGGCGGTGCGGCGGCTGCGACTTCCGCCACATGGACAGGGAGGAGGAGCTGTACGCCAAGCGGCAGCGGGTGCAGGACGCCCTGCACCGCATCGGCGGCAGCGACGTCTCCGTGGAGGCCATTTACAGCGGCGAGCCGCTGCACTACCGCAACAAGAGCCAGTACCCCGTCTCTGCCGACGGGCAGGTGGGCTTTTACAAGGCACGCAGCCACCAGCTGGTGCCCGTGGAGCGCTGCCTGCTGCAAAAGCCCCCGGCGGACGCGGCGGCGGACGCCCTGCGGCGGTATATCGAAACGTATCGGGTGCCCGGCTACGATGAAAAGACCCGCCGCGGCCTGCTGCGGCATCTGTACATCCGCACCAACCAGGCAGGGCAGTCGCTGATCTGCGTGCTGGTCAACGGGAAGAAGCTGCCCCACGAGCCGGAGCTGGTGTCCCTGCTGCGGCAGGCGGTGCCGGAGGCGGTAGGCGTGGTGCTGGGCGTGAACACCCAGCCCACCGGCGCCATACTGGGCGGCGAGTACCGTACCCTGTGGGGCGAGGACGTGCTCACCGACCGGCTGTGCGGCCTGACGTTCCGGCTGTCTGTGCCGTCGTTCTATCAGGTGAACCACGATATGGCAGAGGTGCTGTACCGCACGGCGCTGGACTTCGCCGGGCTGACCGGCACCGAGACGGTGCTGGATCTCTACTGCGGCGCCGGCACCATCACACAGGTGATGGCGCGGCGGGCGGGGCGCGTCATCGGCGCGGAGATCGTTCCGGCGGCCATTGAGGACGCCAGAGAGAACGCCCGGCGCAACGGCATCGGAAACGTGGAGTTTTTCTGCGGCGACGCGTCGGCGGTGGCGGCGGACTTCGCCGCCAGAGGGCTGCGCCCGGACGTGATCTGCGTGGATCCGCCCCGAAAGGGACTAAGCCCCGACGTGGTATCTGCCGCCGCGCGGATGCAGCCGCAGCGCATTGTGTACGTCTCCTGCGACCCGGCGACGCTGGCGCGGGACGTGAAGCTGTTTGCGCAGGAGGGCTACGGAGCCGTCCGCGCCGCCGCCGTGGACATGTTCCCCGGCACGGCGAATATAGAATCTGTCGTGCGCCTGGAGCGGACGAAGTGAGAAATGTATAGAAAAAGACCGGCTTAGCCGGTCTTTTCAGCTTGTCAAAAAAGTCCGAACGGACTTTTTTGACAAGCTGAGGCAAAATCGCAAAATAAAAAACAGTATTTTATTTTGCGATTTTGGTCGCTGCGGCGGGTGATTGAACGCGAAAGGGAACCCTGACGGTTCCCTTTCACACTATCCTTCCCTCCGATACTTGTAACCGGGCAGTTTTTTTGACAGTCTGAAAAGACCAGCTTCGCCGGTCTTTTTTCTTATAAATACAAAAATCCACCGGGAGACCGGTGGAAAACGCATTGACAATGTGGAAAAAATTTGGTATAATGACTTGCTTTATATTGGAGGAATGGCGCTATAGCCCCACTCCTACACAACCACAGTATACCATCTCCGCTGCGGAAACACAAGGGCTTGTGGTGAAAATGAACCAACAAGCCCGTGCGTATCGCGTCGGAGCTCAATAACTTATGGAAAGGCGTGATCGTAGAGATGGCGAAAGACAAGTACTACGGCAAGACACTCCGCAAGAACTTTGCCCGTCACGAGGAAGTGATGGCGATGCCCAACCTGCTGGAGATCCAGAAGAAATCCTACCAGTGGTTCCTGGACACCGGCCTGCGCGAGGTATTCGCTGACGTGGCTTCCATCGTGGACTATGCCGGTAATCTGGAGCTGAGCTTCATTGATTACAGCATGGATGAGAAGCCCAAGTACGACGTGGAGGAGTGCAAGGCGCGGGACGCCACCTATGCCGCTCCCATGAAGGTGCGGGTGCGCCTGCACAACAAGGAGACGGGCGAGATCAAGGAGCAGGAGATCTTCATGGGCGATTTCCCGCTGATGACACACGGAGGCACCTTCGTCATCAACGGCGCCGAGCGCGTGGTGGTCAGCCAGATCGTCCGCTCCCCCGGCATCTACTACGGCAAGGAGATCGACCTCAAGACCGACCTGCCCCTGCTGACCAGCACCGTCATCCCCTACCGCGGCGCGTGGCTGGAGTACGAGACCGACACCAGCGAGGTGTTCTGGGTCCGTATCGACAAGAACCGCAAGCTGCCCATCACCTGCCTGATCCGCGCGCTGGGTCTGAAGACCGATGCGGAGATCATGGAGCGCTTCGGCGACGACCGCCGCATTGTGGCCACGCTGGAGAAGGATACCTGCAAGACCTATGAAGAGGCCATGCTGGAGATCTACCGCAAGCTCCGCCCCGGCGAGCCCCCCACGCTGGACTCCGCCGAGACGCTGATGCAGAACCTGTTCTTCGACCCCCGGCGGTATGACCTGAGCATCGTCGGCCGCTATAAGTTCAACAAGAAGCTGACCTTCTGGGCGCGCGCCAAGGGTCAGAAGCTGGCCATGCCCGTGGCCGATCCCGCTACCGGCGAGATCCTGTTCGAGGACGGCCATGTGCTCACCGCTGACGACTGCACCCTGCTGGACAAGGTGGGCGTGTATGAGATCAGCGTCACGCTGGACTCCGGCGATACCATCCGCATCTTCACCAACAAGATGTGCGACATGTCCCACTATGTGGACTTCGATCCCCGCGAGGCCTGCGGCATCAAGGAGCGGGTGCGCTTCGACGTGCTGCAGGAGCTGCTGGCGCAGTACAAGGGCGAGGAGCTGATCGAGCAGTGCCGCCTGCACGCCGACGATCTGGTGCCCAAGCACATCATCGTGGACGACATCCTTGCATCCATCAACTATATGAACGCGCTGGCCCACGGTCTTGTGACGAAGGACGATATCGACCATCTGGGCAACCGCCGCCTGCGCTGCGTGGGCGAGCTGCTGCAGAACCAGTTCCGCATCGGCTTCAGCCGTATGGAGCGCGTGATCCGCGAGCGCATGACCATTCAGGATCTGGATATCGTCACGCCCCAGAGCCTGATCAACATCCGCCCCGTCACCGCCGCCATCAAGGAGTTCTTCGGCTCCAGCCCCCTGAGCCAGTTCATGGATCAGACGAACCCGCTGGCCGAGCTGACCCACAAGCGCCGCCTGTCCGCGCTGGGCCCCGGCGGTCTGAGCCGCGAGCGCGCCAACATGGAAGTCCGAGACGTGCACTACTCCCACTACGGCCGTATGTGCCCCATCGAGACGCCTGAAGGCCCCAATATCGGCCTGATCTCCTATCTGGCTACCTACGCCCGTATCAACGAGTACGGCTTTATCGAGGCGCCCTACCGCGCCGTGGATCACGAGACGGGTCACGTCTCCGACGACATCACCTACATGACCGCCGATGTGGAGGATCAGTATGTGGTGGGTCAGGCCGCGGAGCCGGTGGACAAGAACGGCTGCCTGACCAACGAGCGTATCACCTGCCGCCACCGCGACGAGATCGTGGAGGTGCCCCGCAGCGGCGTGGACTACATCGACGTCAGCCCCCGCATGATGGTGTCCATCGCCACGGCCATGATCCCCTTCCTGCCCAACGACGATGCCAACCGTGCCCTGATGGGCGCCAACATGCAGCGTCAGGCCGTGCCCCTGCTGAAGCCGGAGGCTCCCATCGTGGGTACCGGTATGGAGCACAAGATCTGCCTGGACTCCGAGGTAGCCGTGCTGGCCGAGGGAGACGGTGTGGTGACCAAGGTGGACGCCACCAACGTCTCCGTCCGCTACGACAGCGGTGAGACCAAGGACTACAAGCTCATCAAGTTCCTGCGCTCCAACCACGGCACCTGCGTCAACCAGAAGCCTATTGTCTCCGTGGGCGAGCGGGTCCACGGCGGCGATGATCCCACCGTGCTGGCCGATGGCCCCGCCACCGAGCAGGGCGAGATCGCTCTGGGCCGCAACATCCTGGTGGGCTTTATGACGTGGGAAGGCTACAACTACGAGGACGCCGTGCTGCTGAACGAGCGGCTGGTGAAGGAGGACGTGTACACGTCCATCCATATCGAGGAGTACGAGATCGACGCCCGCGATACCAAGCTGGGACCCGAGGAGATCACCCGCGACATCTCCAACGTGGGCGAGGACGCTCTGAAGGATCTGGACGAGCGCGGCATCATCCGCGTGGGTGCCGAGGTCCACGCCGGCGACATCCTGGTGGGCAAGGTCACGCCCAAGGGAGAGACCGACCTCACCGCCGAGGAGCGCCTGCTGCGCGCCATCTTCGGCGAGAAGGCCCGCGAGGTCCGTGACACCTCCCTGAAGGTGCCTCACGGCGAGAGCGGCATCGTCATCGATACCAAGGTATTCACCCGCGAGAACGGCGACGAGCTGGGGCCGGGCGTGAACGAGGTGGTCCGCGTCTATATCGCCCAGCGCCGCAAGATCCAGCCCGGCGACAAGATGGCCGGCCGTCACGGCAACAAGGGCGTTGTGTCCCGTGTGCTGCCCCAGGAGGATATGCCCTTCCTGCCCGACGGCACCCCGCTGGATATCGTGCTGAACCCCCTGGGCGTTCCCAGCCGTATGAACATCGGTCAGGTGCTGGAGGTCCATCTGGGCTACGCCGCCAAGACCCTTGGCTGGAAGGTGGCCACCCCCATCTTCGACGGCGCCACCGACAAGGATATTTCCGAGGCGCTGCAGCTGGCCGGCCTCGATCCCGAGGGCAAGAGCTGGCTGTATGATGGCCGCACCGGCGAGCGCTTCGACAATAAGGTCACGGTGGGCTATGTGTACTTCCTGAAGCTCCACCATCTGGTGGATGATAAGATCCATGCCCGTTCCACCGGCCCCTACTCTCTGGTGACTCAGCAGCCTCTGGGCGGCAAGGCCCAGTTCGGAGGCCAGCGCTTCGGCGAGATGGAAGTGTGGGCGCTGGAGGCCTACGGCGCGGCGT
>ENA-OUQH01001844-OUQH01001844.1-human-gut-metagenome-genome-assembly--contig:-NODE-1844-length-13744-cov-4.055227_pt1 | contig 13744 bp, 9 predicted proteins | sample MGYA00237948_ERZ548828 | MGnify/ENA primary metagenome ERZ548828 (study PRJEB26490, sample SAMN05194711) | human gut metagenome | biome: terrestrial biome; feature: human-associated habitat; material...
GCGCGCGGCACGGTGGTGCTCTACCGCTACGCCGATGTGTTCTTCTGCGGTTGCACGCCCGAGCTGCTCGTTCGTAAGCGCGGCCAGCAGCTCGAGAGCATGTGCCTGGCGGGGACGTGCCCTGCTTCCGAGGACCCTGATCGCGCTCGCGAGCTGGCAAGCGAGCTTATGGCGGACGAGAAGAACCGCGCCGAGCACGAGCATGTCGTCCACTTCATGCGCGAGGTCCTGGGGCGCATCTGCCATGACGTGCACATTCCGCGCGAGCCGCAGATTCTCTCGCTGCGCCACGTGCAGCACCTCCACACCCCGGTGAGCGCGAAGGTGCTCGAGGGTGTGAATCTGCCCGAGCTCGTGGGCGATCTGCACCCCACGCCTGCGGTGGCGGGCACGCCTGTTGGCGAGGCGAAGATGCTCATCCGCCAGATCGAGTCGTACAACCGCGGGTTCTTCGCTGGTGCGTGCGGTTACATCGACGGCGCAGGTGACGGTGCATTTTCGGTCGGTCTTCGCACGGGCGTGTTCGATGGGGAAGGCGGCTGGGTGTACGCTGGGTGCGGCATCGTCGAGGGCAGCGTTGCCGACGACGAGTTCGACGAGATCGACATGAAGCTCAAGACCATCTTAAGCGCGTTCGGGGAATAGGGCGGGTCGCATGCCGGTTTCCTTGCGACGAGAACTTGCCGAGCATGCGCCAACAACTAGATATAAAATAGAATAGCCTATTAACAGAATAATAAACGCAGCGCAATCTCGTTCTCCACTTGGGAATCTTTCTCGTTGCGCATCTCATAACCATCCCTATTTCGGGATATTCCCGTTTGCGTAATTCTGCATATTCGTATATATTTCGGGAATAGCATTATTCGAAGGGAACGATGTGCCGAAGCTCGAGGGAACAGATACGGGGAGAAGAATCTCCCTGCGCGAAGATTTCGTCATCATGGCTCTTGCCGTGATCTTGGTTGTCATCACGTCGGTCTCGCTTATGCTCGGCAAGTTCCCCATCGAGCCCCATGAGGCCATCTGCATGCTGCTTGGCCAGGTATTTCCCATCGACCAGTTTTGGACGAACCAGCAGCAGACGCTGTTCTTCAACGTTCGCCTGCCGCGTATCCTGCTCGCGCTTATGGTGGGGTGCTGCCTTGCGGCGGCAGGTGCGGCGTTCCAGGGAACCTTTCAAAACCCGCTCGTGTCGCCCGATATCCTGGGCGCGTCCCAAGGCGCGGCACTTGGAGCCGCGATTGCCATTCTTTTGGGGGCGAGCGCGTTTGCCACAAGCCTGTTCGCGTTCTGCTTCGCTATCGCGACGGTGTTTCTCGTGCTACTCATATCGAGTCGGGCGAAGGGAAACCGCATCCTTGTCGTGGTGCTCGCGGGCGTTATGGTGAGCTCGCTGTTCCAGGCGGGCGTCTCGTTCACCAAATTGATCGCAGACCCCACCGACCAGCTTCCCGCAATTACGTATTGGCTGATGGGAAGCTTAACGAGCGCCAAGATGTCCGATGTTACGCTGGTCGCTGCTCCGATGATCATCGGGTGCGTCGTGCTGTTCGCCATGCGCTGGCGCATCAACATCCTTACCATGGGCGACGACGAGGCCGCCACGATGGGCGTGAACGCCAAGCGGATGCGCGTTGTCGTTCTGCTTGCGGCCACCCTTGTCACCGCGTCGAGCGTGGCGGTGTCGGGTATGGTGGGCTGGGTCGGCCTGGTCATCCCGCATTTGTGCCGCATGCTCGTGGGCTGCGACTATCGCAAACTTTTGCCGGCGAGCATGCTCATGGGCGCGAGCTTCCTTTTGCTTGTGGATGACATCGCGCGCCTTGTGGCCACGTCCGAGATTCCCATCGGCATCCTGACCGCGTTCGTCGGCGCGCCGTTCTTCCTCTATCTCATCACGAGGGAGCGTAAGATTTGAGTATAGATATCGAACATGTGAGCTTCTCCTACGGGAAACATCAGGTGCTGCGCGACGTGAATGCGAGCATTCCGGACGGCGTGCTCGTGAACGTGCTCGGGCCCAACGGTGTGGGCAAGTCGACGTTGTTTCGCTGCATCCTGTGCCTGAACAGCGATTATGAGGGAGTCATTCGCGTAAACGGCAAGGATTTGCGCGATCTTTCGGTGCGCGAACGTGCGCGGGAGATTTCCTATATCCCCCAAACCCACGCTCCTGTGTACAACTACAAGGTGCGCGACGTCGTGCTCATGAGCACGGGCGCCGACGTGGGAATATTCGGGACGCCTGGCCGCGAGCAGGTCGAGCGGGCGGAACAAGCGCTTGAGCGCATCGGCATCGGGCATTTGGCGGACCGCATGTACACCCACATTTCCGGCGGAGAGCAGCAGCTTGTCCTGATTGCCCGCGCGCTTGCCCAGAACGCGAAGACGATCGTGATGGACGAGCCTACGAGCGCGCTCGATTACGGCAACACCGTGCGCGTGCTGTCGTGCGTGAAGCAGCTTGCGCGCGAGGGTCTTTCCATCGTGCAGTCAACTCATCAGCCTGACCAGGCGTTTCTCTTTGCTGATAAGACGCTCGTGGTGTACGACGGCACCGTTGAGGCGTACGGCGACCCGAAGGATGTGATCACCGCCGAGTTGGTGGGGCGCATCTATGGTGTGGAAGTCGAGGTCAACTCACTATATGGCGACAAGGTGCGCGTATGCGTGCCTACAAGCGAAATCAGGGAAGAATAGGATGCAAGGAGGAAGAATGGAGATGACGAAGAAGCGCGGCGTCGGGTTCGCAATCGCGACGACTGTGATGGCGCTCGCGCTCGCCTTCTCGCTTGCCGGATGTTCCGGTGGACAGAAGGAATCAAGTGACCAGAAAAGCGATGCGCAGGCCGAGGCGCCGGCAACGCGCACCTTCACGGACTCGCTTGGACGGGAAGTGGAGCTTCCCGCGCAGATCGATCGCGTGGCGGCTTCCGGCCCGCTCGCACAGAACGTGCTTTTGACGATTGCTCCCGAGAAGATGGTCGGCCTTGCAACTAAAATCGCGGACGATCAGGCAAAATACCTGGGAAGCGAATATGCGTCGCTCGATGTTTTCGGTCAGATTTACGGGAGCAAGGGCGACTTCAACAAGGAAGCCGTTGCCGCGGCCGACCCGCAGGTCGTGATCGACGTGGGCGAGGCGAAAGACGGAATGAAGGACGACCTCGACACGCTGCAGGACCAGATCGGTATCCCCGTTGTCCACATCGCGTCGTCGCTTGACTCCTACGACAAGGCTTACACGATGCTTGGCGAGCTTCTGGGCGCGACCGACCGCGCGAAGGAGCTTGCGGACTACTGCAAGAAGGCATATGACGAGACAACTTCGGTGATGGCGAGCATTCCCGAATCGGAGCGCGCGAACGTGCTTTACTGCGTGGGCGACTCCGGCCTCAACATCATCGCGAAGGGCGCTTACCAGGCAGGTGTCGTCGACATGTGCGCCAACAACATCGGCGTCGTCGAGAAGGCGACCGGTTCGGGCACGGGCAACGAGGTGAGCTTCGAGCAAATCGCCAACTGGAACCCTGGTGTCATCCTGTTCGCCACGAACGGCAAGGATGCGGGCGATTTCTATGATGCCGCCGGTACCGATCCGACCTGGGCTTCCCTTGAGGCTATCCAGAGCGGCTCGTACTATCAGGTACCGAAGACGCCCTACAACTGGCTGTCGAGCCCGCCGTCGGTGAACCAGGTGCTCGGCATGCAGTGGCTGCCCCGCGTGCTTTACCCGGGCAAGTTCTCCACGAGCGTGACCGACGTGGCGAAGGATTACTACAAGACGTTCTACGGTTACGACCTTACCGATGCGGACATTTCCGAGCTGATGGCTCACGCCGTTCCGTCGAAGTAGGTTGCGAGCTGTTCCTTGCGAGCGGTGATGTTCGGGCCCGAGCGCTTTGCCGCCTCGGGCCCGTCTTATGTTGCGGGATAGTGCGGAACGCAAATCGCTCGCTTGGCCTGCGCGCCAGATACGCCCCGCATCTGGCGGGGTCGCGTGGCGGACGTGGTGGGTGCGATTTTACGTTTAGCAGGTCGCCTTGAACGCGCGGCGGATTGCCTCTTCCGCATCTTGCGTGGGACTTATGAGCGCGGGGTCGCCCCATGCGGGCGCGAACCGTTCGCGCGCCAGGTCGACCAGCACGTCGCGCACCACGATGAGCGCGTGGGGGAAGGCGGGGCTGGGACCCTCGTCGAGCAGGGCGAGCGCGCTTGTGAGCCCCTGGTTTCGTATGAGCTCGAGACGCCCGAGCTCGTCGACGACGAGCAGGTTTTGGCGTCCGTTGTGGTGGGTGCGGGTGGCGATGAGATCGAAATGGGCATTCACCTGCACTATCGCATCGTCGGAGATTTCCCATCCCAGCTGCATCTGCGCGCTTTGGCTGTTCGGGTCGAACATTCCCTCGGCCTGCGCCAGGTCGCGCCTGCGGGCGAAGGGAATGCGCTCGCCTTGCGGCAGGAGCAGGTTGTCGATGCCGAGCTTCTCGAATCCGTTGGCGTCGCCGTGTTCTGAGGGTACCCAAACGCCGGGCGCCACGACGCCCGCGCAGGGGATGCCGTCGGCGGCAAGTTTTCGACACGTGCTCTTAAGCCAGCGCGTCTTGCCTATCTGGATATCACCTGTCAGTATGAAAAGCACGCCGGCCTCCTCGTGTTTCCTTTTGCGTCGTCGTTGGCGAAAGTATACTTCTTCAAGGTCAATCATCGGCATGCTCCGCGAAAAAATGAGGTCGCGGGGCTGTTGCGCACGAGCGCTTTCGGGCTCGGGCGAAGGAAGGTAATGCGAGATGGCAGAGACATCTTCGGTACAGCAGGCTACGGCGCTCGTCGTTTCGGCGTTTTTCGACGAGCTTGCACGTTGGGGTGTTCGCGAGGTGGTGGTGAGCCCAGGTTCGCGCTCGACGGCGCTCGCCATGTGCGCGTACGAGCTCGGCAGGCGCGAGCCCGAGCGCATGACTGTTTATGTGGACATCGACGAGCGAAGTGCCTCGTTCTTCGCGCTGGGGCTGGCGAAGGCGTCGGGTCGCCCCGTGGCGCTTGTGTGCACCTCGGGCACAGCGCTCGCGAACTACTACCCCGCGGTGCTGGAAGCTGAGACCTCGCGCGTGCCGCTGATCGTGCTTTCGGGGGACAGGCCGCCTCACCTGCAGGGACTTGGCGCACCGCAAACATGTGACCAGGTGAAAGCCTACAGCGACCACGTGCGCCGTTTCATCCAGATGCCCCTTGCGGAGGAATCGTCCCGAGCGGTCGCCTTCGCGCGCCAGGCTGCTCGCGAGCTTGTCCTGGGCGCGCTTCCTGGGGGGTGTCTCCCCCTCGAAGGCGATGCCGTCGCCTCACGCGCGTGCTCGCGCATGGCGGGCCCCGTGCACGCGAACTTCCCCTTCGATGAGCCGCTGAAGCCCGACTTTTCCACGCCCGGTGTCTTCTCTGCCGGGCGCAGCGCGCTTGATGGCGCGGGTGGCTTGGTGGGGGCGGCGGGCGTTGTCGGGCCCGAGGTCGCTGCGGTAAGTCGCCTTTCGGCAGCAGTGTGCGACCAGGTGAAAGCGCTTATTTGCGGGCGTCGCGCGCTGGTGCTTGCGGGCGAGGGCACTTGTGAGAGCTTGGAAGAGGCGCGCGAGGTGGCGGCGTGGGCGAAGACATTCGGCTTGCCACTTCTGGCTGACCCGCTTTCGGGACTGCGCTCGCTTGGCGACGAGGTGGTCATCGACAACTACGACAATGTGCTCGGGCGCGACGATTTCCCCGTACCGGAGGTGGTCATCCGCTTCGGGCGTTACCCCGTATCGAAGCGCTGCGTGCAGAAGCTTGCCGCGGCGCGTCCCATTGAGATTGTCGTAGACGCAGGTGAGACGCGCGATTTCAACGCGATGACTGACCTGTTCGTCGCTTGCTCGCCGATTGATTTCGTGCGATCCTTGCTGGCGTGCGATTGCGACGCGCAGGCGAGCGCGGGCTTCCTTTCCGCGTGGCGCGAGGCGAACGCGGCCGAACGGGCGCGCATCCTCTCGGTAGAGGAAGATTCGCAGGAGAGGGCGACGGGCAACGCTGCCGACGGGGCCGAGGTTGCAGGGGATGCTGAGCTCGAGTCCGCTGCCGTCGCCCCTCGTCCCGAAGGCGCGTACGTGCGCGAGATCCTGAAGGCGGCACCTGCGGGGTCGTGCTTGTTCTCCGCGAACTCGATGGCGATTCGCGCAATTGACACCTTCTACGTGAAAGGCGACAAGCCGCTTGCCGTGCTGTGCAACCGAGGGCTCAACGGCATTGACGGCACGGTGTCGACCGCCCTTGGCGTCGCGCAGCATTTCGAGCAGACGACGTTCCTCACTGGGGATTTCACGCTGCAGCATGATTTGGGTGGACTTGCGCTCCAGCGCGAAATCGCCCAGGTTGCGGCCGAGCGCGGAAAGCTTGCTCCGAGTGTCGTCGTGGTGCTGTTGAACAACAACGGCGGCGGCATCTTCGAGATGCTCCCGCAGGCGTCGGATGAGTCGTACTTCGCGCGCCTGTTCTCGGCGCCGCAGGACGTCGATTTCTCCCACGCGGCGGCGGCTTTCAATGTGCCTTATCGCAAGGTGGGCACTCCGAGCGAGTTTTCGCAGGTCTACGGGGAGATGCTCGGGACGCCGGGCATAAGCCTCATCGAAGTGAAGCTGCCACTTTCGGGCCTTAAGGCTCGCTATCGAGCGTACCAATAGGTTTGCGATTTGGGAAGGGCTCGCTCACAATTGCGCTTCGCTCCAATCGGCTGGCGGCCCAGGCGAGGCTCTTCGGCAACGCCCAGTCGCTCAAACAGTCCTCGCTTCGCTGCGGAACTCGCTTTGTGGGCGCCGCCGAAGAGCCCCTCCCGCGGCTCGGCATGCAGCCTGCAAAGCGGAATTCCGCGGTGTAGCGGCACGAGGCCGTCTTTCATGGCTGAGAGCTTCTGGGGTGTCCCGCCTCCCGAGACTCGCCGCGTCTTCCGCTATTCGTTTTCCCAAACGGCGCGCAGGGCCGCGATTTCCTCGCCCCAGCCCGAAAGCTTGTCGTTCGGCGTTTCCAGGTAGAAGGGCAAATCGCGCAGTGCGGGGTGCCTTGTCACCGCCGAGAGCGCCTCGAACCCGATGTGCCCCTCCCCGATGCGGGCATGGCGGTCCTTATGCGCGCCGCAGGGATTTAGGCTGTCGTTCAGATGGATGGCTTTCAGCCGGTCGAGGCCGATGACCTGGTCGAACTCGCGCACCACGCCGTCGAGGTCTCCTGCTATGTCATAGCCCGCGTCCCAAATATGGCACGTGTCCAGACACACGCCCACGTGGTCGGACAGCTTCACGCCGTCGATGATGCGCGCGATCTCCTCAAACGTGCGTCCGACTTCGCTTCCTTTTCCCGCCATCGTCTCGAGCAAAAGCGTGGTCGTCTGGTCGGCGTGCAGCACCTCGTTGAGCGCGTCCATAATCATTTCGATGCCGGCGTCGGCACCTTGCCCTGTGTGGCTTCCCGGGTGCATGTTGTAAAGCTGACCAGGTGTTTCTTCCATGCGCACGAGGTCATCCGCCAGCGTTGCGCGCGCAAACTCGCGCGTTTCGGGGTTCTTCGAACACGGGTTGAGCGTGTAGGGCGCGTGCGCCAGGATGCGCGTGATGCCATGCGCCGCGGCGAACTTGTGGAACGCGGCCATGTCTGTGGGGTCGATCGCTTTCGCCTTGCCCCCGCGCGGGTTGCGCGTGAAGAACTGGAACGTGTTCGCGTCAATCGAGACGGCGTCTTTCGCCATCGCCAAAAAGCCCTTCGCGACCGATAAATGACATCCGATGGTAAGCATGTGCGTCCTTTCTCCTGCTTCGCGACATTTTAGCTTGATGTGCGCAGGTTTTGCGGCAGCTTGCCCGTTCGCTGCCGATACGCGAGCGAGTATCTCTTTATAGTGCCAGGTCAGAGGGGTGCGATTTTTCCGTCCCTTTCGCTTTCGGTCGCCCTCTTGCAAAAACCTACGCACATCGAGCTAAAATATTTTAGAGACGCGGCGCAATCGACCGAATCGCCGCATTGGGGCAAAAAGAGACGGCGAAGGTGGCAAGCGGGGTTCTGAAGAAGGGCGGCGAAGTGGCGAGCGAGGTTTCGGGAGAGACGCGCGGCTTCGATTTCGGGGGCATGCGCTTTGGCATGAAGGCGTGGCGTGCTTCGGCGTCGGGCGCTAGGGAAGGTGGCGCCCTATCGGCCCCGATCGTGCTTGTCCACGGCTTCGCGCAGCAGGCTTCCACCTGGGATAAAGTTGCCTTGTCGCTTTCTCGCGCGGGCGTGGAGTGCTTTGCTTTCGAGCTTGCGGGGCATGGGAAGAGCGCTCGCCCGACGGTTGGCGATGTTCCGGGTCGCGAGGCGTTCGACCTGTGCTTCCAGGCGCGAGCGCTCCTTGCTTTCTGCGAAGTCGTGGCGCATGTTGCGGGAAGGCTCCCCGTACTGGTCGGCTATTCCATGGGCGGGCGCGTGGCGCTTCAGGCGGCGTGCCTTGCTGCGGACGACCTGCGGGATGGCGGCGAGCTCAACCGCATTTCGCTCAGAAGCTCCGCAGCCTTCGCTCCATGCGATCGAGCTCGCCGCCTTGACGTGGCTGGCGCTTGCCAGCGGGATGTGACAGCGAATGAGGCGCGGATGTCCGCTGCTGTTCCCTTCTCCGCCCTCGTGCTTGAAAGCGCGGGCCTCGGCCCCGCTGACGCCGCCTCGCGTGAAGCGCTGCGCGAGCGCAACTTCGCGTGGGCCGCGCGCGTGCGGGGCGAAGGAGTGTCCGCTTTCATGTCCTGGTGGGCGGGCCTGCCCTTGTTCGAAAGCCAGCGCAATCTTCCAGTTGACCAGCGAGAACGACTTCGGGCGGGCCGCTTTGCCAACGACGCGGAATCGCTCGCGCTCTCTTTCGAGCAGGCGGGTGCCCACCAGATGCCTTTGCGGTGCGAGTCGATTCGCGCGCTTTGCGAGCTTTCTCGGCGCGGTGTCCCAGTTAGCTATTTGGCGGGGAGGCTTGATGCGAAGTACTGCAAGGTCCTTGCCGACCTTCGCGCGGATTCCCACGACGTGGTCTCGTGCCGGGCTGTTCCCTGCGCAGGCCACAACATTCACCTTGAGCAACCCGAGGTGTTCGCATCGATTTTGAAAGAAGTGGTCGAATCGTGCACTCCCGAACCCGCGGCTCCATGACATACCTCGTCGCGGTATGATATAGAAACTTGCGAAACAGGAATCATTCGAAGCGAAAACGCAGAATCAAACATTGCCAATCGCCGGCATGGCGTCGTTTTCCCCTGAGTGAGAAATCGGCGTCGTGAAGCCGATGCCTCCGTTGCGGGGCGCGCCAACCGTTTCGCGTCCTGCAACGAATCAACGATATGCCACGAAAGGACAGCTATGGATGACGTAGCTTGGAAATCCGCCAAGCAATATCGGGAAATCAAGTACGAAACCGCTGATGGGATTGCGAAAATCACCATCAATCGCCCCGAACGGCGCAACGCGTTCACCCCGCTCACCGTGACCGAGATGTACGACGCGTTCTCCGTGGCGCGCGATGACGCTTCCATCGGCGTCATCATCCTGACTGGCGCGAACCACGGCGGCCGCCACGAGGACGAGGCGTTTTGTTCGGGCGGCGACCAGAAGATCCGCGGGAACGGCGGCTATGTGGGCGAGGACAACATCCCGCGCTTGAACGTGCTCGACCTGCAGCATCTTATCCGTGTGGTGCCCAAGCCGGTCATTGCCATGGTGAACGGCTACGCCATCGGCGGTGGCCACGTGCTTCATCTTCTGTGCGACCTTTCCATCGCGGCCGAAACCGCCAAGTTTGGCCAGACGGGTCCCAAGGTCGGCAGCTTCGATGCTGGCTATGGCGCGGGGTACCTGGCAAACGTCGTGGGCCAGAAGAAGGCGCGCGAGATTTGGTATCTCTGCCGCCAGTATTCCGCCGCCGAAGCGCTCGAGATGGGTCTGGTCAACAAGGTCGTTCCCTTCGAGGAGCTCGAGGCCGAATGCGTGTCGTGGGCGCGTGAGATGCTGCAGTTCTCGCCGACGGCGCTGCGCTTCATGAAGGCGAGTTTCAACGCGGCAACCGATGGGCTTGCGGGCATCCAGCAGCTCGCCGGAGACGCCACGCTTTTGTACTACACCACCGACGAGGCGAAGGAAGGCCGCGACGCGTTCAAGGAGAAGCGGGCGCCCGACTTCACTCAGTACCCTAAGTTTCCCTAAAGCCCAGCGGCCTCGCGTGCAGCGCGCAAGGCCGCTTCCCATTTCCTTTGTCCGCCCAAGTCGCTGATGCGGCGTCCGAAGAGAACAGTGGTCCGAACTCGCGATGATCAATGCGTTCGAAAGCTTGGTGAGATTGAATCCCGACGGGGTCTTCTTCACGTTCGTCGCGCGCGACGGCTCGGAGCATTCGTGTACCTATCGCCAGGCCAGGCTCACGGCGGCGGCAATCGCCCGTCGTCTGCGGAGCAAGGGGGTCGGGCGCGGCGACTGCGTTTCGGTCGACCTTCCGAACTGCCCGGAGTTCATCTTCCTCGCCCTGGCGGCAGGGTATGGGGCGTTCTCGCTTGTCGTGCTAAACAACCGCCTCACATCGGCGGAGAAGCTCTCGCGCCTGTTCGACCTGGAAAGTTCGGGCATCCGCGTGGCGTGTCGCATCGACGAAGCGCGGGCTGAAACGCTTATGGACCACGTGGCGGACGACCTTGCGGGGGTGTCGCGGCTCCAAAGCGGTAGGCGCGTCATCATGAGCGCCGAGCGCGATGCGGTTTTCGAAGCCACCCATTTTGCGGAAAGAGAATCGCACCTGTTCAACGACCAGGAACGAGCGCTCGTCCTCTTCACGTCGGGCACGACGGGCAAGCCGAAGGCGGTGCCGTCGACCTGGCGCATGCTCACGGCTGCTGCTGAATCGTCCAACGCCGTGCTCTCGATGCGGGGTCGCGGTATGTGGCAGGTGGCGCTTCCCCTGTACCATATTGGGGGCTTCGAGCAGGTCGTGCGCAGCATTACGAACCGCACGCCGTTTCGCCTCTACGCGCGTTTCGACGCGGCGCGAATTCTGAAGGACGCCGCACGCGTCGGCTTCACCCATATCTCCGTGGTCGACAAGATGCTGCAGGACATGCTCGCCGTCGAGGGGGGCGGCCCCGCACTTGCCGCGTATCGATGTATCCTGCTTGGCGGTGGCGCGCTCAATCCCGCTACCATCGCCCGAGCGCACGAGGCGGGGCTTCGCCTGTATGCGAGCTACGGGATGACTGAAACCTGCAGTCAGGTTGCAAACAGCCTGATAGATGGGTCGTTCACGGGTGGTATGGAGCTTCTGCCCGGCTACCAGGCGCGTATCGTCGAGCCCGACGGGCGCGGTTTCGGCCGCCTGGCGGTGCGTGGGCCGGGCGTGCTGTCGAACTACCTGAACGCGCGCGCTGCCTTCACCGCGGACGGCTTCTTCCTCACCGGCGACGTGGCGGCGCTCCACGAGGGCAAGATCTACGTGAAGGAGCGCACCACCGACATGTTCGTCTCGGGCGGGGAAAACGTCTATCCCGCAGAGATTGCCGACAAGCTCATGGCGATTCCCGGCGTGGCGGATGCCTACGTGTTCGGCGCCCCCGACCCCGTGTGGGGACGGCGCCCCGTGGCGTTCATCGAGCGTACGAGCAAGACGTCCGAACGCGGCAGTCGCGACCAGGCTTTCGACAAGCTTTCCCCAGTGAAGACGGCGCGCTTTGGTCGCGAGGTGATAAAGCCGCAGGTAAGACGGCATGCCCCGAAGCCGCTCGCCCCCTCTCGGCAGAGCGATCGCGCGTTTGTCGCCTCTGTCCACGACCAGCTCGAAGACGTGCTCTCGAAGCTTTATCATCCCAAGCAGATCTTCGTCATGGAAAGCCTGCCGCGTCAGGGCATTGGCAAGATTGACCGCGCTGCCATCGAGCGAATCTACTCGGAATGCCTTGATGTGCGCCGCGTGATCTTGCATCGCGTGCGCATCCCCTTCAAGAAGCCGTTTGTGACGGCGAAAGCGACGCTGGAATTCCGCGAGTCGGTGATCGTTGAGGTCGTCGACGCAAAAGGGCGCGTTGGCCTGGGAGAATGCGTTGCATTTTCCTCTGACTGGTATCTTCCGGAAACAATCGAGCAGGATATAGAGATACTGCGCGGCACGCTCGCGCCGAAGGTGATCGGCGAGGTTTTTCTCCATCCAAGGGAGGTTTCCGCCGCATTCGCCTCCATCCCGGGGATGGAGCGCTTCCCGCTTGCTTGCGGCGCGATCGAACCTGCGCTGTGGGACCTTTACGGCAAGATTGTGGGGAAGCCCCTCGGGCGCTTGCTTGCCGAGGAGTACGACGTGATCGAGCGCGCGGCGCATCGCGAGCGGGTGCACAGGAAGACGAGGGCGCCGTTTGGGAATGCGCGCGAGGCCGCTGTTTCGGCGGGTGCCGTGGTCGGCATGGGCAGCGTGGAGGAAACGCTCGATTCGGTCTCGCGCTGCGTGGAGGCGGGCTATTGCCGCGTAAAGCTCAAGGTTGCGCCTGGTAGCTTGGGCGTTGTCCGCATGATTCGCCAAAAGTACCCGCATCTGTTCATCACGCTCGATGCGAACCAGAGCTTCACGGACCGCTCGATCGCCGAGCTCCGCGCGCTCGACCCGCTCAACGTTGCGTGGATCGAGGAGCCTATCGATTTGACGTCGTGCGGTGGGTCGACCGCTCGGGCATTTGCGCGGCTGGCGGCGCTGCAGAGGACCATCGCCACGCCCATCTGCCTGGATGAGTCGTTCGTGAACGAGCGCGAGGCGTACCAGGCGCTTTCGTATCCTGAGCTGCGGTGTTTTGCGGTGAAGGTCGCGAAATTCGGGGGCGTGGAGGCTGCGCTCAAATTCATCTTCGCGGCACGTTCGCGCGGGCGCGAGGTGTGGATGGGCGGCATGTACGACACCGGCATCTCGCGGCGTGTGCATGCGGCGTTCCAGATGCTGCCCGGCGTGATCGACGCTGGCGATGTCGGCGCCACCTCGCGCTACTTCGACGTCGACGTAACCGATCCGCCCTACACGGTGGAGCGCGGAGTGGTCACGCTTGAACGTCGAGGTCACGAGCATGGTTTGGGCTGCACGCTCGACCGGCCCGCTTTGTCGCGCGTGCTCATCGACCAGCGAACCTACGAGTAACCGGCGCCGCCCCGGCGGCGTTGCCGCGGCCCTGGGGGGAGACGTTCTCCCCGGGCCGCGGCGATTCCGGCGCACGGCGTTCGTCTTTTCGGGCCGCCGCTCCCCTCGGTGCGCGCCGCCCTGCGGCCCCGGCCCGCCTTCGTGCGCGTCCCCGCCGCGCGAATCATCCCACGCAAAAACGCGCATACGCCCCAAGCATTATTCATTTGCATCGGAAAATATCCCATACGAATCCTTTACAAAGGCATGTGTGGGGTATAGTGGAACAGACTGTTTTTCCGATGAGGAGGGTTCGATGAACAACGCTAACGAAGCGGCAGGCGCTTCTATGGCCGCTTCCGGCACGGTGGCAACCGGGTCCGGCGCGCTGCACGATATGGAACATCACGGCAAGCTGGGCATTTTCCGTCTAGTAGCGTCGGTCATCACGCTGATTCTCGGCGCCGGCGTGTTCACGCTGTCCGGTGATCAGGCTGCCCATGGCGCCAGCGGCGCCGCCATCCTCACGGCTTGGGGCATCTCGGCCGTGGGCGTGTTGTGCCTGGTTATGACGTTTTTCGCGTTGTCGCG
>ENA-OUQH01001847-OUQH01001847.1-human-gut-metagenome-genome-assembly--contig:-NODE-1847-length-13733-cov-3.521348_pt1 | contig 13733 bp, 12 predicted proteins | sample MGYA00237948_ERZ548828 | MGnify/ENA primary metagenome ERZ548828 (study PRJEB26490, sample SAMN05194711) | human gut metagenome | biome: terrestrial biome; feature: human-associated habitat; material...
GAAGGCTTCCTCGCCCTCGTTTTTGATGTCCATCCGGTTGGACACGAGCACATACGCGCCGATGCCGGGGATCTTCATCATGTCCTCGATCTGGCGGTACTGCTCGGTGCGGCTGCATTCGGTGTTGCCGGAGGCGACGATCTGCAGCCGGCCCGCGGCGGCTTCCGATACGCAGCGCGCGATGTCCAGCTTTTCCTGCGCCGAAAGATAATGCATCTCGCTCGACTGGCAGACGGCGAAGATGCCGTCGCAGCCTTTTTCCACATACCAGTTTGTCAGCGCCTCGAGCGCTTTGAAGTCCGGCGTATTGTCCTCTTTCCACGGGGTGATCATTACCGGCCATACGCCTTCATGGATTGCAAAAGTCATGTTTGGACCTCCTTTTTATATCAGGCCATCATACCGGTGAGCTTTGGCAGGAACAGCACCACGTCGGGGATGTAGGTGATCACGGCGAGCACGATCAGCATGACGATGATCGGCCACCAGATCTCCCGAATGATATCCTTGAGCGGCGTGCCGGATATGCCCGAGGTGATGAACAGGCACATGCCGAACGGCGGCGTGGACAGACCGACCATCATGTTGAAGCAGATGATGAGGCCGAAATGGATGATGTTGATGCCCATCGCCTCCGCGACCGGCCATAGGATCGGGATCATGACAAGCTGGATGACCGAGGTATCGACCAGGCAGCCAAGGATCAGGATGATGATGTTGACGGCAAACAGGAAGACGTACTTGTTGGCCGTGACGCTGAGCAGCCAGTTGCCGAGGATCGTGCCGATCTGCTCTTTGGCAAAGATGAAGGAAATGGCCGAGGCGGCGCCGATCATGATGGAAACGGAGCCGGTACCCTTCATTGTGTCTACGAGGACCTGCTTGAGCGTCCTCCAGGACATGAGCCGGTAGATCAGGAAGGAGACGAGAAGCGCGTACAGCCCGGCGATGGCGCCGGCCTCGGTCGGGGTCATGATGCCGGTATAGATGCCGACGAGCAGGATGACCGGGGTGAGCATCGCCCAGATGGACTTCGTCAGATACAGGAGATAGTCGCGCAGCTTCGGGGGCGCGGTGCGGGGGTAGTTTCTCTTTTTGGCGACGAAGTACACATAAACGCACAGCGCGACGGCGAGCAGCACACCGGGCACCATACCCGCCATGAACAAAGCGCCGACGGATGCGCCAGTGAGCATCGCGTAAACGACCATGGGGATGGACGGCGGGAAGATCGGGCCGATGGTGGCACTGGCCGCCGTGATGGCGCAGGAGAAGCCGTCATCGTAGCCCTCTTTGCGCATGGCGTCGATCTCGAGCTTGCCGAGACCGGAGGCGTCGGCAATGGCGGAGCCGGTCATGCCGGAGAAAACGAGAGAGGCGAGGACGTTGACGTGTGCCAGACCGCCGCGGAAGCGGCCGACGAGACCCATGCAGGTGCCGAAAACGTACTCGGTGATCTTACCGGCGTTCATTACGTTCGCGGCAAAGATAAACAATGGTACCGCGACGATGGTGCCATTGGTAAATATCGCTTCGATGGTCTTCTGCGCCACGAGATGCAGGCTGCCGCCCGCGCCGGTGATGAGCGCGCCGAAGCCTACGCCCTTGATAAGACCGTCGGTCAGGAAGTACAGCGTACATGCGGCGATCATGCCCGCAGGGATCGGCATACGCAGCACGAATATGAGCACGAATGTGACCAGAAACACGATAAGAGGCAGATGCTCCAGCATTTACTTGTCCTCCTTTCCGGCGTCGTCCGTCTTGCTGACATCGTTTTTTCCGTCATCCGGAGCGGGGGCGCTTCCGCCGTGGCCGGAGCTGAAATCGATGCTTGTAAGATCTATGTTCTCCTGAGCGAGGGATTCTTCGATGGCGTGCTCCGCCTCGCTCTTGTCTTCGTTTTTCATTTTTTCGATATAGTACGCATTGCCGCAAAGTACCATGATGTACTCGTATATCTCCACGAGCGCATACAGCATGAGGATCGCGATCATGACGACGTACGGGAAATACACGATCGTTTTGGGCCATTTGAGAATGGTGGTCACCTGATGGCGCGCCGCCAGACCCAGAACGTAATGGAGCGAGGGCAGAATGTTGCAGAATGCCGTGAACGCAATGATGATGTCACCAAGCATGGCAACGACGGCCTTGCCCTTGATGCTGAGCTTATCGTACAGAAGCGTGAATGTAACGTGTGCCTTCATGCGCTGCGCATAGCAGGCGCCGAGCAGAACGAGCCACAAAAAGCAGCTCTGCTCCACTTCGCCCGCCCAGGCCTGCGGCTGGCGGAGAACATAGCGCATAAAGACCTGATAGCAGAAAATGATGAACAGCGCCGCGAGCGCAATGGACGGGATGTACTTCTCCACGCAGTCGCGGACAAAGCCGAACGCCTTTTTAACAGCCAATGCAGATCTCTCCTTTCGCGTGCGGAAATAAAAAACCCGGGGAGTCGGGTTGCCTCGGCTCCCCGGTTGGGGTCAAGGGGGTTACGCCATCGCTTGGATCTGCGCAAGGAGATCCTTATCCCAGGTGTCGGAGATGGGATCGGCGAGGTAGGTTTCGAGAACGTGGTCGGCGAACGCAGCGACGTCGGCCTCGTAGATCGTCAGACCCTGCTCACGCAGGAAGTCCTGAACTTCGCTCTCGGTCTTGATATTCTGCTCGTCGCAGGCGACGCGGGCGGCCTCAACGGCTTCCATGACCCAGCCCTTCTGGGTGTCGGTCAGCTTGTTCCAGGTGTTGAGGTTGATGGTCGGCCACACGGAGTCAACGAGGTGGTTGGTCAGGGAGATGGATTTCTGCACTTCGTAGAACTTGGCGGACTTGACGGTGGGCAGGGGATTGTCCTGGCCGTCAACGGTGCCGGTCTGGAGAGCGAGATACAGATCGTTGAAGCCAACGGCGGTCGGGTTCGCGCCCATGGCCTTGCCGAGAAACACCCACGCGTCGGAGTTCGGCATGCGGAGGTTGATGCCCTTGAGATCCTCAGGGGTCTTGATCTGCTTGTCCTGAGAGAGGGAGATCTGGCGGGTGCCGAGATAGAACGCGCCGAGCGGGAGGATGCCCTGCTCTTCGGCGACCTTCTGGAACATATCCTTGCCGATGTCGCCGTTGAGGACCTTGGTCATGTGGTCATAGCTCTGGAAAACGTAGCCGGCGGTGAACATGGAGATCCAGGGGGAGCCGTCGGTCAGCCAGGAAGCGGAGGAGTAGATCATGTCGACGTCGCCGTTCTTGAGCGCGTCGTGCTCGGTGTCCTGACCGTACAGAGTGCCGGAATCGTAGCACTCAACGGTCATGTTGCCGCCGGAGATGGACTCGAGGGTCTCCTTGAAGACCTTCTGAGCAGCGCCGTGGGCATCGGTGGGGACGGCAGCGATGGAGAAAATGAGGTTGACCGGCTCGCCGACGTCATCGGTCGGTTCTTCGACGGGCTCGGCCGTGGGGTTCTCGGCGGGAGCGGCGGTGGACTGCTCGGCCGGAGCGGCGGTCTGACCGCAGGCGCAGAGCGCAAGCAGCATGACGAGTGCGAGGAGCATGGCGATGAGTTTCTTCATTTCGTTTCCTCCTTTTGATTTGTACAGACGGTTTGTGTATGGCAGCCGCGGGTTTTTCCGCCCGCAGATGTGCCCGTTGGGGTGTCAGGCGTACAGCCTTTCCTTGATGCGCTGCGTGATACCCATCAGGATGTCGGCGCATTCCATAACCTTCCGGTCGGTCATGACCTGCACCGCGCCGGAGGAGCTGATGCCGGCGACAAGAGCGCCTCTCGCGTTATAGACCGGCACGCCGACGCAGCGGACGTTCAGCTCGTGCTCGCAGTTGTCGATGGCGAAGCCGCGCTCGCGGGTGCTCTGCAGCTCCTGCAGGATCTTGTCCTTATCGGTGATCGTCTGCGGGGTGTGCGCGGGAATGATCTCGGGCAGACGGGAGAGCCATTCCTCCGGCGGGAGATTGGCGAGGATCGCCTTGCCGATGCCCGTGGTACACAGCGGGGCGTGCTCGCCGCAGATCTCGCGGTACGGCAGCTCCTTCATCCGCGCGATCGGATGGGCGACATACAGATACAGAACGTCCGTTTCGTACGGGATGCCGAAGTAGACGACCTGCCCGGTGCGTTCGGCGGCCTCAAGCAGGAGATCGTACACCGCGTGCGGATAGCCGAGATGCTGGTTGATGATGAACGCGTGCTCGAGCAGCTTGTAGCCGAGCGTGTATTTCCGGTTGGGAAGCTGCTGCAGATAGCCCATCTGGCAGTATGTCGATATGATGTTGTGCGCGTTGGACTTGCCGATCCCAAGCTTTTTGGAGATCTCGGTGACGCCGAGCTCCGGCTCGCTGACCGTGAAGCATTCCAGAACGCGGAGCGCTTTGGCAAGGGAACTGACGATCGGTTCACTCATGATTTTCCTTCTGTCGGTTGAATTTTGCATTGTTCTCTGATAGAGAACATGATTTCTGATTACGATACAATTATAGCGTCAGGCGAAAAAACATGCAATAAGTAAGTTGATTTTCTACAAAAATCACACGAGGAAATGCGTGCTCTTGTGTACAATATCCAAAAAATCCGCAAGCTTGTTCTGTATGGCGCAATGATCGCCGCCGGCGCTTTCGGCGCGCGGTTGCGCGGGATATTTTTATGAACTATAATGCAGAAAACGAAAGGGGTGTTTCCATGATATACGATACGTTGGAGCACGCGGGACAGTACCGCGGATTGAGCGGAAATCTCGCAAAGGCGCTCGATTATCTCACCGGCACGGAGCTGGAAACGGTGGAGGCCGGACGTGTGGAGATCGACGGCGAGCGGGTGTTCGCGCTCTTCCAGAGCTACGAAACAAAGCCGGAAAACGACCGGCCCGAGGCGCACCGGAAGTATATCGACATCCAGTACCTCATCGAGGGCGAGGAGCTCATCGGCGTTGCGCCGCTCGCCTCGATGGAGCGGGTGGCCGAGGCTGCGCCGGAGCGCGACATATGGTTCTATGAGGGCGAAACGGCAAAGCTGCCGCTCGGCGGCGGGCGGTTTGCGATCCTCTTTCCGCAGGACGCGCACGCGCCGTGCATCGCCGCGGGCGAGTGCCGGCCGGTGCGGAAGGTCGTTGTCAAGGTCGCCGTTGAACCGGCGGAATGAACCGAAAAAAACGATACGAAAAACCGGAGCCGATGCGCATATCGCATCGGCTCCGGTTTTACAATTTATTCGGTCACGGCATCCATCGCCGCGGCGTACCACGCGCCGCCGTTCGGACAGACGAACGCCAGCTCGTAGGCGTTCTGCATGTTGTAGTTCTTCTGCTCCTGCCACGAGTTTGCGGTGAAGTCCGCCTTGTAGCGCACGGTGCAGACAAAGCAGTTCGCGCCGACGAACGAGAAGTCCGTGAAGGTGAGCTCGTCATAGCTCACGCTCGTCGCGGAGGCCCAGATCATCGCGTCGGTCGATTCCTGAATGTAGCGGTACAGATCGGTCGTCCACATAATGCAGTCGAGCAGGTTGTAGTAGCGCCGCATGGAGGCGCGCGTTGCGGGGTTCATCTCGATCTCGTCGTTTTCCACATCCTCGCGCGTCAGGGCGAGATTGCCCTGGAACGACCGTGAGCTGTAATCGATGTATCGGTTGAAGAAGTACCGCACACGGTTTTCCACGGCGCTTTGCAGCGAGGCGTTGTTCGGATGGAAGAACATGAGCTGCCCGTTTTTCCCGACGAGCGGGGAGAGCGCCGTGCCGTCGGCGGCGGTGGCCTGCACGTCTGGCAGAGAGTAGAGACCGTCGAACGACCAGCGTACGGTGTCGAACGCCTGATCGCCGGTGTAGTTCTCGAGCCCGCGCAATATGCCGCGGTCGGAGCTTTCGGCGTCGTCGAGCGTGAGAACCGCGCCGCAGAGCGTCACCGTGACGTCCGCCGGGGCGGTGATCGAAACGCTGTAGCGCGGCAGGGGAAGCGCGTAGCGCGTGACGCCGTCGCCCGCGTCCGCTTCGGGCGCGATCTCCGCGCCGGAGGCGTCCGTGACGGTGATCGAACCGTACATTTTCTCCACGCGGTAGCGCGTGAGAGTGGGGGCAGCCGTGAAGCGGCTCTCGATTGCCGGCATATCCGGGAGCGCAAGACCCGTCTCGGCGATCTGCGCGTCCGTGAGCGGGATGCCGTTGATATATACCGCTTCGCCCGCGAGCGCCGTGATCTCTACGGCGGTGCTGCGGAGATTGCCGAGCGCTTCGCACGGCGCGATATCGCCGACCTGCCAGAGATGCCTGCCGAAGCCGAGATCGCTGTCCGGCTTTTCGCTGAGCGACACGGTACACACGTCCACACCGCCGCAGCGGACAATGAATTTGGGCGCATCCGCGCGGCTCTCCGGCGCGCGGCGGTAGGAAAAGCTCTTCCCGGCGAGCAGAACGCTCTCGTACTCCTCATAGAGCGCCGCGGCGTCGTCAAATTCACCGGACTCGCTCTCGATCGAGGCTTTCACATAGCCGAGCCACGTTTCCGGCGCGGTGGTCTCCATGAGAGAGTCCATCACATGCTCCGGCAGCGCCTGCTCGTACACGCGCAGGTATTTATAAAACGCCGCGCACCCGAGCGAGGCGAACAGCAGCCACACCACGGCGTACAGGACAAGGAACCGCCGCCAGCGCCGCCTGGAGCGCTTTGCCGCGTCGTCCGGCGCGGCGATGCTCTCCGGCGTGCCGGACGGGACTTGCGTTTTCTTTTCTTCCATACTCAATCCCCCTCCGGCAGGACGATAAACGCCGTGGGAATATTGCGCGGCCCCGTGACGGAGGCGCAGTTGTTGATGATCTCGCCGTCGTACACCATGACGCTCGAGGAGCCGCCGTCAAGATTGCCGGCGTTCACCGCGCCGTATTCGAGCATGATGTCCGCCACGTCCTGCATCGTGGCGCCGAGGGTGTTGATCGAGCGGCCGTCGAGCACGAGCAGGAGAACGCTCCCGTCGGCGCACTGGCCGATGGCGGTGCGCGGGTTGACGCCGCCGCCGAGGTTTTTGGACTGCACCTCGCCGTTGATGATGAGCGAGGAGGCGAGCCCGTCATGCGTGCGGAAGCTCACCGCGTCGGTGAGTCCCTGCGCGAGAGCCTCGTCCGCCGTCATGGTGCCGACGTGGAGGATGTGGTCGGCGTCAAAGCCGACGACGTTGTACCGCTCGCCCTCGCGCGCGGTGTGGAGCAGCGCTCCGCCGGAGATCACGAGCCCCTGCGGCACGCCGCCGTTTCCGCGGCCGTTTTCGTCGTTGAAGCCGCCCGCGTTCGTTCCGGCAACGCCGCCATACTTGGCCACAAGCTCCGTGAGCTGCAAGCCGGGGGTCTTCGCATTGAATTCCTCACTCGAAACGCCGAGAATGACGCGCGAAGGGTCGCGCACGATGAGCAGCTTGCCCTTAGCTGTGCCGTGCGTGATGGCGATGAGCTCCACGCCGTCGTCCGCCGTTTCCGTCCCACTCTCCGCGGCGGGGGCGATGCGGATGAGAGAGGTGTTGACCGTTTCGGTCTCGTCGTTTTCGGTGCTCTCGCTCTTGAAGGCGTCTACCTCCTCCTGCGAGAGAAAGATGTTCGGGATCCACCGGATCGCGCTCGTTTCGCGCATGGAGCGGCAGAATTTCTCCGTTATGGTCGGGGAGGGGCCCTTTTCCAGCACCCAGATCACGCCGAGAAGCGTGATAAGCAGCAGCGCGAGCGTAACAAGGAGAAACGCGCCCAGCCGTCCCAGCGGACGGGCGGTATTTTTTTTCGGTTTGCTTTGTTCGTTCGGCTGCATGAAGTCATTCCTTTCCGGAGAGGGTATTTCTATTGTATCCGCGAAGACGGACGATTGCAAGGGAGAGGCGTGCGAAAATCGTTAAGACTTTATAGAATGTTAAAGGGGAGGAGCGGAGCCCCTCCCCTACGGGGATAAGTCAAATAGGTTTGCAGGGGCGGAGCTTTGCTCCGCCGAGGGTGGCCTGTGGGGAATCATGCACTCTCCGGTGCGGCGGCGCCGGAGAAGAGCGCGGCTTCCGCGCTCTCATAGGCAATGTACCAGACGGTCTGGCCTTCCTCGAGACCGGAGACGATCTCGACCTTGTCGCCGTCCGATACGCCGGTCACGACCTCCACGGGGCCGGTCAGCTCGCCGGTCTTGGCGTCGAAGCCGGTGTATACGACCGTTTTGAAGCCCTGCTCCGCGAGCGCCTCGGCGGGGAGCCAGAGGACGTTTTCCGTCGTGCCGACGGTGAGCACCGCCATGGCGTTCATGCCGTCGAGCATATTCTCCGCGCGCGGCATGGTGATGGTGACGGTGTATTTGCTGTTGCCGCCGTTATTTTTCCCGTTCGGGTCGATGGCGGTCACGGTGCCGGTGAAAGCGCGCCCCGGCAGCGCATCAACGGTGATCTCCGCCTCCTGCCCGGTGTGAACGGAGAGAATGTCCATTTCGTCCACCAGCATCTGCACGCTCACCGTGTCCATGGGCGAGACACGCATCAGCTCGGTCTCGGTGCGGTCGTACATCTCAAAGGCGGGCGCTTCACCGCCGCCTCCGCCGCCGCCCCAGATGATCGAGTCGTCCGGAAATTCCGGCTCCTCCGGCTTCTGCGGGCGCACGACCCAGAGCAGCACGCCGTTTTCGTCATACACAAGATAGACAAGATCGCCCTTGGCAAGCCGGTTGGGATTCGATGCGGCCCAGTCGGAGGCGTCCGCGTCCCAGTCGTAGACGGAAACGCCGTCAAAGCTCGTCACGGGAATGCTCTCGGCGCTCTCCGTATCCACAACGGGCTCCGCCGTGAGATCGGCGTCTGCCGCGGCGGGCGCGGCGAGGAACGTCATGCTGCCGAACGTGACCTCGGAGAGAAGCGCCGGACGGACGGTGTATTCCTCCGGAACGCCCTCGGAGGGGCTGGCGAGCAGAGCCGCCGTATAGGAGCCGGTATTCCGCATGACGCCGAGATGCGCCGTATCAAGATCGGACACGCGCCCGGCGGCGGACGCCGTGACGGTCCCGGTCTGGTAGAGCCGGAAGAGCTTGAGCATCGTGTCCTCATAGTCGCGGTGGAGCTGGGAGAGACGGCGGTATTCGCCCTCGGCGTCCACATCGCGCAGCGTGAGCACCGTCGCGCCCTGCGTGATCTGCCGTTCCACGGCGGTGTTGACTCCCGCGACCGTGCCCGCGGCGGCGGTCACGTTCCAGGCGCTGTGCGCATAGAGCGTGCCGGTGCCGACGGTCTCGCCGTCGAGCAGAATGTCCGCCTTCGCGCCGAGCACGGGGCCGTTATCCGTGAGCGTTACGGTGAGGGTATTGCCGCGGCGGATCTCGATGCGGCCCGCATATTCCGTGCCGTCCTCGCAGCGGACGGTGACGCTCTTGCCGGGCGTCGCGGCGGCGGACGCCGTTTCCGCGTCCACGGCCATGCGCCCGTCGAGCGAGACGACCATGAGAGCGCCGTGCTCGCGGATGACGGACTGCACGTCGTCGCCGGCATTGGCGTAAATCGCCTTGACGCGGCCCGCGGCGGGCGCGGCGAGATAGGCGTTCGTTGCGCCGGAGGCCGCGGTGCGGACCTCGCCGGCGAGGTATTCGAGATTGTTCTGCACCGTGGCGATCGTGTTCATGACCGAGGTCTTGTCCACGGTGGCGAGCGCCTGCCCTTCGGCGACGACATCGCCGTTTGCCACGAGATATTCCGTGATCTCCACGCCGTGCGGCACGGTGATCTTCACGCCGTCCCCGCCGGAGAGCGTGCCCGCGCCCGCGACGGTGGAGTCAATGTCGCCGCGCTGCACGGCGACGGATTTTGCCGTGCCCGAGTTCTCCTCCTTCTGACCGGAGGAAAGCATCGCCGGAAGCGCCGCCATCAAAATGGCGACGGTCACGAGCACCGCGGCGATGATGATATTTTTTGTTCTTTTCCGTTTTGCTTCCATGTCAGCCTCCGTAATGCAGTGCGTCGATGGGCTTCATCTTCGCGGCCTTGTTTGCCGGATACAGCCCGAAGATCACGCCGATGGCAAAGCAGAAGATCGCCGCGAGCGCAACAACGCTGCCGCTGAGCGCAAACTGCATACCGGCGTCCGCCGCGATGGTCGAGGCAAGCCGCAGGATGCACCACGAAAGAAAAATTCCGATGACGCACCCGAGCATGCAGAGAACGACCGCTTCCATGAGGAATTGCAGCAGTATGGTGCCGCGGTCCGCGCCGATGGCCTTGCGGATGCCGATCTCGCGCGTGCGCTCCGTGACGGTGACGAGCATGATGTTCATAATGCCGATGCCGCCGACGATGAGCGATATGCTTGCGATGCCGCCGAGCAGGATCTTGAGAATGTTCGTCACGGACCCCATCGTGTCCTCCATGACACTCATGGAATAGACATAGAAGCTGTCGCCGTTGCCGAAAAAGTCATAGAGGAATTCGTTGACGGCTGCCTCGGCGTCGGCCATTTTCGTGCCCTCCGGCGCGGTGACGTAAAATTCGGAAATCGCGCTGCCGTTCTGGGGGTACTGCCGCGTGAAGGAGGTAAAGGGAATATAGACTCTGGGAACGCGGCTGCCGCCGTAGACGAGCGAGGTGCGCTCGCCGAGCACGCCGACGATCGTATAGCGCATGCCGTCGATGGAGAAATCCTCGCCCACACAGTCGGCATAGCCGACGATCTGCTCGGCGGCCTGCTTCGAGAGGACGCATACGCGGCTCGAGTTATCCACGTCCGTATTCTTGAGGAAACGGCCGTATTCGATCGTGAGACCGTTGATGTCGGCAAACGCCGGCATCGTGCCGTAAAGACTGATGCTGTCGCTTGCGGAGCCGGCCTTTCCCTTGGCGTCGCCGGTGTTGACCGGCGCGACGGCCTCGACATACTCGTTCTCCTGCGCCCATTTTCTGAGATCGTTTATGGTGAGCGAGCTTCCGACCTCCTGCCGCCAGACGTAGGCGTCCACATAGTTGCTGCCGAGGCTGGATACCTCGTCCGTCACGGTGTTCGTGGCGCCGTTAACAAGACTTACGAGCACGACGAGCGCCATGACGCCGATGATGATGCCGAGCATCGTGAGCGCGGCGCGCATCTTATTTGAGCCGATGCTGCGCAGCGCCATTTTAAAGGATGATATCATAGCTGCACCTCCGTGACGCGCCCGTCGAGAATGTGGATGCTGCGCTTGGCCTGACGGGCAATGTCGTTGTCGTGCGTGATGAGCACAACGGTGTTTCCCTGCTCGTGCAGCTCATGGAGAATGTCCATGATCTCGCGGCTGGTTTTGGAGTCAAGGTTGCCGGTCGGCTCGTCCGCGAGCAGGAGCGAGGGCTCCGTTACGAGCGCGCGGGCGATGGCAACGCGCTGCTGCTGGCCGCCGGAGAGCTCCGTCGGCAGGTGCTTGGCGCGGTTGGAGAGACCCACGCGCTCAAGCGCCGCGGCGACGCGCTTGGCTCGTTCTGCCGGCCTTACGCCGCGGTAGACGAGCGGAAGCTCCACGTTTTCCTCCGCGGAGAGCTTGGCGATCAGATTGAAGTTCTGGAAAATGAAGCCGATCTTCTGATTGCGGACGCGGGCGAGCTGCTTTTCGCTGTAGTCCTCGATGGGGATGCCGTCGAGCCGGTAGGTCCCGGCGTCCGCCACGTCCAGACAGCCGATGATGTTCATCAGCGTGGACTTGCCGCTGCCGGAGGGGCCGATGACGCTCACGAACTCCTTCGGGAAAATGTGAAGCGTCACATGGTCGAGCGCGTGGACGCGCTCCTCGCCGATCTGGTAGACCTTGGAAACGTCATGTAAATCGATCATAGCGTTATCCTTCCAGCGGCTCGCTGTCCGCGTAGGAGCCGTCGTCCTCGGCGATAGCGGCGTCGCCGCCGCTCGCGTCCTCGATCCAGGCGTCGCCGCCGCTCGCATCGCCGCCCGTGCCGTAATAATAGGCGTAGGGGTCGTAGGCCTCCTGATAGTACACGGTCTGTCCTTCGGTGAGGCCCTCGGTGATCTCCACCATGCCGCCGCCGGTAAGACCGGGGATGACCGCCGTTTCGCCGCCGAGCGTGCCGGTGGCGGGGTCATACGTCGTATAGACGAACGAGCTGTCGCGCGTCTGGCGCAGCGCCTTTTCGGGGATGAGCAGAGCGTTATCCACGCCCTCAATGCGGATGAGCGCCTTGGCGGTCATGCCGGGGAGCATGCGGGGGTCTTTATCCAGCGTGATCTCCACGCTGTAGCTCGTGATGCCGTAGCTGCTCTTTGCCGAGCGCTCCACCGCCGTTACGACGCCGGAGAACACCTCGTCGCCGATCGTGCTCACGGTGATCTGCGCCTTCTGCCCATTCTGCACGGAGAGAATATCCGTCTCGTCCACGCTCACGGTGAGCTTCATGCTCGTATCCGACGAGAGCGTGAGGAGCTTCGTTTCGCCGCTTGCCGCCGTGCTGCCGGAAGAGGACGAGCCGTCTCCGGAGGAATCCGAGCCGTCTGAGCCGTAGGAGGAGTAGGCATTCATCATGCCGCCGTACACCATGCCTCCGCCGCCGGCGGAGGAGTCCGTTTTATCGGAGGAAGATGTCGTTTTGTCGCTGTAGTCAATGGAGGAGACGGAGCCGTCAAACGGCGCTGTCACCGCTCCGGCGCTGTACATGCCGAGCAGCGCCATGAGATCCTCCTCTTTCTCACGGCGGTTCTTGAGGACGGATTCGTAGTTCGCGCTGTAGGCCGTGTCGCGCAGCGTGAAGAGGGAGTTGCCCGCGTACACCTGCCGGTTGTCGGCGGCGTTTACCGCGGAGACAACGCCCGCATAGCCGGTGATGCGCAGCGGGTTGTGGATATAGAGCGTGCCGCTGCCGACGGCATTTCCGTCCGCATCCTGCACGCTGGCCGCAGCATCGACCGCCGGACCGTTGTCGGTGAGGAGGACGGTCGCCTTGCCGCTCTGGAGCTTGTCCACCGTGCCGGGGTACGTCTTTTCGTCCACGGTCACGCTGACCTTGTCGCCCGCGGCGAGAGAGCCGGCGTCGATATCCACGGCCATGTAGCCGTCAAGCGAGAGCACCGCGAGAGCGCCGTGCTCCATCATGCAGGTAGAGACGTCGTCATCCTTCTGCGCGTAGACGATCTTCACGCGGCCGTTCACGCCGGTCGTTATGTACGGCTGCACCGTTTCGCCGGTCGCGGCGCGCAGCTGCTCGTCGAGCTTATTGAGCTCCGCCTGCACAGTGCTCATCGCGCCCATAACGGAGGAGAGCTCCACCGTGGCGAGAGCGTCGCCCTTCTTCACGGTCTCGCCCGCTTTGACGAGGATCTTTTCGAGCTTCACGCCCTTGGGCAGGACGATCTGCTGCGTGTCCGCGTCGGTGAGCATGCCCGAGCCGGAAACGGTCGTGCTGATGCTGCCGGTCGTGACGGTCGCTTCGCTCACGGTCGGGGCATTCCTGCTGCCGACGGCCTCGCTGACCTTTTTCTTTGCCGCGCGCACGCCGAAGAAAATGGCGAGCGCGAGCACCACAACGATCGACACCGTCACAATGATGCGGCGGCGCTTTTTGCGCTGCTTTTCGCGTCGGATCGAGGCGAACAGCGCCTGGTCCCGATCCCCGGACTGCTCCGGGGCGGACGTTACCTTCTTTTCATCCATACGTTTGGTCTCCTATCGTCCTTTGATTTTTCCGGATAGTAGCGTCGATTAACAAGGGCACGCACGTCGGACAGCCAGTCTTTTCGGTGCTTTTTGCCCTTTTGTCCTTGGCGGGCG
>ENA-OUQH01001850-OUQH01001850.1-human-gut-metagenome-genome-assembly--contig:-NODE-1850-length-13720-cov-15.885108_pt1 | contig 13720 bp, 16 predicted proteins | sample MGYA00237948_ERZ548828 | MGnify/ENA primary metagenome ERZ548828 (study PRJEB26490, sample SAMN05194711) | human gut metagenome | biome: terrestrial biome; feature: human-associated habitat...
CCATCCAACCTCCGCCCCTTCGGGGCACCTCCTTCCATAGGAAGGAGGGAGTGTCTACGCAAGCCCCTTCCCTTGGAAGGGGCTGCCGAGCGCAGCGAGGCGGGGTTGGCTTTCTTTTTTACGGCCAAGCTGCCTCCTCTTTGCCTTCCCCATGCAGGGAAAGCGGTGTTATCCTTGTGCCATCATCCACAAACAACATTGCCCTTACGAGGGCAAGCCAAAGAGGCGCAGGAAGCATCCTGCGCCTCTTTGATTGTCATGCATTTTCCGGCGGAATCCGCTGCATTCATTGTCTAATGTCCTTCCGCATCGCCGCCGAGGGCAAGACCGCCCTGCCAGAGGTATTCCTCTTTGCGGATATAGCCTTTGACCGGCCTGCCATCGAGGAAAGCACGGATATTGAGAAGTGAATTTCGGATCGCTTCTTCATTGCAGCGGCTGTTCATCTCCGCATTGTGCGCACTGCCGATCACATTCGGATAGCGGAGGATCGGGTCGCCGTCTTTCGGATACTGCTCATGCTCGCCCCACCAGACATCCATCGCGACGTGGAAATCCGGATGATCTCTGACATGATCGAGCAGTGCCTCATGGTCGATCAGACCCGCACGGGACACGTCGACGATCATGGCGTCCTTCTTCATCAAGGACAAACGGCGCGCATCGATGAGACGGTCAGTCTCCTTTGAGTGAGGGAGTGCGAGCACCAGCACATCTGCCGCAGCGAGCGCGTGATCGAAGTCCTTCATCGTATAGGCCGCCTGAAGCAAGGGCGATTGCGGCTGATGCCTTGACACTGCGGTCAGGCGGCAGCCGAAGGGATGGAGAACGCGAGCCACAGCTTCCCCGATCCCGCCAAAGCCCGCGATTAGCACGGTCTGCTCGGCGAGGCTCTTCTGGTGGTAGCCAAGGATATGAAATTCGCCCTGCTGCAAGTCACGGAGCTGCTCTCTCAGGCAGCGGTTCAGCGCGATGATCATCCCCACCGTCGACTCCGCGATGCCGCGCGCCCAGCCGCCGGCATTGCAGTAGAGCTTCATGTCTGAAGGAAGTTCTGCCATAGACAGGTGGTCGACGCCCGTCCGCGTCGTCTGTACCATACGCGGATGCCCCAGCAGCTGCTGCTCTTCTTTGGTGAGGTCGCCCACGATATTGTGCGTGAGTACGACATCGGCGGTGCGAATGGCGCTATCCCTCTCCTCTTCGGGCAGATCTTCCAGCCAGAGGAGCTGGCAGTCCGGAAAGAGCGCTTCGGCTTCTTTCTGGAAATCCTTCTTGATCGGCGCGGAAATAGCTATACGCATAGATTTTTCTCCTTTATATCTGAAAATGGGTTCGAGGGATCGCTCATAGGGCGTGCTGTCCCTAGATGACCGATGAAAACTCTGCTCGAATAAGGCAGGGGAATGAAGGTGGCGGCTTCGCCTCGAATATATAGGGCGCGATGCCTGAAGGCCTTATGAGCTGATGCGATCCTCGTATCGTCAGCCTTCCCTAGGGGAAGGGTTTGTGTCGGAAATAGCGGTGCTCGAGTGCTTTCGTTAACGACGCACTTGAGACGATCTCCCCCGCTCTTTTTCATACCGCTTTCCCATCCAACCTCCGCCCCTTCGGGGCACCTCCTTCCATAGGAAGGAGGGAGTGTCCATGCGAGCCCCTTCCCTTGGAAGGGGCTGCCGAGCGCAGCGAGGCGGGGTTGGCTTCCTTTTTGGGCGGCTTGAGACGATTTCCTTCGCTCTTTTTCATCCCGCTAGTACCCTATCCGGCTCGCTCCACTCGCCACCTTCCCCACGCGGGGAAGGCTTTGTCCGTCGATATTGTTTTTTCCACATATGCGTATATTCGCTCTGACAATGCGAGAAAAGCGGCATTCTCATATCGCAGCCTTGTGTTTTCCTCAGTCTGGGCAAAGATGTATCCCTATAGTCTCTCTATTTCTCCTCGAAATTCTCGAGCGTGAAGCCATCGGCTTCCTCCACGATCTTCTGCACTTCCGTCTCTGCCATCTCCAGCTTTTTATTGCAGAAGCGTCCGACGTCGACGGCATCGCGGAAAACCTTCAGTGCCTCATCCAGCGGAAGATTTCCCTTTTCCAGCATGGCGACCTGCTCCTTCAAGCTCTGCAGCCCCTCTTCGAATGACATTTTCTCCGTTTCCATGATCTACACCCTTTCCTTTTCTATCCCTGATACGACGGAGGAGATCGTCCCATCCGCCACTGTCGTCCTGATCGTGTCTCCCACTGATACATCCGATACGCATTGCACGGCTCTGCGCCCCGCTGCGGTCGTGATGGTGTACCCGCGGGAAAGCACCGTCAGCGGGCTCAGTGCCGAGAGCTTCGCCGCCATGAGCGAGAGCCTGTGCTTCTTCGCATCCAGCTCCGCCTCCATCGCCTGCGCGAGCTCCTGCTGCAAACTGTCTGCCAGCTGTGCATTCTCATGGATCTTTTTTTCCAGCAGCTTTGCCGCCTTGTCCAAATAAAAGGCGATGCCATTTCTATACGCCGCCACATCGATGACCGCAAACTCCGCAGCCTGCGAAGGCGTCGCCGCCCGCGCATCTGCCGCAAAGTCCGATAATGTGACATCCGTCTCATGCCCCACAGCGCTGATGATCGGGATCTTCGATGCCGCGATGGCACGCACCACCGGCTCCTCATTGAAGGCCCACAGATCCTCGATCGAGCCGCCGCCGCGCCCAACGATCAGAAGATCTGCCAGGTGATTTCGCTGAAAGAAATCGATCGCATGCACGATCTCCCCTGCAGCCTCCTCCCCCTGCACGGACGCCGGATACAGGATGAGCTTCACGCCCTTGTTCCGCCGCCGCGACACCGTGATGATATCATGCACCGCCGCCCCTGAAGGCGACGTGATGATCCCGATCGCCCGCGGCAGACGAGGCAGCGCCTTCTTCCGAGAGGCATCAAAAAGTCCTTCCTTCGTGAGCTTCTCTTTCAGCGCCTCATACGCCTGCATCAGATCCCCGATCCCCTGCCGGCGCATCGCAGTCACATAGAGCTGATACACCCCGTCCCTTTCATAGACCGAGATCGAGCCGAGAGCCACGACCTTCTCCCCATTCTGCGGAGTGAAGGACAGGTGCGCCGCACTGCTCTTGAACATGACGCACTTCAGCGCCGACTTCTCATCCTTCAGCGTGAAATAGCAATGCCCCGATGCATACCGCTTGAAATTCGATACCTCTCCCAGCACCGGAATATGATGCAGATCGCTCTGCGACTCCAGCAGCTGCTTCAGGTACTGATTGACCTCACTTACCGAAAATCCTTGCTTATCCATACATCTTCTCCTTCGAAAGCGCCTCTGACATCTCAGGGAATGAAGGAAACGCTCCAATCATCTGCGCATACCTTTCCTATCTATGTATTGTAACGCCCCGCGCCCATTCATGCACGCATTTTCATTGCAAGGCTTGGACACAGAAGACATTCCCATTTTCACGGGCTGCTTTCAGGAAACAAAAAAGATCGGACTCCACACGGAGTCCGATCTTCAGGGGCTTTTAGCTTAGCCGCAATTATTTCATTTCTACGGTAGCGCCAGCTGCTTCGAGTTTCTTCTTCATTTCTTCAGCTTCAGCTTTAGCAACGCCGGTCTTTACTTCTTTCGGAGCGCCGTCAACGAGTGCTTTAGCGTCTTTCAGGCCGAGGCCGGTGATTTCACGAACGGCTTTGATGACCTGGATCTTCTGAGCGCCAACGTCTTTGAGGATAACGTCGAATTCAGATTTTTCTTCTTCAGCTGCTGCTGCCGGAGCTGCTGCTGCTGCTACAGCTACAGGAGCTGCTGCGGATACGCCGAATTTATCTTCGATAGCTTTTACGAGTTCGGACAGTTCGAGTACAGACATTTCTGCAATGGCATTAAGGATTTCTTCGTTAGTCATTTTTGTTTCCTCCATGGAATAGTTTTATGCGTAGATCTTACGCAGATTCTTTCTGTTTACGCAGTGCTTCGAGAGCATATGCGAGGTTCTGGATGTTGCCGTTGAGGGCACGTGCCAGTCCGGTGATCGGAGCCAGCAGGGTCGCTGCGACCATACCCAGCAGCTGTTCTTTGGACGGCAGGTCTGCCAGTGCCTGAACAGCTTTTGCGTCGATGACTTTGCCGTCGAGGACGCCAGCTTTGACAACGATAGCTTCGCTCTTGGTTTCTTTGAAGAATTCTTTCAGAGCTGCTGCCGGTGCGACCGGATCGTCTTTGCAGGTTGCAAGACCATTCGGGCCAGCGAGCAGATCGTCAAGACCTTCCAGACCGAGTTCGTCAGCTGCGATGCGGGTCAGTGTGTTTTTGATAACCTTGTATTCAACACCGTGTGCAAGGAATTTACGACGGAGAAGTGTCGCATTCTTTACGTCCAGTTTGTTGAAGGATACCAGAACTACGCCCTGGGAAGCCAGTTTTTCTTTCATTTCTGCAACGATGGCTTCTTTTTCCGGACGAATTCTAACTTCATACTTTTCTTCGCTCATAGTACACCTCCTCTGCTATGGGATTTTATTATTTATCACGTTAGCTAAAACGACCTCGCATTCCGCGAGGTCGTGTACTGGCTTTGCAGTACTCAGCCTCGGGAGGCGGGCTACGCCCTTTAAAATGTCTTACCGCCGGTCTTAAGCTAAGTGTAAATAGGTAAAATTATGCTTTTGCTGCTACCACTTTGGTGAGGTCGAGGTGGATACCGCGGCCCATGGTGGAGCTGATGGTGAGGCTCTTCATGTAGACGCCCTTTACAGTGGAAGGACGAGCTTTGAGGATGGTATTGTAGATAGCGAGCAGGTTCTGTTTCAGTTTGTCTTCGTCAAAGGATACTTTGCCGATGATGACCTGGACGTTGCCGGCTTTATCTGTACGATACTGTACCTTGCCGCCTTTGATCTCGTTGACAGCCTTGGTCACATCCATGGTGACGGTGCCAACCTTCGGGTTTGGCATGAGGCCTTTCGGTCCGAGTACACGGCCCAGACGACCTACGACAGCCATCATGTCCGGTGTAGCTACTACGACGTCAAAGTCCATCCAGCCCTGCATGATCTTGTCGGCCAGTTCTTTTCCGCCTACGTAGTCAGCGCCTGCTGCTTTTGCTTCGTCTTCCTTGTGGTCTTTAGCAAATACGAGAACCTTCTTGGATTTGCCGGTGCCTGCAGGAAGTACGGTAGCGCCGCGGAGCTGCTGATCAGCGTATTTCGGGTTGATATTCAGGTTGAAAGCAACTTCTACAGTTTCATCGAACTTTGCGGATGCTGCTTCTTTCACAAGCTTTACAGCTTCGTCGATGTCATAGAGCTTATGACTGTCAACGATGGCTGCTGCGGCTTTCTGTTTCTTTGTCAGTTTTGCCATTGTTTCCTCCTATGTGGTCTTTGGGGTTCTACCCTGCCACGAATGGGTCAGTCTTAGTCTACAACTTCGATGCCCATAGAACGAGCTGTGCCTTCGATCAGGCGCATAGCTGCTTCTACAGTGTTAGCGTTCAGGTCTGGCATCTTTGTTTCAGCGATTTCCTTGACCTGTGCTTTGGTGACTTTGCCGACTTTGTTCTTGTTCGGTTCACCAGAAGCCTTTTCGAGTCCGGCTGCTTTCTTCAGAAGAACAGCTGCCGGCGGAGTTTTACAAATAAATGTAAAGCTTCTATCTTCAAAAACGGTAATTTCTACAGGGATGATCAGGCCTACCTGCTTTGCAGTGCGATCGTTGAAATCTTTAACGAAGGCCATGATGTTGACGCCTGCCTGGCCGAGGGCCGGGCCTACTGGCGGTGCTGGGGTAGCTTTGCCAGCTGCGACCTGCAGTTTAACAACTTTAGAGATTTTCTTTGCCATAATGTTACACCTCCTTGTCCTTGTTGGAATGTGGTACTTACGGGCTGTAACGGGCCCTCCCACCGTGGGACGAGCCTAGTTCGAGGCAGTCCCACTGTATATTGAATCACGGAAGTGGTTCAAAAGAACCGGCTTCCAGTTCAATCGTAGTGGTGGTTCCGAAATTGCTGATATCAGCCTTGATCTTGGTCTTGTCTTCAGCGACTTCGAGTACGACAGCAGTGCGGTCTTCGAATACACCCTTGGTGATACGGACACGATCGCCGGCTTTGACGTCGACGGCTGCTGCTTTCTTTGTATTCATGCCATGAATGATGCGGTCTGCTTCTTCGTCAGAAAGCGGGATCGGCTTCGTGGTTGTCCCGACAAATCCGGTGACGCCAGGGGTATTTCTGACGACATACCAGCTTCTGTCATTGACTTCCATCTTGATCAGAAGGTAGCCGGGGAACACTTTGTGAGCAACCACTCTTGTCTTCCCATCTTTTTCTTCTTCTTCATCCTGAAGAGGGAGCAGGATCTCGAGGATCGTATCATCCATGCCCATGGAATGAACCTTGCGGGTCAGGGTATCCTTGACTTTATTTTCATAGCCGGAGTAGGTATGGATGACATACCAGCGGATATCTTTGGAGCCAACGCTCGGAGCGCCGATCTCAGTCGGTGCACTGACTTCGCTCTGTTCTTCTTTTAAGTTTTTGTTTTCAGCTTCGATATCAGACATAGCTCTCCTCCTCTCAGCCTACCGCAGTGACTAATAACTTGGAGAGACCAGCGAATACGAAGTCTACTGCCACGATCAGGAAAGATACGAGGATGACAGACACGATGGTCGCGATGGTATAGTTCAGCATCTGGTTCTTGGTCGGCCAGATGACCTTTTTCATTTCCATCTTTGTTTCCTTGAAGAAACGGCTCCATGCGCTGCTTGCTTCCTGTGCTTTTTCCGTTCTAGTAGCTGTTGTTTTACGCTTCGCCTTGGCCATGCTCGCACCCCAGTTCAATCAGAAAAAATTATTTGGTTTCTTTATGAAGGGTGTGTTTATGGCACCATTTGCAGTATTTCATCAGTTCTACACGTTCGGTAGTGGTCTTTTTGTTCTTGTTCGTACGATAATTGCGGCGCTTGCATTCTGTGCATGCAAGAGTAATTCCTTCACGCATTATTTACACCTCATTCCATCTTTCTTCGGCCGACGGCCAATTAACATGCTTGATTAGTATATCACAAATCAGGCTGTCTGTGCAAGTAGAAAATTCGCACTTAAAAAAGCCGGGCCATCCCAGCACTTCTCGTATTGTAGCATAAGAGGGTGATCCTTTGCAAGGACTTTTTTGATTTTTTGAGATCAGAGCTTGAAAGCAGCTAGGGAAACACTGATTCAATCGTTCTTCGATAGAATCAGCGTTTCCTTCCTCTGCGCTTTCCTGAAAACAGGTGGCTCTCACAAGCTCTCCGTTTTTCATCACGATGGATCTACGGTAAGTCCTTCTTCTTCCGCAATATCCCGGATTTCTTTCTCATTGCATTTCGTAGCCTGCAGAATAAAGGACAGCGGCATATGCATCTCCAGAAGCTGCATGACAAATGCTCTGGTCAGCTCCTTACGGCCTTCTTCGCGACCTTGTACGCGGCCCTTCTCAAGGCCCTGCTCAAGACCCTGCTCAAGGCCCTTCGTCATCCCTGCCTCAACCCCTTGATTCCAAGCCCTTTCAAATATACCTACACTCAAATTGCACATAGTATCCACCATCCCTTCTTCGTCTTCATTCAAATCAATCTGATATTCCTTTTGCAATCGTTCCCGCTTGTCTTTGGCACTGTCTTTTGATTTGAAAATTTCTTCCAGTAAATTCAGCAGGCGGTTACCCAGTTCTCGTTCCCCCTGCCCGATATAGACCATGACGACCTGCAATAGATCATAATTGCGTCTGTCCTCTCTGTAAGCCCCATACTCCTGATTTTCTGTCAGCCGATATCGTGTGATACCACTTGCCCCATCGGGCGTATCCATACAAAGCCAGATACTATAGACCTTCTTGACGCCTTCGTAGTGCGCTTTCTCGAAGTCCACAGTGTATTGTGACGAAATCAGACGGCTGCAATAGTACACGGCGCGCTTCATCAAGGGATATGTCAGGTGTGAACTTCTCTGCGCTTCCACATTGATGATCAGCTCCAACGGATCTTCCTCCGGCGTCACAGCGCGAAAGCGAATGTCAAAAGTGACTCTCCCCTCCGTCAGCGTGGCATCCTCTGTGCTTTCACCACGGATATGGCTCACCGCATTCGTCTGATCCGGAAGGACAGGCGTCAGAGCCACTTCCGGTGTCCCTATGATGTAGCGGTCACGGATGTCTGCGATCTCGCTCTCTTTGAACTCTTCGACGCAGTATTTCAAAATCCACGCCAAGATCTTCCGGCTGGCCAGAAGCTTCTTGGCAGCACTGTCATAGGCTGCGTTCTTCCCTGCCAGATATATATCGTCGATATCCATCACGCACTGCCTCCTCTCTGCCCTTATTATATGATATATAAAATAAAAAGGAAATCCCGTAAGGGATTTCCTTTTTTTGATTCAGGTTCGTTTGCGAAAACTCACAAATTAGAATTTGTAGTTCAGGGAAACAGTCCATGCATCATCCGGATCAGCAGCCGTTTCCAGATCAGCGCCGAATGCATATTCAGCATGGAGCTGTACGTTCTTCTGGAGAGTTACGTCTGCGCCTACGTTCCAGAACTTAATCTGATCGCCGGTATTCAGGTTTTTCAGCATATCAGTGCCGAGGCCAGTGCCGCCGAAGTAGGTGCCTTTGCCGATTTCGTTGTAGAATACATCCAGAGCCCAAGTGCCTGGTTTCTTCCAGTCAGCTTTGCCGTAGCCAAGACCTACGTTCCAAGCGTCATCATATTTTTCAGTGGTGGTGGTGTTCTTTACATATTCACCCTGTACACGGAAGTCGCCAATCGGTACATACAGATCAATGCCGTACAATTCATCATTCAGAACTTCGTTGTTCTGGAATTTGATGTAGTCAGCGCCGAGTTTAGCGAAGCCGAAGTTGTATCCAGCTTTTGCATAGAATGCATCTTTATCATCAATGGTTACTTTGTCAGCGCCATAATCCTTCTCATACTTGGTATCCCACTGACCAAAACCAACTTTCGCATTGAATGCATTCTTAGCATAGGACAGTTCTGCGCCGTCGAAATTATGCGAATCACCGAATCTCCAAGAGTATTCATTGCCGAAGTTGTTTGCATAGCGGCCAAGAGTTACGGCAAAGTCACCAAACTGATGTTTAACATTCAAGGTATCCATGTATACACCAGAATCTTTAGTGCTATCTTTGAAGTTCATGTTGTAAACAAGACGACCGTTAACGGTGGTGTTTTCATTGACCTGACCTTTAACGTTGATTCTCATACGACCATCCCAAGTATCAGAAGCTTTCTTGCCACGTGTTACCAAGGAATTATCCTGATAACGCATACGAGCGTCGCCGGACCAAGAGATGTTGCCGACTTTCTTTTCCAGGTTGGAAACGCGAACGCCGAGGTTTGCGAGTTCGTCAGCGTATTCGCCAGCGAGTTTGTCGAGAGTTGCCTGCTGTTCAGCGTTCAGCTGGTCTTCTTTAGCCATGAGGCGAGCTACGATCTGAGCCAGTTCGTAACGGGTCATGTTTCTTTCGCCTTTGAAGGTGCCGTCCGGATAGCCTTCTACGACGCCCTGAGCGGACAGGTCGGATACTGCCTGATAAGCCCAGTCATCAGCGGTAACATCGGAGAATGGATTTGCAGCGTAAGCGGATACGCCAGCGGTGAGTGCTGCTACAGCAGCCAGTGCGAGGATCTTTTTCATAGTCAATCGCTCCTTTGAAAATTTTGCCCTTTTGTGTATCAGGAATTTTCGAAGGATCTCTTTTCGGCTCGAGTGACCGTGTTTCCTCTGCGTAATTCGAGATGCTTCTTTCTTCCATCAGCTTCCAGTCAAGGGCTTGCCCTGAAGCTAGACTTAGGGTATCACGTATGGGCGAAGCACTCAATAGGATGAGCTTTACCCTAGGTTCTATACCTTCTACCATGGTCTACCATAGAAAGATTTGCTGTAAAATCGGGAATTTTTTGAAGTGACTATAAGTCATATAGAAATAGTCTATAAGTGGGAAAAAAATAATTTGAAAGAAAAGCAATCTTTGGAATCCTTTGGTTTTATCGACTTCTTTTATACTTCTCATTTAGAACAAATGATATACGCATGATACTTTTATTTCTTACTTCTATGCGCCCGCTACCATTCATCATCTGGGTCGCGTTCTCAATCACAATCTCAGGGATGCCCGCAGAACGATCCACCCATAAAGTATACCCTTAACTTCTTCTTTACTCTATGGATTACAATAATGGAATCACTACTTATACCGAAAGGAAGAGATGCTCATGGCAGAACATTACTACACGATCAAGGATATCGAAGAGATGACAGGGATCCCGGCTACGGCGATCCGTTTCTATGACAAGCGAGGCCTTCTGGTCTTCGTGAAGCGAAGCCCGAATGGAATGCGTATCTTCACGGATCGGGATGTGGAGAAGATTCGTCTGATCCAGCTGCTTCGCAATCTCGATATGCCTGTCAATGTGATCAGCCGCTACATCGGGCTAGTGCAGCAGGGAGATGCGAGCCGGCCTGAGCGTCGCCGGATGATCGCCTCGCATATAGCGGAGTTGGAGGATCATCTGCGTGCTCTGCAGGAGGCAGTCGAAGCGGCGAAATGCGTCGAGGCAGCGCTTGCTGATAAAGATGTAGCGCTACCCCCCCCCCGAAAAATTTTGGGTTACCTAAGAAGCTGGAGCATTTCCTCTCCAGAAAATAGGCTCCCTTTGCTTTTTTCATACCGCTAGAAGTTTGAAGGTAGAGGTTAGGGATTAGGAGCTGCGAATGACTAGTGACTTAAATACCACTTTCGGGCATCGCCCTTTTATAAAAGATCGACGCGAAGCGTCGCTCCGCTTAAGCCGTCCCCGCATGGGAAAGGGGGACCGCGATAGCGGGGGATAGGGTGTTTTCGTTTATCCTCGACTTGAGACGATCTCCTTCGCTCTTTTTCATACCGCTAGAACCCTATCCGGCTCTCTCCGCTCGCCACCTTCCCCACGCGGGGAAGGCTTTGTTTCGGAAATACCGCTATCCCCATCCAACCTCCGCCCCTTCGGGGCACCTCCTTCCATAGGAAGGAGGGAGTATCCACACAAGCCCCTTCCAAGGGAAGGGGCTGCCGAGCGCAGCGAGGCGGGGTTGGCTTTCTTTTGGGGCGGCGCTCGGGTGCTTTCGTATATCGCCTGCTTGAGACGATCCCCCTCGCTCTCTTTCATACCGCTAGTACCCTATCCGGCTCGCTCCGCTCGCCCCCTTCCCCACGCGGGGAAGGCTTTGTCCGTCGTTATTCTTTTTCTCCACGTATCCTGTATTCGCTTTGACGATACGAGAAAAGCGACATCCTCGTATCGAAGCCTTCCCCACTGGGGAAGGGGGACCGCGTCAGCGGTGGATAGGGTACTCTCGTAAACGGCGTACTTGAGACGATCTTCCCCGCTCTCTTTCATACCGTCCCTGCCCTATCCGCCCCTTCGGGGCACCTTCCCCTCGAGGGGAAGGCTTTGTGTCGAGGATAGCGTTGTTCTCGTATCGCTGCCTTTCCCACACGGGGAAGGCTAAAAAGGAAAGGCGCTTCGCGCTCATACATATTTGCGGCGAAGCCGCCGCTAAAAGTTTGAAAGCAGGGATTAGGGATTAGGAGCTGCGAGTGACTAGTCACCAGCCACCAATCCCCTGATCTCCTTGGCATACTTGGAAAGCTGCCTTTGGATCCGTTGTTTCTTTCTTGTGATGGACGGGAGGCTGTCGCCGGTGCGGGTGGAGATCTCCATGGGCGTCAGCCCCTGCATCCAAAGGAAAAAGACAGGCTTCTGCTTCTTTGTGAGACGGGCGAGGCGGGCGACTTCTTCGAGCGTGGCCTTCGCCTCGCCGTAGTCATCAAGGGAAGCGCCTTCGGCCTGGTCTTCCAGGGTGAGCTCTTCGTGGTCTTCACGTGTCATTTCCTTGCGGATGCGGTTCATCCGCTGCCACCTGAGACGGGGCGTGATGTAGCCGGCAAAGCTCGGATTCTTCTTCGGGTCGTAGCAGGCGGTCTGTTCTAAAAAATGAAGAATGAGCTCCTGCTCGAGGTCTTCGTAGGAAAGGCCTTGGCAGAAGTTCTGCCGGATGCTTCGGATGAGGGGCTGGTACTGCTTCAGCAGGGCTTCGGCGGCGTCTTTGTCCCCGTGCTGCCAGGCGAGCGCCCGGCAGATGTCTTTCTGATTCTGTTTTTCGTCGAACATGTGCGTTCTCTTTCCGGAGCGCGCTCTCTTTTGTATTTCCGGATGTATTCAGAATAGCAGAACATCCATTCTCTTTCCAATCGCCTTCGATGGCTGTAAGCGTCGCATCACGGCATAAGAAATCCGCATAAGCAGAATGGGCGTTCTCTTTATGCAGACGAAACTAAAATACATGTTCGGGCATGTGGAGCTGTTTTTTGGCACAGGGATAATGCTATAATATAGTACATATAAAGGAGGTCTTTATCATGAACCATCCATTTCCGCTGAATGAAAAAGAGACGGCGCTACTCCGCCGGGAAGAGGAACGGCGTGGTATCACGCTCGTCGAATGGCCGAGAAATCCGACGTATAATATGTGCTTTGCCTGCGGGACGGAGAATCCCATCGGTCTGCACCTGCATTTCTTCCCGCTGCCGCAGGGATGCCTCTCCCTCTTCACCCCCTCACGCGAGCATCAGAGCTACAATGACCGCATGCATGGCGGCCTCATCATGACACTGATGGATGAGGTGATGGGTAATTATCTCTTCCTGAAGGGCGGTATTCCCGCCTATACAGGCAAGATGGAGAGCCGCTTCCGGCAGCCGATCCTTATCGGAGAGACGGTTCTCATCACCTGCGAGGAGGTCCGCCGGAAAGGGCATCTCATCGTCATGAGCGCGAAGATCACAAAAGAAGACGGGACGATCGCTGCCGAGGCGACGTCACATATGATGCTGGGGATGAAGGAGTAACGAGTCACTCATCGCTGAAAGGAGGAGGCCATGAACAGACGAATGCTTGTCGATACCTCGATGCTCTTTGTTTTTCTTCTGCTGCTGGACTACCGCTACGTCCACAATTTCGGTCACGAGATGTTAGCCCTTGTCTTTACTGCGCTCTTTCTTCTCCACACGATCTGGAATGCGAGGTGGTACCATGCCCTCTTTCGTGGACGCTGGCCAAAGCAGCGCATCGTCATGACCGGTATCGATCTGCTTCTGCTCTTCCTTTTCCTGGGCGTCATGCTGACGGGGCTCTCCTTCTCGCACACGATGCCGATTTTCAATATCCACCCGCCGCTCTGGGTGCATCGACTGCACCGCATCTTTGGTTTTCTGATGCTCTTTGTGATGGGACTCCATCTCGGCATCCACTGGCAGGGGATCTGGGCGAAGATGAAACGGGCGATGCACATCCCCAATACCGCACCAGTCTCTTTTTTGAGCCACGCCGCAGCGCTTATCCTTGCGGCAGCGGGTGTGTACAGCTCCTTCCTGTATTCGCTGGGCAGCCGCCTCCTGCTCCTTCCCGTCCGCTCGCTGGCGCGTCCGCCTACGACGCTCTTTCTCTTCCTTGCCTGCCATCTCTCGATCGTGATCCTCTATACGGTCATCGGGTACTACGGATGGAAATGGTCGAGCAGAAGGTAGAAGGACCTGCTATCATCACCGATCAAAAAAGGAGCTGTGAAGAAATGAATCCTCATTTCTTCACAGCTCCTTTTTACT
>ENA-OUQH01001851-OUQH01001851.1-human-gut-metagenome-genome-assembly--contig:-NODE-1851-length-13711-cov-12.408758_pt1 | contig 13711 bp, 13 predicted proteins | sample MGYA00237948_ERZ548828 | MGnify/ENA primary metagenome ERZ548828 (study PRJEB26490, sample SAMN05194711) | human gut metagenome | biome: terrestrial biome; feature: human-associated habitat...
AGGTGCAAATCTGCTTAGCATTTTTGTACCAAGTTATTTTTTAACTGTTACTAAATGGCTTTTATTGTACTTATGCGGCGGTTTTTAAGGATTAACCGGTAAAGTTAAGAGGGTGTATCATAAACATTCAAATGCTTTATGATACACCCTCTTTCTCAGGATTCTGAATATTTTTTCGTGTTTATAACGCTTCGTCTTCAGGACGTGGCATCTGTGTCTGGGGCTTCTGTTTCTTGCCTGACTTCATGAATAGTTTCTTCTTCTTGAGCCATGCAGCCTTGCGTATTTCGTATTCTTCGCGATGACGCTCCAAAAAATTATCAGCCATGTTTCGTTTCCTTTTTTACTTTGCGTTATGAATGCTTATTCTTCTTTAAACTTACTGTAAATCACCTTTATCTGTATAGGACTTGTCTCCTTGCCGTTGCTGTCGGTGGTTATTACACCTCTTTTCAGTCGGGTAGAAGCGAGTGACATATCGTGATTAATCTTGGAGATGACGGTAGTATAGCCCTGTGTGGTTGTGATGACGTTTACAGGAACCAGTACTACTTTATTCCAGTTTTCCCCCTTGCCCTTGTTCTTATACATGGCAGAAACCAGGTTGGCGATATTCTGGAATGTATAGGCATTCTTGTAGGTGCCGGTACTGCTGTAGCTTGCCGTATAAGAAGTACGGCTATCTGCTAACTTGCTCTTTTCGAAGAACGACTGCAAACTGTCTTTCTGAACCATCAGGATGGTGCTTGGTGTAGCAAAGTTGTATGGGTTGTCTTCGTTTTCATTGTTGAGTCGTGGGAAGGAGATGGTAGCAGTGTTGAGCGTATCCTTCTCATGACCTTTCATGATATCTTCGATAGGGAGGGTAACCTCGGTGAAGATACCTGCCGGCGACTTGAGATAAGTACATTTCTCCTGATCCTGACTTGCCAACTTCTTCAAGTTCTCGGTATCGTTCTCAATCTTGTTGAGCTGCAATACCTCTTCTGTACCATCAAAACGGTTGTATCCGATTCCTACAGCAGTACTGTCTTTATTGATGGTCTTGTGACGGGTCCAGTAGAAGATAAGCTCTGTATTCCAGATCTTAGCCATGTTACCCGTACCACCTACATTCTTGATGTAGAAGCCAGGGCAGACATTGTGCAGGAACTTGTAGTTGGTCTTGAAATACTCAGGATGTTCAGCGTATGTCTGCATGATGTAAGAACCATAGTTCTTGTATGTCTTACCATCTTTCGTGTACTTCTTATTCAAGTAAATCTTGAAGTTCTTGACATCTGATGTATTGCTCAAGTTGTAATTACTGCTCCAATGCGGGTTGTTTTCGCTTATCCAGCCTTCCTTGAAGGCATCATAATTAGAGTAATACTCCTTATCTTCTGCCATCGGCTTTGTCATCTCATAGGCTGTCACCTTCATTGGGGCGATGGTATCACCGTAGCTGGCATTGTATGAAACCAAAAGGTAGCATGAGTCTGCTTCGATAGAACCGTTGTTTGCCTGCTTGATGTAATCGAGTGTATCTACAGAGAAAGTAGGCAATACGCTCAACTGGGTCATGTAGTCGCCCTTTACATAGTTGCGGGTTTCTGGGTCTTTCATCTTTCCGATGAGTCCCGTGTTGTTGCGGCTCAATACGGAATCTGCTACTATAGACTTTGTGGTAACATTGAACGCTGAGTTAGAAATGTTAATGTTGTCTATCTTATTAGTGATGCTACCACCGATTCCCTCGGTGGTATCATCACATGCAGCGAAAGTAAGCGCTGCTATTACTAATACTGTTAAAAGTCTTAAAATTTTCATTATCCTTGTATGTATGTGTCTCTGTTGTCGGAATTTTATTCTGCGTCAGGACAAACCTTGTTGATGAAGTCTGCGTATGGCTCCTGGATATCTTCTCCCGGATAAGTCAGTACAGGCTTGTTCTTCTCCTTCGCATAATCAAAGAGAATCTGGGTAGCTTCTTCTTCACCTTCTACCACACCGTCGCTATAGTCGATGGCGAGTTTGCCGAGCTCAATGAAGTTGAAGTCGTCCTGATAGCCGTCGAGCAGTTCAGACTTGGCATCGCGGAAGGCAACGCAACGTTTGAAGTTGGTACCCAGTTCACCTTTGAGTTCGTTGGTATAGAGAGCGGTAATCACCTTTGATTCTGCAAATGAAGGCTCTTCGCTGTAGGCAGTCTTTACATAGAATGGTACTACTGCGCTAGCCCAACCCTGGCAGACGATTACGTCAGGCTGCCAGCGGAGCTTCTTCACGGTTTCCAATACGCCACGTGCAAAGAAGATAGCTCTTTCTCCGTTGTCGGCATATTCCTTTCCGTTTTCATCGGTACCCATCTGGCGGCTCTTGAAATAGTCGTCATTATCGATGAAATAAATCTGCTGTCGTGTTGTTGGTATAGATGCAACCTTGATGATCAGCGGATGGTCTGTATCATCTATGATAAGGTTCATACCAGACAGGCGAATGACCTCGTGCAATTGTCCGCGACGCTCGTTGATGGTGCCCCACTTAGGCATGAAGGTGCGGATCTCAAAACCTGCTTCCTGCATCTTCTGAGGCAGTTCGCGTCCCATGATTGACATGTGAGACTCGGCTACGTATGGGTCGATCTCCTGATTGATAAATAATACTTTTTTTGCCATAAAATTTAAATTTTATTCTTACGAATTACGTGCAAAGGTACAAAAAAAACTTCAAATTAGGGGCATTTTTTCTCCGAAATTCATTATTTTCGGCAATAATTCGCATATTTTTAGGTTTTTTCTTTCTCATTTGAGAAAAAAGTTGTTATTTTGCACCCGAAAACAGATTATGACGATGAAAGTATTCAATAAGATTGTTGACCTCCAGAACGAACTCTTCATGTGTCGTAAGGAGGGAAAGGAAATCGGCCTTGTGCCAACTATGGGTGCGCTGCATGAGGGTCACGCCTCTCTTGTTAAGCGCAGTGTAAAGGAAAATGGCGTGACTGTAGTTTCTGTGTTCCTGAATCCTACACAGTTTAATGATCAGGGTGACTTGGATCGCTATCCTCGTACCCTCGATGCTGACTGCAAGCTCTTGGAGGCTTGTGGTGCAGACTATGTGTTTGCACCATCGGTGAAGGAGATGTATCCTACACCTGATACACGCCACTTTGAGTTTCCACCTGTTTCTACCGTGATGGAGGGTGCCAAGCGTCCGGGTCATTTCAATGGTGTATGTCAGGTAGTGAGCCGTCTTTTCTATATCGTTCGACCAACCCGTGCTTATTTCGGTGAGAAGGATTGGCAGCAGATTGCTGTCATCAAGCAGCTCGTGAAGTACATCAACAGCGATGTGCAGATTGTGGAGTGTCCTATCATCCGTGATGAGGATGGTTTGGCTAAGAGCAGCCGTAATACTTTGCTGGCTCCTGATGAGCGTGCCATTGCGCCAAACATCTATAAGGCTCTGAAGGAGAGTGTGGAGTATGCCAAGACTCATACCGTACAGGAAACTCACGATAAGGTGGTTGCCGACATCAATGCTGTAGAAGGTCTGGAGGTAGAGTATTTCCAGATTGTGGATGGCGACAGCCTGCAGGATGTGTCTTCATGGGAGGATAGTGCATACGTGGTAGGTTGCATCACCGTTTATTGCGGTAAGACTCCTATCCGTCTCATCGACCATATCAAGTATAAAGGATAAATTCCTCTATAGATATTCTTTATTAAGTTTAATCCGTAACAGATCAAGTAATAACAGAACAATGCAGATAGAAGTATTGAAGAGTAAGCTCCATTGTGTGACCGTAACTGAGGCTAACCTGAATTATATGGGTAGCATCACCATCGATGAGGACTTGATGGACGCTGCTAATCTGATTGCAGGCGAGAAGGTTCAGATTGTAGATAACAACAATGGTGAGCGCTTGGAGACCTATATTATCAAGGGTGAGCGTGGCAGCGGTTGTATCTGCCTGAATGGTGCTGCAGCCCGCAAGGTGCAGGTGGGAGATACCGTTATCATCATCGCTTATGCCCTGATGGACTTTGAGGAGGCTAAGACCTTCCAGCCAACCGTGGTTTTCCCAAAAGAGGGAAATAAGGTTTAAATATCGTATGATGATATAGAATTGTATAAAGAATGATAATCTAGTATGATAATCATAAAGAATATGCGTTCCTGTGGATAGATGAATCCGTAGGAACGCATATTTGTTTTGTGACGATAAACTTGCGTTTCGGTGTGGCGAAATAGCGGTAAGCCACATCGATGGTGATGCCCTGTTCACGGATGGATAATGTATGTGTACCCTATATATAATGGTGTAATTACAATTTTATGAAGGTATAATTGCGATGGGTTAAGGATAGATTTCGATATGGCTGCTGCCGGAGTTGCCATTCTTGATAATCCTTATCTGGGTGGTGATGCGCTCGCTCATCGTGTCGGTATGACTGATGACGCCCACCTTCTTGCCTTGCGAACTTTGCAGCATGGCGAGGGAGTCGATGACGGTGGCTAGGGTATCGGGGTCGAGGGTTCCGAAGCCTTCGTCGATAAACAGGTTCTCGAAGGAGATGTTGCGGGAAGACAATGCCGACAAGCCCAAGGCGAGACCCAGACTCACGATGAAGGTTTCACCACCTGATAGGGAGGTGGTGTCTCGGATATCGTCGGCACGGTCGTGGTCGATGACTCTGATGCCCAGCGAATGCTTTACCTGCTGCAGTTCGTAACGGCTGTTGAACTTTCTGATTTCCTGGTTGGCGTGCGCTATCAGGAAACTGAGCGTATAGCATTGGGCTATCTTGCGCAGCGTCTTGCCGTCTGCTCCGATGGCATCCGTAATGGCTGTCCAGTCGTCCTTTTCCTGCGTTACGAGCTTCAGAGCCTCAGCCTTGTCACCCAACTGCTTCACGGCTTCCTGATGGTTCTGCATCCTGGCGTTGGCAGCAATCAGTTCGTTGCGCTGGCTTCTTTCCTGATACTCCTGCTGAATGGCTAGGAGAGCATCACGGGTTTGGGCAGGCTGATGTTCCAAATGCTGCTGATGCGCCTTTTCTGCACTCTGGTAAAGAGCAGTAGTTGAAGCCACGGCTTTCTCCTTTTCGTCCTTTTCCCGTCGGATGGCATTCCAGTCTTCGGCAGAGTGAAGCATCTCTCGGATGGTGTTTCGGTCGATAAGGCTTGGTTCGATACTTCTTTCCTCGATGCCTTCCTCTTCTGAGTCTTTTCCTTCGATGCTCTTTTCTTCAAGCTGCTTGTTATATTCCTCAATCCAAAGGTCGAGTTCCTTTTCCTTCGCTTGCAGATTCTCTTTCATCGTCTTGTTCTGAGACAGCATGGTTTGATGCGAACCTTTACTGTTGGCGAGTTCAGCCTTCAGTTTGTTGATATTCTCGTTCTGCTTATCTGCTGCTTTCGTTGCCTCATCCTTTGCTGCAGTCAGTCTTTGTTCAGCCGCATCTGGTTCTTCTCCATTCAGAATCTGCTTATATTTCTCCTGCCATTCCTCCATTTCCTTCTTGGCGCTATTCCATGTCTGAAGGGCTTTCACGTAAGCCTCCTCCTTACTCTTTTGCTGTGAGATGAGGTTGGTGGTAAGTGCTTTTTGCTCAGCTAGTTTTGTGGCGCAGGTTGAAGTGTTTTCTTGGGCTTTATTCTGTATAGTAGAAGCCTTGCTTTCATACGCAGCTTCATCCTTTACAGCCTTATCCTTGAGTTGGGTCAGCCGTTCTATCTCTTTCTGAATCTTGTTAAAGAGGCTCAGTTTGCTGCTCGCATCTTTCGCCTTGTTTTCATAGATAGGCAAGAGCGATTTCAGTTCTGCCTCTGCCTTCGGAATCTTTGGATACTGGGCGATGAGCGCCTTCCAATCCTCTTCGTAAGTTGCGATTTCACCCGACAGTTTTTCCTGTTGTTTCTGGAGCGTCTGTACTTCGCCGTCGTTCTGTTTTCTCTCGCCGGAAAGATTCTTCTCCTCTTTCTGCTGCAGTTTCAGCAGATCCTCCTTGACTTTCAGAAGTTGCGAGAGTTCCGTGGTGGCTTCCTCAAACTGTCTGTTGTCGGTATGATAAGGATGAGTCGTGCTGCCGCAGAGCGGACAAGGTTTGCCTTCGGTCAGGTTGGCACGATGAATCTCCCATTTCTCGCTCACCATGAGGGTATAGGCATTTCTCAGCGTCAGGGTCTCTTGTGTCAGCGCCTCGATGGTCAACTTGCCCAGGGCTGCATCTATCTCAGCGTTTCTCTTGCCCAAGACCAGGATGCGCTCCTCATTCTTCTGCTTTTCTGCTGTGGCAGCATCGAGATGGGCCACAACCTTGATGGCTTGCTGGACATCCTGCAGTTTCTTTTCGGCTGCCGATTTATGACTCTGCAGTTCCTCTATGTTCTGTCCGGCAGTCTTATTTCTTTCCGTCTCCCAAGCCTGTTCTGCGGCTTGCGTCGCTTCGTGCAGAACCTGTTTCTGCTTGGCAATCTCTTCCTGTGTCGCTTTGAGGGCAAGGCTCGCTTTCTCCGTTTCTGCTTCCCATTTTTGGATGTTTCGGGCGTTTTCCTCCACGTCTTTCTGGGCAGTTTGATTCTCTTTCTGAGCCAACTCCAATGCCTCTTTCTTTTCTTTCAGATTCGGCATTGCCGCTTCCATTTTGGTTTTCAGCGCCCTTGCTTCAGCGATGACCGGCAGCGCCTTTTCCAACTGTTCCTGTGCCTTGCTTACTGCTTCCTTCAGACTGGTGAGAGTTTTCTCGCTTTCGCAGATGGCAGACTCTTGACTTTTGATGTTTCCTTCCGCTTTCAGGATGTTTTCTTCCTGCTCGTGGATGCTTTGCGTCTGTCGTTCTACTTCCTGCAGCAGGTTGACGGCTGGCTGTACTTCATCGTGTAACTGCAGACGGAGAATCTGGGTTTGCATCGCTTTAATAGCATCTGCTGCTTGCTCCATATCAGTCTGGCAGATAGTGATTTGCTTGATTTGCTTATCGTTTTCCTCAAACCATTGCAGGTCTTTAGAAATGGCTTGCAACTGGCTGTCGAGTTCCTTCTCAGCCTTTTCCAACCGGGCGATTTCCTCCTTCAGTTGGGCAAGTTCTTCATCGTTCAGCAGGTTCTGTTTAACGGCTTCCACCGATGCTGTCATCTGGTTGTAGGCATCCGTCGCCTGGTCTTTCGCCTTCTTGATTTCAGTAGCGATGTTCGTATAAGTTTCCTCGCATCCGATGAGCTTTTCCAGGAGTTCGTACCGTTCGTTTTCCTTCGCCGTCAGGAAGTTGGCAAACGAGCCTTGGGCGATGAGCACGGTGCGGAGAAACTGGTCGTAGTCGAGTCCGATGATGTTCGGCAGCTCGTTCCAGTCGGCAGCTTCCTCAGTTATTTCTTCTCCGTTTCTCGTGATTTTATAGAGCGCAGTCTTGGCGTTCTCGTAGCGCACTCTCTGGAATCTGACGTGCCATTCTGCGCGGTAGATGCTGCCGTTGTTGGCAAGGAAGGTGAGTTTGCTGTAACCCTCTTTCTTGCCACGGGTCAGGATGTTTCTACTGTCGGTAGGCGCCAGACGGTTACTTTCGCTGGCATCGGCAGCTCCGAAAATCTCGATGTTCTGGTTTTTGTCGCCTTTCTTCCTGGGATAGCGAGGGGCGCGGTTGTAGAGGGCAAGGCAGATGGCATCGAGTAGGGTAGACTTGCCACTTCCCGTCGGACCTACGATGCTGAAGATGGTACTCTCGCCTAAGGCACCTTCTTCAAAGTTGATGACCTCGCCTCCCTGTTTGTCAAGCGAAGCGAGGTTGAGTATTTCGAGTTGTAGGAATTTCATAATGATGATGTCGTTAATAAATCGGATAACATTTTCTCCTGTCTTTCGTTCATCGGAGCGTTGTGCCTGATGGCGAAGGCTTCCTTCAGCGTGTCGAGCGGAGGACGGTTGATGATGTCTTCTATGCTGGTGATGTGCTGGGAACCCTGGATGGTGGAGAGGTCCAGTTGTGGGATGATGCGCTGGATTTTGCAGAGCACGGCATCCTTTTCGTTGACGAGTTTCTCCAGTTCCTTGATGTCATCGCTGGTCAGTTTCTCCTGTTTCACCTTCAGCATCACGTAGTCGAAATGGTCGCTCAGTTCGCCGTCTGTTCTCTCTGAAAGTTCAGAATTGATGAGCTTCTGCCATTTCTTGAAGGTCAGTTCCTCCTCGTCTTCGGGCAGGATGCGGAGGGCGTGCTGAGGCTTGTATTCCAGAAAATCTACTTTCCATTCCTTGCTCTTGCCGGTTTCCTTTCCTTCCTCCTCTTCTCCGTGTTCTATGGTGATGAGGTCGATGCCGTGGGTGTAGTCTTTCTCGGCAAACGACATCGGGAGGATACTTCCCGTATATCTTGCCCAGTCGGTGTTCCAGATATGTTGCCGCTTGTGGATGTGTCCGCAAGTCATATAGTCGGGATGGTCGTTCCATCCTTCCAGGTCCACTTCCTCCTGTCCGCCGATGATGATTTTCTCGCTCGCATCCTTTTTGGCGATATCCGAACCCTTGGCGTACATGTGTGCCATCATGATGCACTTCCTGCCCGGGTGTTTCTTTCGAGCCTCAGCCGTCAGTTCTCTCAGAAAGTCGTTGACTCCCTGTGAGTAGCTGGCGTTCTGCACCACATCGCTTCTTAGGAAAGGTACGGCGAGGATGATGACTTCTTCTCCTACCTCGTTGGTTACGGGGATGATGAGGTCATCGAAGGAATAGATCCAATGTCCGCCGGTTTTAGCATCGTCCTCGCTTTCTCCCTGCTGCCAGATTTTCCTTACGTTTCCTCTTATTTCCACGTGGTATCGGGTGAGTAGCGGACGTGGAGCCTCCAGTCGGCTGGCGGAATCGTGGTTGCCGGCGGTAATGATGACCTGCATGTTAGGGCACAGTTGGGTAGCATCGGCAAGAAACTCGTAATAAACGGTCTGTGCCGCTGCCGATGGATTTCCGTTATCAAAGATGTCTCCTGCTATGAGGAGAGCATCGGGCTTTTGTCCAGCGATTTGTTCCAGGAGCCATTTCAGGAAATGCTTGTGTTCCGGCAGACGGTCGTTGCCGTGAAACAGGTTGCCCAGATGCCAGTCGCTGGTTGCTAATATCTTCATACTCATAAGGATGTCTAATCTTAGTCTTTTTCTTTGTCTTTTGCTTGCAATCCTTTAGCCTTTGGTTTGCAATCCTTTGACCTTTGGTTTGCAATCTGACTACAAAGTTAACACAATTATTTGGGATACGCAAAGAAATAAGCTCAAAAAACGAAGAATTATGGCCGGAAAAGTAAAGATATTCAGGAAAAGTCTTGTTTTATATCTGATAAAGTTGTATCTTTGCAAGGTAGAAATCTTCGTTCATAAACATTGAATGTCCGTTCAATGTCTTTGAACGGCGGTTCATAGACTTTGAATGTCGGTTCAGTGTCTATGAACGGAGATTTCTCCTAGGATTAAATACTTTTTCTCCTAGGTTTGTGGTCTTTTCTTCTTAAGTATAACAATAAATACTATAGGATGTAAAGGCTGTTGCAATAAGAAATACTAATAAACTAAAATAGGAAAGGAAACTGATATGGCTAAGTACAAATTGCAGGAAATGGGGGATATGCGCTATGATGGCAAGCGCAGAGTTTATCCCAAAATGGTGACCAACCGTACACTATCCCGAAAAGAGTTCGTCAAGATGATGCAGAACTACCATCGCGGTATTTCGGAAAGTACCACGGAGGCTGTATTGACCGATGTGGTTGATATGCTGACAGACATGCTCTCCATGGGTTACAACGTGAATCTGGAAGGTTTCGGCACCTTCTCCCTCTCCCTCGCTTTCGAGGATGAGAAGCCTAGGGAAATTCTGAATCCAGATGATAAGATGACGTACCGCAAGGTGGGCGTGAAGGACATCAACTTCAAGGCGTCTCCAGAGTTTATCAAGGATGTGAAGCGTGAAACCGACCGTGACCTGGAGCGTGATATGGGTGGCGTAAAGGTTATCCGTAAGCAGCTCTATTCCAGGGAAGAGCGCATCGCCCGAGCCCTGGAGGTGATAGAAAAGAACGGAGTCCTCACCCTAGGCGATTATGCCTCCATCAACAACCTGAGCCGTACTGCCGCCTCTATGGAACTGAAGGTGCTGACCTGTGATAAATCTTCGCCGATAGATTCACTAGGCCGCGGCAGCCATAAGGTTTGGGTGAAGAGGAAAGAATAAATGCAAATATCTCTCAGAATATTTGTTAGTTTCAATTCTTTTTCGTATTTTTGCGGTGTAATTAAAATGATAGTGTTATGACGACAATAACAAGGGAACATCTTGAAGATGAGGTACTCAAGTCGATTCAGAAGAAAGCGGAGTCGATTATGCCGAAAGATGCCAAGGTTATCCTTTTCGGGTCAAGGGCTAGAAGGGATGCTAAAGCAGATTCCGACTGGGACATCCTTGTGCTTTTGAACAAGGATAAGATAGATGAGCAGGATCATGATAATTACACCTATCCTCTTTGGGAATTGGGATGGCAAATCAATCAGATGATTCACCCGATAGTGTATTCGATGAAGGATTGGAACAGTAAAAAGGGTAGTCCTTTTTATAATAATGTAGAGAGTGAAGGACTGCAGTTATGTTAATATTTTGTTAAAGGTGCGTGTTAATAGTCTTATTTATAGGAAAATATGTAATTTTGCACTGTTAAATAGATGTTTAATTTAAAGTCCAAATAATTATGGAGCAGATTACTATAGATTTTAAGAACGCTTTTGATTGTTCCAAGAAGGAAAAGTCGAAGGTTTGTCGCTCTGGCTATGTACGTGTGGTTCGTTTTATGGATGATAAGAAGCATACTAGACCACAAGTGTATGAGGGCGATTTGTTGGAGGTTTTGAATGGCAGCATATAATTTTGAAAGCAAGGGATTGGTAGATGCCATTCTGACGCCAATAGCAGTCTGTGAGGCTGTAGAAATGAATGAGAGTATTGTTGTGCCTAAGATATTTCGCTCTTCTAATTGCATGTGGGATACAGGGGCGACTAATACGCTTATATCTCAAAAGGTAGTTGATGATTTGGGGCTAAAGTCTTATGGTGTATGCTTGGTCTCAGATAATACAACAACAGAGAAACGTGAAACGTTTTTGGTTCATTTAGGCTTACCGACAGGAACAACAGCGTTAAACGTAGAAGCGATGTTAACGTTGAGTGAAGATTATGATGTTGTAATAGGAATGGACATTATTAGTTTATGTGATTTCTGCTTTACAAACAAAGATAACGCAAGTTGTTTCTCGTTACGCCATCCTTCGAACGAGAAAATTATTTTAAAATAATAAATATCCTTGGGATTTGCAAGAAACTTTCCGATTTTCTTGCAAATCCCAATTCTTTTTCGTACTTTTGCAATCGTCTTGCTGTGGATGGCTGGCGATGAGTCGCTGGCTAAGTAAAAGTCCATGGCTTGGCCTATTTTAAATTGAAGACGTTTGCTTGACGTTTCTTCTGACCTGTAGAAACCTGGAAAATTTCAAATCATGTTCAGAATGAGACTGCGGTGGGCGTCTACCCACTGTGTATATACACATGGCATAGGTGTGCCCCTTCGACTGAGGGGGTACGCTCTGTGCTATCATATATATACCTGTTTGGCGTAGGCTTCTGTTGCTTCTTATCTTTGACATGAAAGGCTTTTCCAGGGCCGCTACAGGCAAGGATGGGGCTAAAGGTAATCAGATTCCTACGCCATCATTTTATAATAGCAATCCAGTTTCTAATAATCTTCTCTACTTAGGGAGTCGGTGGAGCACGGAAAAGGGGAGGAAGGTACACCGATATGGCAAAGAAAATAGATTTGCAAGCTTTGTACCAGCAGATAAATGAACTTCAGATTGATAAAGATTTGAACAGGGGAAAGCTGCACCCTCTTTCGGAGAAATTCACTATATTTCCTGACTTTGACAAAATGTGTACCTATAAAATAACATATCCTAATTTTCAGGCATTTAGCAAAAATAATCTCTGTAAATGGGTGACGCAACGACTATTTTTTGTATCTTTGCACCATGTTTGTACGTAAGAAGAAGCACCGCAGTGGGCATATCGGAGTGCTTGTGGTGGACAAGAGCAATGGCAAGTTCCGTGAAATCAAGAGTTTCGGTGTTGCGAAGACAGATGCTGAAGCGGATGCTCTGTGCCTAGAAGCGAACAAATGGATAAGAACTTATGGTGGACAGCAAGAGATTAACTTCACTGAACCAGACATCAAGCAAAACGAAGAGGAAGAGACAGAACGAGTACTGTCCAACATAGACTCCCTGCTTCTAAATGGACACCAAATTATCCTAAACCAAGTATATGACAGCATAGGTTTCAACCAAATTCAAGATTCCATACTTCGCCATTTGGTTATCGCTCGCATCTCTCAACCCATGAGCAAACACGCAACAGTAGATTACCTGAAGTCATACTTTGATGAAGATGTCGAGTTGTATAAGCTTTATCGCTACATGGACAAGTTGTACGATACCCAAAAAGAAGAGGTACAACGCATCAGTGTAGAGCACACCAAGCGCATACTCGGTGGACATGTAGGTCTGATGTTCTATGATGTGACCACACTGTATTTTGAGACCAGTAGAACAGATGTGCTGCGAGAGTCTGGTTTTTCAAAGGATGGCAAGACATCAGAGTCGCAGATAGTGCTAGGCCTCTTGGTCAGCCGTGATGGCTATCCTCTGTCGTATTGTATTTTCAATGGAAGCCAATACGAGGGATACACCATGCTACCTATCATAGATGATTTCATACAACGCTTCTCTCTGGACGATTTTGTAGTGGTGGCTGATGCAGGGCTCATGAGTAAGCGCAATGTAAAGTTACTGGAGGATGCAGGATACAAATATATAATAGGTGCTCGTATTCATACAGAGTCTGAGCAGATAAAAGAATGGATCTTGCAGCAAGACAAGATGCCTGGAAAATTTCACGAATACAGATATGGTGACAATGCAAGATTGATCCTCGGCTATTCCGAAGAACGAGCAAAGAAGGATGCACATAATCGTGATAAGGGAGTGGCAAGGCTCAAGAAGGCATATGCAAATGGAAAAATCACAAAAGCCTCCGTAAATAAGCGTGGCTATAATAAATTCTTGGAAATCAGCAAAGACATAGATGTAGTTATCAGCGAAGACAAAATCAAGGAAGATTCACAGTGGGATGGCTTGAAAGGTTATATAACCAATACTTCCATCACACCAAAGGAAGTTGTCGAACAATACCACGGTCTATGGGTCGTGGAACGAGCCTTTCGTGTAACCAAAGGGAACTTGGAGGCACGCCCCATCTTTCATTTCACAGAGAAAAGAATAGAGGCACATATCTGCATATGCTTCATTGCATACAAGGTGTATAAAGAACTGGAGCGTATCTTAAAAATTGCCAAGATAAACAAAAGTGTAGATTCTGTTTTGAAAATTGCTAAGACCATAGCTACTATCAGAATCAACATGCCGAATAATGGGAAGGTCAGGCAAGAAACATTGCTGCTGACTCCTGCCCAACACTCTATCAAGCCCTTGTTTGATGTTCAAAAGATACTAGACGGGGGCAAAAGTGACGATTCTGCCCCCGAAAAATAGAAAAATCCAAGATGGGTGACGCATAGTCAAAGTCAGGAAATAACCGTTTTATCAAGAAGAATCATTTTGATGAAGTGATAGATGTTATTAT
>ENA-OUQH01001856-OUQH01001856.1-human-gut-metagenome-genome-assembly--contig:-NODE-1856-length-13699-cov-3.292583_pt1 | contig 13699 bp, 10 predicted proteins | sample MGYA00237948_ERZ548828 | MGnify/ENA primary metagenome ERZ548828 (study PRJEB26490, sample SAMN05194711) | human gut metagenome | biome: terrestrial biome; feature: human-associated habitat; material...
CGAGATTTCTGCCTGTCTCGTGGGCTCGGAGATGTGTATAAGAGACAGGCCCAGGGTTTCCCCCTTTTCGAGCGTGAAGGAGACGTTCCTCACGGCGTGCAGCACCGTTTTGCGGTCCATGCGGAAATCAACCGACAGGTTTTTGACCTCCAGCAGGTTTTCCTTGGATTCCATTGCCGTCCTCCTTCCTCTTATTTGGTGGATTTGGGGTCGAGCGCGTCTCGCAGACCGTCGCCGACCAGGTTAATGCTCAGCGCCGTCAGCGCAATGGCCAGGCCGGGGAAAATCGCCATATAGGGCGCAGTGCGCATATACTGCTGCGCATAGTTGAGCATGGCGCCCCATTCGGGAGCGGGCGGCGCAACGCCCACGCCGATGAACGAAAGACCCGCCGCCGAAAGCATCATGCCGGAGATGGTCATGGTCGCATCGACGATAATGGGGTCGATGGCGTTGGGCAGGATGTGCTTGAGGACGAGCTTGACGGGCTTGGTGCCCGAAATGCGCGCCGCCTTGACATAATCCTGTTCCACAACGCCCAGCACCACCGCGCGGATGTGCAGCACAAAGCCGGGAACCGAAACGATGGTCAGCGTCAACACCATGTTGAACACGCTGCCGCCCAGCACAGCCAGCAGCACCAGCGCCAGCAGAATGCCGGGGATGCAGGTAACGACGTCTACCACGCGCATGATGACGAAATCCGCCTTCTTGCTCAGCGCGCAGACCGAAGCAATCGCCGCGCCGATGATCAGCGAAAGCAGCGTCGCGCCCACGCCGATGCCCACCGAGATGCGTGCACCATAGAGCACGCGGGTGAACAGATCGCGCCCCACGTTATCGGTGCCGAACCAGTGCTCGGCGTTGGGAGTTTGAAGCTTTGCTTTGGTGTTATAGGCCGTGACCAGTTCGGAAGGCACCAACAGATTGGCAAAAATAATGCCGAACAGGATCACGATCAGAATCACTGCGCCCACGACCGCCGCTTTGTTGTGCAGATAGCGCTTGACGATATCGGTCGCCAGGCTATTGCGCGCGGAGGAGGGCATACCGCTTGCATTTTTTGCTCTCATTTTTTATACCGCGCTCCAATCTTCGGGTCGATCAGTGCATAACAGATATCCAGCAGCACCATGGCCACCATGAAAATCAGTGAAAGCACCAGCGCGCAGGTCATGACCACGGGCACGTTTTTATCTTTAATCGCGCTCAGCATATACATGCCCACGCCGGGAATGGTGAAAATCTGCTCCACGATCACCGATCCGCCCAGGGTCGATGCCAGACCGCTGACCAAGAGCGTGATGATGGGCAGGCTCGCGTTTTTGAGCGCATGCTTCCAAATGACGCGCTTTTCGCTGCATCCCTTGGCGCGCGCGGTGCGGATGAAATCCTGATTCATCGCATCGAGCATGGAGGAGCGCGTCATGCGGCTGAGTACCGGCACGTTGCCCAGCACCAGGGTCGTCACCGGCAAGATGAAGGACTTGAAGCTATCCACGCCGAAGGACGGCAGCCAACCTTTGTAGACCGAGAAATAGAGAATCATACAAACAGCCACGAAGAACGAGGGAACCGATGCAAACAGCACCGCGAAGATCGTCACCGTCGTATCCAGGAAAGAATACTGCTTGATGGCGCTGAGAATGCCCAGCCCCACGCCCACCACCGACGCGATGGAAAAGGCGATCAGCCCCAGCCGGATGGTCAGCGGGAATCGGGAACCCAATTCCTTAAAGACGTTCTCCTGCGTGGTATAGGACATTACGTTGCCGGTCACCAGCCCTTTCATGTATCCCCAGAAGCGCGACCACAGGCTGCCGGAAAAGCCCACCTTCTCATTGAAGGCGTCCTTGACCTCCTTCGGCGTGGTTAGGGGCAATACGTTGGACGCCGGATCGCCCGGCGTCAGGGCCATGATCAAAAAGATCAGCAGCACGACGCAAAACAGCATCGGGATCAAATAGAGCAATCGTTTGACAATATATCGGGACATGGCAATCCCCCTACTCTTACTTTTTAAGGAAGCGCACCAGCGCTCCACCCTGCTCCGTCACCAGCGGCAGTGCGACGGAATCGATCTCGCCGCCAACCTCCGCGGTGTGGAAGTGTGCCGGAATGCCCGCGGGCAGCTCGCCCAGTATGCCGTCCAGCACAAAGGTGTCGTAATGGAAGTGCTTGAGCTTCGCTTCCGTGCCGATGAAGGTCAGGTACAGCGCACCGTCTTTGAGGGTGACGGTCAGCGGCGTATAGCCGGGGCGCTGATAAACGCCTACATAATCCTTGGCCGGGTGCGAAGGATGGGTGAAGGGCACCTGCTCGCCGGTAAACGCCTTGAGCATCTGCGGCGTCGCTCCCGAACGGCTGGCTACATAATCGTGGTAGCGCTGAATCCAGTTGCCGCCCTCGGCGCCCAGATAATGGTCGATGATCTCACGAGCCAGCGCGAAATGCAGGTAGCTGCTGTTCATGTTGGTATAGGCCACCACGCCCAGATTCAGCTCCGGCACGAAGCTCGTAAAGCCGGAAAAGCCATTGATATTGCCGCCGTGGTGCAGAATCTTGTGCCCGCGGAACATCTCCACCATCCAGCCCATGCCGTAGCACCAGAACTCGGTCTCCTCCATGGGCATATCCAGCGGGGCGGACAGCAGCATGTTGGGCTTGTGCATTTCGTTCATCGCGGCTTCGCTGATGATGCGTTTGCCCTCAAATTCGCCGTTGTTCAGGTGCAGCTGCACCCACTTGAGCATATCCGCCGGGCAGGAGTTGATGGAACCGGCAGGCCCCAGCGGCGCGCCGATGCCCTTGGCCTTGTCCTCGGCAGGCATCTTGTAGAAGGGAATGTGCTCAATGCCGTGCAGACCTTCGTCAGGGTCAGTACGGTCATACGGCTCGGCATGGTTTTCGTTCGCCTGAATATCCTCGACAAAGGCGCAGGAACGGGTCATGCCCAGGGGGCCAAAGATGTATTCGTCCAGGCACTGCTCAAAGCTCTTGCCTGTGACGCGCTCCACGATATAGCCTGCCAGAATGAAGCACTGGTTGTTGTACTGGAACTTGCTGCGGATGGGCTTGTTGGGCTCCAGATAGCGCAGGTTATGCACCAGCTCTTCCTTGGTGAAGTCCGTGCCGTACCAGCTGTATTCGTGACGCGGCATACCGGTGCGGTGGCACAGCAGGTCACGCAGGGTGACGTTTTCCGTCGTGAAATCGTCGTAGAAACGAACGTCCGGAACATAGTTTTTGATGGGAGTATCCCAATCCAGCTTTCCCGCGTCCACCATAGCCGCGACCAACGTCGCGGTGAAGGCCTTGGAACAGCTACCGATCTGGTAGAGCGTCTCGCCCGTGGCAGGGAGATCGTTCTCCACATCGCGCTTACCGAAGCCCTCGCAGAGCACGACCTTGCCATCCTTGACCACGCCCACAGAGACCGAGGGGCTGTCCCAAAGCTTTAGACCATCTTCCGCCATTTTGCGGAAGCCGTCAAAAAAATCTTTATCTTCCATGCTTTTCCTCCTTTGCCGTGCTCTGTTTATTTGGCTTTGGTGAAAATGATGGGCTTTAAGCCCTGCTCGCTGCCCAGCGTTGCGGACAGCGTGGAAATTTCGCCCTTGGGGTTCGCGCCGAAGGTGATCACAAAGCCCGCCGGCAGTTCGCCGATGGTATCCTCCGTCGCAAACGAATCATAGTGGAAATGCTTGAGTCCCACCACAAAATGGTTAAAATCCGCCGTCAGCTTGCCGTCTTTTTCGGTGATGAGGAAGCGGCGGTAACCCGGCGCTTCGTAGACGCCGGCATAATCCCCGATGGGATGGGAAGGCTTCGTGTTCGGAACCGGCGTGCCGCCGAAGGCTGCGTAAAATTTCTTGACACGGTCAAACATCGCCTTGTTGTTATCCAGCATCCGCTGATACCAGTTGCCATCGGTCGCGCCCATCACGGCGTCCACCGTCTCCTGCACAAACGCATCCGCGATCAGCGCCACATCCATGTTCACGCTGATGAACACGCCCAGATTCAAATCGGGTACAAAGGCCGTGGAGCTGGTAAAGCCGTTGATATTGCCGCCGTGCTCCGCCATGCGGTGGCCGCGGTAATTGTAAAGGCTCCAGCCCAGACCGTAGGAGGTCATGCTGCGCTGCGGCTTATAGGCGCCGCCGTCGCCGGTATCAATGTGCGCGGTGACGAGCAGCTGCATCAGATCCTCGCGCACGAGCTGCTTGCCGTCCACCTTGCCTTTGTCCAGATTGAACTGTAGCCACTTGGCCATATCGCTGGCGCAGGTGCAGACGCAGCCCGCCGCCGCCGTGGGATCGCCCACCAGGGAATCGGGATCCTCCGCAGGCGAACAGTAGAACGGAATGCGGCGCACACCGCCCATCACATAATCCTTAGCACGGTTGAAGGGCAGCGCGTAGTCGTCCGATTTGCGCATCAGCGCGGAGTAGGCAACCGTGCGATCCATGTGCAAGGGCTTGAAGATCTTCTCGGTCAGGAATTCCTCAAAAGGCATGCCGCTGATCTCCTCGATCAGACAACCGACGATGAGATAGTTGAAATTGCTGTACTGAAAGCGATAGCGGACGGGCGCGCTCAGCGGCAGATCACGCAGATTTTTCATCAACTGCGCCCGCGAAAAGCCCGTGCCGTACCACGCATATTCATGGCGCGGAAGCCCGGAGCGGTGCGACAAAAAGTCGCGCACCGTCAGATGATTGGTCGCATAATCATCGTTCAGGCGGAAGAAGGGCATGTATTCGATGATCGGGGTATCGAAGTCCAACTTGCCTTCAGTGGCCAGCATCGCAGCCGCCGTGGCCGTAAAGGCCTTGGAGCAGCTGGCGATCTGGTAGAGCGTATCGCCGGTGGCGGGCTGAGATTCGTTGTCCTTCAGCCCCACGCCGTCACACAGCAGCACCTTGCCGTCCTTCACCACGCAGATTCCCGCCGAGGGAACCTCCCAAACTTTCAGCTGCTCCGCCAGATGGGCGCGCAGATTGTCCAGCCAATCGTTCACAAAGCTCACACCTTTCTGCCGCGGGCGCATCCCCCGCCAAATGCGTTTGTTTTTATTCCGTCACCTTTTTGAAGCACTCTTCGCCGACGGCGGGGTTGAGGGCGATGCCGAAGAGGATCTCGCCGATTTTGCCGTCGTTGCCGATGCCGAAACGCAGCGTCATGCCGTTGAAGAGGGCAAAGACATCGTTGATCTGGAAGGTATCGTAATGATAGTGATCCAGCTCACTGGTCTTTTTGTTGTAGGTGAAGAACAGCTTGCCGTCCTTGTTTTCGATCACAATGTCGCCGTAGGTGGCATTGCGGTAGGTTCCGGCGTAATCCGCCAGGTCGTGCGTAGGCTTGGTGCCCTCGATCTTCGGAGGATTCATGCCCTTGAGCTGCTCCGGAATGGAACCGAACACCTGCGCCACGAAATCCCGCCAGCGCTTGTTCCAATCGCCGCCCTCCACGCCCAGCACGCGGTCGATGATCTCGTAGGTCGTGGCGTAGGTATCAAACGAATCGTTGAAGTTGGTCAGCGTCACCACGCCCAGCTTCTGATCGGGAATCATCGTCACCAACGCGGAGAAGCCGTTGATGTTGCCGCCGTGCTCCACCATCACATGGCCGCGGTAGGTCTCCACGAACCAGCCCATGCCGTAGGAGAAGAAATCCATTTCCTTGCAGGGCATCAGCAGCGGCTCGCTCATGAGCATATTGGCCTTGTGCATTTCCTTCATTGCGGCCTCGGAGATCAGCTGCTTGTCGCCGACCTTGCCGTTATTAAGGTTAAACTGCACCCACTTGAGCATATCGTTGACGGTGGACATGATGGAACCGGCAGGTCCGTAGGGCGCGCCGATGCCCTTTGCCATGTCCTCGCGGTCGCTCTTGAGGAAGGGGATTTCGCGGATGCCCTGAAGCTCCACAGGGGTGGGACGATCGTAGGGCGTTGCGTGGTTGGCGTCGGCCTCAATCGCATCGACATAGAAGGTGCTGCGGGTCATGCCCAGGGGCTCGAAGATCTCTTTCTTGACGAACTCCTCCCAGGTCTTGCCGGTCATCTCCTCCACGAGCATGCCGGCGGCCACGATGCAGGTATTCTGATAGCACCAGTGAGAGCGGAAGGACCAGCCGGGCTGCATGTTGCGCAGATTTTCCACCATTTCCTTACGGGTGCAGGGGCCGTCGATCCAGTAAGCGTCGTGGCGGGGCAGGCCGGTGCGGTGGCACAGCAGGTCGCGCACGGTGACGTTCGCAGTGGTGAAAGGCTCCTTAAAGCGCAGCCAGGGCATATAGCTGACCACGGGCTTATCCCATTCCAGAATGCCGCGATCCACCAGAATTGCAACCGCCGCGGCGGTGAATGCCTTAGAGCAGCTGCCGATCTGATACAGCGTGTCGGGATCGGGCTTGACCTGCTTATCCATGTTGGCGTAACCGAAACCCTCGGCCAGCTCCACCTTGCCGTCCTTGACGATGCCGACCGAGATGGACGGCTGATCCCAGGCCTTGAGTTCTTCCGCGATCATGCCGCGGAGGCTTTCCACGTTGATCATATCTGAATTTCCTCTTTTCTCCGATTTCCAAACCGAAATTCTTACGATCAGATGTCGTAATCCAGGCCCAGGCCGGGCTTATCCAGCAGGGTGAACACGCCGCCCTCGCGGGTGAAGCCGCCGGCAATGCCGTCATCATCGCCCTTATAGAACATAAAGCTGTCACAGTCCGCCTCGACAATGGCCTTCTTGGCCGCCACCAGGCTCACGCCCGCGGCGATGGAGATCTTGTTCTCCTGCATGCAGCCGACCATGCAGCCCACGCCCGCTTCTTCCGCGATGTCCGCGATCTGCGCGCCGTAGTACAGGCCGCCGCACTTCATCAGCTTGATGTTGTAGAAGTCCGCGCAGTCGAGCTTGGCGGCTCTGTGCGCGTCGTGAATGTTGTGGATGGATTCGTCGAGCATGAGCTTGACGGAAGTGGTGTTCTTTCTCTTGAGCTCCGCCGCGCCTTCAAAATCCCACCAGGGCAGGAACTGCTCCGCCGCGTCAATGCCCAGCTTCTCGAATTCGGGCAGCGCCTTGAGCGCGGTCTCCACGCTGTATCCCTGATTGGCGTCGATGCGGATGCGCACGTCGGGGCCGACCGCATTGCGGATCAGCGTCAGCGCGCGGATATCGGTAGCCAGATCCAGTCCGGTCTTGACCTTGAGGATGCGGAAACCCTTTTCAAAAACATATTCCTTGGCGTCCGCCTCCATCTTTTCAGGGGCGTTGATGCCGATGGTGATGTCGTTGTGGACGACGGGATCGGTGCCCCCCAGCACCTTATAGACCGGCAGGCCCTTCTTTTTGCCGATGATGTCATAGAGCGCCAGATCGAAGGCACACTTGGCAGCGCCGTTGGAATAGATGATGGAATCCATCAGCTTGTGCGCACCCGCAATGTCCATCGGATCAAATCCGATAAAGGCATCCGCGAACATCTTCATCACAATATAGCAGGTATCCATCGTCTCGCCTGTGACAAAGGCCAACGGTGCGGCGGAACCCAGGCCGTAGATGCCTTCGTCCGTTTCGATCTTTACCGTCCAGCTGTCAGCATCCTCAATCACACCGAATGCCACGCGAAAGGGCTCCTTCAGCGGCGCGGAAAACTTCTCGATTTTAACCTTGGTGATCTTCATAGCTCTAACCTCCGTCTTTTTTGCTCCGATATACAAGAAGGACCCGAATTGAAAACAACTCAGGCGCTTGACTGCATATTCGCACATCGCCGTCCCTCCGTTGGGGCGAAGCGCTTTAGCTGTTCCTTATGGTATAGCAACCATTTGCAAAATGCAACCGGTTTTCTGCTTACTTGCACAAAATATACAGAAAAACAACAAAATATACAAAAAAGCAACATATCATTTCCTCAATCGCCGGTTTTCAGCATCATTTGTTGCATTTTTATTTATGTATAATTCATTCTCTGCATGTTCATTTCTCTCAAAAAGCATTTTCTTTCCGCTAAGTTTTTTTCTTTTTACATAAAAAAGTTTCCGGCATTTCACATCAAATGTGCCGGAAACTCTCTTTATTGCTTTATCATAGAAAAGCGCCTGTTTTTTAGTCTGTCAATAGGCCGCTTTCCCTCACAAACGCCAGCTCGCGCTCTATGTGCGTATCCCGCGCGCCGTCATGTTCATTGAAGGGATAAACGCAAATGTGCTTTTCGGAGCGAATGCGGTTGTAGGTGGCATAATAGCACAACGCAGGGCAGACGGGATCAGCCAGCCCCACGCTGGCAAAGACCTTCGCCGTGATGCGCTCCGCCATGTTCATGGTGTCAAAATAGCTCAGGGTTTCGTAAACGCGCTCCAGGTTGTCCGGATAGCGGCGCAGATAGTCGTTGACCGAGGTAAAAGACCCGTGGCGGTGCTCTACGCGGTACTCAATATTGCTGTTGCTGGGGACGTTGACCAGCGCAAGCTTCACCCGCCGATCCAGCGCAGAAACCGCCATGCCCAGCGCACCGCCCTGGCTCGTGCCGCGCACAAAGAGCCGATCCCGATCGATAAAAGGCAGGGTTTCAAGAAAATCCAGCGCTTTGACGCAATCCATATAGACCGCACGGTAATAATATTCATTCTTATCCAGCACGCCCTTGCTGTTCAGGTTCGTGACCATGCCGCTGTCGGAATAGTGTGCGCAGTTGCCGGTGACGCCGCCCTGCTCGCGGCAGTCGATGGCAAGCACCGCACAGCCGAGCATCGCAAAGGCCACATGATCCGAAGGCGCGCCGCGGCTGCCGGTAAAGCCATGATATTGCACCATGGCGGGATATTTTTTCTTTTGGAGCACGGCCGGCACGATGAGCCAGCCGTGGATGCGGGTTTCGTCGAAACCACAATACGATATGTCGTATACGTCCACCGCCGCGATGGGGTAGTCGATCTTTTCAACCTTTGCCTCCAGCGGCACGGCGTGGGTCTGCTTCAGCGTTTTTGCCCAGAATTCGTCAAAGTCCGGCCGCTTGGTCAATTCCGGTAAATAGCTTTCCAATTCTGCGATTCTTTTCTTCAAAAAGTCCATCTTTTCCCTCTCCTTTGTAAAACAGCCGAAGCCCCGGAGCAAAATCCGGAACTTCGGCTGCACGTTATGCTTTTACAGGATTACTTGACATCGGAATCGTCGAAAACATCGCCGCACTCCGGGCAGAACTTCGGCGGATGAGCGGGGTCTTCCGGCTCCCAGCCGCACTTGTCGCACTTATAGAGCTTTTCGCCTGCAGGCTTCTTGGTGCCACACTCGGCGCAGAACTTGCCCTTGTTGATCTTGCCGCACTGCGGGCAGATCCAGCCGTCGGCCTGCGCTTCGGGCTTCTTCTCGCCGCACTCCATGCAGAACTTGCCGGTGTTGACATGGCCGCACTTGGCGCACGTCCAGCTGCCCTCCGCGGGCTTGGGCGCGGGTTTCTTGGCGCCGCACTGCATGCAGAAGTTGCCGGTGTTGGTTGCGCCGCAGGAGCACTTCCAACCGTTCTCGGCGGGTGCGGCAGCCTGAGGCTGCTGAACCTGAGCCTGCTGCTGGGTCTGCTGCTGACCCATGGCAAAGAGCTGGTTGGCGTTCATGCCGCCGGCCTGGTTGGCCATGTTCATGCCGGCAAAGGCGAACATGGGGCCGGTGGCCTCGTTCTTGGCGGCGTCCTGCATGGCCTGCGCCTGTGCGCCGACCATGGTCGCGGCGGCCATGGTGGGATCGCGCATGACGGCGGTGCGCTGCAGGTTCTTGATCATAGCCTCATCTTCTTCAGAGGCCTTGACGGAGTTCACGCCGAAGGACGCAACCTTGATGCCGCGCAGCTCCGCCCACTTCTTGGACAGCACTTCGTTGAGCGCGTCCGCGATTTCCATGGTGTGGCCGGGCAGCGCGCTGTAACGGATGCCCATGTCGGAAATCTTGGCAAAAGCGGGCTGCAAAGCAGTCATCAGCTCGGATTTGAGCATACTGTCGATCTTGTCGCGGCGATAGCTCTCGGTCACGTTGCCGCAGACATTGGTATAGAACAGCAGGGGATCGACGATCTTGTAAGAGAACTCGCCGTGGCAGCGGATGGCGATATCGATATCCAGGCCGATATTCTTATCCACGACGCGGAAGGGCACGGGGTTGGGCGTGCCGTACTTGTTGCCGATGATCTCCTTGGTGTTGAAATAGTAAACACGCTGATCCTTGGCCGTATCGCCGCCGAAGGTAAAGCGCTTGCCGATGGTCTTGAAGGTGTTGAGAATGGACTGGCCGAGGCTGCCCGCAAAGAGCGAAGGCTCGGTCGAGGCATCGTACTTGTATTCGCCGGGCTCGGCGCAGAACTCGACGACCTTGCCCTGCTCGACGATGATCATGCACTGGCCGTTGTTGACGGCGACCAGCGAGCCGTTGGAAATGATATTGTCCTCGCCCTTGGTGTTGGACGAACGGGCGGAAGTGCGCTTCCGGCCCTTCTGCACCAGGATATCCTCATCCAGCGCATCGCAGTAGAAATACTCGCGCCACTGATCCGCAAGCACGCCGCCCACAGCGCCGCCGATGGCTTTAATCAATCCCATATCTTTTTTCCTCTTTTCTGCGGATCGCCCGCGTATTTTCGGATGAATTCGACAGTTTTATTTTAACAATTTATTCGGCTTTTTTCAAGTTCCTTTCGCCTGAAGAGACGTTTTTCCCGCCCAAACGCCGCAAAAATGTGCGCGTCATTCGGTCACATCGCAGACCTGCGCCTCCGTATAGCGGATCAGATCGTCGGGATGGAGCAGCAGCTGCGCGCCGCGCACGCCCGCCGAAACGGCGATCACGTCGCAAAGCGTCGCGGTTTCATCAAGATATGTTGGAAATTTCTTTTTCATACCGATGGGCGAGCAACCGCCGCGGATATAACCCGTCAGCCCCAGCAGATCCTTCATGGGCAGCATCTCGACCTTTTTATCGCCCGAAGCATGCGCCAGTTTTTTGAGATCCACTTCCAGCTCCACGGGAATGACGCACACCATTGGGCCCTTGCGCTCGCCCTTGAGCACGAGGGTTTTGAACACCTGCTCCGGCGGCAGGCCGCAAACCTGCGCCACATGCACGCCGCTCAAATCTTTTTCATCCACTTCATAGGTTTTGACTTCAAATGCAATGCCCGCCGCCTTGAGTAGACGCATCGCATTGGTGACAATCGGCTTTTCCGCCATTTGTCCCGCCTCCCTTTTCTTCCGTTTAACCGTACTCATGATAGTGAATCTTTCCGCCGAATGCAACCCATTTTGCGTTAGATCCTCGTGTAAAAACGCCATTTGACTTGTCAGGGCGGGGCTTTATGTGTATAATGAAAAGAGGTTTTAAGAGGATGCGGGGAGGTGCGCCGGCGCAAAAGCCGGCAGAACAGACATGGCAGAAAAACTGAGGATATACGGCGGGCACCGGCTCGAGGGCACCGTTGTGGTCAACGGCGGAAAAAACGCGGCGCTGGCAATCATACCGGCGGCGCTGCTGTGCAACGAGCCTTGCACGATCGAAAACCTTCCGCAGGTGAGCGATACCTTCGCGCTGGAAAGCATTCTGCGCGAATTGGGTGCCAAAGTCGAGCTGAACGGCTCCACCATGACCATTGATCCGCGCGGGGTGAACAGCACCTTTGTGCCGGAAGCGCACGCGCGGCGGCTGCGCGCATCCTATTATTTCGTGGGTACGCTGCTGGCGTGCTTTGGCAAGGCGGAGGTTTCCTACCCCGGCGGCTGCACCATCGGCAACCGCCCCATCGACCAGCACATCAAGGGCTTTGAGGCAATGGGCGCAAGCGTCGAGCAGCTCGGCGGCTATGTCTGCGCGGACGCGCCGGAGGGCGGTCTGCAGGGCGGACATGTGTATCTGGATATCGTCTCCGTCGGTGCAACGATGAATATCATGCTCGCGGCCGTGCTGTGCAGCGGCATGACGATCATCGAAAACTGCGCCAAAGAGCCGCATATCGTCGATCTTGCAAACTTCCTGAACGCCATGGGCGCGAAGGTCTCCGGCGCGGGCACGGATGTGATCAAGGTCCGCGGCGTGGCAAAGCTTGCCGGCGGCAGCTATACGATCATCCCCGATCAGATTGAAGCCGGCACCTATATGGCGGCGGCAGCCGCAGTCGGCGGCGATGTGACGGTGGAAAACGTCATTCCGAAGCATCTCGACTGCATCACGGCGAAGCTGCGCGAGATGGGCGCGAGGGTTACGGAATTTGACGATTCCATCCGCGTGGAGGCAGACCGCCGCCTGCGCCGGTCCAATGTCAAGACCATGCCCTATCCGGGCTTCCCGACCGACATGCAGCCGCAGATTGCCGTGTGCATGGCGCTTGCCGAGGGAACCAGCCTCGTCACCGAGGGCATCTATGATAACCGCTTCCGCTACACGGCGGAACTGAACCGTATGGGCGCGAGCATTCAGGTCGAGAGCAAGACCGCGGTCATCGACGGCGTGACGCAGCTGCACGGCTGCGAGGTCCGGGCGTGCGATTTGCGCGCGGGCGCAGCGATGGTGATTGCCGCTCTTTGCGCCGAGGGCACAACGACGATTGAAGACGCGCACTATATCGAGCGCGGCTACGAAGACATCATCGGCAAATTCGCTGCCATCGGCGGCAAAATCCGCCGCATCGAGACCTTTGAAGGAAATTCTCAGGACGCAGCCGGCTGATATCGAAAAACGCACCCCGCCAGATTTTCTGGCGGGGTTTTTGCGCGCGTCATAGAGAAAGGGCTGCGGCGAGCAGCGGTTCGTTTTCCAGCAGCAGCTGCGGCAATTGGGACAATTCCAGCGGATTTTCGCCGAGTCCTGCCTCGATGGTAAAGCCTGGGCGGTGAAAGCGCGCTAAGAACCAGTCCTTGTAGCCGGCGTTGCTCGACTCTGGCGGAACGTTCTGCACCTCGTAGCCGGACGCGGCGGAAAGCTTTGCGGCAATCGCGGTGGACCCCGGCGGATCGAGCGCCGCGCCGCCGGGGTAAATGACGCGCCCCTGCGTGTGATAGGCAAGAAGCAGACCCGGGCGCACGCAGGCAGTATAGGCGGCAAGCGCCGCTGTTTCGCGCTGATCGAGGGGCTTTTCGCCCGGATAGTCCCGGGGCGCCGGGCGGTCAAAGCCGAGAGAAGCTTTGATTTGTTTTGCTTTGTCCCAGTTTGCCGGATAGTTGAGGTTCAGATCGACGCCCCGCAGGTTCGCCTTCCAGCCGGAAGGAAACGGAAGCTGCGGATACGAGGCGGCAAGCTGCGCGGCAGACTGATACTCGGGCGAGGCGTTCGGAATTTCGCCCGCGACGAGGTCCGCGCCGTCCGGGTTGACAAGCGGCACGCAGTAGAGCATCGAATTGCGGTAGAGCGCGCGGGCAGGTTTGCCGCCGAAGCAGCCGTCTTCGCAGATGGCGCGGCAGTAAGCAAGCAGCAGCTCCCAGAGAAGTGTGCCCGTGATCGACTCGTTGGCGTGGTGCGTGCCGCTGAGCAGGACCTTGTGGCTGCCGCAGCCGAGCTGAATGGCAACGACGGGTCTTCCGCCTGCCGTGCGCGTGAGCGTTTTGACATAGGCAAAGGGCGCAGTGCGCCGCAGCTGCCTGAGATACCGGTTTTGACGCCCGGAGGTCAAATAGCCGGGCGGCAGGATACAGCACATGAAAATCGCCTCCGTCATAAAT
>ENA-OUQH01001862-OUQH01001862.1-human-gut-metagenome-genome-assembly--contig:-NODE-1862-length-13673-cov-3.676458_pt1 | contig 13673 bp, 9 predicted proteins | sample MGYA00237948_ERZ548828 | MGnify/ENA primary metagenome ERZ548828 (study PRJEB26490, sample SAMN05194711) | human gut metagenome | biome: terrestrial biome; feature: human-associated habitat; material...
GGATCGCAGAGACGAACTGGATGTTCGTCTCGCGGTTCCTTCGGCGCAAAGCGCCTGCGGAATGGAGGATATTATGACAAATATTCTGGTATGTGACGATGATAAAGAGATTGTGGAAGCAATCGAAATTTATCTGGCGCAGGAGGGTTACAATGTCATCAAGGCATATGACGGGGAGCAGGCGATCCGGGCGTTAAAAGAAAACGACATTCAGCTTTTGATTATCGATATTATGATGCCGAAGCTGGACGGAATCCATGCGACGCTCAAAATCCGGGAATACAGCAGCATTCCGATCATTATCCTGTCGGCAAAATCCGAGGACGCGGACAAGATTCTGGGGCTGAACATCGGCGCGGATGACTATGTGACAAAACCGTTTAATCCGCTTGAGCTCGTTGCGCGGGTGAAGTCGCAGCTGCGCCGCTACACGAAGCTGGGAAATTTAAACACGGACAATAATGCAGTGTTCCGCGCTGGCGGACTCGTGATCAACGACGAGACCAAAGAGGTTACGGTGGACGGGGAGTCAGTCAAGCTGACACCGATTGAATACAATATTCTGTTGCTTCTGGTGCGCAATCAGGGGCGTGTTTTTTCGATTAATCAGATCTATGAAAGCATCTGGGAAGAAGAGGCAATCGGTGCGGACAATACAGTGGCTGTCCATATCCGGCACATCCGGGAAAAGATTGAGATTAACCCGAAGGAGCCCCGTTATCTGAAGGTTGTCTGGGGTGTCGGATACAAGATCGAGAAGCAGCCGTGACGAAAAAAGCCGGAAAGGAGTACGGGCTCATGAAAAAGAAATGGGTCATTGGAAAGAAGGACAGAAGAGTGCTGCTCATTTTTCAGAAAGTGCTGGCAGCGGCTTTTGCGGCAATTTTTGTCGGGCTTGCCTGCAATAGTTCGGTCAGCGTGGAGAGAAACGGCAGGCTGTATGAACAGCAGATCAATCTGCTTGAAAACAGTAATTCGTTTGAAAATTCCGATCTGTTCACGGACATTCTGTCCGAAGAAATCCGGGGAGTGACGCGGCTTTCTGTCATCCGAAGCCAGTTGGAAACGGACGGAACTTATAATGGACAAAAGCAGATCGATATCGCGGAATTTGCCCACAGGCAGGAAGATGTCCGTGACACGACGGCAACGGCGTCTTTTTATCTGGATGATCTGGTCAAATGGGGAAATTATGGCTTCGTGACGGAAAAGGTTTTTGCGACGAAGGCACAGCTGGACGCTTATTTTAAAGGGGATTCCAGCGTTTTTTCCGGTCAGGAGGGGCTGAGCGGGAACGACTGGAACGGGGAAACGGCAACGCTGAATGTGTTGCAGAAGCTGGATCAGAAACGGCAGAAGCAGTCGCTTTCGATGCAGATGATTCAGGAGCTTCCGTCCAACCGGGAAGAATATCAGAAAAAGTGCGAGGAGCTGGGACTGAATTATTCGGATGCAGATGGGATGGAGCTGGATCTTTTGGTGCCCCGGTATCTGTCTGCAGAGGGAAAGGACCTGGCGCAATATGCGTCCGACACAGACGAATACATTCAGCTGCGGGATGATTTAAAGACGACGTCGAAGGAACTTTTTTATAATTTTTCCGAATATTCGGCGTACAAAGACAGTTACGGTCTGGACGCGTCAAATATCCGATATTGTTACCGGATGGATCAGGATGGCGAAGTCCATTATTATACGAATCTGAAGGACGATTTTTCAGATAAAAAATTAGACGAAATCACGAGACAATTTGAAGAATATGGCAGATATCTGTGCTATAACGCAGATCGGGCGGAGCTTTTGACGAATACGGAGATTGCTGCGGAGGAGCTTAGACAGGAGCTGTCCTCCTATCAGTATGCCTTTGGCGATAATACGCGGGTATGGCTGGCAGTTGATACGACGTATCCGGCACAGGACAGTTTTGCAACCGCGCGTGCGGCGTATCATCGAGTCGTTCCTTATTACGGTTATCTGGCTGCAGCCGGCATGTTATTTCTGGTGGTTTCTGTCTGGCTGCTGCTTCGGGTAACTCGGTATGAAGGGCGTGTCCGCAAAGAGGGCGGCGGTTATCAGATTGAGTTAAGGATTCGGGACACGGTGCTGACGGAGCCGTTTGTGGCGGCAGGAATTTTGATGATGGGTATGATCCTCGGCGTCAGCTGGCTTTTGTATCTGCTTGCGCAGACGACGTTGACGGATGTGACGCATGCGGTGTGGTTCCCGTTTGCAGTGGGCGTTGTTGCCTTTTTGCTGGACGATGTGTTTTTATTTTTCTATTTGAGTCTTGTCAGACGGGTGAGGGCGCATACGCTGTGGAGCAATTCTATGCTGCGGCTGATTTTCAGTCGGATTGGAAACGGTGTGCTGCACCTTTATGACAACGGACACATTCTGGTCAGGAGTCTGCTTCCGTTTTTACTGTTGCTTGCGGGCAACCTGATTCTGGGCGGCTGCGGTGTTGTAGGGATTCTGATCGCGGCTGTAATCGATATCATTGCGATTCTGATGCTGTACAGCTCGAAAAAGGATCAGCAGCAGATTGTGGACACTGCGGTTCGATTGGGACACGGCGATCTGGATCTGAAGGTCGATCTTTCCGACATGCACGGAGAAAACCGGGAGCTGGCAGAAGCGGTCAACGGCATCGGAGACGGCATCAAGACGGCGGTTGAAAAGAGCATGAAGGACGAACGGTTAAAAGCCGATCTGATTACGAATGTTTCTCATGATATCAAAACGCCGCTGACGTCGATTATCAACTTTGTGAACCTGTTAAAGCGCGAGCAGATCGACAATGAGCGCGCGAAAGGCTATATTCAGGTGTTGGATGCGAAGTCCCAGCGCTTGAAGCAGCTGACGGACGATCTGGTGGAAGCGTCCAAGATCACGTCCGGCAATATTTCTTTGCAGATGGAGCGACTGGATTTCAAGGAACTCGTCAAGCAGACCTGCGGGGAGTTCGATGACAAATTAAAGGAAAAATGCCTGGAAATGATCGTCAGTTTGCCGCCGGAGCCGGTTTATATCGAAGCCGATCCGAGAAGAATCTGGCGCGTGGTGGAGAATTTGTTTTCCAATGTTTGCAAGTATGCGCTGGAAGGCACGCGGGTCTATCTGGAAATCCGCAGAGTCAGACAGGATGATAGGGAAATCGCGGTATTTACAATGAAAAATATTTCCGCGCAGGCGTTGAACATCCGTGCCGAGGAGCTGACGGAGCGTTTTATCCGCGGCGATATTTCCAGAAGTACGGAGGGCAGCGGACTGGGACTGTCGATTGCACAGAACCTGACGACGCTGCAGAAGGGAACGTTTGAAATCTATCTGGACGGCGACCTGTTCAAGGTACAGATCGGATTTTCCTGTCTGGACGTACCGCAGCCGGAGATAGAAATACAGATGAGGTAAGCCTTACAGGATGAATACAGAAAACGTATGGAAGTCCGGTTTGCAGGCGGCGAAGCTTTTGAGCGGCAGCCGCCTGCAGATCGTATTTTTATTAAAAAAAGAGCCGATGTCCGAAAAACAGTTAGCGGGATATATGGACGAAGACGAGCAGGGCGTGGGGACAGAGCTTTGTGTGCTGCAGGCTGTCGGGCTGGTGTCCGCAGAAAAAGAGGGCACGGCGGCAATCGTTGTGTCCGCAGACGGAAAGCCGGGAGGAATGGAAGACCTGTCGGATACCGATGTATTCGGGATGCTTCAGGAGAGAGCCCATCGGACAGACGATGTTCGTTTCCATTTGACAGAGCTTGGCGAGGAGTTGCTGCCGCTGTGCAGGGAACTGGAACGTTTTGGACGTTTGTATGAGGCTGCGAAAGACTTGGTCCCGGAGCTTATGGGTGGGAACGATATCCCCTGGGCAGAATCTGACGGGACTGCAGCAGGCAGCACAGATGCAGGTTCCCCACAAAATACGGAAGACGATTTTAACAATCTGCCTGCGAAAAAAATTTCTGCAAAGGACAGGCACGGTTTTTATCAGGCGGACAATGCGTTTGTTTTTTTCAATCCGCACTGTGAATTTGAGGACTGGTATTTTTATGGCGAAACCGCAGGGGAGATGACAGAGCTGTACCTGATTACGGATCCGGAATATCAGCTGTTTATGGCGGCATTGAAAAACGCCGGTTCTGCGCCAAAAGATCAGGCGATGTTAAAGCTCCACTTTTCACAAAAAACAGCTGATTTAAACTGGGAAGAGGAGATTGCCTATCAGTTGGCGGAGGACACGCTGATCGGGATTGCAGTTCCGATGGAGTGAAGGGAAAGAGACGGCAGTTCATGCTCTGGAAGCGGAGAAGGGTTTATGCAGAGTTGACGGACTATGTCAAATTGTCCAGAAGAATGTTAAGAGAACTGGGAAAATGCCGAATTTTGATTGAATTTATTGTGCAAAGTATCAATTATGCTTCCTCGAAAAATGCATTATAATGTCAAAAGAGAATATGAGAGGAGGGAACGAAAATGGCACCGCATATATTGGCAGTTCTGATTTTCGTAGTGATGTTTGTCCTGATTGTCATGGACAAAATCGAGCGGCAGTATGTGTCCCTTGGCTGTGGACTTTTGATGATCGTACTGGTGTTTGGACTGGGCATGCACAGTAAGGATGCGATTGTGGAAACGCTGAATGTGAAAAGCATCTTTCAGGCAAGCTTCTGGTACACGGCAGCGGAAGGAGAGGCATCTTCGTCCGGAATTAACTGGTCTACCATCATTTTCATTTTAGGTATGATGATCATGGTAGAGGGAATGGGAAAGGCAGGATTTTTCCGCTGGCTCTGTCTGGAGATCGCAAAGCTGGTAAAATATCGCACGATTCCGGTATTTATCACGTTTATGCTGATGTCTTTTGTACTGGCGATGTTCATCGACAGTATTACGGTCATCCTGTTTTTGGCGGCAGTTACGCTGGAGCTGGCGCAGACGCTCAAGTGTAATCCGGTTCCGATTATTCTGTCGGGAATTTTCTGTGCGAACCTTGGCGGTTCAGCAACGATGTGTGGAGACCCGCCCAACATTATCATCGGCACATCCCTGGGATATACCTTCGGTGAATTTATTTCCAACACCGGCTTTATCGCTCTGATATCGCTTATTGTCATCGTGATTTATTTTTACTTATGCTTCCATAAGGAACTGGCCGGACAGGGTGCAGCGGTTCAGATTACTTCTTATCCCGATCCGAAAGAAGCGATTACAGATAAAGGTGAGTTTGCAAAGAGCTGTGTCATTTTCCTGCTGGCAGTTGTCCTTTTGGTAACCCATGCGCAGACGGGGCTGACCGTTGCGTTTATCGGTACGTTTATTGCGATTTTGACACTTGTGACACAGTATAAGGATGCAAAAGAGCTGCTTTCCAAAGTAGACTATAAGACGCTTTTATTCTTTATTGGTCTGTTTGTTGTAGTCGGCGGATTGGAGCAGACGGGCGTACTGGAAGAAATCGCCGGTCTGATCAGTAAATTGAGCGGCTCCAACGGCATGCTGATGTGCGCGATTATTCTCTGGATATCCGCAATTGCAAGTGCATTTGTTGACAATATTCCGTTTGCTGCGACGATGATTCCGGTCATCCAGACGCTGTCGGCGCTGCAGGGCATAGATTTGACTACGCTGGCGTGGACACTTTCCATGGGAACAGATATCGGCGGCAGCGCAACACCGATTGGCGCATCTGCAAACGTTGTTGGAATTTCCGTCGCGACCAAGCAAGGCTATCCGATTGGATGGGGATATTACTGTAAATATGCGGCACCTGCGACGATCATTGTCATTTCGATTTCGATGGTTTGCATTTTCCTGAGATATTTCTAAAAACAGAATCCTGTTTTGCCGGAGGGAGTTTTTTGCCTGCGGCAAAACTGAATTCTCCGAAACGAAAAATATAAGGGGTAACGGAGGGGTATGTGTATGAAGAAACAGCTGATTATTTCTGTAGGACGGGAATTTGGAAGCGGCGGTCATGTGATTGCGGAGACTCTGGCAAAAAGGTTTGATCTGCCTTTGTACGACAGCAATATTCTGGAATCGATTGCGCAGGAGAGAAACGTAGACGCCAAAACGCTGCACCGTTATGATGAAGTGCCCAGAAACATCCTGTTTTCCAGAAGGGTAAGGGAGTATTCGACCTCTGCAGAAGAAAATATCGCGCAGATGCAGTTCGAGTATCTGAAGAAAAAAGCAGATGAAGGAGAATCCTTTGTCGTTGTAGGACGCTGTTCGGAGACAAAACTTGCAGGAACCCCGGGATTGATCACGATTTTCGTGCTGGGCGATATTCCGGTCAAGACTGCGCGTATTATGAAGCTTCACAACCTGACGGAGAAAGAAGCGAAGAATATGATCGAAAAGCAGGATCGCCAGCGTAAGATGTACCACAACTATTACGTAAAGGGAAAATGGGGAGATTCCCGTAATTATGATCTGAGCATCAACAGCAGCCGGATGGGGATTGAAAAGACGGCGGATTTCCTGGAAAGTTATATTAGAGAGCGGATCGCAGAATCCGTTCAAGAAGCCTGAGACGATCTGAAAAACGTCCGGTAGAATGCAGATGGGAAAATTCCCAAGGCATTTTGCCGGACGTTTTTATTTACGCGTGCAACGAGCCAAAGTCCGTGCTTGCACGAGACCTTGGCGACTGCCGCGATAACTTGAGAAACTCGCGGAGCGTGTTTCTCATAGTTCATGACAATAGAAGATCCGCGAAACGTGTATTCTATTGTTTTGTTTTTTTTCGAGCCTTTTGCTTTACTGCATCCTTTAGGGTAACAGCATTTCCACGGACGGAAATATTGCCCATGCTGCGTAAGAAGCTGGACAGGCGGCTGTAGCCGTAATCCTTTAGGTCAAAGTCCGGATGCTTCTTTTTCAGGCAGTCGTAAATGACAGAGAGATTATCCACACTGCCGCCGCTTTTCTCGATGAGATCCGTTACTTCCTTCTGCATTTCGGAAACATTGTTTATTTCGCGGACTTTCACATAATAAGAGGAATTTTCTTTCACCAGCTCGAGCTTGGCGCATTTGTCCTGAATAAATGTCAAGAGCTTGGTATATCCGTAGTTGCGGACATCGAAATCGGTGAATTTGCTGTTTAAACGGCTGCCGATTTCTCCCATATAGGTGAGTTTCCCCTTGTTTTCATTATCGTTGATGACAGAAATGATGGCTTCTTCGATATCAGCGATTGGGGTGACTGCATTCGCTTTGACGCTGCGGTCGGAGGAAAAGTCTTCATGCAGTTCGGCGGTCTGACTTTCGGAAAGGGTAACACTTGCTTCAAAAATCAGATTCAGATGGATGAATTTGTTGCACGCTTTTGTGAGGGCGGCAGGGGTTTTGGATTCTCCCATACCAATCACGTACATATTGGCTTCCCGCAGGCGCATGGCGAGCCGGGTAAAATCGCTGTCGCTGGTGACGAGACAGAAACCGTCTACATTGCCGGAATAGAGGATGTCCATCGCGTCGATGACCATCGTCATGTCGGAAGAATTTTTGCCCGAGGTATAGTTAAACTGCTGAATCGGTGTGATGGAATTCTCCAGAAGAATATTTTCACTCCAGCCGTTATTTTTTGTCCAGTTACCGTAGATGCGGCGATAAGTGGCAAAGCCGTAGGTTTCGATTTCATTAAAAATGATAGATGCATATCTGGAACTGACGTTTTCTGAATCGATCAGTACTGCGATCTGCATTTTGGATTCATTCTGGTCCATGTATGACACTCCCGTTTTTCTTTCAGTATAACTCGTCCGGATGTGTTTTGCAAAGGAGTTTTCCGTGTCCTTTTTAAAACGATAGATTTTGCTGTTTTCCTGCAAATTTTCGATTTTGAAATGCAAGTTATCCCTTTTCAGATAAGAGCAAATCAGATATAATAAGCATAAGCTGTAAAAAGAAAAAGGAATACAAAAGAGCAGCGAAAGGGAGATTTTGATATGGAGACATCACTTTTTCAGATCAGGCAGAGAGAGAGTTTTGGGTTTTCCGCAGAGAATCCAACAGGAACCAGAGAAGGCGGCACGCATGCAAAGGACTGCGAAAAATTGCGTCCCTGTATCGACATTGAGCCGGGAGAAACGGTTGTTTTATGCGATACCGACGGACCGGGTATGATTACGCATATCTGGTTTACCGGCTATGTGGGACATTCCTTTGTGATGAGAATCTATTGGGATAATGAGGAGTTCCCTTCGGTAGAAGCACCGATTTCCGCATTTTTCGGATGTGCTTATGATGAGAATTTCAAGGACAGGGATGGAAAGTATGTTGTATTGAACGCTGCGACGATGCTGACTGCACCGGGACGCGGCTATAACAGCTACTGGGAGATGCCTTTTTACAAGCATTGTAAAATTACAATGGAAAACAGAGGAGAGCAGAAGCAGACGCTGTTTTATATGATTTCCGGCTGGCACGGGGAAATTCCGGAGGACAGCGGATATTTCCATGCAGTTTACAGACAGGAGCATCCGGTGCAGAAAGGACGTTCCTATACTGTGCTGGACAACGTTGAGGGTCCCGGAATGTTTGCCGGTGTATGTTTTTCCTCCGGCATGAATGGCAACAACACCTGCTGGGTAGAAGGCGAGATCAAGATGTATATTGATGGTGCGAAATACCCTTCCATGAATTATACCGGTACGGAGGATTATTTCTGCGGATCTTACGGGTTCGGAAATGATATTATTTTGAACAAATATCAGACCTTCTCCGGATTGTATACCGGATTATATGCGATCCTTGGCGATAACGAAGAGTTTTACAACCAGCAGCAGCGTTTTTTACTTTACCGCTTCCATGTAAAAGATCCGGTTTATTTTTCGAAGAGCTTTAAGATGACAATGGACAATCTTGGCTGGACAGGACCGAGATACGATGATTATACCTCTGTGGCGTTCTGGTATCAGCAAAAGCCCGGAAAACTGCCGTTTGAGCTTCCTGCAGATGCAGAGATGGTAATGAAGTAAACTCTGACTGATTTTGGAACGTAGTGGACAGCAAACAATAGAATGCACGCTCTGCGAGCATTCTATTGTCATGAACAAAAAAGAGCGAGCCATTCTGCACCTTGCAGTGGTTCGCTCTTTTCTTGTACACTTTTATAAATAAGATTCCCGCTTGTTGTATTTTTCCAGAATTGTACGGATCTTCTCGGTAGGAGTCAGGACGTTGGACATGGAAACATCGTGGTTCATGAAGTCGATGATTGATGCCAGGAACTTGCTCATGTCCGCTTCGATGTAGTAAGGGCGGGAGAGCAGTTCAGGAATCTGGTAGGTGAGGTTGGTGGTGATTACCTTGTCGAACCATCCCTTTTCATAGGCTTCATCGAATGCAGCCATGCCGTCTGTGAACAGACCGAAGGTCGTACAGATGAAGACACGTCTTGCATTCATTTCCTTTAACTGACGGGCGGTATCAAGCATACTTCCGCCGGAGGAAATCATATCATCGACGATCACAATATCCTTGCCGTCAATATTATCTCCTAAGAATTCATGTGCAACGATGGGATTTTTGCCATTTACGATCACGGAGTAATCGCGGCGCTTATAAAACATACCGATGTTGACGCCGAGCACATTTGCAAAATAAGTGGTACGGTCGAGTGCGCCTTCATCCGGGCTGATAACCATCATATGATCCTTGTCGATGATGAGATCCGGCACGTTGTCGAGCAGGGCACGCATGAACTGATACGGAGGGGTAAAGTTATCGAAGCCGCACAGAGGGGTTGCGTTCTGTACTCTGGGGTCGTGCGCATCGAAGGTGATAAAGTTGGTAACGCCCATTTCAGCGAGCTCTGTCAGTGCATAGGCACAGTCCAAAGATTCACGGCCGCTTCTTTTGTGCTGACGGCCTTCATACAGGAAGGGCATAATGACATTGATTCTCTTTGCCTTACCTTCTACAGCGGCAATCATTCTTTTTAAGTCCTGATAATGGTCATCGGGAGACATATGGTTGGTATAGCCGTTTAAAGAATAGGTCAGGCTATGGTTGCAGACATCGACCAGAAGATAGAGGTCGGTACCGCGGACGGATTCGTGTAGTTCACCCTTGCCTTCCCCACTGCCGAAACGTGGGCAGCTGGCGTCAACCAGATAGTTGTTTTCGATATAGCCGCGGAATGCAGGATCGTCATGTACGGTCTTGCGCATATTTCTGCGGAATGTTACGAGATAATCATTGACATTTCTGCCGAGCTTCTCTGCGGAGTTTAACGCAATGATTTTCAGAGGGCCAACGGGAAGTGCATTTTCCAGTTCGCGTAAATTAGGCATTTGATTTTCCTCCATTATATCCTGATGGAATTCATCAGACAGTACATTTACCTTTCATTTATATCATCCGCCTGTTGGCGCGTCAAGAAATTTCTCGTGACAGAGCGGGATTTTTCTAGTAAAATAGGAAGGTACAGGAATTGGATTCAAAAAAAGAAGAATTTCCGATCAGAAAGCATGCAGGAGTAAGATAGTTCATGAAGAAGCAAAAAGGGCATTTGATTAAAACTGTAAAACCGGACAGCATCGCAGAGGAGATGGGGATAGAACCCGGAGATCGCCTGCTGGAGATCAACGGTGAAACGGTAGAAGATATTTTTGATTATCAATATATGATCGAGGAAGAGTATGTGGAGGTGCTGATCGCCAAGCCGTCCGGGGAAGAATGGCTGTTGGAGATCGATAAGGATTACGCGGAGGATCTGGGGGTCGAGTTTGAAAACGGACTGATGGACGATTACCGTTCCTGCAGCAACAAATGTATTTTCTGTTTCATCGACCAGATGCCGAAGGGAATGCGGGAAACACTGTATTTTAAAGACGACGATTCGCGTCTTTCCTTTTTGCAGGGCAACTATGTGACGCTGACAAACATGTCTGACAAGGATGTGGAACGTGTGATCAAATATCATATGTCTCCGATCAATATTTCCTTTCAGACCACAAATCCGGAGCTGCGCTGCATGATGCTGCACAACCGTTTTGCAGGCGACGCGCTCAAAAAGGTCGATCGCTTTTACGAGGCGGGCATCGAGATGAACGGTCAGATCGTTTTATGTAAGGGAGTCAACGACGGTGCAGAGCTGGAACGCAGCATTTCCGACATGTCGAAATATTTGCCGCATCTGCGCAGCGTGTCGGTTGTGCCGGTTGGACTGTCGAAATACCGGGAGGGGCTGTATCCTCTGGAGCCCTTTACAAAAGAAGAAGCGCAGCAGGTGCTTGCGACGATCCACAAATGGCAGGAAAAGCTTTTTCCCGAGTACGGTCTGCATTTTATCCATGCCAGCGACGAATGGTATATCCTGGCGGAAGAGGAGATTCCGGACGAGGATAACTACGACGGGTATCTGCAGCTGGAAAACGGTGTCGGCATGATACGGCTTTTGCTGGAAGAATTTGAAGATTCCCTGCGGCAGCTTCGAAAAAGCGGCGCGATGGAGCGCTGGAATCACAGAAAGCGGGAAATTTCTACAGTAACCGGCAGAATCGTCGCACCCTATATCGAACGGATGGCGAGACGGATGGAGGAAGAATTTCCGGGGCTCTGTGTCCATGTGCATCCGATCCGCAACGACTTTTTTGGGGAACGGATTACGGTAACAGGGCTTTTAACCGGACAGGATATCATGGCGCAGTTAAAGGGCGAGCATCTGGGCGAAGAGCTGCTGCTGCCGATCAACGTCCTTCGAAGCGGCGAAAGGGTGCTGTTGGACGACTATACGGTTGAGGATATTTCCAACGCTTTACAAGTACCCGTGAATATTGTAAAATCAAGCGGATATGATTTTACGGAAAGTTTGCTGGGCAAATTTTAACCCCAGTCTGGAAACTGCAGCTGTGCAGTTTAGAAAAATCAGCGCATTGCCAAAGGACAGGCGGGAGAAATGTTGTCCGTTATAAGGAAAGGAGCATATATGGCAAGAAAAAGAAAGCCGATCGTTGCAGTAGTTGGCAGACCCAATGTCGGAAAATCGACACTGTTCAACGCACTGGCGGGAGAGATGATCTCCATCGTAAAGGATACACCGGGCATTACGAGAGACCGTATTTATGCGGACATTTCGTGGTTGGATAAAAATTTTACCCTGATTGATACCGGCGGTATCGAGCCGGACAGCAAGGACATCATCCTTTCTCAGATGAGAGAGCAGGCACAGATTGCCATTGATACGGCAGATGTTATCATCTTTATCACAGACGTTCATCAGGGACTGGTGGATTCCGATGCGAAGGTGGCAGATATGCTCCGACGCAGCGGCAAACCGGTTGTCCTTGTTGTGAATAAGGTAGACAGTATCCAGAAATTTATGATGGATGTTTATGAGTTCTATAACCTTGGTATCGGTGAACCGATTCCGATTTCTGCGGCAAACCGTATGGGGCTGGGTGATATGCTGGATGAAGTGGCAAAACATTTCCCTGAGGATGCAGATACAGAAGAAGATGATGAAATCCCGAGAATTGCCATTGTGGGAAAACCAAACGTAGGAAAATCGTCATTGGTAAACAAACTTCTGGGAGAAGACCGTGTGATTGTTTCTGATATTGCCGGAACTACAAGAGATGCGGTAGATACCAGAGTAAAATGGCAGGGAAAGGATTATATCTTTATTGATACTGCCGGACTTCGCCGTAAGGGAAAAGTCAAAGAGGAGATTGAGAGATACAGTGTGATCCGTACAGTGACTGCAGTAGAACGTGCAGATATTGTCATTGTAATGATCGATGCATCAGAGGGTGTTACAGAACAGGATGCCAAGATCGCAGGAATTGCCCACGAAAGAGGAAAGGGTGTTATCATTGCAGTAAATAAATGGGATGCCATTGAAAAGAATGATAAGACTATTTATAAGCACACAAACAGAATCCGCGAGGTTCTGGCATATATGCCATATGCGGAGCTGGTATTTATTTCTGCAAAAACAGGACTCAGGATTTCCAGAATGTTTGAAACGATCGATGCGGTTATCGAAAACCAGACACTGCGTATCCAGACAGGTGTCCTGAATGAAATCCTTTCCGAGGCAGTTGCAATGCAGCAGCCGCCGTCAGACAGAGGAAAACGTCTGAAAATCTTTTATATGACGCAGGTGGGGGTCAAACCGCCTACATTTGTTATCTTTGTAAATGACAAAGAGCTGATGCATTTCTCTTATACCAGATATCTGGAGAACAAGATCAGGGATGCCTTTGGATTTGCGGGAACATCACTGAAATTCATTATTCGTGAACGAGGTGAAAAAGAATAATCATGGAACCACTGATTTGTATTGCAATTGGATAGGCATGCGGACTTTTTCAGACCGCATACATTTTAGGAAAAATTTATCATATTGATATCCGCAAACAGGGAAGTGGAAATCTGGGCTCTACAAATGTACTGCGTACACTTGGTAAAAAGGCCGGAGCATTGAATCTGTTGTGTGACTGTCTGAAGTGTATTGCGGCCATCCTGATCGTAAGGGCAATATTCGGAAATTCTTATGGAGATATTCTGCCGCTTCTGAGCCTTTATGCAGCAGCTGGGTGTATTCTGGGGCATAATTTTCCGTTTTATCTTAATTTTAAGGGCGGGAAGGGCGTAGCTGCATCTGTAGGACTTGTGATTGCTTTTGACTGGCGGATTTTTATAATCTGCGCAATTGTATTC
>ENA-OUQH01001867-OUQH01001867.1-human-gut-metagenome-genome-assembly--contig:-NODE-1867-length-13658-cov-4.562376_pt1 | contig 13658 bp, 10 predicted proteins | sample MGYA00237948_ERZ548828 | MGnify/ENA primary metagenome ERZ548828 (study PRJEB26490, sample SAMN05194711) | human gut metagenome | biome: terrestrial biome; feature: human-associated habitat; material...
CTTGTCAGAAGCTGACTGGTATCTATAATATAACTTGCCCGCTCTTTTAAAAAGGCAAGTCTCTCTCTCTCTTTTGCAATTCCTTTATCGACACGCTCCGAGCCTGCCAGTGGATGGCTTCTTCTCGTCTCTTTGTATCGCTTTACAAGTACGGAATCCTCCGCATCCAAAAATAAGATATCATAAGCGCCGCCGTTTGCCTTGATCCGGTCAAGCACACTTCGGAGTTCCTCAAGTGCCTGTCCACTTCGGATGTCGATCCCGACAGCGACTTTCTGTAATTCTGCATTCTGCTGCAGATCAGACAATTCCACAAATTTTTCCAATAAAGGGATTGGAAGATTATCGACACAGTAAAAGCCGATATCTTCCATCATTTTCAGTGCTGTACTTTTTCCGGCTCCAGACATTCCTGTTAATATCACGAATTTCATATTATAACCACACCTTTCTCATAAGTTTGCAGCTTAAAATTCACCAATCATTTTCACTTCCGGTTCCAATACTACACCAAACTGTGCCTGTACCTTATCCGATACGTCCCTCATCAGCTGACAGATATCTGCTGCTGTTGCATCCCCTTTGTTGATCACAAAACCACAGTGTTTCTCAGACACCTGCGCACCACCCACCTGATAGCCGCGAAGTCCTGCATCCATGATCAGCTTTCCTGCAAAATATCCCTCCGGTCTTTTGAAAGTGCTTCCGGCACTCGGATACTGCAGTGGCTGTTTCTCTGCTCTTTTTTCATTCAATTCTTTCATTTCGGAACGGATTTCCGCCTCATTGCGCGGCACAAGTTCCAAAACAACTTTTGTAACAATATATTTTTTCTCTGGAATACAGCTATGCCGGTAACCCAGGTCGAGCGCATCTCTGTCAAGTTCCAACTGTGCACCGTTTTCATCGAGAACATATACTTTCTCAATGATGTCCTTCATCTCTCCGCCATAGGCTCCGGCGTTCATGACAACTGCTCCGCCGACACTTCCCGGAATACCGGCAGCAAATTCCATGCCGCCCAGACCATTCGATGCCGCAGTATTGGCAATTTTCGAAAGCATCGCACCTGCCTGTGCCGTGATTTTCGTTCCATCCACTTCAATGTTTCCCATTGGGTCTGTCATCTCGATCACCACACCACGGATTCCCTTGTCTCCCACAAGCAGATTACTGCCATTTCCGATAAAAGAATATGACACATGATACTGTCTGCAGAGTGCAAGGATAGCCGCAAGTGCTGTTTCATCCGGCTGGACCAGCACATCTGCCGGTCCACCCACACGAAACGTTGTATGTTTTTTCATTGGCTCTTCCATAAATATCCCGGAGCCACCCATTACATTTTGAAGTTCTGTCAAAAACTGGTCATTCATTGATCTTCCCTAAGCTTCCTTTAAGAATGCAATATAGCCTCTGTATGCCTCATACAGATCAACTTTACTGATGATCTCCCATGGCGCATGCATATTCAATACCGGAACACCGCTGTCGATGACATTCATTCCATAATTTGCAAGAATGTAAGCGATTGTTCCGCCGCCGCCCTGATCTACTTTACCAAGCTCGGCTGTCTGGAAGGATACCTCATTTGTATCCATAATATTTCTTAATTTTCCAATATACTCTGCATTTGCATCATTGGAACCACCCTTGCCTCTGGAACCTGTATATTTATTAAATACAAGTCCTTTTCCAAAATATGCGGTGTTTCGTTTTGTCATAACGCTTGGGAAGTTCGGATCAAACGCTGCCGATACATCGGAGGAAAGCACCTTGGAATTTGCCAGTGCTCTTCTGAGTGCCAGTTCTGAATAACTTCCTGCTGCTGCCATTACTTCTGCAACGGTATTTTCGAAAAATCTGGACTGCATTCCGCTGGCTCCCACGCTTCCGATCTCCTCTTTGTCCACTAAGAGGCAGACACTTGTGATCTCTGGATTCTCTGAAACAAGCATTGCTTCAAAGGATGGATATGCGCAAACCCTGTCGTCATGTCCATAACCCATGATCATGCTGCGGTCAAAGCCGTAATCTCTTGCTTCTCCTGCCGGAACCACCTCGATCTCTGCGGAAAGGAAATCTTCCTCCTCTATACCATATTCTTTGGATAAAAGATTCATGATATTTGCTTTCACTTTTTCTTTTACTTTCTCGTCTTCTGTCTGCATTGGAATGCTTCCGATCAAAAGATCAAGATTTTCACCCTCGATCACTTTTGCAGCTTTCTTCTCTAACTGTTCTCCTGATAAATGGATCAGAAGATCACTCACTCCAAACACCGGGTCGCCTGGTTTATCGCCGACATTTACCTTTACAACAGTTCCGTCTTTTTTTGCAATAACACCATGTAATGCCAAAGGTAACGTTACCCACTGGTATTTCTTGATTCCACCATAATAGTGGGTGTCTAACATAGCAAAATCGGTATCCTCATATAATGGATCCTGTTTTAAATCCAGACGTGGTGAGTCAATGTGTGCTCCAAGGATATTCATTCCTTTTTCCATGCTCTCTTTTCCGATTACAAATAAAGCCATGCCTTTTCCCATGTTATTGGCATATACCCTGTCGCCTGCTTTCAATGCTGTATGCTCTGCGATCACCTTCTCGAGATTTACAAAACCTGCCTTTTCTGCTTTCTCCACAAAAGAAGTAACGCACTCGCGCTCTGTCTTGCAATCAGAAATAAACTTGCGGTAATTCTCTGCAAACTGAAATACTTCCTCACGTTTATTTCCTTCCGGGTATTTTTCCCATGCAATTTTGTTTTCCATAATTTTGTCTCCAAATCTAACTATATATTTATAACGGTTTTTCCGCTATATGCAAAAATGTAAATATGTCGTCTCCGGCTTAATCGTCATCATCATGACCTTTTGTGATATTCTCCTGCACACGGCGGTAAAGCTCCTGTGCTGCATTGTAACCCATTTTCTTCTGTCTGTGGTTAACCGCTGCTGTCTCACAGATGACTGCAAGATTTCGTCCCGGACGGATTGGCAGCGAATGACACGCCACTTTATTTCCAAGAAATTCTGCGTATTCATCCTCTAAACCCAGACGGTCATACTCATTTTCTTTCTTCCAGTCCTCTAGCTTGATGACAAGGTCAATCTGCTGTTTTTCCTTGACACACTCAACACCATAAAGCGCTTTCACATCGATAATACCGATACCACGCACCTCGATAAAATATCTCGTGATGTCCGGAGAAGTGCCGATCAGCGTATGCTCATTAATCTTGCGGATCTCCACAACATCATCTGTTACCAGACGATGTCCACGGCGCACAAGCTCCAATGCCGCCTCACTCTTACCGATTCCGCTCTCACCCATGATCAGAAGTCCTTCACCATAGACATCGACCAGAACTCCGTGAATGGAAATACATGGTGCCAGCTGTTCACTCAGACAGAAAATCAATTCTGCCATAAATTCCGATGTGCTTCTCCTCGTTCCCAAAACCGGAACATCATTTTCCGAAGCAATCTGTAAAAAATCTTCATCCGGCTGTAAATCCCTGCAGAAGATAATGCATGGGATATCATATGTGGTAAATTTCTGTAAAATCTTTTCCTTCTTCTCCACATCCAGTCTCTGTAAATAGGTGTACTCAACGTTTCCGATGATCTGTACACGCGACTGCTCAAAATGTTCAAAGAACCCACTCAACTGCAACGCCGGACGGTTCACATCACTGATTTTAATACGGTGTTTTTTCAAATCCATGTCCGGCAGGAAATTATACAGATCCATGATCTGTGCTACTTTGCTGACACTTACTCCATTCGTTCCATTCATACCCTTTTCTCCTTTATGTTCTGGGGATTTTTTGTTTTCCTCTGCGCCGGAAAATACTTCTGCCGCATAGAAAACCCATTGTCATAAATATATCACAGAACAGCGTCTTTGTGAAGAAATTCATATACTGCCTGCGCCGCTTTTTCGTTCATGCTCTCGGTGTCGGCAAGATCTTCTGCCGAGGCCTCTCGGATTGCCTCTAACGACTGATATTTTTTCATCAAAGCTTTTCTTCTGGACGGACCGATTCCCGGAATATCATCCAGTATGGAATGCACCTGTTCTTTGCTGCGCAGTGACCTGTGGTATTCGATAGCAAAACGATGCGCCTCGTCCTGAATTCTTGTGATAAGTTTGAATCCTTCACTGCCCCGGTCAATCGGTATCTCAATATTGTTATAGTATAACCCACGGGTTCTGTGATTATCATCTTTTACCATACCACAGACCGGAATATTCAGATGTAATTCATCCAGCACTTTCAGGCAGATATTGACCTGCCCTCTTCCACCATCCATCATAATAAGATCCGGGAAGCGTGTAAAACTGCCATACTCTGCACCGAGTTCTTTCTCCTGCATTTCTTCCTGCTCCCGCATGCCGTGTGTAAAACGCCTTGTAAGGACTTCATGCATGGAAGCGTAGTCATCCGGCCCGGTGACAGTGCGGAGCTTGAACTTTCTGTAATCGCTGCGCTTTGGTTTTCCTTTTTCATAAACCACCATGGAACCAACCGTCTCGAATCCGTTGATGTTGGAGATATCAAACGCTTCCACACGCTGTAAGCCCGGAAGATCCAGCCATCCTGCGATCTCTTTCATCGCTCCGATAGTTCTTCCCTCCTCACGCTTGATCTTCTCCTTATCCTGCGACAACACAAGTTCCGCATTCTTCTGCGCCAGCTCCACCAGTTTTTCCTTCATTCCTTTTTGCGGAATACGGATATAGACTTTGCCGCCGCGCTTCTCCCCCAACCATTCTGCCAATACTTCATGGTCATCGATCTCCTCCGGCAGCATGATCTCCCTCGGAATAAACGGCGTGCCGGAATAAAACTGTTTTACAAATGTAGTCAATATTTGTTCCTTAGTATCTTCATTTCCGATCTTTACATAAAAGTGATCCCGTCCGATCAGTTTTCCATCCCGGATAAAAAATACCTGTACGACCGCGTCTCTGTCATCCGCAGCAAGTGCAATAATGTCTTTGTCCTCGCCGTCGTTATGCGTGATTTTCTGTTTCTGTGCAATCTGCTTCACGCTGTTTAAAAGGTCACGGTATTCGATTGCCTTCTCAAACTGCATCTCCTCGGAAGCAGCCATCATTTTTTCCTGTAACGATTTTAAAATTGGTGCATAGTTTCCATTTAAAAATTCAACGGCTGCATCCACACGCTGTCTGTACTCCTCTTTGCTGATATAGCCCTGACACGGTGCATTGCACTGATGAATATGGTAATTCAGGCACGGGCGGTCTTTTCCGATATCTTTTGGCAGATTCCGGTTACACGTTCTGAGCTGATATAATTTATTGATCAGTTCGATCGTATCCTTGACTGCCCCTGCACTTGTGTACGGTCCAAAATAGCGTGACCTGTCTTTTTTCTGCTGTCTGGAAAACAGAACCCGCGGAAAATCCTCTCCGACCGTCACTCTGATATAGGGATAAGTCTTATCATCCCGCAGCATGGTATTGTATTTTGGTCTGTGTTCCTTGATCAGATTACATTCTAAAACAAGTGCCTCCAGTTCAGAATCCGTGATGATATATTCAAAACGCGCAATCTGTTTTACCATCTGTGCTTTTTTGATCCCCTCATCATGGCTTGCCTGAAAATACTGGTGCACCCGTTTTCTAAGGCTGACAGCCTTTCCAATATAAATAATCGCATCCCTGCTGTCATGCATAATATAAACTCCCGGCTGATCCGGGAGTTTTTTTAATTCTTCTGCAATCTCAAACATTATTCACCATCATTGCCTTTACTCTGGCGTTCAGCGTCCATTGCCTGTTCCATAAAGCTCTTCTTTGTGCTCTCTTCCTCCGGTTCCGGAATACCTTTGATCTCACGGAAAATCTTCATAAATTCTTTTCCGGTGATCGTCTCATGCTCGTACAGGTATTCGGAAATCTTATCTAATGATTCGCGGTTCTCGATCAGAAGCTGCATTGCGTCATCATAACATTTATTGATAATGGAAAGAACTTCTCCATCAATCTGCGCTGCGGTCTCCTCGCCACAGATCAGTCCTGCACGGTTATCCAGATACTGGTTTTCTGTTGTAGCAAGACACATCATTCCAAACTTATCTGACATACCATACTGTGTAACCATCGCTCTTGCGATTGCTGTTGCATTCTCAATATCGTTTGCAGCGCCGCTTGTTGCGGAGGAAAATACGAGTACTTCTGCCGCACGTCCTGCCATGTAGGTTGTGATCTTGGCAAGCAGTTCATCCTTCGTCTGTAAGAACTTCTCCTCTTCCGGTGTCTGCAAGGTATAACCAAGTGCTCCCATCGTTCTTGGAACGATCGTGATCTTCTGGACCGGCTCAGTGTTCTTCTGAAGTGCTGTCACAATTGCATGTCCAACCTCATGGTACGAAACGATCTTGCGCTCTTTATCACTCATCACGCGGTCTTTTTTCTCTTTACCGCCTACTGCAACTAACTCAAAAGCCTCAAATAAATCTGCCTGATTTACATATTTTCTGCCCTTCTTAACCGCATTGATCGCAGCCTCATTGATCATATTGGCAAGATCAGAGCCTACCGCACCGGAAGTTGCAAGTGCAATAGCTTCAAAATCAACGGTGTCATCCAGAAGCACGTTCTTGGCATGTACCTTCAGGATATCCACCCTTCCTTTAAGATCCGGTCTGTCAACGATCACACGTCTGTCAAAACGTCCCGGACGGAGAAGAGCCGGATCAAGAACCTCCGGTCTGTTGGTCGCAGCAAGGATCAGAAGTCCCTTGGATGTATCAAAGCCATCCATCTCCGCAAGCAGCTGGTTCAATGTCTGCTCACGCTCATCATTTCCGCCGCCATAGCGGGAATCACGGCTTTTACCAATGGCATCGATCTCATCGATAAATACAATACACGGAGCATTCTTCTTGGCTTCCTCGAAAAGGTCACGGACACGTGAGGCACCCACGCCCACAAACATCTCCACAAATTCCGAGCCGGAAAGAGAGAAGAACGGTACCTGCGCTTCACCTGCAACTGCCTTGGCAAGTAATGTCTTACCGGTTCCCGGAGGGCCTACAAGAAGTGCGCCCTTAGGCAGCTTGGCTCCGATGGCTGTGTATTTTCCGGGGTTGTGAAGAAAATCCACAACTTCCTGGAGAGATTCCTTGGCTTCATCCTGACCTGCCACATCCTTAAAGGAAACGCCCGTTTCCTGCTGCACATATGCCTTGGCTTTGCTCTTGCCTACGCCCATGCCCATGATCCCGCCGCCTTTGTTCATGCGGCGCATGGAAAACATCAGAAGTCCGAACAGAAGCAATGTCGGCAGAACCACGCTCAGGATCATTGCAACAAATTCACCAAAAACATCCGGCGGATCGGTCTCAAACTTGATTCCCTTTCCTTCCAGTCTCTTGGTAAGTGCTGTACTGTCTTCGGTCTTCGTGGTGTAATAGCTCATATCCTCGTACTTGGAATTCTTTTTCTTGGGTACGATCGTCAATGTACTGGACTGGATCGTTACTTCCTTAACCTGGTCCTTATCCACCATATCGATAAATTTATCATAGGAGATCTCACTGCTGTTATCCTTCAGCATATTGGTAAACAACGCGAAGCACACCAGTGTGACCAGGAGGCATATCAGAAAAGCCAGAATCGACTGATGATTTTTACCTGATCCCTGCCTGGGATCTTTGTTGTCAGGTCGCTTCCCGTCCTGATCATTATTCAGTTGATTATTCATTTTTTTCCTCCTCTTGTCATTTCTTTATTATAAAGAGAAAAACCATATAAATCAACTGCGAGATTACAAAAATACCATCGAAAAAACACCGCATTGGATATTGCCAGTGAACGTAAAGTTGTAGTATACTGTTCCCAGTGAATTGGAAAATTAAAGAGGAGAGGAAATCAGACAAATGAAAATAGGTTTTGATAATGACAAATATCTGAAAATGCAGTCAGAACATATCCGTGAAAGAATCGGTCAGTTCGGCAACAAGCTTTATCTTGAATTCGGCGGCAAACTGTTTGACGACTACCATGCATCCCGTGTTCTTCCGGGTTTTGAACCGGACAGCAAGCTCCGCATGCTGATGCAGCTTTCTGATCAGGCGGAGATCGTTATTGTTATCAGTGCCAATGACATTGACAAGAATAAAATACGTGGCGATCTTGGAATCACCTATGACGAAGATGTACTCCGTCTTATGGATGAGTTTTCAAGCCGTGGCCTGTATGTGGGAAGCGTATGCATCACACAGTACTCCGGCCAGGAAAGTGCCGATCTCTTCAAAAAACGTCTGGAGAAACTGGGAATCCGTGTCTACAAGCTTTACCTGATCCCCGGCTATCCAAGCAACACTTCCTTTATTGTAAGTGACGAGGGTTATGGAAAGAATGATTATATTGAAACTACCAGACCTCTGGTCGTGATCACAGCACCGGGACCAGGAAGTGGAAAAATGGCAACCTGCCTTTCCCAGCTTTACCACGAATACAAACGAGGAGTAAAAGCCGGCTATGCAAAATTTGAGACCTTCCCGATCTGGAACCTTCCTCTGAAACATCCGGTAAACCTTGCCTACGAAGCTGCCACTGCGGATCTGAACGATGTCAACATGATCGACCCGTTCCATCTGGAGGCTTACGGCAAAACTACCGTCAACTACAACCGTGACGTAGAAGTTTTCCCTGTTGTACAGGCCATGTTTGAGAAGATCATGGGCAGCTGCCCTTATAAATCTCCGACAGATATGGGTGTCAACATGGCAGGTAACTGCATCGTTGACGATGAAGTATGCCAGGAGGCTTCCCGCCAGGAGATCATCCGCCGTTATTATAAGAGCATGAACGCTCTGGTTTCCGGCTCCGGCACAGAGAATGAGGTACGTAAGATCGAGCTTCTTCTCCAGCAGGCTCATGCAGAGATCACTGACCGTAAGGTTGTTCCGGCTGCCCTCGAAAAAGAAAAAGCAACCAATGGCCCTGCCGCCGCTCTGGAACTTCCTGACGGAAAGATCGTATGCGGAAAAACCTCCGATCTTCTCGGCGCATCCGCTGCGCTTCTTCTCAATGCCCTGAAAGAGCTGGCAGGAATCGATCACGAGCTTCATGTGATCTCTCCGGATGCCATCCATCCGATCCAGCAGCTGAAGACCAAATATCTTGGAAGCAAAAATCCACGTCTTCACATTGATGAGATCCTGATCGCCCTTTCCATGAGTGCCGCAACCAGCGATGCCGCACGCCTTGCCCTGGAACAGATCCCGAATCTCCGTGGATGCCAGGCTCATACTTCCGTAATGCTTTCCGATGTGGATGTGATCAGCTTCCGTAAGCTTGGTGTTGAGCTTACCTGCGAAGCCAAGGCTGAGAAAAAGAAAGAATATCAGAAAGTCTGATCTTATAAACACCAAAATCCCCTGTGCCGGATCTACGTACAAACGCCGAACCGTACAGGGGATTTTTTTGAGGGAATCTATAATCAATCAACTTGCCGATATTTTCCTATTTAATTCATCCTATCTTTCTGATAGACAATACCACCTGTTGTAAATTTCACAACACTTCCGTTTTCGACCATATGAAAATAAGGTTCACCTTTCTGTTCTCCTGAAAATATTTTCTCAATTCCGTCACAATATATATTTATAATTTCTGGAGATAACGCATACTTTTTATAACAGTCTTTTTCTTTTTCGCAGACATGAGCAGGAAAAACGCTGCTTACTTTTTTTCTGATTTTCTTCAATTTTAAAAGGCTTTCATAGTATACCCGCAAAGAAGCAGATGGGGCAAGCGGACTTTTTCCAGGATTCAAATGTCCCCACACTTCCCAGGTGAGCATGATATCTCCTGTAAAAAGCCATCCTTTCTTCTCCTCAAACAATGCAATACACCCCAGGGTATGACTGGGAACTTCCAGAACTTTAAGTTTTTTATCTCCCAGATCAAAGATATCCCCATCCCTGACTGTACAGATTTTTCTTGCCGGTCCGGGATTCCACATTTCAAACGAAAATCCCTCTTTTTCAGGAATTTCAAAGAACATGAGCTCAGACATTTCTCTCAGCTCCTGGTCTACGATCTGATGGGAAAAAGGTTCGTCATACCTTCCCACACATACTTCTTCAAATTGATAATTTCCTGAATTATGATCCACATGAGCATGAGTATTTACAACAATCAGAGATTTTTCTCCACAAAGTTTCAAAACTTCTTCTTTTAAATCGGTAAGTCCCAGTCCCGTATCCAGAAGAAGAGCTCTTTCTGTTCCATTTATCACATACATAACCGTCTTATCTATTTCATTGATCGCCCACAGATCTTTTTCCAACGGAATGATCCTGAATAACTGCATCTTCATTCCTCCTTTATTTTACAGCTCCCATTGTCAGTCCGCTTGTAATATATTTTTGTGCACAGATGTAAAGGATAATTGTGGGAATAATACACAAGGTAAGTCCTGCAATAAACAGATTCCACTGTGTGCTGGTAGCACTTCTGAACATGAAAAGATTTACCGTCAGCGGTCTCAGTTCACTGTCTCCAATGAGAATACTGGGAAGCAGAAAGTCATTCCAGGACCACATAAAAAACAATACACCAATGGTAACCGTTGCTGGTTTAACAAGTGGAAATACGATCTGCGTCATAATTCGAAAAACTCCACATCCATCTATTGCGGCTGCTTCTTCCAGCTCCCGAGGTACATTTTTCAAAAATCCCGTAAACGTCAGAATTCCAAACGCACAGAAGAATCCAATATCAAGAATGATAATTCCTCCAAGGGAATTGGTAAGATTGGTATTTGTAGCAAGTACAGAAATAGGAATCATAACTGCATGAAACGGCACGATCTGTCCGAAAACAAAATACAGATACAGATTCTGTGAGATTTTCCCACGAAGATGTGAGATTCCGAAAGCACCGGCAAACGATACGAACAGCCCTCCCAGCATAGCTCCCAATGTAATCACAACAGAATTTTTTAATGCAACTAAAAAATTCATGCTTTCCATGGCATTTTTAAAATTATCAAGATATAAAGACTTTGGTAATGCCAGAAAATCAGCCGCAATTTCCGGACTTGTTTTAATTGAATTCATAACGATCCACAATACCGGTAAAATAAAAATAAAGCCTAATATAAACATTGCTGCGGTACCTGCAATTTTCTTTTTCCATGTCATTATGACTGCACCTCTCTTTTTCTAGTAATATTAAGCTGAATCAAGGAAATTGCTGCTATGATCAAAAACAGGATCACCGATTTCGCACAGCCATACCCCATATTAAAAGTTCCAAATGCGTCATCATAAATATTCATGGCGATCGTCTGTGTTGTTTTTGAAGGTCCGCCGCCGGTTAAAGCGTAGTTAATATCAAATGCTTTAAATGCATTTGCAATAGATACAAACAGATTGATCGTAATCGTTGGCATCAGAAGCGGAAGCTGGATTTTTATAATACGATTCAGTCCCACACATCCGTCAATGCATGCCGCTTCCATCACATCAAGAGGAATCGACTGCAAACCTGTGATGTAAAGGATCATCAAAAATCCCAGGCCCTGCCACACGGTAACCACTGATACCGCCGCAAATGCTGCCGTTGAACTCCCGAACCAGCTAAACCCTGTTACTGCTTCCGAATGTAAAAGTTCTCCAATTATTGGCGTTACTTTCTGAAAAATAAATGTCCACGCCAGGGCGATCATAACTCCACTGATAATATTCGGAATAAAAAAGAACGCCCGGATCACTGGCTTACCGAAAATATGTGTATTCAACGCCAGAGCTATAAAAAAAGCCAGTACATTGGTCAGAACAATCGTAACCACTGCAAGTTTAAACGTCAAAAACATAGATTGTATAAAATCTCTATCATGAACCAAATCGACAAAGTTTTTTATTCCGATCCAGTTATGCGTTCCTTTGATCAGATTCCAACTGAAAAACGAATTCGGGATCGTTCCAAAAATTAACGGTCCTGCCAGCGCAAAAGTATAAATACACAGTGCCGGCAGCACAAGAAGGAAATAATATTTTTTCTGTTTTCTGTATAAAATGTCCGACATGTTTCCTACCCCCGTATATAGCAGGCGGACTTTTAAAAGTCCGCCTGTTTTCCTGTGTGTTTATTCTTCTGCAAGCTTTTTAAATCCTTCATCAAGAGCATCCAGGGTCTGATCTTCATCGGTTATTCCTGCAAAATATCCCTGAACATCATCGCCCAGAACATCGCTTGCTCCGCTTGGAAGCTGATTCCACAAAGTACTTCTGACCTTTCCTGCATCCATATACGCTTTCAGATCTTTATAATAATCCTTACTTGCAATTTCATCATCTGCTTCAATGTCCATGCAAGCCATAAAGCCGCCGTAGCTGTTGGTCACTGTTTTCAGCCAGTCCCCGCCATCTCCGATATAATCAAGCACTTCCAGGGCTTCATCCAAGTGTTCCCCGTTTGCGTTGGCCACGATCGCATCTGTTGCACATGCCACAACTTCTGCATCATCTGCGTTATCACTTACTGGAACTGCAAAAAATCCGATGGGAAGATCCTGTGTTACACTTCCTACAGAAATCGTTGCCGCATCTGAAAGAAAGATCATTGCTGCTTCCTGGTTTGCAAATGCATAAAATCCTGTGGCCGCATCCGAATCCATATAATTCTGTCCGGAATTTTCTTTCATAAGATCCATAAAATCAAAGACTCTGTCTACGCCATCCACCTTAAAGCTCCCTTCTCCCTTATTCATGGAATCCAGCCAGCTGTCGATCTTATCTTTTCCACCAAGTACTCCTCCGAATAAGGAGCAGAATTCCTGACTTACTGTCCAGTTATCTTTATAAATAGCGGTAAATGGTGTAATATTCGCAGCCTGAAGTTTTTCACAGACTGCTTTCATCTCATCAAAAGTTTCCGGCACTTTTTCAATTCCTGCTTTTTTAAAAAGATCTTTATTATAAAGTACACCCCACCATTCATACATCTGTGGAAATCCCCACACTTTGCCATCATAAGTAACTGCTTCTTTTGCATTGTCATAAAGTTTGTCCACAAACTCATGATCGCTTACGTCTGCCAGCAGCCCGTTCTGTGCAAAATCATATACCTGAGAATAAGAACTTACTTCAAAAAGATCCGGCAGATCTTTTGCCGCTGTCTTTGCTCCAAGATACTGGTTATAATCTCCGGACTGCATCTCCACAGATAATTTTATATTATCATGAGTCTGATTAAACCCTTCCGCTGCTTTATTGTAAATATCCGCAGCTCCGGAAGTCCACACTGCCATCTTGATCTCAACTACATCGTCTACATTTTTCAGATTACTTTTTGCGTAAACCGGCATCACTGTTCCAACAAGCCCCATTGCCATGAGCGCTGCCATTGCGCACGCTGTCACCTTTCTTCTCTTCATTTGTAAACCCTCCGTTCTTTTTTGATGAACTCATTATATTATAATTTTTAATATCAAAACAGTGCACACTTCTTGACATTATGTGTCACTTTTCATAATATGTATTGGTTTTTTTTACTCATCATTATATAATAATACCGAAAGGAGGGGTAAGAATTGTTTTCTATTACTGCAAAATTTAAAGAACACTCTATAAAATTTCGAATTCTTGTCATCGTTCTTCCAG
>ENA-OUQH01001872-OUQH01001872.1-human-gut-metagenome-genome-assembly--contig:-NODE-1872-length-13620-cov-3.907335_pt1 | contig 13620 bp, 9 predicted proteins | sample MGYA00237948_ERZ548828 | MGnify/ENA primary metagenome ERZ548828 (study PRJEB26490, sample SAMN05194711) | human gut metagenome | biome: terrestrial biome; feature: human-associated habitat; material...
TGAGCGGAGAAACAGTTCAGGTTCAGACAGTCATTCCAGTCGGCGCGGCCGATCAGAGGCAGATTGTGAGGACCTTTGTGGTTGATGATATAGTCTAAGGAGCGTTTTAAGTGATCCATCAGAGGAGCAGCTACGCTCATATCGTTGTCAAAAGGAACCATCTGGGTCAGGATGGAGGTATCACCGGTCTCTCTTACGTAAGCACTGGTACCTGCAATGAGCCACAGAGGATCATCGTTGAAGCCGCTGCCAATATCGGAGTTGCCCTTCTTGGTCAGAGGCTGGTACTGATGGTAAGCGCTGCCGTCCTGGAACTGGGTGGAAGCGATATCGATGATACGCTCTCTTGCACGATCCGGGATCAGATGAACGAAACCGAGCAGATCCTGGCAGGAATCACGGAATCCCATGCCGCGGCCGGTACCGGATTCATAATAGGAAGCGGAACGGGACATGTTGAAGGTAACCATACACTGATACTGGTCCCAGATGTTGACCATGCGTCCCAGTTTTTCATCTGCACATCACCCTCTGAATTTATATAGGGTTCTACGCAGAGATTGCGAACGACCTGTTCTGTCACTTTTATGTTCGGCGCATATACCAGACTTCTGTACATTCGGCTTTTGTTTGACACAGAACGTGGAAAATCTTCCGGAAATCCCTTTAATCTGGCTATTTCATTGTGTGTGATCTTATGATAGACGCCATGGATACGGATCAGCGGCATTTTTATCAGATTCAGGCGAACCTGCCCGGATTCCCGATAACCGCCTTTTTCCCAACACAAAACGCTGTCACCGGCATGCGAAGCATCAATCTTCTCTTTCGCAAAATCAATTCTGTAATACCAGGAATCCTGTGGATTCATTTCCACCCAGCCATCCAACAGGATACTACTCTTATGGACCTGCACCGGCATGATCATATCCGAAGCATTCACTCTTTTTGAAACAATATATGCAAATTCTTCCCGCAGCGGAAATGCAGTAACCTCCGACCTCTGGATATTTCTATGCGTGATATGGTATCCATATTCTTGCAGCTGAAAAATGTGCTCCTTTATGAACCCTTTCCATAATTGCTTTTTCATAACAAAAAGAATGGCCGGCGGTCGTCTTCTTTGCACCAGGGTCAAACTATAAAACACCTCTTCTGCTTTCGACTGCGTCAGATCAAAAGCCCAGACATCACTGTCCGGAACTGTGACAGGATCTATGGAAGAAAGGCTGCATGCAGTTACATTTTGACTTATATTTTCCTGATAGATCTCTATCACTTTTCTGTCCGGCTCATATGCTTTCAAAATCTCATAACCGGCATTTTGAAAACCAAGAGTCAGCGCACCGATACCGGCATTAAAGATCACCACTGTATTCTTCATATATTTTTTCCTATCTTATTATTTGTACTGTGACAGCAGCTCCAAAAGCTTACCACTGTTGATTGGTTTGTTATAATTGATCCCCACAAGCCAGGATATTCCCTGTACATTTCTGTAAAGACTCCGGATAATTTTTCTCCTTTATCTGCTCTATGGCTGTCCGGGCACTCTGGTTTCAGTTCAATCTCCTCTCTGGCACTACCGGCATAAGCATGTACCCGTCACCCCTTCTTAATATCCCCTGAAAAGCAAAATAATTTCACAGCATCATATGTCTATATGATACCATGAAACTATTTTTGCGTAAAGATTTTATAAAAAAGCCTCAGAGTATTTTCGCATATACATACTCTGAGGCTTTCTCTATAGTCCATATATATTTTTTACTCCACTGTCACGCTCTTCGCCAGATTTCGTGGTTTATCCACATCCAGGCCTTTGGCTACGCTTACGTAGTAGCCCAGAAGCTGAAGCGGGATCACTGCCAGGGATGTTGCAAAGTGCGGGTCTGTTTTCGGGATGTAGACGGTGAAGTCTGCGGTATCCTCGATATTGTAATTGCCAAATGTGGTCAGGCCCATAAGGTAGGCGCCACGGCTCTTACACTCAACCATATTGCTGACTGTTTTTTCGTAGAGATCCGGCTGGGTCAGCACACCGATCACAAGAGTTCCGTCTTCGATCAGGGAGATCGTTCCGTGTTTCAGCTCTCCGGCAGCATAGGCTTCAGAGTGAATGTAACTGATCTCTTTCATCTTCAGACTGCCCTCCAGGCTGATAGCGTAATCAATTCCTCTTCCTACAAAGAAAGCATCTTTTACATTTGCCTGTTTTGAGGCAAACCACTGGATACGCTCTTTATCTTCCAGGATCTTACAGATCTTATCCGGAAGTGTCTGCAGTTCACTGATATAATTGCTGTAGGCTTCTTCTGTGATCGTTCCTCTTACCATTGCAAACTGGATCGCCAGTGTATAAGCTGCGATCAGCTGTGTGCTGTACGCCTTGGTAGTAGCTACAGAAATCTCCGGTCCGGCCAGAGTATAAAATACATTATCAGCCTCACGTGCAATGGAAGATCCCACTACATTAACGATTCCCAGTGTACGAATACCATTTTCCTTGCATTTACGAAGTGCTGCAAGACTGTCTGCTGTTTCACCGGACTGGCTGATGATCACTGCAAGGCTGTTGGTGTTAAGGGCCATTTTTCGGTAACGGAATTCGGAAGCGAGCTCTACCCTTACCGGGATCTGTGCAAGATCCTCGATCACATACTGTGCTGCCATTCCTACGTGATAAGCGGAGCCGCAGGCTATGATATAGATCTGCTGGATGTTCTGGATGCTTTCTTCTTCCAGGCCAACTTCACTGAGGTCGATCTTTCCATCCTTGAGCACGGAATTCAACGTATCCAGTACTGCCTTTGGCTGTTCATGGATCTCTTTCATCATGAAATGCTCATATCCGGCTTTTTCCGCTGCTTCTGCATCCCATTCAATGGTTTTCAGCTCTTTCTCGATCTCATCTCCATCAAGATTGTAGAAGGTGACTTCGCCTTTTTTCACACGCGCCATCTCCAGATTGCCGATATAATATACATTGCGGGTGTATTTCAGGATCGCCGGTACGTCAGAAGCGATAAAGGATTCATCTTCTGCCACTCCAAGGATCATGGGGCTGTCTTTTCTGGCTACATATATTTCACCCGGATAATCCTTGAACATGATCGCAAGGGCATAGGAACCACGGATACGTACCATGGAATGTGTGATGGCATCCACCGGTGTTCCCTCATATTTCTTGTAATAATAATCGATCAGCTTGACTGCTACCTCGGTATCGGTCTCAGAATAGAAAGTATAGCCTTTACGGGTGAGCTTATTTTTCAGTTCCTGATAGTTCTCAATGATGCCGTTGTGGACTGCTACGATATTACCGTCGTCTGTCATATGCGGATGTGCATTGTTCTCAGAAGGTTCACCATGAGTTGCCCATCTGGTATGACCGATACCACAGGTTCCCGGTACAGTCTCTCCGCCGTTTGTCTTTTCTGACAGAACTTTCAGTCTTCCCTTGGCTTTGATCACTTCCGTCTCGTCCTCGCCGTCACGTACGGCGATTCCAGCGGAATCATATCCTCTGTATTCCAGCTTGGAGAGTCCATCTAAAAGGATCGGAGCTGCCTGGTGTCTACCTGTAAATCCTACAATTCCACACATATTTATCTGTCCTTTCTGTCTATGCAGGTATTTTCGCAAAAGACCGGGCTGTTACATCATATGCAACAGTCCGGTCAGAAGTTTCAGTTATTGCAATATAACACGTCCTACAGTATAGCACGTACCACTCTCGGTTTGCAACCCGCTTTTTCCAGAGCTGCAACGATCTGATTCTTATGATCTGTTCCGAATGCTTCCATAGTGATCCGAAGTTCTACGGCTGCATTTCGGTTGGTACTTACAAACTGGTTATGATCCAGTTTGATAACATTACCCTGATTTTCAGCGATCACACTTGCAACACGTACCAGTTCACCTGGCTTATCCGGAATAAGTACGGATACGGTAAAGATACGGTCACGCTGGATCAGTCCGTGCTGTACAACCGATGACATGGTGATCACATCCATATTTCCACCGCTTAAGATGGAAACGATCTTCTTATTCTTTACATCCAGATGACGGAGAGCTGCTACAGTAAGAAGTCCGGAGTTCTCTACGATCATCTTGTGGTTTTCTACCATATCCAGAAAAGCCACGATCAGCTCATCATCATCGATGGTAATGATATCGTCCAGATTTTCCTGGATATATGGGAAGATATTTTTTCCCGGAGTCTGTACTGCAGTACCATCTGCGATAGTATTTACGTGAGGAAGCGTTACGACCTCCCCTTTCTCTAGGGATGCCTTCATACATGCTGCGCCTGCCGGCTCAACACCGATGACTTTGATGTGTGGGTTCAGAAGCTTCGCAAGTGTAGAGACACCTGTAGCAAGTCCGCCCCCTCCGATCGGTACCAGAATGTAATCTACAAGCGGAAGTTCCTGTACGATCTCCATGGCGATAGTTCCCTGACCGGTTGCTACTGCCGGATCGTCAAATGGATGGATAAAGGTATATCCTTTTTCTTCTGCAAGGGCAAGTGCGTGTGCGCAGGCTTCGTCATACACGTCGCCGTGAAGGATAACCTCCGCACCGTAACTCTTGGTGCGCTCTACCTTGATCAGTGGTGTGGTAGTTGGCATGACAATGACTGCTTTTACTCCATATTTATGTGCAGCATAAGCAACACCCTGGGCATGATTTCCTGCAGATGCAGTGATCAGACCTTTGTTCCTCTCTTCGTCAGAAAGTGTGCTGATCTTGTAATATGCGCCACGCACCTTATATGCACCGGTACGCTGCATATTCTCTGGCTTCAGATAAACCTTATTTCCCGTCATATCTGAGAAATAACTGCTGTATATCAGCTTTGTTTCCTGTGTCACTTCTTTTACTTTTGCTGCCGCTTCCTCAAAGCTCTCTAATGTAAGCATTTGTATTTAGCTCCTTTCTTCTACGTCAAAGAGGGCGTTTACAAATGCGTCTGCATCAAATTTCTGCAGGTCATCGATACTTTCGCCTACTCCGATGTATTTTACTGGTATGTCAAGCTCAGACTGGATCGCTACTGCGATTCCGCCCTTGGCTGTACCATCAAGTTTGGTAAGAATGATTCCGGTAACGTTTGCGACCTCGGCAAACTGTCTTGCCTGGGAAAGCGCATTCTGGCCCGTGGTTCCGTCAAGAACTACCAGCGTTTCTAAATATGCTTCCGGATACTCACGTTCCAGAATACGGTAAATCTTGCGAAGCTCTTCCATAAGGTTTTTCTTATTATGAAGTCTTCCTGCGGTATCGCAGATCAGAATATCTGCATTTCTGGCTTTGGCTGCTGCCACGGCATCATAGACAACAGATGCCGGATCTGCTCCGTCCTGACCGCCGATGATCTCAACGCCTGCACGGTTGGCCCACTGTGTCAGCTGCTCCCCGGCTGCCGCACGGAAGGTATCTGCAGCTCCGAGGATGACCTTTTTTCCCTGATCCTTTAATTTACCGGCCAGTTTGCCTACGGAGGTAGTCTTGCCGACTCCGTTGACACCGATCACAAGGATCACGGATTTCCGATTCTCAAACTCATATTCTGTGCTTTCTACCTGCATCTGTTTTTTGATGCTGTCGATCAGAAGCTGTTTGCACTGGGACGGCTCCTTGATATGCTGCTCAGCAACCTGCTCCTTTAAATGCTCCAGAATGGAGGTGGTTGCGTTAATGCCGATATCTCCCATGATCAGGATCTCTTCCAGTTCTTCATAAAAATCATCATCAATACTGGAAAAACCGCTGAAAATGGAATCAAAGCCGGCAACGATATTGTCTCGCGTTTTGGTAAGTCCGCTTACCAGACGTTTAAAAAATCCTTTTTTTTCTTCTGCCATACTGATTCATCCCCTCTGCTACTGGGTAAGCTGGTTCTCTACTAAATCTACGGATACCAGCGTGGATACCCCTTTTTCCTGCATGGTAATTCCATAAAGCCTGTCTGCTGCATTCATGGTACCACGTCTATGTGTTATTATAATAAATTGTGTGTTCTTCGTCAACTTCTGAAGATATCCCGCAAAACGTCCTACATTGGAATCATCCAGTGCAGCCTCGATCTCATCCAGAAGACAGAATGGTGAAGGCTTCAGATTCTGGATAGCAAAAAGAAGTGCAATGGCTGTCAGTGCTTTTTCTCCACCGGAAAGCTGCATCATGTTCTGAAGTTTTTTTCCGGGCGGCTGGGAAATGATCCGGATCCCTGCCTCAAGGATATCCTCGTCTTCCGCAAGTTCCAGAGTTCCCCGGCCTCCGCCGAACAGTTCTTTGAAGGCTTTATCAAATTCTTTCTGGATCTCTCCGAATTTTTCGCTAAACTGCTTCCGCATGCCCTCATCCAACTCCTGGATGATCTGTTCCAGCGTTTTTTCCGCTTCCAAAAGATCGTTGTACTGACCGCTTAAGAACGTATGCCGTTCCAGAAGTTCTTTGTAATCCTCAATGGCATTGACGTTGACAGAGCCAAGAGCTCGGATCTCGTCCTTTAATTTATGGATCTGCTGCTTCATCACATGCCTGTCATTCATTTCTTCTTTCCTGTACTGCAAGGCATTATTCGGAGTGATCTCGTATTCTTCCCACATATAGGAAATCCTTGCTTCCCGGTTCTCTTCGATCTTTTCTGCCTGAGTCTTCAGTCGGAAGCATTCTTTGTCCAGAAGACTGATCTGGTCAGACAGCTCATCACGCTTTTCAAAAAACTCCTTATGGCTTTTTGTGCGCTCTTCCTTTTCCTGCTGCCATTTTTCCAGCTGTTTTGCAGCCGCCTCTTCTTTTGCGGCAAAGCCTTCGATCTCCTTACGGACCTTGTCGATCGTCTTTCTCTTTTCTGCAGTTTCCTGGCTGCCTTTTTCCAGAGAATCCAGAATTTCTTCCCTCTCTTTCGAAAGAACTTCGATCTCCTCTTTCAGGCGCCGCAGATTTTCCTTTATGAAGCTTTCCTTCTGCTGGGATGCAGATGCGTCAAGACGGATCCTTTCCAGCTTCTCTGAAGTCTCCGCTTCGTCCTTTTTCCAGTCCTCCAGCTCCTTCTGCCGGGTCTCAATAAACGTTTCCAGCTCTTCCTCATCCCTTTTGGATGCTTCAAGTTCCTGCGTGATCTTTATATTATCTGCCTGCATGTCTCTTGCCTGAAGACGGATCTCCTCCTGCTCCCTCTCGATCCTGGTATAACCGCCGCGGATCTCCTCCGCTTTTTTCTCCAGCTGTTCAATGTTCAACCTGGCTGTATTCTGCTGAATGGATTGTTCCTGAAATTTCTGCTGCAGCGCCGCCACAGTATCACGCATCTCATTTCTTCTGCTGCGGTTATCTTCCATGGACTGTCGTATCTCATTATACCCGGCTGCCAGCTCTTTTACCTTCTTTTCCAGTTCCTCGATCTCACGACGACGCCCAAGAAGATTGCTGTTGTTCTTAAAAGCTCCACCGGTCATGGAACCGCCTGGACTTAAGGATTCTCCCTCCAACGTTACCATACGGATACTGTGTCGGTATTTTCTTGCAATGGCAATAGCATGATCGATATGATCCACCACCAGCACTCTGCCAAGAAGATATCCGATCAGACCGTCATATTCCTTATCTGCAGTTACCAGGCCACTGGCAAGACCAATAGCTCCCGGTTCGTTCAAAGCACCTCTCTGATTAAACTCGCCTCTTGAAGAAATGCTGTTTAACGGGAGAAAAGTCGCACGACCATACCGGTTTTTCTTCAGGAATTCGATCATCTGCTTAGCAGTCTGCTCGTTATCCGTAACGATATTCTGAATACTTCCGCCAAGAGCTGTCTCAATAGCGATCTCATAATTTTTTTCAACGTGAATGATATCCGCCACTACGCCACGGATCCCAGGAACATGATTCTTCTGTTCCATGACACGGCGGATACTGTTTCCATATCCATCATAACGTTCTGTGATATTGCGGAGGGATTCCAGTCTGGATGCCTCTCTATGATAGGACGTCTGTTCCTTTTCCAGCTGTGTATTCTGCTGTTTAAGGGTTTCCTGGATGGCATGTATCTCTTTTGTAAGACGGCTGCCTTCTTCTCTGGTTTCCTGAATGGCCTTCGTGATAGTGTCGTATTCCTTCTGTGCCTGATCGATCGCTGACTGCTGCTCCTCTTCCTGGGTTTTCAGGGAAAGGATCCTCTGACTGATCCCTGCTTTCCGGATATCCAACTGCTCCTTCATGGCATCAAAACGCTGTGCCTTACCTTTGGTGTTTGCACGGGAATTAAGGATCTCAATGATCTCATTCTTACCATCTTCCACTGCCTGGGTGCATTCTTCGATGCTGCTCTGGATATTGTCCATTTTTTTCTGCTCGTCAGCAAGTTTTCTGTCGATCTCCCGTAAATTTGCCTGAAGATCTGCTTTTTGCTCTTCCAGAGCCTTCTGGTCTGCAGATTTTTTCTCCGTATCTTCCTGAACTGCTAAAAGACGGCTGCGATAATGACTATCATTCTGCTCTCCTGCCAGGATCTGTTCATGAAGAACATTGATCTCACCGGACAGCTGTTGTTTACGGATAGCACGATCCCGGCTTTCTTCCCGCAACGCCTCCATCCGCTCATTCAGCTCTTCCAGTATTTTTTCCAGACGTTCATATTCATCCTTGGTACGACTATGAGCATCCTGGGCTTCTTTTAACTGATTTTCTGCGATCCTGGTTTTTTCTTCCAGCTCGCGGATCAGATTTCCGGTGTGTTCATATTCCAGGAGGAACATATTTATATCCAGCTCTTTCAGATTTTCTCTTTTTGCCAGATATATTTTTGCAGTCTCAGACTGACGTTCCAGCGGTTCCAGCTGCTTGGTCAGCTCACTTAAGATGTCCGTGACACGGACCAGATTCTGTTGTTCTTCCTCAAGCTTCTTCAGTGTGGTATTTTTTCGTCTTTTAAATTTGACGATCCCGGCTGCCTCGTCAAAAAGCTCTCGGCGTTCTTCGGGTTTTCCACTTAAGATCTTATCGATCTGACCCTGTCCGATGATGGAATATCCTTCTTTTCCGATACCTGTATCATAGAACATCTCATTGATGTCCTTTAAACGACAGGAGCTGCCGTTGATGCGGTATTCGCTCTCACCGGAACGATACAGTCTTCTGGTAACGGTTACTTCTTCAAAATCCACCGGGAGCTTGTGATCGCTGTTATCAAGTGTAATAGCCACGGACGCAAAGCTCAGAGGCTTGCGAAGCTCCGTTCCTGAAAAGATAACATCCTGCATATTCCCGCCTCGAAGCTGCTTGGCGCTCTGTTCTCCCAGAACCCAGCGGACTGCATCACCAACATTACTTTTTCCGCTGCCGTTAGGTCCTACGATGCCGGTGATCCCGTTATGAAATTCAAAATTTATTTTCTGTGCAAAGGATTTAAATCCCTGCACCTCTATATTTTTCAGATACATTGGCCACCTGCTGTTATTTTATACTGCGTATTGCCTCTAGGGCTGCAGCCTGTTCTGCTGCCTTTTTTGTATGGCCGGTTCCGGTTCCCATACTTTTTCCATTGATCAGCGCCTCCACAGTAAAGCTCTTGCTGTGGTCCGGTCCCTCCTCTTTCAGAAGACGATATTCCACCGGATGATTTCCACCTTCCTGTACCATTTCCTGAAGCACTGTCTTGCTGTCATAAAAAATCCTCTTATCCTCCAGATCGTTCAGGATAAATTTCATAACAAAAGCCTGTGCCGGTTCAAATCCACCGTCCAGATACATAGCCCCGATCAGAGATTCCAGGGCATCAGAAACAATGGAATCTCTTTTACGACCGCCCATCATTTCCTCACCTCTTCCAAGGAGGATAAACTCCGGAAGCCCGAATTCTCTTGCACAGTAGGCAAGACTCTTTTCACATACCATGCTGGCACGTTTCTTGGTCAACTCACCTTCCTGATTATTCCGGAATTTTTTGTACAGGAAATCACTGCTGATCAGCTCCAGCACCGCATCTCCAAGAAACTCCAGACGCTCATTGCATCCAAGCTTTCCAAGGTGTTTTTCGTTGGCATAGGAGCTGTGTGTCATTGCCTGCTCCAGTAAAGATTTTGCGGTAAACTGGTATCCGATAGTCTGCTCCAGCTTTTTTAAATTATTTTCCATTTCTTCTTCCCTTCGTTACCCGGCGAAGAGTCTCCACTGCATCGCCGACAGTAACGATCTCCTCGGCTTCCTCCGGGGCGATACGAACATCAAAAGTTTCCTCCAGATCAATAAGAATCTGAAAAAAATCCAGAGAATCCACTCCCAGATCATCCACAAAGGTAGTTTTTTCTGTAATGGCATCCATATTTCTTCCCAGAGTTTTTTCGATGATGGTCTTCAGCATTTCCAGTTCCACGACTGTTCGCCTCCTGTTCTGTCTGTAATATTTCCGGCAATCCCGGTTTTATTTTTTTTCGCTTTTTTCTTCTGCCTGTGCTTTCTGCTCAGCTGCTATAAACTCCTCGATCTTTTCATTGATCTTCTCTTCCTTAAACTGCTCGCACTGAAAGATCGCATGACGGATTTCTACGCTTCTGGCACTTCCGTGGCTTTTGACCACAAGACCTTTCAGACCAAGAAGCGGTGCTCCGCCATATTCACTGGCATCAAATGATTTTAAGGTTTCCTTAAGAGCAGGTTTTACCATCAGAGCTCCCATTTTACTGCGAATGTTTGTCATCATACCTTTTTTGATCATAGATATCAGAGTAGCTCCAACACCTTCATAAAGCTTGAGGATCACATTTCCTACAAAAGCTTCACAGACTACTACATCTGCATAACCTGACGGGATATCTCTCGCCTCAATACTTCCGATGAAATTGATATCCTTACATGCTTTTAACAGAGGGAATGTAGCCTTTACCAGCGCATTGCCCTTTTCTTCCTCAGCACCGTTATTAACGATAGCAACTCTCGGTTTCTTAATACCCACTACATTTTCCATATAGATGGAACCCATCTGCGCAAACTGTACCAGATGATCTGGTCTCGCATCTACATTGGCACCACAGTCGATCAGAAGGGAAACGCCCTTTGCCGTAGGGATCAGCGGAGCAAGAGGTGGTCTCCGGATTCCTTGGATCCTGCCTACGATCACCTGGCCTCCTACCAGTACCGCACCGGTGCTTCCGGAGGAAACAAAGGCATCGGCCTCCTGTTTTTTTACAAGATTTAATCCCACTACAATAGAGGAATCTTTCTTTTTCTGAATAGCCATGACCGGAGGTTCCGCAGTCTCGATCACCTGAGACGCATGCACCACACGAATCCTGTCCTTAGGATAATCCGGGTATTTCCGAAGCTCTGCTTCGATCACATCCTGTACTCCTGTAAGGATGACCTGGATGTTCTCTTTTTCTTTCACAGCTTCCACCGCGGCTTTTACCGGTTCCTCGGGAGCATTGTCACCACCCATTGCATCTACAACGACTTTTACCATTTCTGACATATGTTGTCCTTTCTCTGTCCGAAATCTTTTCGGAATGCATATGGTACACTGTAGTGAAAATCCTCATACACATCCGTATAAGGATTTTCATTGCAGAGTACCAAAAGTTAAGCGGATATTCGAAATCCACATTCGCTACCTACTCATAACCGAATAACTGCTTTGCAGTTTATCCGGTTAACGTACCGTTATTTATGATACTAGAGTTTTGCCTGAGAAGTCAATATCTTTTACTCTTTCTGATTTTCAATCTGTTCTGCAAGATCATTTAAATATACCCAGCGATCTATTTTTTCGTCCAGCTTCTGCTGGATTTCCTGCTGCTCGTCGGAAAGCTCCCTGAGTTTTCCCGCATTTGTGGCATTGGCAGCCATCTCTTTGTCAATCTGCTCCAGACGTTCTTCCAATGCTGCGATGTCATCGTCAATAGTGTCAAATTCTTTCTGTTCTTTATAGGTAAATTTCAGTTTCTGTTTCCGGTTCTGTTTCCAGGTATCTGCAGCGGATTTCTTTTTCTCAGGCTCAGCTGTTTCTCCCTGTACTGTACCGCCATTCATATCTGAACGCGTTTCCAGAGACTGTCCCTTTCTTTCCTTTGCTTCCAGATAATCCGTATAACCGCCCTCATACTGGACAAGCCGGCCATCTCCCTCAAATGCCATAATACGGTTCACCACATTATCCAGGAAATAGCGGTCATGGGACACCGTGATCACGATGCCGGAAAAAGAATCCAGATAGTCCTCAAGAATGGTCATGGTGGGAATATCAAGATCATTTCCGGGCTCATCAAGAAGAAGAACATTTGGCGCCTCCATCAGAACCTTCAAAAGATACAGTCTTCGCTTCTCACCTCCGGAAAGCTTCTCCACCGGAGTGTACTGCATGGCCGGATCAAAAAGAAATCTCTCAAGCATCTGGGAAGCTGTGATCCTTCCTTCTTTTGTCGGAACATATTCCGCCACCTCACGGATATAATCGATCACCCGCTGTCTTCCATCCATATCCGGAACGTTTTGGGCAAGATACCCGATACGGATCGTTTCTCCAATCTGAATCTCTCCGGAATCCGGCAAGATCAGTCCATCTGCCATTTTAAGAAGTGTGGACTTACCGCAGCCATTTGGTCCGATGATCCCGAGACGCTGATCACGAAGAACAATATGATCAAAATCATTGATCAAAAGACGACCTTCGATGGTTTTACTTACATGATGAAACTCTATGGTTTTCTTTCCCATACGGGTCTCAATGGAATCCATTTCCACATTCTGCTCTTTCAGCGGGGTTTTTCCCGCCTTCAGTGCTTCCAAACGGTCAAGCCTTGCTCTCTGTTTTGTACTTCTGGCACGACAGCCTCTTGCTGCCCATTCCAGTTCCATCCGAAGTACACTGCGGCGCTTCCGGTCACTGGCAAGCTCCATTTCCTCTCTCTGCGCTTTCAGCTCCAGAAATCTGGAATAATCTCCTGCATAGGAATATAATTTTCCGTGGCTGATCTCCAGGATCCGGTTTGCCACACGATCCAGGAAATAACGGTCATGAGTGACCATGATCACCGTCCCACGAAAATTCCGGAGAAAATCTTCCAGCCATATGACCATTTCTCCGTCCAGATGGTTGGTAGGCTCATCCAGGATCAGAATGTCAGCCGGATTTAAAAGCATCCTTGCCAGCGCCACTCTTTTCTTTTCACCACCGGAAAGATTATCCATATTAATATTCTGATCGGTAATACCAAGTGTATTCAGCATGCGTCTGGCCTCACTTTCGGTACTCCAGTCCTTCTGCCATTTGCCTTCTGCCACATAGTCCAGAATGGTCATATGCTGCGGAAATTCCGGAGTCTGGGGAAGCCAGCTGATCCGGATCCCGTTCTGGGTGATCACCTGCCCTTCGTCCGGTTCTTCCTCTCCGGCGATCACGCGGAGCAAAGTAGTCTTACCGGTTCCGTTTACACCGATGATACCTATTTTTTCTCCCTGATCGATGCCGCAGGAGATATCATCAAATATCACCTTATCTCCAAAAATTTTGTGGATATGTTCTATATTAAGAATGTTCATGCGCATTTTCTCCGTTTTCTTCCAAAGTATATAAAAATCATTTCCATGATAGCGAATTTCCACGATTCCGTCAAGAAT
>ENA-OUQH01001878-OUQH01001878.1-human-gut-metagenome-genome-assembly--contig:-NODE-1878-length-13604-cov-9.171378_pt1 | contig 13604 bp, 11 predicted proteins | sample MGYA00237948_ERZ548828 | MGnify/ENA primary metagenome ERZ548828 (study PRJEB26490, sample SAMN05194711) | human gut metagenome | biome: terrestrial biome; feature: human-associated habitat; material...
CCTGCTTGTCCCGGAAGGCGGCCACCGCCGCCGCCACCGCCAGATACGTCTTGCCGGTGCCCGCAGGCCCCACGCCGATGGTGACGGTCTGCTTCAGGATGGCGTTGACGTACTCCTTCTGGCCGATGGTCTTGGGCTTCACGGGGCGCCCCTTGCTGGTGATGCAGATCACGTCCTGCGTCAGCTCGCTGATGCGCTCGGACTGACCGGAGCGCACCAGTCCGATGACGTAGCGCACATGCTGGTCGGTGATGTTCTCGCCCTTGCCCGACAGCGTCAGCAGCGCCTGCACCGCCTTTACCGCCAGCATGACGTTCTCCGGCTCGCCGGAGACGACGATCTCACCGCCCCGGTTCACCGCCTGCACCTGAAATTCCGCCTCTAAAAGGCGGATGTTCTCGTCAAAGGAGCCGAACAGGTTCACGGCCTCCTCCATGCGTTCAATTCCGATACGCTGTTCCATATTCCGGGTTTACCTCCCTGTATCGCTTGTTATAGCCAGCGGCGCGTCCACGCCGATCTGTTCCTCACATTCCGCCCGCAGCGTCACCATAAGGTACGCGCCCTGCCGCCGGGCGGACACGTCCGTTTGCAGGATGGCGCCGTCCGCCCCGATGGTCTGCCGCAGCTGCGCCAGCAGCTGGCGCTCGCCCTCGGCGCGGGCGTCGTCCTCCGCCCGCTGGCCGTCGTACACGGTGTGCGTCACGGTCTTCTCCACCGCCAGCGTCACCGGCAGGCGCAGGCCGAAGGGCAGACGCAGACCGCGGTATTCTGTTATTTTATCACAATCCACCGGCAATACGCTACCCCCTGCGTATAATTTTATTCTCTGCCGCCCGATATCCACCGCCACGCGGGTGGCGGCGCCCTCCTCGCCGGTCTTTTCGCACACGTCCAGCGGCACGGGCACCGTCCAGCAGTACCACGTCCGCGCCCGGATGCGCCCGTGGGCGCGCATGTACCGGCAGCCACGGGGCGAATCCGCCACGCCGCCCAGCAGCACCTGCCCGGCCTGCACCGTGTCGCCCACCTGCACGCAGGTAACGCCGTCCAGCGCCTCGATCTTTGTGATCAGGCCGTCCCTGGCGGCCACCACGTTCTGCACGTCGCTGTCCCGGTATAGATGGGGCGGGCGGGTGCGCTCCACCACCTGCACATGGGCGGTGCAGCCCCGGACGTTCACCGCCAGATACACCACGTCCGGCAGCAGCGGCAGCACCCGGTTGCGCAGGTCGTCCTGATCCAGCCCCACGCCCCGCGTCCCCACCCGCACGCCGCAGCGCTCCAGCGCCTGCAATATCTCCTCCGTGGGCACGGTGTCGTTGCCGCTGACGGCAAAATCCCATATAAACGCGCTGCCCAGCGCCAGCAGCAGCGGCAGTACCAGCGCCGCCGCCAGCAGCACATAGCGCCTCCGGCACCGCCGCCACAGCTCCGGCGCGCCCGTTTTGCGCAGCAGCCGGATGTCCGCGTCCGTGTCCGCCGTCACCTGCCGCAGCCGGCGCAGGCCGGGAAGGGTGGTGGTCACGCGGAAGCACCGCTCCGTCCGCCAGTCCACATCCCAGAAGGGGATGCCGTGGGCGGCGCACAGATTCACCACCCGCTCCGGCGCGGCGGAGGAGATCTCCACCACCGCCTGTCCCCGGAGATAGTTCACCGCTTTTCGATACATATTCGCTCACTCCACCAGCTCGATGCCCGCTATCTTTCCCGTCAGGCGCAGCTCCTGCTCCGTCATCACCAGCAGCTGCAGCCCCTCGCCCCGGATGCGCACCACCACGCCGCCGCCGTTGACATCCACCTCCTCCGTGCTGTACGCCAGTACGCCCCGGTGCCGATCCATATACAGCTCCCGGTTGCCCAGCAGCTCGATCCGCGCCACGTCCGCGGCGATATTCACCGGCAGCTCCAGCCGCTCCAGCGCGTCCTGCCCCACCTGCGACAGCTTCCTTTTCAGCCCGGCCACACCGTCACCTCCCGTGCGATACAGGAGCCTATGCGCCCGGCGGGGCAAACTTGCCTGTCCGGCGGCGCGGCATTTCGGCGGCATCGGGCGCATAGGCTGGGTGCGGTGATGGCGATGAGAGGACGATGGCTTTGGGCGCTGGCCGCCGCGGGGCTGGCCGTGGGGCTGCTGGTGCAGGCGCAGACGGCGGCGGACGCCGTGCGGGAGGGGATAGACCTGTGTCTGCGGGCGGTGATACCGTCCCTGTTCCCGTTTTTTGCCGTGTCGTCGCTGCTGGTGTCCCTGGGCGCGGCGGACGGGGCGGGGCGCGTGCTGGCGTGTCCCTTCAGGCGGCTGTTCCGCTGCGGCGGCGCGGGCTGTGCCGCGCTGCTGCTGGGGCTGGTGGGCGGCTACCCTGTGGGGGCGCGGACGGCGGCGGCGCTGGTGCGGCAGGGCGCGCTGACGCCCCAGGAGGGCGGGCGGCTGCTGACGTTCTGCAACAACGCCGGCCCCGCCTTCGCCGTGGGCGTGGCGGGGGTGACGGTGTTCTCCAGCGGCCGGATAGGGGTGTATCTCTACCTCATCCATGTGACGGCGGCGCTGGCGGCGGGGCTGCTGCTGTGCCGCCGGGGAAGCCCCTCCGCTGCTGCGCCGCCGCCCGCTCCGGTGCGGACGGGTCTGGCGCAGCAGTTCCTGTCGGCGGTGACGGACGCGGCGGCGGCCATGGGGCGGGTATGCGCCTTCGTGGTGTTCTTTCTGGTGCTGCTGCACCTGGCGGAGACAGCCACCGGCCCGTGGAGCGCCCCCGCCGCCGGCTTCATGGAGCTGACCAACGGCATCCTGCGGCTGACGCCCGACCGCCGGGGCTTCGTCACAGCGGCGGCGCTGCTGGGCTGGGGCGGGCTGAGCGTCCACTGCCAGACGGCGGCGGTGACGGCGGGCAGCGGCATCCCCATGGGGCGGTATCTGCCCGCCAAGGCGGTGCAGGTGGCGCTGTCGGCAGGGCTGGCGTGGCTGGCCGCGCCGCATCTGCTGCCGTAGGGCACCCAACGTCCCCCTCCTGCGTAGAATGAGGACGGAGAGAAGTCTCCCATCATTCCCGACAGGAGGTCACACAGGATATGAGCATTGAGCTCCGTCATGCCGCCGCCTGCTACCAATCCGCCGACGGCGAGGTAGAGGCGGTGCGGGACGTGTCCTTTGCCGTCACGGAGGGCGCGTTCGTCAGTCTGGTGGGTCCCTCCGGATGCGGCAAGTCCACGCTGCTGAGCGCCATCGCCGGGCTGGAGCCCCTCAGCGGCGGCTCCATCCGGATCGACGGTCAGCCGGTGGAGGGCACGTCGCCCAAGGTGGGGTTCATGCCCCAGAGGGATCAGCTGTTTGAGTGGCGGAATATCTGGGACAACGTGACGCTGGGTCTGACCGTCCGCGGCGAGAAGGACGCGGCGGCCTATGCGCATGTGTCCGAGCTGCTGGAGCGGTACGGCCTTGCTGCCTTTGCCAAAAAGAAGCCGTGCCAGCTGTCCGGCGGCATGCGCCAGCGCTGCGCGCTGATCCGCACGCTGGCCACCCAGCCGGAGATCCTGCTGCTGGATGAGCCGTTTTCCGCGCTGGATTACCAGACACGGCTGGCGGTGTCGGCGGATATCTGGCGCATCCTGCGGCAGGAGGGCAAGACCGCCCTGCTGGTGACCCACGACATCGCCGAGGCGGTGAGCATGTCCGACCGGGTGATCGTGCTGTCCCGCCGTCCCGCCGTGGTGAAGGCGGAGCTGGACATGGGCGCTCTGCGGCCGCTGCCGCCCATGGAGCGGCGGGACACACCGGAGTTTCACCGGTACTTCAATACGATATGGAAGGAGCTGGATGTCCATGCCTGACAAGGCTCTTTCACCCCGGCGGGAGGCGTATCTCCTGCGTCTCCGGCGGGAGAACCGGCGGGTGCGGATATGGCAGATCGCGCTGGTGGCGGGGCTGTTCATCCTGTGGGAGCTCAGCTGCCGCGTGGGGTTGTCCGACGGCTTTCTGGTCAGCTGTCCCAGCCGCATGGCGCGGACGCTGTGGACGCTGTGCCGCTCCGGTGAGCTGTGGCGGCATATAGCCGTGTCCTGCGGCGAGACGGTGCTGGGCTTCACCGCCGGCACCCTGCTGGGCACCGCCGCGGCGGTGGGTATGTGGTGGTCGGACACTGCCGCCCGCATCCTCGACCCGTACCTGGTGGTGCTCAACGCCCTGCCCAAAACGGCGCTGGGACCCATCTTCATCGTGTGGATGGGCGCGGGCATGGGAGCCATCGTCACCATGACGCTGGCCATCTCCCTGATCGTCACCATCCTGAGCATGTACGCCGGCTTCCGCACCACCGACCCGGAGAAGCTCCGGCTGATGCGGACGCTGGGCGCCAGCAAGCGGCAGATCCTGTGGCTGCTGGTGTTCCCGGCCAACTGTCCCACGCTGTTCTCCACCCTGAAGGTGAACGTGGGGCTGTCGTGGGTGGGCGTTATCATGGGCGAGTTTCTGGTGTCCCGCGCCGGGCTGGGCTATCTCATCGTCTACGGCTCGCAGGTGTTCAACATGGATCTGGTCATGGCCAGCGTGCTGGCACTGGGCGCGGCGGCGGTGGGCATGTACCTGCTGGTGCTGCGGGCGGAAAAATTCCTGAATTCTGTATGGGGGGTTCGCGTATGAAAAAGCGTATTATCTGCATTTGTATGGCCGCGCTGCTGTCGCTGTCGCTTCTGGCAGGCTGCGGCGCGGAAGGAAACACGGACACGGAGCAGGACGCGGCGGCACAGACCGTCACCGTCCGGCTCAGCGAGGTGACGCACTCGGTGTTCTATGCGCCGCAGTATGTGGCCATGAGCCAGGGCTTCTTTGCCGACGAGGGGCTGGACATCGACCTGAGCAACGGCGGCGGCGCCGACAAGGTCATGACCGCCGTCGTCTCCGGCGGCGCGGATATCGGACTGGCGGGGCCGGAGAGCTGCATCTATATCCACGGGCAGGGCAAGGACGATCTGCCGGTCATCTTTGCCCAGCTGACCAAGCGGGACGGCTCGTTCCTGGTGGGGCGGACGGACGAGGACTTCGACTGGTCGAACCTGAAGGGCAAGACCATCATCGGCGGACGCAAGGGCGGCGTGCCGGAGATGACGCTGGAGTACGTCATGCGGCACAACGGCGTGGAGCCGCAGGAGGACGCGGTGGTGGACACCTCCGTGCAGTTCAACATGATGGCCGGGGCGTTCACCGGCGGGCAGGGGGATTATGTGACACTGTTTGAGCCTACCGCCACCGAGGTGGAGCGCGCCGGGCACGGGTATATCCTCTGCTCCATCGGCGAGGAATCCGGCGAGATACCCTACACCGCCTACTTTGCCGCCCGCAGCTATATGGACGCCCATCCGGAGGTGATCCAGGGCTTCGCCAATGCCATTGCCCGCGCACAGCAGTGGATCGTGGAGCACACCGACCGGGAGGTGGCGCAGGCCATCATCGACCAGTTCCCGGACACCGATCTGGACACGCTGGAGGCCGTCACCGCCCGTCACCGGCAGATCGACGCGTGGAACGCCGCGCCCATGATGGCGCGCTCGGCGCTGGAGCGGCTGGAGACGGTGATGACTGAGGCCGGCGAGCTGGAGAAGTCCCAGTGGGTGGACTTCGAGGCACTGGTGGACAACAGCTTTGCGGAAAAGGCCATGGAGAGCATGAAATAGCAAAAAAGAAAGCCCGAAAGGGCTTTCTTTTTTTGCTATTTCAGCTCAGGGCGGAAATGACCTCCGCGTATTTGTCGATGTCGGAGGCGCCGTTCCACGTCATGAAGCCGCCGGTGCACCCGGCATCCCGCAGGGCACGCACCTCGTCGCCCAGCTCCGCCGCGCCGTAGTGGTTATACGGCTCCCGGATGGCGTTGTAGCACTGGAGCCACGTCCGCACGGCGGCAGGAGACGCCGTCTCGCTCTGCCGCGCCATGGCGCTTTCGCCGAAGTTGTACACAGTGGTGTAGGGGTGCTCCCAGGGCTTATAGTCCCCCTGCGCGCTGTAATGGTCGGGGTAGGGCATGCCGGAGATGGCGTCCACCACGGAGCTGATGGCCGGCCAGTACTGGCCGCAGGCGGTGACATAGGCATTGGCGCACTCGCCGAACACGTCGCCGGAGATATAATACCCGGCCTTGTGCAGCCGCTCGGCGGCGTAGAGCAGGAACCGCTGCACGGCCTGCGCCTTGCTCTCGCCATAGGTGTTCCGGTAGTCGATGGTGCCGGCCTTTTCGTACTTGTACGCGCCGTCGGGGAAGCGGATATAGTCGAACTGGATCTCGTTGAACCCCAGCGCGGCGGCCTCCAGCGCCAGCTCCGTCTTGTACTGCCATACGGTGCGGTTATAGGCGCTTGGCCAGTACATGGAGCTGATCTTCAGGGGCGTGCCGTCCAGGTCGGAGATGACGTACTCCGGGTGGTCGGCGGCCAGATGCGCGTCATTGAACACGGTGATGCGGCCGATGACGTAGTAGCCCGCGTCGCGGAGCTTCTGCACGTTGGCCCGGAAGCCCTCCATGGTGTCCTGCGCCGCGGCGTAGGCCGAGGGGCTGTACTGCTGCATCACCGGCGAGGCATAGGACACCGCCGTGCCGTCCACAATGTCCACCACAAAGGCGTTGATGCCGCTGCCCTCCGCCAGACGGAGATAGCTGTCGGCGTACTGGATGGCGCTGCCGTTGAGATACAGCGCCCGTACCTCCTCCGGCATGTCATTGCCGGGGATGGCGGCCTTTTCCGTGGGGTAGTAGTCCAGCCCCGCCGCGTCGCCGCCGCCCCACGCGTCGCCCCGGGCGGCGTGGCGCTGATACAGCGCCTCGTCGTACTGCGCCAGCGCTTCCTCCTCCGTCATGCGGACGTTGGCGGCGTCGATATAGCCCTCGCCCCGGTCACAGGAGACTTTCCAGCGGAGCACCTCGCCCTGCTCGTCCAGTCCGTCAAAGCCGGTGACGGTCAGCGCCATGCCCTTTTCCACGGCGCAGCCGGGGACAGCGCCCGTCTCGTCCACAAGGCTCATGCCCCGCAGGGCGTAGACCGTTTCCGCCTGCACCACGGCGGCATAGTCGTCGGTCAGGTTGGCGCGGTCGATGCAGGCGTAGCCCTCGCCGTTGACCACCCGGATGCGCTGGGCGTCGCCCTGGGCATCCTCCAGAACATACTGCACCTCGCTGCCGCGGGGCAGGGAACCCAACAGCTCCCCCTTTTCGTCATATACAGGAGCGGTGCTCTCCGCGGAGGCCACATAGCCCGCCGCCGTCTCCGGCACGGCGGGATGGAACTGCTGCCAGATCACATAGCCCAGCGCGCCCAGCGCCGCCAGGCACAGCACGATGATGACCACCGCCGCGCCGGCGCCGCGTTTCTTCTTGGTATTCGTTGACATAAGTTGAACTCTCCTTGCGTGTGTTGTCAGGCTGTGGCCATTATACGACATTCTGTTCTGTAAATCCACCTAAATCTTGTGGCAGCGCCGACAAAATTTTCGTATTTTTTGTGTTTTTCCCGTTTTTCTGGTAGACAACGGGATATACCGATGGTATACTACCTGTGTATATTGTTATGTAAATCGGCGCGGGGATGACCCGCCGCCGGACTTCCCATACAACTCATAGATAAGGCAGGGTGTGTGTTTATGAAAAGGACGAAACGGGGTATGGCGCTGATACTCTCCGCGGTGATGCTGGCAAGCTGCGTGACAACGATACTGATCGCCGCCAGCAAGGACTGGTCGAACCCGGAGCTGGGCTCCCTGAGCCAATACTACGAGACGGGCACCAACGCCGATCCCGGCCGTATCTCCACCGTGAAAGAGGATAGCGGCGGTACATCCTACGGCATCTACATGTTCGTGGAGAAAACGGTGAAGTCCTTCATGGACTGGCTGTGCCAGCAGCCCTCCGGCACCACATACCGCGCCATCGGCGACAAGCTGTACAACGCCTACGCCTACAACACCAGCGGACAGTACTACCCCGGCTTCGGCTCCAACTTCAAAAACATCTGGCAGGAGATCGGCCGGAACAACCGCACCGAGTTCGCCCAGGCACAGAAGGATTTCTGGGAATCGACCCAGTACACCCAGCTGATCGCCAACGTGAAGTCCCTGTTCCCCGGCTTTGATATGAGCAACTACTCCATCGCCCTGCAGAACGTGTTCTGGAGCCGCAGCGTCCACCACGGCGTGGGCGTGACCTCCGGCGCCGTCAAGAGCAGCGACGGCAAGAGCGGCGCCACCGGCGTGATCTACCGGGCGTTCAATTCTCTGGGCGGCTTCAAGAACCAGAGCGAGGCGGAGCTGATCGCCGCCATTTACGCCGAGTGCAGCCGTCTTGACCCCAGCGGCAAGTACAAGGACGACAACATGGAGACGCTGACCGCCAAGAAGTACGGCACCTACGGCCGCTCCATGGCCTATTTCAACGTCAACGGCGGCGGTGTGCAGACCTCCGTATACAGCCGTCTGCATGTGAACGAGCCGGCGGACGCGCTGGTCATGCGCTACCAGAACATCTCCACCACCGTCCCGGAGGGACGCTGCACGCTGCGGTATTTCTCCGAGCAGACCTTCGGTCTGGCGGCGGATAGCTCCGTGCTGGTCAGTGGCGATAAGAGCAGTGCTCTGACGCTGACCTGCTACAACGGCGGTAAATACACCATCAGCACCGATGACGGACGGCGTCTGGCGCTGTCCAACGGCGCGCTGACGCTGGAGAAGCCCTCCACCTCCGCCAACCAGTTCTGGATCATCGCAGTCAGCGGCGGCGGCTACACGCTGTACAACTGCGGCGCCGGGCGCTATCTGACACTGGAAAAGACCACCAGCACCACCCCCGGCCAGCCGGACACGACCCAGCGGGACAAGCTGATCGAGGAGCGGTATGCCGCGCTGGATGCGGGCACCGCAGACAAGGCGTTTGCGGAGAAGTTTGACGCGGCGCTGTCCCAGCGGCTGACCGATCTGATCAACGCCGCCTTCAAGGACAAGTCTGAGGAAGAAGTCACAGAAATGATGGCTGCCAATATGCAGAAGCTGTCGACCGAGGAACAGACGCTTCTGACTGAGGTGCTGCCGAAGCTGTCCGATAATGAGGAGGAGCTGGCCAAGCAGCTGGCCGCGCTGGACGAGGCCACCTCTCTGGCGATGCTGAAGCTCTTCACCGGCAAGAACGACGAGGAGCTGGATGCACTGGCCAAGGAGATCGTAGCCGAGCTGGTGGACGAGGAGCTGGCGGCTGCCGCACCCTCTACCACCGTAAATACATACAAGATCACGCTGACCGACAAAGCGGCGGACGCTGCGATCTGGGCGCAGCAGGGCTTGCCCGGCAAGGACGGCTGGACGCTGTCCGGTCTGTTCTATCCCGGCTGCACAGATTCCGATGCCATCGGCGGCAAGATCACCCACAATCTGACGGAGGGAAACTCCTCCTTCCCCCTGCGGGGCGTGATCTCTCATCCCAAGGGGCTGAAGTCTGTTACCGTGGAGGTCAGCGGCAACACATCCACCACCTTCTCCGTGTCCGCCAACTGCTCCGGCACGTGGTTCGACCTGTGGACGCTGGATGGACGCTGCACCTTCAGCAAGCTGGCGCAGGGCAGCTATACGCTGACCATCCGCGCCACCAATGCCGTGGACAACAAGTCCGAGGTATTGCTGTCGTCTCCGTTCACCGTGGGTGCCAGGGACAGCGGTACTACGCCGGGGCTGGCCAAGGAGGAATACACCGTCACCTTTGTCAACGGCAGCACCAAGACTACCAAGCTCTATAAGCTGGGTACTACCTATGGCCAGCTGCCCAGCGTCTCAGGCGAGGGCTTCCAGGGCTGGTTCATGGACGACGGCACTGAGGTGTTTGACACCTCTATCGTGGCGGCACAGGATCATACCGTTACCGCCCGGTTCGGTGAGCTGTACACCATCACCTTTGTGGCTGACGGTACCACTGTTAAATCCATGCGGCTGGGAAGCGGAAGCCTGATCACCGCCCCGTCCAACCCCATCAAGGCAGCAGATAAAAACTACACATACAGCTTCAGCTATTGGGTGGATGAAGCGGGCAAGATCTTTACCGCCGGTGCCACCTATGTGGACAAGGGCAACATCACCTACACCGCCGTGTTCTCCAAGACCGCCAATTCCGGCGGCGGAGGGACAGGCGGCGGCGGAACCGGCGGCGGAGGCGGCGGAACTACGCCGGTCACGCCCTCCGGCAGCTACCTCACCGGTATCTCGCCCAACACCTCCGTTTCCAGTCTGACCGCCAGCGGCTACACCGTGTATAGCGGCAGCAAGCAGGTGACCTCCGGACTGGTGGGCACCGGCATGACCGCCGTCAGCAGCGGCGGCTCCGTGACCATCGTCGTCACCGGCGACGTCAGCGGCGACGGCAAGGTCACCATCACCGACGTGGTCAAGCTGCAAAAGTCCGTGGTCGGCTCCGCCTCCCTGACCGGCGCTTACGCCAAGGCCGGCGACATCAGCGGCGACGGCAAGATCACCATTACCGACGTGGTGCAGGCTGCACAGGTCACTGTGGGACAGCGCACCATCAACTGACAGGAGGATCCCTATGAAGAACCGATTCCTTCGCACCGCCGCGTCCGCCGTGTTGACGGTGCTGCTGGTGCTGACGCTGCTGCCCCAGCGGGCGCTGGCCGCCGGCGCCACCCTCACCGGCACCTCCGCGCTGCTGCCCGGCGACACGGTCACGCTGACGCTGTCCGTGCCCAGCAAGGTCTACGGCCTGAGCGCCGACCTCAGCTACAGCGGCAATCTATCCCTGAGCAATTACAACTGCTCCGTCAGCGGATGGAGCATCGTCATGAACAACAACAAGTTCAGCGCCTACGGCACGTCCAGCTCCAGCGGCGGCGTGGTCACCATCAAAATGAAGGTGTCCTCCAGCGCCAAGGAGGGCGACGCCCTGTCCGCCGCGTTCTCCAACGTGGTGGTGTCCGACGGCAACAGCGACACCGATCTGGGCAGCGCCAGCTGGTCGGGGAAGATCACCGCCGCGCCCAGCGGCAACTGCGATCTCAGCTCCCTCAGCTGCTCCAACGCCACCCTCAGCCCCTCCTTCTCCGCCAAGACCACCTACTACACCTGCACGGTGCCCTTCGCCGTGGAGAAGCTGGAGCTGAACTACAAGAAGGCGGACAACACCTCCAGTGTGTCCGTCAGCGGCAACGAGCTGGCGGTGGGTGCCAACACCGTCACCGTCAAGGTCACGGCGGCCAACGGCACCACCAAGACCTACACCATCGATGTGACCCGCCAGCAGGATCCCAACTACAAGGCGTCCACTGACGCGGCGCTGAGCACCCTGACCATCGAGGGCGCTACCCTGTCCCCCACGTTCACCCCCACGGTGACGGATTACATCGCCTATGTGCCCTTTGAGACGCGGCAGGTGACCATCGCCGCCGCCGCCAAGGACGAGAAGGCGCAGGGCGTCACCGGCACCGGTGCGGTGCAGCTGTCCGCCACGGAGAGCGAGACGGTCGTCACCGTCACCGGCACCGCCGAGGACGGCAAGACCAAGCAGGCTTACACCATCCATGTGCTGCGGATGCCCGCCTACACCGGCATTGTGCCCACTGTGGAGGTCATCGATCCGGCCACCATCCCGGCGGTCGCCCCGCTGGAGATCCCCGGCACGCTGACGCTGCCCCTGCTGGGCGAGGTCAGAACGCTGTATGTGGCCATCGCCGTGGCGGTGCTGCTGGTGATCGTCCTGTTCCTGCTGGGCTTCCTGATCGGCCGCGGCCGCGTGGGGAGCGCTGACGACTACGAGGACGACGAGCCGCAGGAGCCGCAGCCGCCCGCGCTGGAAAAGCGCCGCACCGCCTCCGTGCCCCGGCTGGTGCCCCGGCAGGAGGAGCCGGCAGAGGAGCCGCAGCCCGTCCGCCAGCCGGCGGCAGTGACCGCAGCCCCGGCGGAGGAGCCTGCACCCGCGCCCAAGGCCGAGCGCAGCGCCACCGACGAGCCGTCTCAGGCGGATGAGGATCAGGTGCGCACCATGTCGCTGGAGGATCTGCTGGACGACATCCACAAAATGTAACAAAAAAAGTATCTGCGCCCGGCGCAGATACTTTTTTTTTGCCCGGAGATATGGTACAATGGCAAAAATCACACAGGAGGCCGCCGCCATGAGCTACGCAGACCGCATATTCAAGGACAACTGCCGGGAGATCCTCACCCACGGCGTGTGGGACACGGATCAGAACGTGCGTCCCCACTGGGAGGACGGCACGCCCGCACACACGGTGAAGAAATTCGGCATCGTCAACCGGTACGATCTGAAGGCGGAGTTCCCCATCCTCACCATCCGCCGGACGTACTTCAAGACCTGCATCGACGAGCTGCTGTGGATCTGGCAGCAGAAGTCCAACAACATCCACGACCTGCGGGGACACATCTGGGACAGCTGGGCGGACGAGAGCGGCTCCATCGGCAAGGCCTACGGCTACCAGCTGGCGGTGAAGCACCGGTACCCGGAGGGGGAGATGGATCAGGTGGATCGCGTGCTGTATGACCTGAAGCACAACCCCGCCAGCCGCCGCATCCTGACGAATATCTACAACTTCCAGGATCTGCACGAGATGGCGCTGTACCCCTGCGCCTACTCCATGACCTTCAACGTCTCCGGCCATACGCTCAACGCCATCCTCAACCAGCGCAGCCAGGACATGCTGGCCGCCAACAACTGGAACGTGGTGCAGTACGCCGTGCTGGTACACATGATGGCGCAGGTGTCGGGGCTGGAGGCCGGCGAGCTGGTGCACGTCATCGCAGACGCCCACATCTACGACCGCCACGTGCCCATCATCCAGCGGCTGCTGGAGAAGGACGAGCGCCCCGCGCCGCAGTTCATCATCGACCGCTCCGTAACGGATTTCTATCAGTTCACGCGGGACAGCTTCTCGCTGGAGGGCTACGCCCCCCAGCCCTTCGAGGACAAGATCCCCGTGGCCATTTGAGGAGGGTGCCATGTACGCCATCGTTGCCGTGGATGAAAAATGGGGCATCGGCCGGGACAACGGGCTGCTGTTCCGCCTGCCCGCCGACCTGAAGCGCTTTCGTTCGCTGACGGAGGGGCACACCGTCCTCATGGGGCGGAAAACGCTGGAATCTCTGCCCGGCGGCCGCGGGCTGCCCCGCCGCCGCAATATCGTCCTGACCGGTCGGCGGGACTTCGCGGCGGAGCGCTGCCAGATCGTCCACTCTCCGGCAGAGGCGGTGCTCTCTGCCGATGAGGACACATGGGTCATCGGCGGCGAGAGCGTGTACCGGGCGTTCCTGCCCCTGTGCAGCCGGGTGTACGTCACCCGCATCGCCGCCGACGGCGGCGCGGACACGTTTTTCCCCGACCTGTCCGTCGATCCGCAGTGGCGGCTGGACAGGCGCAGCGAGGACATGACCGAAAACGGCCTGACCTTCCGGTACGAGGAGTATGTGCCGCTGGTGTAGCCCTCTGCGGCAGGCACCCCGCAGGGGACGGCGTCCTCGACGTCCCTTTCGGTTTGTCCCTTTTGTAGGGCGGGGCCCATGTGCCCCGCCGGAATAAGCATGTATCGCGCGGCGGGACACATGGGTCCCGCCCTACAGGGTGCGAAGG